>Ga0210244_100412_pt1 | contig 40075 bp, 25 predicted proteins | sample ChrtobMetaP3_0mM_FD_155473 | JGI IMG/M metagenome (GOLD analysis project Ga0210244, IMG submission 155473) | Chrysochromulina tobin associated microbial communities from unialgal haptophyte culture, Seattle, Washington, United States - P3_0mM | ecosystem: Host-associated > Algae > Haptophytes >...
AAGGTCCGGGACGCTCACCTTCAATGGGACTCACGCATCTGAACGCGGCGCGGCCGCGAGAAAAGTCGAGTGGGGTCCCGCATTGCGGGAGTTCGAAAATTTTGTCGGATCTCGTTTCACACCGGCGTGCAACACGTCTACGCAGCGGTACGCAGGTACGCTCGTGGTACGGCGTGGTACCAACCGCGCGAGCGCGGCGAGAGCGGTCCGCGGTTCGCGGTTGAGACTTGAGTACACACGGACACACGGACACGCGTTACACACCGGTCACGCGGGCGTCACCCGACCGCCGCGGCGCGCACGCGCCGCGACGCCCCCGGTCGTCCCCGCCGGCGCGGCGGCGGGCCCGGGCGCGGGGCGGCGCTCCCGGTTTCGGGCCGCGCCTCGACACGGCCTGAGGACCGTCCGCAAGGACCCTCGCCGAGTCGCCTTCGAGTAGCCAGAGACTGTGTGGCGCGGCCGCGCGACGAAGCGCGACGGCGCCGCGCCGGGGCCGGCGCGGCGACCGGCGTCGTTCTGGCCCCGCGACCGCGTCCGCGCGGCCCGTCCGCGGCTTTCCGGGTGTCGGCTCCGCTCACAGCATGACTCATACGGCGCTAAAGTTAGGAATATAAATTTAGTATCTTGAAATGCTAACGAGTGACGTGCTTTTGGCAAACGCTCGTGCCGGCAAACGCAGCACAACATTCCCACATAACGTCCCGGCGACACCGCCGGAGCGACGGCCAGAGCGAGCCGTTGGTTTGCGCGATCGCGCTGTGCGGCGTCCGCTCGCGACCCAGCCCCTATCGTGGGCTTCGAGGACCTGCCGAGGTCTTGTCAAGGCGTCGAGCTAGACGCTTGACAATCATTGATCATGCTTTGAATCATGGAGTCCTGTGGGATTTTCTGTGGAGGCCTGCGTCGAGATTCGCTGCGGAGATTCGTATTGCCATTACATCGCGGGTTCCTTGTACATGGGATGGCGATCCTTGATGAACCCCTGCAAACAGACGTCACACGCGTCAGTAGGAGGCCACACGACACGGTTTGTGTCCGTGAGACAGCGGCGCACACCTGCAACAAAACAACCTGCTGCTGGTGCTGCTGCGGTGGCCGCTCATAGGTAGAGGCTGGCATGCCGGCGGGCACCCGCACGGTGTCAACGCCCGGATCTGTTGTGGCGAGCCACATCTCCTTGCGTGCCTTCGTGCCTGCTGATTTCTGCACCATTGCAGTCTGGCTCAGGTTCTCTGCCGTCAGCCCCGCCATCGCCGCCGCCGTCCCGCCGACCGGCAAGTTGTACTTGGGCTTGTAGCCCACGAGAGGCACCGCAATCTCGGATGTCCATGGCCGGGCGTCGCCCGATGATGTCCACATTTCTGTTTGGCTCATCTCTCTCGCGGAGGTGGCCGTGGCGGTGCACGGCAGCGTCTACTTGTAGGCAGGAAAAACGACGTTACACACCCGTCCACGTTTCAAAACGGCCGGCTTCTGACGAAAACTACCGCAACAACGGCTCATGGGAAAACGAACGCTCGCGACTCGGTACGAAAAGCACCAGTAAAAAGAGGTGTTTATGTGTTCGTCTACTTGACTTGCGTGGGAAGGGACTCTACAGAGTGTCTCTAAGGAGGGGTAGGGACACGGAGTGTCTTAAAGCTAGTGTAATCGCGCCGCGTCGGAGCACTCTCAAGTTCCTTTACATGTATGGAACCACTCTTCTTTTTACTTCACATGAACAGTCTCGAACGCATGGTTGTTTGCGAGCAGCGTCTTCGCGTCCCAGAGCGCGTCTTCAGGCTCTGTGTGGTTCCGCGATGCGGGTGGCACGCCGCCCGCGCGAAGCAGGATGGTGCAGCTTCAACAAATCCCCGCGTTTGTGATTTCCAAAGCTAAGACATTTGCTTCGAAGGCTTGGCCCGAGGAGACGCCCACCATCTGCGAATTAAACATCCGAAGTGGTCTGCACGCCTCGAGCTTGTGCTCAGAGATGGAATACTCGAAATATGTTGGCATTGCATTCGAGGGCAACGCATCGTCACCTCCACTCGTGGACAGCATCCTCCACTCTATGCGCAAGTGCGTTCAGAGCCGCTTGCTCACACCCGGACCAGCATTGTACTCCGCACGTGCTGTCCTGGGCAGCGCCATCGACGCGTCTTGTCACATCATCATCGTCGAGATGGATGCGCAGACAGCAAGTGCGCGCCAGACCCTTATACTCGAGGTGCACATGGCTCTACGTTTGGCCAGCCCGAAAGTGGCATCAATGCTGGTCATGGTTGGCACCGGTTGTGATTCAAAACGGACTCGGTTTGACAACCAGGACAATTACATAATCTCAGGTGAGCAATACTACAATGCCTACCGAGCTCCGAGAGGCGAGTAGTGCTGGGTGCAGAGTGCGTGGAGCGTCGTGCGTGCGCGAAACCAAGTCGCACCCCCAGCAGTTCCCGAGAAAGAACCGAACGAGTGCGAACGCATTGGAACACGTCTTTGGTGCGTAGGCGAGCTCATGTCTGCCCGGCACTCTCTCTGTCGCTCCACGCGGCCTCTTCTCGAATTTGGCGATGCTGCCGAGGCAAGGCGATGTGATGTCAACAGTGAGCCGGTCGTGTTTTCTCGTGCGAGCCGGGCCCCTCAGCCTGAATGGGATCCTTCTAGAGCGACGCCTCGGTTCGCAATGTTTCGCAGCTTCGAGGACGCCATCAGGTTCGGCATCCGGGATTACGCCATGATTCCGTGTGGCCCTGGCCCCGCGAAGCGCGTGAAAAGGTCTCTCTGCCTCATCTTTAATAACGTCGGCGACGAAGATGACAAAAGGTGGATCGCCGGCATAGTCTCGCATGACGCTGGACAATCATTCCAAGCTGCTCAGGCTCATCTGGTCATGTTTGCTGGGACGAATGAGAGCTCCGCGAAGCACCTAGGAGTACCCTATCACATGACAGCCAACTTGGCCATCGTGCGCGATCAAGATGAAGGTCGGTATGCCATTGTCGGCGGTCGGTACCGCTCGCCATTCGACGAAGAGCGAGGCGTGTTCATGGCCACAGGCGAGTCATGGAGATGGAGCTCGGGGGCACAGGAAGAACAGCCACCAACTTACGCCGGCCGCGGGCAATTTTACCCCAGCCCAGTGCAGCCGGCAGGCAACTGGCGCGAGTTTCGCCTCCTTTTTGACGGCAATCACAGTGGTTGCATCGAGAACAACGGCCGTGACAGGCGCAACTGGCGAATCTTGCGTAGGACGAGGGATGCCCCTGGTGAGTCGTTCAATCATGTCTGCGGCTTCAGCGGCCGGCTGAGTCTCGTTCGGCATAACGGCCGCTGGCTGGTGTACACGAGCGCTACGCTCGGACGGAACGTGCAAGGCGTGCAGATGACACGCTCGAGCGCGGAGGGCTGGCAGCCATTCCAGTTGCTCAGGGTTGTGGGCCTTGAATGGACGGCTTTGCGCACGAGCCACTTTGAGGTGCAAACAAACCCGGTGCACCCAGGCACGCTCCTAGCCCTTGTGCCTCTCGTGCATTGTGGTGGGGCGTGCATAGGCATCACGTTCTCAGTCGATGGGCTGGAGTGGTCTCCACCGCGCCCGATAGTTGGAACCACCCCGTGGCTGTCTTCGGACGGCGCTCGCACGTCTTCTCGGCCTGTTGCGGGCGGTCTCGTCATGGTCGGGCGTGTCCGTGTGGCGTGCTTCATACATGAACACGTTCCCAGAGGAAAAGACGAGATCAACATCCGCTTCAGCCCCTTCTCGACATGGGAGCTGGCGCAATGGAACAAGGTGCACCCAGTTCAACGCCGCTCGAGCCCGTCCAAGATCGTCCGCATCGAGTTCCCGTGCTCGCGGCTCGCCTTGTGGACCAGCCGCGGCTTGCGCACCCTTGAGGGTGGCCCTGAGCTTGATCAGCGTTCCCTGTATTTACGGGAGTGCAGCAATTTCAGACGGTGGAGGCCGCCGACGGAGGATTGGTGCAGCGCGAACGAAGAGGTAATCAGAGGTAATCAGAGGTCCAATCAGAGGTCCAATCAGAGGTAATCAGAGGTAATCAGCCCCGGTAATCAAGTGGAGGCCGCCGACGGAGGATTGATGCAGCGCGAACGAAGAGGTAATCACATTTAATCAGAGGTAATCAGAGGTAATCAGAGGTAATCAGATGTACTCAGAGGTCATCAGAGGTCATCAGAGGTCATCCGAAGTGGAGGCCGCCGACCCGGAGGGTTAGTGCTGCGCAAACGGGGAGGTAGAACCCGCAATAATACCCGCAAACATTGAGTAGCCCGAGCGAGCGAGTCGACTCAGTACTTGTGTTGACCGCGGGGCGAGCGGAGCCGTCGCTCTGAGGCGGTCGCGACCACGGGTTGTGACTGTATATGGTGAGCGGCTGAGCGCGGGGGGACCGCGACCGAGATAGACCGAGAAAGCGACGAAGCAACTGAACTGACTGTTGGACTGACTGGGAGGCGCACTTAACGGCACCAGCGTGAGCGTCTGGTGGCGCGAGTGAGTGAGTTCAGGTGTTTTCCTGAACCGAGATCCACACACGCCACAGCGGTAACCCCAAACTACCCGCGGCCGCGAGGCGAAATCCGAAAAGGAAAACAGTGCTTTGTCGGCGTATTTGACGCAGTATAATGTCGCGAACACCGTACACGCTTAGTATGCCTGGGGGTGACCCCTCGCCACGTGTACGCTGTCTGTACGCTGTAGGCGTTATTTATAATCTCTTTATACTTACGCATTATAATGTCGAACACTAACTCTCGGAATCGAATACCGGTCGAGTCGACCGCCGTCCCGTAAGTCGTGCTGAGTTCCGTACGCTACCGCTCCACGCCGTGGCGTGCAAGGTCGATGTCGTGCAAGTATTGTGCAAGGCCAAGTGGGCAGGAATACGCCTCTGAGCCCATCATACCTCAAGCCATCTCGGTGCTCGCTCTCCTTTGTGACTGGCGCCAGTCGCGGCTCCACCAAGCTACCACCAAGCCAGCATTCTTCAGCCACATTGCGACGGCTCGTCGTTCGCATCCTCTTTCCAAGCACCTTTGACGGACCTGGTCGGCACAGGTTCTTGGACAGTCGGCAGTCGCTGGTGGCCCGGCGCCCTTCGCTGGCCAAGCTTCCCCTTCTGACGCCAGCACGAGAACAAGCAGAGCACGAACATGAGAGCAAGCGTCGCGGGCGTCGCCCAGACAGGCACATCGCGGCGGCCGGCTTGGCCTCCTTGTTGGCCGCGTACAGCCCGGAGGTGATCGCTTTGCCCGTGGCGGAGGCGGGGCGATCCCACAGATCTCCGAGGAGAATGCCCGCGACGCTCTCGTGAGAGAACGCTATCCGCAGGAACTTTTCGAGCTCATACGAATGCTTCGCCGGGTCGAGGCCCGAGATGGTGAACTCGGTGATGTAGACGGGCAGCCGCAGCTCATGGAGGACGTCGAGCCGGTGCTTGACCGTTGAGGCGTCAACCTCGCCCTCGAAGATCGCCTGCACGCACACGGCCTTGATGGGCACTCCCTGGTCCACGAGCCGATAGACGAGATTGTGATACGCCTCCGCGTTCGTGAGGGTGAGTGTGGTGAGCACCGCCGCCTCCGAGGAGCACAGGAGTGCCGCTGGGTCGGCCTGCTGCGCCCACCGGTAGGCGTCAAAGTAGAGGCTCTCGCCGCACCGGTCGATCCAGTCGCGCGAGTGGAGGGAGCCCTTCCACACCTCGTACAGCCTGATCTTGCCTCGGAAGTGCGCAAGGTCGCGCGCGAGCCGCTCGTGCAGCCTCGCCTTGAGATCCTGGCATGCGAGCTTGTTTGACCAATGCTCCTTCTTCTCGTGCCCGCCATCGAGAAGGGTCGCCGAGATCGCGCTCCAGCTCTGCGAACCTGACCAGGTGATCACGTCGTCGATGGCCTTCTGCGAAGACGAGATGTCGCCTGGCGTCGGCTCGTAGTCGGCCCAGAGCAGCCCTTGCTCGATGGCGCCCGCCCAAAAATGGCGCGCCGCCGTGCGCAGGTACCACAAGTAGTCGGCTGCGGCCATAGCTGACATCGGGCGTGTCATCACGTCGACACCGAGCTCAAAGTGATGACGCTGGAGCGCGACGTCAGCGACGCCGTAGTCGATCGGCCAGTCGTCGTTGTCGTGAAAGGAGAGCTGGAACTTGCCCATTCGGCGGCGGCGGATGCGCTCCGGCGCGCGCTGCAGCCACGCCATCCCGTCCTCGATCTCGATCTCCTTGTACTCGAACTCATCAAAGTAGTAGATGCCCGCGTCCTTGCCAATGTACAGGTAGGGCCGTATTGAGTGCCCCACATGCTCCGCTTTGAGGTCGATGACGACATAGTGCATCTGCCAGTCCGTGTGCGGGATCGTGATCATCTCGGCGCCTATCTCCTCGTAGTTCTTGTGCAGGTCGAGAAAGGCGACCGTCACACTCGGCGTCGGGTCCGTCGACTTCATCTTCTCGGCGCGGGCCCAAAAGGCGAGATGGAGGAGCATCTCTTGGCCCGCGCGGGGTACGTAGCGCGGAAGGAGCAGCCGAGCGAGCGACGCGACCTTCCAGGCTTTGGAGACCTCCACGTAGAGCCCCGCACCCCCCGAGTGCGCCGCGCGCGCGTCAGGTACGGACACAACCCAGGAGCCGTTGTTGGCCGCGCGCTGCGATGTGACGCCGTCGTCGGTGCCTTCGAAACTGAGCAGAGCCACCACGCCGGGCGGCGGCGGCGCGGCGTGGCTGGAGCGCGGCGGCGGCGGCGGCGGCGGCAGGAAGGAGGCGACTACGTCCACCTGGAAGTCGTCGAGAGCGTAAGTGCCTGCGAATTCGCCAACCCAGAACGAGATGATGATCGTGTGACCCTCGCGGTACTTGGGCACCGAGATGTCGACCTCGTACATCTGCCAGCTCGAGGTGAGAGGGACCGAGACTTGCTTGAGCGGAGTGTATGAATCGTCTGCGTCCTGGAAGACAACCTTGGGCATCGCGCGCCCTCCTGGCACGTCGGCGGCCGCACGCCCCCAAAAGGAGAAGATGTAGCCGTGGTCCGTATCGGGCGGTGTGAAGCCCTTGAGCGACACCTGCGCGTGCCAGTCCTGCTCAAAGCGCTTGGCCACGTTGATCAGCACGCCGTACCGGCCCGAGTGGGCGGCCTGCGTCGACTGCAGCGTTACGTGCATCTCGCCCTCGGGCCATGCCTGCGGGGAGCAGCGGGGGTGGAGAGGGCGCGGAGAGGGCGGCGGGGGCGGGCGATGGAGCGTGAGATGAAGCGTGTTAAGATCGAGTCGATGAGAGGCCTGTAGCCAACAGTAGCGCGCAGCTTTGAGGCCACACAAAGAGGCCACACAAAGGCCAAGCAAAGGAGCTGGTCGAGCAGGCAAGGACGAGGCGCGCGCGTGAGGCGCGCGCGCACCTGCGAATTGATCGTCCCCTTTTGGAACGACTCGAGTGAGAGCTGCATGAGCACGTGCGGGGGCGGCGAGGGCGGCGGCAAGGGCGGCGAGGGCGGCGGCGAGATGAACTGGTTGTTGGTGACTTGGAAGTCGTCGAAGTAGTAGGAGCCGAGGTACGCGCCCACCATCACGTTGGCAATCACGTTGTGCCCGCGCAGACGGTACGGGATGGCGAGGGCCACCGAGTACTGATGCCAGAACGACGTTAGCTGTACGTAGGCCGAGTCGATGTATGCGTACTGCGCGTCCTCGTCCTGGAAGGTCACCTGGGGGCGCGGGTGCGGGTTGCCGTTGCCCTTTGCCCAGAAGGTGAGTGTATACATGCGCTCGTGGTCAGTGACGAGGAATGCGGGCAGTGAGAGCAATGCATGCCAGTTGTTCTGGAAGAGCTCAGTCACTGTGATCTCGAAGCCGTACTTGCCCGTGTGCGCCGCCGCGGTGGACGAGAGATCTGCCGTCATCTTACCCGTAGTGATGCCCGTCGCGAGGACAGTCTGCACACCTCCCGGGCCACCCTCCCCGTCGAGCCAGAGCAGGGTGCTGGGCGGCGGCGGCGGCGAGGGCGGCGGCGGCGACATGACGTCGAGCTCATAGAGCTCGATGTCATCAAAGGCGAAATCAGCCACCTTAAGTCCGATGAGGAACGCAATCTGGATCTCGTGACCTCGCTGAGCAGGCGTCGTATAGACTGTGCGCGAGAGGCGCGAGATAGGATTAAGAGAGAGGACGAGGAGTAACGAAGGGAGGAGTGCAAAGAGAGAGAGTTCTACTCAGGGCCGCAAGTAAGGCCGCAAGAGGGCACAGGAGGCGCCCGGCACCACGTGTGACCACACGAGGGATGCGTGAGGTATAGGGCCGTGTGCGAATCGTGTTCGCAGGAGCTCGTGTGCTCGTCCTCGTGACCACACTCAGTGAGGTCACGGTGCGCATGCATCGTGTGCTATGTGATTTGGCTGTATGGTCACCGGGCTCCATTGCAATGTGCTGAAACTCTGAGGTGAGTCCGACCTCAGCGCCCCCAATCCACTGGTAGCCCTCGTCGACATCGAGGAAGACTACCTCCATCATCACCTCGCGGTCCGAGGCGCGTGCGAGCTTTGCCCAGAAGGTGAGCTGGTAGCCGCTGTGCTGGAGCCGTGTCATAAAGTGCGGCAGCGAGAACTGCGCGTGGAAGTTCTTAGTGAAGGCGCGGTCGATGAGCACGGACATGCCAAAGCGGCCGTCGTGTTTGGCGGCCGGCGACGGGCATGTGATCCGCATATGCCCTTCCGTCGTGTTCCACCCGCGCACGGCATAGGCGGATGTGATGTCGTAATCTTTGGCCGTCTCGAAGTTGACATCCAGCACGAGCCGCTTGTTGACTGCCGGCACTTCGAAGGGCGCACGCACCGTGCCAGCAAGGGCCCACGCGAGCAGCAACGAGTCTGCATGGCCGCGACGCATTAAAAATAGTTGGATTCAGATACGTTGAGAACTCATGAAGTGTGAATTGAATTGCATGCATGATCGCTCACACAGCACCAAGGAACAAGAACTCCAAGGGACCCGTCGAACCTTCATAGATCCGCGAAGGTCTGTAAAGAAAGGTCAGCGAGTTGCCGCGTCGTTCTGCGCGCCATGCATCGTGGCGTCGCACGCCTCTTTCAACGAGCGAGCGTCTGGTCGCGTCAGTGCGGCTGCACTCTGAGCGTGCGCTCGATGGCAATCCTGCCACAGCCGCCCGCTTTCTCGCGCAAAGACATCAAGCGGGAGGAGGAGCTTCGCAGGGCGGCAGAGAGAGCAGCGATGTGGCAGCGGCGCGCCGTCCAAGAGGAGCTGACGGTGCCGCACTTTGGCAAGATTGGTCGCCCCTCGAACGTGCTCAAGCTCTACCAGAAGAAGCGCGCGCTGCTCTCGCCACGCGATGCCGCCGCTGCGTTCTACGCTCTCGGTCGCTTGAACCGCAATTCGGCTGCCAAGATCAACCGCGACCCACTCGCAAACCACCCTGCGGCCATCGAGCTGTACGCCGACTTGGTCGCGAGCGCGCCCTACCTGCCCTCTCGCGAGGTGGCCAACGCGCTGCTCGGTGCGGCCTACATGCGCTGCTCGAGTGAGCCTGTGCTCACGGCCCTTTGCGCTGCAGCGGCGGAGAAGGCGCTCACGCACTTTTCGCAGCGTGACGTGGCGAGTGTCGTGTACTCGCTCGGCCAACTCCGACGGCACGACGACGAGCTGATGCCCAAGCTGCTCTCGCGCGTCGTCAGCGACGCCTCGAGCTTCCACGCGATCGAGATGATGCTCACTGCTCATGGGCTGGCTGATCTGCAGCTCGCTCCGCCGACAGCGCTCACGGCGCTCTCGCGCGCGGCGGTGCCCAATATCGATCAGTTTGGTGCGCAGGAGCTGCCGCGGCTGCTCTCGTCGTTCGCCTCGCTCGGCTTCCACGACGAGCCCCTCGTGCGCCTCGCCGCCTCGCAACTGCCGACACTGCTCACCGATATGGAACCCAAGGGCATCAGCGAGATGTTCGGTGCGCTCGCGACGGCGCGCATTTGGATCCCGAGTGCGCTGCAGGCGCTTGCGGACGAGGCAGTGCTCAAGGCGGAGAGCTTCGGCGCCGCGCACGTGGCTGTCACCCTTGCCGCGCTGGGGCGCATGCAATGGGACCATCCGGCCGCGGTGACCACGCTGAGCGCGCGGCTGCTCACGTGCGCCCAGTCCGAGCTGCGCGACGCGCCCGCTACAGCGCTCGTCCCTGTTGGGGCTGCGGGCGGCACCCGTGCCGTCGGCGGCGACGCCGTTGGCTCTGGGGCGCGGCCGCTGCTCGGGTGCGCGCTCGCCGAGGTTGCAATCTCGATGCACGCCCTCTCGCGCCTGCCAAGCGCGCGCGGGGCTGCGGCGCCTCCTGAGCTCGTCGCAATCTCAGCGCGCCTTGTTGAGCACCTCAAGCGCGAGGTGGGCGCGGGGCGGCGCCAGGCCGAGTTTGAAGGCAGCGAGGGTCTCTACGGGAGCGCCGCCATCGACGCTTGGATGCGCGACCCGCAGCACTGCCGTGACGTGGCGATGCTGTGCAACGGTGCGGTGCAGCTCGGCGTGCAGCTGCCGCCCGAGCTCGTGCAGCACCTGCAGCAACTCATGCGCGCCGTTCAGCCCGAAGAGGCCGCCCGCATGAGCTCGCACGCCCAGCCGGATCGGCGCGCTACGAGACGAATGCGCAATGAGCTGCGAGAGCTCGCAGGCTCGCTCAGTCGACTCGAAGCGGATCCGGATACCCTAGTTAGGATGCCCCCGCCCTCGCCTCACCCGGGGACCTCGTGAACGGGCGTCCGGGCTGCTCGACGGGCTGCGGGCTTCTGGCACGCGCGCGAGTGGAGATCGAGTGGAGATCGAGTGGAGATGGGGATTTATAGCGTGCGCGGTGCGTCGTTTTCGGGCACCGCGGGGGCCGGTTAACCGAAACGGTAATTAAGCGAACCGGGTGTACGGCAATCTCCCGTCCAATCACGCCTATCACGCCGAGCCGCACGACGGCCCGCAGGCTCCGCTACGGACACGCGGTGGTCGCGAGGGCGGTCACGCCGGGGACACGACGATCGACGTTCTTGGTCTGGCGATCCACTCGGCAGGGTTAGGGTTTCTTAGGGCGTAGCCACACGTGTGCCAGTGCGAGAGTGCACGGCCGCGTTACGGCCGCGTACAGATTACAGTGAACAACAGTGTTCGGTCGCGATGAAGACCCGGCTGTGGAGTGTCACCTCACTCAGGCTCAGCGCTCAGCCCTCAGCGTGTGGTCGCGTATAGGTCGCGTACACGCCCGCGAGCGCGAGGCAGCACGCCACCTGTGCATGCATCCCGTCGCCCGCGCAGCTTCGACAGTCGTCACGCTGGTCACGACGCACGTCGCACGTCCCTGTGTCTCTCGATCGCTCCTTGGCGGGTCGGTTGGCGCACGCCCCGGCGCCAAAGGGGCACGACAGCCGGCCCAGGCAGGGCTTGAGCACATGCTTGACCACGCCTAGGGCCGGCTGGCGCGGGAAGATGATCGGCGGCTTGGGCACGAGCTTGCCCGATCCATCTGGCGCCTCGACCATCGTGATCCCGGCGGCCGCCGACGTCGGATCGCCGCCCATGAGCACATGCAGCGCGCCGTACGAGAGCAAAAAGGCGGGCGCCATGGCGGGCGCACGGCTCCCGTAACGGCTCCCGCGCGCCGGTGGCCACGCCGCGCCCATGTTGACACGCGGATCGTCGAGATGGGCCACCGGCCCGAGGCAAGCAGCCTCGTCCAGAGTCGAGCGCTCCGGCTTTGGGAGCTTCCGGCACTCGTTGCTGTCGCACGTCGCCTCGACGAAGCGAATCGGCGTTCCCTTAGCCGGTACCGCCTCGACGGAGCGTAACGGGCCGCCGGTAGTACCGGTACGCTTGCCAACCTCACGCCTTGTCCATCCGCTGATGGTGCCGCCATGCAGCACGCATCCCCGCCCCGGCAACGTCTCATCCGCCGCCGGCAGCAGCACCGCCTCTTCCTCCACCCGAGGCAGCGTGAAAAGCCACGGGCGTAAGTAGGACGCGCTGCGAACTGCGCCGGAAAGCAGCGCGCGCGCCGAGTTGAGCGCCGAGTGTACGTCGGCGACGGCCGCGTCGTCACTGAGCACGAGGAGCCACTCGAGCCGCCCAACGAGCGCATGCGCCATGCAGAGCGCGCCGGCGAGTGAACGGCGCGCGCTCGTATTGCCCCAGCGCATGCCGACGAGACCAGTGCGATCGCCGTCAAACCAGTCCGAGACGAGCAGCCTCGGAATCTCGCGTATCCAACGCGCTTCTACTACCTGGCGCCAGCGCTCACGGTGCGCACTCGACGTGCATATGAGAAGCGCGAGCTCATATCGAAGCCGCGGCGGCGAGGGCTCAGTCACGGTGCACGTGGCCTGCAGCGATTCGGGCTGCGTCGGTCGCAAGCCCTGCCTCGGCGTGGGCAGCGCGATGTTGCACCGGCCGACGTGCGTCGGCTTCGACAGGTACACCACGCTGCATCGTTCGCCCCGCCATGCCTCGGCGACGCCCGCGAAGTTGGAGAGCGTGTGGAAGAGGCAGCGCGCCTGCGCAAGGAGCCCCATCTCAATGTAAATCTCAGCCACCGACGCGCGCGAAAAGTTGTGATGCCACACTGGGTTCACCATGCAGTCCGAGCAGCCCTGCGTCATCACATTGTCGAAGATGAGCGCCGCCTCGCCGCTCCCAGCGCTCCCGTGACCGCTCCCAGCGCTGCTGTTGCCGCCAAGGCTGCTCAGGTCCGGCGCGGTGACGCCCGCATGCCTGACCGCATGCCCGCCCTCTACCCCACGACCGCCGGCACCACGAGATTTGGGAGATTTGGGAGATTTGGGAGATTTGGGAGATTTGGCAACGGCCGCGCTCGCGAGCGAGAGCGGCGCGAGGCTGCGACGCTGGATGGCCTGTTTGAGCGCGGCATTGTCGGTCGCCACGAACAGGGGCAGCGTCGACTGCGCCTGCACGCATCGGATCATATGCAGCGCGGTCGCGTGTGAAAACCTCCTGTCGGTGCGCGGCACGGAGCGCTCTTCGAAGGCGACTCCTTCGGCCGCATCTCCCATCCGCACATGCAGCGCGTCGTACGGCTCGCTCGCGCTGCCAAACATGCGCGTGCGCCGCTCGGCCAGCGTGCGGCTCAGCCACTCGGACGGCTTGAAGATGAAGTGCCACAGGCAGCTGAGCTTGGGCTCGTATACCATGCCTTGCGAGGTAGATTGGCGACTTGACTCGGACGGCTTCTGAGCTGGCGACGCTCGGATTGCCGCGAACCATTGCGCGTTGCCCGTGATCCGCAGGAACCTCGTGCGCGGCGGCTCGCTCTCAAGATCTTGAGCCCACCTAATGACGGGGTGCTGATTGAGCGCCGCCAGCTCGTCCTCGCGCAGCCGCCAGTCGATGCGGCTGGGTTCGAAAAACTCCTCAATCGGCATGGGCGACTGCCAATCTATGAGCAGCACGCGCTGAAAAGCAATCGCAGCTCGCAGCATGAAGCATATGAGCCGGAAGCGGTCGCCGACCCCCAAGCATGGGAATGCAACCGGCCGCGGCAAGTGATCGTCCTGACGTGTGGCGTCTGCCATCGGCATTAGCGCACGGCATGTGTACACGAGGTAAAGGGCGTTCGGACTGTGTCGATGCTCACGATGAAAGCGAGCGTAAGAGTCGAGCTCGCTTGCCAGCGCGCATTGCGGACTGGACATGGAAAGCTGCCTTGACTGTGAAAATGATGAGAGAGAGTTCATTCTGGACATCACAGGCTCCACTTTTTAAACCTGGCTCACGTTCTCTCGACATGCACATTCAATTCCCCATCCGTGTGTCGGAGTCAAGTCTATACATAAACAACAGACAACCATACGGAAGCCTATCGAATGTGCTCCAGAAGGCAGCAGGGGAGGACGGGAGTGGGCGGAGATGACGGAGGGGGTCCATCTTGACTTGATTTGACTTGACTTGACTTGTGTCGGAAAAGGCATTACAAGTACAGGTCTTTATGTTGCGACGAGCTTTGCCACTCGCGGCGCGCCACGCGGCGGCGCCGATGGCGCTCGGACGGCTCGCACGCGGGCGGCTCGCTCCGGCGGCAGTCTACACACAGTCGCGCACCCTCGCGGGCACCTTCAAGCACCACGATTCGGACGGCAACTCTGTGAGCGACGCCTTCGAGTTTGACGCGGAGAGCGAAAAGGAGATCGCGTTCACGCTGTCCAAGTACCCGGACACGCTGCAGGGCAAGCAGTCGGCGATCATGCCGATGCTCTGGATCGTGCAGCAGCAGCTCGACAAAACGCACGCAACCATCAAGGCGAAATACGCCGACCCGAATGCCACGCCCTTCCCTAAGCCACAGGGTAGTGGCGGCTGGGTGCCGATCGCGGCGATGCACAAAATCGCGGAGCGGCTCGGGTGCACGCACATGGACGTGTACGAGGTGGCCACCTTCTTCACCATGTACAACCGCGAAAAGAACGGCAAGTTCCACATCCAGCTGTGCGCGACGACGCCGTGCATGGTGTGCGGTGCTTACGACATCATGCACACGATCGAGGCGCACCTGGGCATCAAGGCCGGCGAGACGTCGGACGACGGGCTCTGGACGCTCACCGAGGTCGAATGCCTCGGCGCGTGCGTCAACGCGCCCATGGTCCAGATCAACGACATGTTCTTCGAGAACCTGACGCCCGAAAACACCGTCAAGCTCCTTGACAATCTCAAGGACGGCAAGGAGGTGGTCGTCGGCCCACAGAACGGCCTCAAGAACTCGATGGGGCCCATGGGCCGCACATCGCTCTTCGACCCGCCCTCCGGCCCTCAGTGCCGCGAGCTGCCCGCGCCGTTCCTGAAGGCATAGAGAGTTGGTGATCGCATGACCGCTGCGAGCTGCGACGAGAGGGGACAGCATCCCTCGCGGACACGTTGCGATCTGTCAGGGAGCACAGATTCAACAGGCTTCTCGGATATTCTGCGCGCGACAACGCGTCGCGCGTGTTGGCCATGTGCAAGGTGCATGGTAAGGTGTCTGCCGCGTGCCCCGTGCGTGGCCTGCCGTCTGGCTCTCGCTCGCGCTGAATGTCGGAGGTCGGACGCCCGCGCCCGCGGCGGCGTCTTTCACCACGGCGCGCGGAGTCGCGACAGTCGGTGCGTCGTTGACGGGGCCGCTGTCGGCTGATTTTGGACATGCGGGGACGCGCGGAGTCGAAAACAAACACAGCGCAGTTTAACCTGACTCAGTCGACCGACCGCGCCCGGAGAAGCGGAGTGCACAAAACTTTACACCTGTACACGAGAGCTCTGGGGCTGCTTGCATGGGCAGCGTGCCAGCGTCCACTCACTTCCCGTGCACCCTTGAGTTTGGCTGAGCGGCGCACCGTCGTTCTCCGCTGCTCTCCTCTCACATGCGTGAGTGTCAGAGGCAGCATCACGTGACGGACGGCACGGCGACCAGCGCTGGGCACCAGGCGGACACGCCAGCAGCAAGAAGTTGTGCTGCTTGCGGCACGAGCCTGGTTGCTTAAGATCAGCCACCTGTTGGCGGGCAGTTACCGGCACCCTTCACCGTGTCCATGCCACCTAGCCGCTTGCTGCCACCGGGGCCTAGACCAGCGCCTGAGCTACCGCCGCGCGGGCCGCTCCTCGCCGCCCCGCTGCCGCCGGGGCCCTGCTTTGCGGCCTTGGGATCGATCAGCGTCATCAGGAAGAAGACGAGCATATGGTACAAGCGGATGGGCAAAGCCAACACCTCCTCGAAGAAAGAAGGCGCGTGAACGACTGTGCCCGCGCGCAGGTACACCATCGACAGTCGCGGTGGTGTGAGCGAGGGGTGCAGAGGGACCCACGCGAGGGTGTCGTGCACGGTGAAGCGTGCGCGCTCACGGAAAACTTGAAACTTATCTGAACTTATCAAGGGTTCCACACAATAGGTGGACCTTTGGGTGCGGACGCCTCTACTACTCTATCCCCCGGCGGAAGCCCGGGGCGCCGCACGCATCGCCTTTGCGCTGGTCAACACGGCGCCGACTCACGCGCTGGGCAAGTGGCGCAGCACGTACACGCTCGGGAAGCACTTTTGTCCTCGGAAGCGCTCGTCGGTGGCGGCATCGGGTGCCCACGCCTCCACGACGAAGTGCGCCTGCAGGCAGCGTGTGAAGTCGTCGAGGCTGCCGCACCGGCGCGAAGCCACAACAATGCCGCGACCCAGCGGGCCGAGGGAGCGCTTGAGCGACGTGCAGAGAGGCAGGTGGAAGGCGCGGTCGTAGGCGCAGTCGGCGCACAGGATGCAATCAAAGACGCGCGCGTTCCGGTAGTCCCCCTCCTTGTACAACGCGCCTCCGTAGCAGAGCTGCCGAGCCTCCACGGCAGTCGAGCCGAAAGCGCTCGCCTCCGCGTTGAGCTCCACGTTGCGGCGCAGCGCGGCCACGCTGATCGGGTCCCCGTCCGTCAGTGTCACCGACGCGGCATCTGTCCAGGCTGCGCAGGCAATGCCTGCGTAGCCGAGCCCAGCACCGACCTCGAGCACGTGCTTGCCGGCGAGGGCCTTTCGTAGCCTAGTCACGATCAGGTGTGCGAGCACCTCGCTCGACGGAGAGAGCTTGAAGGCAAACGGACCATGCTGCAGCACGTCTCGCGTGGATGGGCGTGCGATTGCGATGCTTGGCCAGTCTTGCTGCTCATCCTCGGGCGGTTGCATGCGCAGCAGCACTTCGCCTGTGTCTGGGTGCAGAGATCGCGTGCACTTGAAGTAACCCCACGCCGATCGGCCTCCTGCGGCGCTCATCTGCCCAAGCAGCAACGGAGCGCTGTATGGACGCCGTGCTGCTCGAATCGTTGGGCGTGGCGGCAGTGACGGTGGCTGCCTGTGTGGCAAGAGGGACGGCCTCCGTTTGGCCAGCTCTTTTGCGACGCGCCGGCAATGATTACTTGCAGCAGCACGGGCAGAGCTGCGTTGGGCGATCAACTCGCTCTGAGCCTGCAGCTCTGAGAGAATGGGTAGTGTCGGTGGCAGTCGGTGTGCGATGGGTAGTGTCGGTGGAAGTCGGTGATGCACAAGCATCATGGCGATGCACGATGAGAGAAGAACACCAAACGGTCCGACGAAAGGCGAGCATGGTTCGCAATGCATTCACGCGCGATCGTGCCTCCCCTTCGTCCTGCTGCTCGTGCTCGCCTTCCGACGGCTGGCGCCACCTGCAACGGCACTCGAGGCCCATCCGCCGCCCGCAGACGCCGTCGCCTTCACTCCTGCCAGCGCAACGGACGCTGCCGAGCACCTAACCGAGCACCCGCCTCTGCTTCGCTATCCGTCTTGGGCAATGCGAGCACCGCAGCAGCAGCGAGTGCGCAACTCGTCGCGCACTGGCGAGGCCTGCGTGAGCTCGGCTACCGTTCACGTCTAGTGGTGCGAGCACGGCGGTATCGGCTCGGCGCACAGCAGCACGCGGCTTCCTCACCTACGAGAGTCCGCTGTGGCCGCGGCCGGCACACTGCCACCGTAGGGCCGGCACCGACGAGCCGCCGGGAACTTGCGAGCCAGCGGGCGTCATAGGCAACAAGTACCGCATCTCGCGCACATACCGCTTCGTGTGGCACCATGTGTGGAAGGGCGGCACGACCACGCTCTCTCTGCAACATGCAAAGCAGAGCCGGTAGCCGGTGGCACTCACTGGCTATCTACACGTGGGCACCGCGCGCGAGCCGCTTCGGCGCTTCTTTTCGGCTGTTCAAGAGGTTTTCCCACTGCCGGCTGCAGCCGCGCTGTGCGCGAGCTGCTGCGCGAGGAGCCCTCTGTATACCCTCACTGCTCCGGGCTGTGTGAATTCCCGCCAAAGCTAATGGGAATAACCCGCGTAACCCTCGACTCTTTGCGGCGACATGGCGATGTAGACCCTGTACCTGAAAGCACACATCGTCTAGTCGTATACACGGTTTAAATAACAGTAAAACACGAATAGCAATAGGGCGTAATGACCTCTGTGGCTCTGACGTTTCGTGAAACCCTCCCCCATGCAAGGTCTAGGTCAAAATCTCGCGCACCACTATGTTGAAACTCCATAGGGTAATGACCTGAGATCCTGAGTGTTGAAACCCTCCCCCATCAAGTTCAAAATCTCGCGCAGCTAATTGGAGCTAACGAAAAACGGACAACACATGTACCCCGAACGGAACAACCATCACCCTCCGCCTGACGCGAATTCCACTCTTGACTCCATCGACATTGACATCCCCGGTTTCAACTGACTCATGATTACTCATGTTTAAAGGAATTTCCCGTCGATCCGAAACTAACGCGACGTCGAGTGATTCGGACCGGTCCGAAACGCAGACCTTTTTTCCTCGAATCCCCTCCCCTCGGATTGTGGCACACTGCAGCGAGATGCTGAGGTCGTGGGAGGGTTGAGTTTTTGAGATTTTTATAGTTTTGTCGTGTTTTTTTCTCTGGGAATCGGTTTCGGGTAGCGATACGCTGCTCTCCCATCACCTCGAGGTGGTTCAGCTCCCCTGACTGTGCGCCGGCAGCAATCCTAGGCCAACTCACAGCCACACACAAGATCGGGCTCGGCGCATAGAATGCACCAACCCCGTCCTTAACGCGAATTGTCGCGCCATTGCGCACCACTCCATCGGCCTCTTCGCTGAAAGCCATGGCCTCGCCTGGACGCGTTTTGAGCAGGTTGAAAAATCTGTATCCCAGACTTTGATCGTTATATCGTCCCGTGGTCGTACAATCCCGAGAAAATATTGGTCCCGTCGGGGGAAAACGCCACCGAGTTGATGGGCCCGTCTTTTCGCTCAGCAGCCCCAGCGCGCCTGCCAGACAAGCCAGCAGGCTTCAGTTTTGGCGAAGGAGGGGCGATTCTGAGGGCTCTGTTTGGGGGGCCAGGCCAAACTTTGATCGTCCCGTCCTCAAAGCCAGCCACGCGACCGAGATGCGCCAATTTGTGGGCAAGTACATGGACGTGCTGCAGCGTGACAAGGGCGCGGCAGTGATGCAGCTCGCCCTCCAACAGCCAGATGCAAGCGCGGTGTTTTGTGCAGCAGCCTCGCAAAGATCGTCCGAGCAGCCGACGCGAGCACTCGAGTGGCGTAACAAATCTCAAGAGAAGGACGCGTGCTTCGGCCCACACAAGAATGCCGTCAGCTCTGTGGGTCGGCTCCACACGCATCGTCTGCGGCTCAGGCAACTTCATCTTTTTGAACGATGCCGAGAGCCAGGAGCTGATCGAGTAGATTGAGAGCACAAGTGGGGTTAAGAGCGTCGCCATCTGGGACGGTGGCAAGGAAGGTGGCAAGAACACGTCTGTCAGGTCCACACCGTCCACACCTCGCAGCTCGAGGTAGTCCTTAGCCACAATCGAGAGAAGGCCTCTATCGATACGTTCACGGAGCAATGCGAGGTCGGTCGCATACACGTGGGCGGCTTGGGCAGCGAAGGAAACTTTCGCGCCCTGGCCATCGGCGCGACAGAGGTGCAAAATGCCGTGTCGCAGCCAGAACGTCGCCATTTCGTCCGGCGCACCGCCATCGGTTGGTGTCGCGGTGCGGCGCCACGCGATGAACCCCTCGGCGAGCATCGCGTGCCCGTCCTTGCGCTGCTCCTTGAACTCCGCCGATGGCTCTCTGATCGAGCTGCCTTCGGTGATCTCGCCCGTTTTTCCAGTCGATGATGGTCATCTGAAAGACATGAAATTTGCCATTGCGCCCGAAAGAGGAGTGCCGTCGTCTCAAGCACGCTCCTCTGCTGCCTGTCGTCCCATCGAAGGAGCGCCGCCGCCATTGACACCGTGATCGGCTCGCGCGCTGCCGCAATCAGCTCTACGAGGGGCTTCGCCTCGGTCCACGCGGGGTCGACCTGACCCTATGGAAAGGCGCGCTCGAAGTTGACGGCGCACACCTCGCCCAGGCCGGCCGGGAGCGAGTCGAGGTTCTCGAAGTGAATCTCGTGGCCGTTCTTGGCCTCGCTCTCGAGGTGCTGGCCGAGCATGTAGGCGTACAAGAAGAGGCCCTCCGCCTTGGCCGAGAGTGCCTCAACTGCTGCATCCAAGGACGACGTGCTCAGGCGACCTACGATAAAATCCCCGGCATCAACTGTTGTGCCCTGGCAGAGAGGGCCGGCAGCTCCTCGCGGACATTCTTTGCCGCGAGCATCTCTATGTGGTTGAGCTGGATCTCGCACACGTACCTCGTGCCATCTGAAAGCACGACTCCGGCACACGAGTTGAAGTCGGAGTAGCCCATCGGCGTCGGCGACGCGTACTTATTCTTGAGCGTGAGCACTTCGATGCCCGCCTCCTTTTAGCCCCTCGGCAAGCGCATGTGCCATGCGCGAGCAGCTGCTAAAAAGCGCAGGGTGAGCCGCGCGAGGTCCTTGAGTTTGTTGGCGTGGCCACCGTAGTCATTCTTCATCTTTTCAGACACCCGTGGCTCTGACTTGATACCCGGTGAGTCAGCAAACTCGACCCACGCTCTTGCCGTCCCCTGGACTGGATGGCGGAGCGTTGCCTTGTTTGGGTCCGCCTCCCATCCGCCTCCGAGCAACTCGAGCTTTTCCTGCGCTTCAGGCGCTGCTTCACATGGACGGTGTGAATCGTCCGAAACTTGCACGAGGTCGGCGTTGCGCTCTTATCCGGCTCTGCGATGAGTCTTTTGTAGCCCTCCTACGCGCTCACCTTCTCGCGCACATTGGCGTCGATGGCCTTGGATATCTCCATGGGCTTCTGCAAGGAATGCAAGCTTGTCATACTTGCGCTTGACAACAGCCTCAATAATGGCGGATGCTCGCCTCGCCTTTGATGTGCTGGCGCGCGATCGTGCGCAGGTATACCTCGACATCGGCCCTGTTCTTGGCCTCATAGGCAAGCAGCTCTTTGGGTATGAAGCTGCTGAGAGCCCGCGTGATCTGGGGCTCCGCACGCGACGTCACAAATAGCTTGAGCCACGACGGCAGCCGAGAGAGCTGGCTGGCGATGACGGCGAGCAGCGGCTTCTGCGACTCCTTGGGCAGTCGTCGAGCGCGTCGAGGATGACGTGCAACGGCATCTCGGGCGCCTGGACCTTCGAGACTAGCAGCGGCGTCTCGAAGAGCACCGTGAAGAGCTCTGATGGGTCGTCCACCGCTTCCCCTGGTACCCCCGTGGCCTCAAGCTTCTCCTTGTAGCCCGGCAGCCGGTGTGCGAGCATGGCGGCCCGGCTGCGGAGCAGCGACCCGGGCGCCGACTGCGTCGGGTTGTCGTGGCGGCAAAAGTGCCAGGCGACGGCACGGTGGATGACACGGTCTAGGAGCTCAGCCGTTCGCACCGTCTTTCCGGCGCCGCCGCCACCCATCAGCCAGAAGAGCTGGGGCGATGCCGGGTCGTCGAGCCACTTGAGGATCTCGGCAAAGGCCCACTCGCGCGTGCCTTGGCGGTGCGCGCACTCTTTTTCTCGTGCCACAGCTCGCGAAAGTCATGAGGCTTCAGATCCAGCGTCGGCGGCACGCTCAGCTGACCGAGCGTCGGGCTCTCGGATGGAGATGAAGCACCCGGCGTCAGCCCAGATGGAGCTGTTGCCTCCGGCACGAAAAGGCCGAGACTCACGATATTCATCTTTTCTTGTTCGCCCGCATTGATGAGGAACACCGACCGCTCCTGCGCCGATGCACCTTCGTAGGCGGCTTTGATGTCCGCGTCTGGGCTCTCGACGGACAAAGCAGAGGCACCCGCACCCATGCCGCCCCGGACGCGCATCATCCCCGCAAGTCGTTCCCCTGCCGACGTCGCCTCCGCCTCCGCCACCGCCTCCGCCACCGCCACCGCGACCTGAGCCGCTTGCGCCGCCAGTGAAACGGCGTCGTCGATGCCGTCGAGGCTGGTGTCGTCCCCGTCGTTGTTGGCCTGCGCCTGCTCGCCGTGCTCTAGCCCCGTTTCGCCACAAAGGTGAATGGGTCTTCCGGTCGTGCGACTGCCAACGAGTTGTCAGCGGCGCTGAAAGCCGCCTCAAGCCGGCTTTTGTTATTGGCGAGGTATGCGTCCCTGGCCTGCACACCCGCGCGCACGCGTGCGGCGGCGGGTGGGTCGGCGGGCACGGCAGCCGGAGCCGTCCAAGACCGGTCCTGAACGCATTTTCCAAGAGCTTCGGCGAGCGCCGCCGCGATCGCGGCATCCCCGCGACCTGCCCATGACCGCGGCCTCTGAGGGGCATCGCGCGCTGCTCCTTGCGGCCCGCGAGCTGCTCATCGACATCGAGCGCACGGACCTGGACTCGGTCATCGACCTCGTGCGCACCGCCGCGCCTGCGAGCGCCACGCTGAGCAAGCCGGCGGCTGTGCTTCTGCCGCCACCACCACTGTCCTCGGGCGCGCCCAACGACCAGCAAAAGAAGCTGCTCTTGCAGCAGGTGGACCAGTACCGCGAGGACCTGGCGGCCGAGCAGCACACGTGCAATGAGCTGCGCGAAGAAAATGAGCGGCTCGCGACCGACCTGCGCTCACTGGCGTCGCAGCTCAAGCAGGAGCGTGCGGCAAGCAACGCGTTGCTCGCCGGCCAGGCGCAACAACAATCGCTCGCGGAGGTTTCGGCGTCGATGCCGTCACGTGACGCGGTCGATGCCGCGGGCACTTCAGGGCTCACGCTCGCGAGCGCTGCCTCGCAGATCCTGCTCCTGCGGCGCGAGGTCAAGTTTCTGCAGAAGCAGTGGAATTCGGTGCGGGTCGACCAGGACTCCGCGACCGCGCGCGAGCAGATGCAGCAGCTTCGCGACGAGGCGGCGGCGGCGAAGCGTGCGGCGGCGGCGGCCGAGGCCGACTCCGCCACCACCGCCTCCAAGGGCCGCATCTTGCTGCGCGAGCTCAAGGCAGCGCGAGCGCAGGTGCACGCGCTGCACGCGCGGATGCACAAGCGCTCCGCGGCGCAGCGCGAGGCGGCGACGCTCAAGGAGCAGCTGGCCAAGACGCAGGACGCCTTCGTGAGGCAGCAGGAGGCACTGAAGCAGCTGCAGATGCGCGAGCGCCTTCGGCGGCCCGCCCAACGTGACGACGACGACGACGACGAGGGCGGTGGCGGCGGGGGCGGCTCGAGCTCGTCGGCGCTCGAGCAGGAGGCCGCGTACACGCAGCTCGGCCTGCTGCTGCTCTCGTCGGAGCTGACGAAGCTCGAGCGCCAGTGGATGAAGGAGAAGGATGCCTCCGCCGAGCTCGTCGCCATCAAGGCGAACATGAGCTTCCGCATCGCGCAGGTGGAGGACGACAATGCCGGGCTGCAGGCGGAGGTGAAGCGGCTGAGCGGGCGCGTGGCGGCGCTGCAGGAGGAGAAGAAGGTGATGCAGACCTCGCTCAACGCACTCAACGTCGACCTCGCCTCCATGCCCGAGGAGGAGCAGCAGAAGGCCGCCAACCAGGCCGCCGCTGCATCGAACGACTTCCAGCAGCCGACCGCGAAGGCGGCGGCGAAGGCGCCGGCGCTAGTACCGGCCGCGGTCCTAGCCAAGGACGCCGCGGCGGCCGCGAAGGCGGCCCAGCAGGGGGGCGTGGCGGCGATGAAGGCGATGAACAATATGGGCAACAAGATGGGCAAGATGTCCTTCGGGAATGCCGGGTCGAAGAAGAAGTCGGTCGACCCTGCGGAGCCGCCGCCGCCGCCACCGCCGCCGCCGCCGCCGCCGCCGCCGCCGCCGCCTTGAGCCTCGAATGGCCTCGAATGGCCTCGAACTGCCTTATTGAGGACGCGACCTCGCCAGAGGCCAGCCTCCCGTCTGTCAGCCCGCTGCTCCATCGACAAGTCGGAGCCCACTTAGGGAGAGCCAGGGCAGCCGCCGACGCGTGAGTCGCTCGACGAAACAACCCACACAAGGCTGGCGGGTCGCTGCCCGAGGCCCACGCGCCACGCGCACAGCCACGCCTCGGCGTTCAACGAGAACTGTGGGCTCCCCCGGTGTGAAGTATTTCCATTGGCTGTGAAGTGTCCTAAATCCGACTCGTCGTCGTCAGACGCGGCGTTCGCGCATGTCGTCGGGAGAGTTGCGTCGGCGCACCGCCTCGAAAATCTTGCGGGATACGTCCGAGTCGGAGCTCTCAGACGGCGGCTACACTGAGACAGACGAGAAGCCGCCTGAGAAAGAGAATCCCAAGGAGCACAGCAAGGGCGACAAGAAGCTCGCCAAGATTGTCAAGCGCCTTGTGTTTGGCACCTTGCTGCTTTTCATGCTCTGCGGCATCATCGCGGCCGGGCACCTGTGGACGCTTTTCTTCGTGCGCACTGCAGGCTTCGAGCTCGCGCGCCCATACCCGCGCATGGTGCGAGTGTTACTCATGGCGCCCTACCTCGCTGTTGCATCCGTTGCAGGTTGTCCTCATCCAAGTGGCCATGTTCCGCGAGCTCGTCAACGTTCGCTACAGCCTGCGCAGATTCAAAGAGATCCCACTGTTCCGCACGTCCCAGTGGGGCTGGTTCTACGCGTGCCTCATCTTCTCGTACGGGCAGTCGTTCAAAGGGCCCGGCCGTGCGCAGCTCATCCAGTCACAGCTCATCCTCTCGTTACTGCCGTACCTCGACGTCGTGTCGCTCATGCTGTACTCGCTCCTGCTCGTGGGCACGGTGCTCACGCTGCGGTCGGGCCTGTACAAGTACCAGATGGGCCAGCTCGCGTGGACCATCTCGATCGTCGTCATCACCGTGGTGCAGGTGCACTCCTTTTCGGCGAACGTGCTCGCGGGACTCTTTTGGTTCCTCTTCCCCGTGTCGCTCGTCATCTGCAACGACTCGATGGCGTACTTTTGCGGCATGGGCTTCGGGCGCAAGTTCATCAAGCGCCCCTTCCTTGGCGCGCTCTCGCCCAACAAGACGTGGGAAGGCTTCATTGGGGGCGGCATCTGTACGGTCGTCTTCGCCTTCATCACGCCGCCCTTTTACCCGACGGCCCTTATCTGCCCGTGCGAGGAGCTCAAACTGCTCGGCGGCTGGGTGTTCCGCCACAGCTGCGAGATGCCTTCGACCTTCACGCCCCACGTGTACGTGCTCCCCGGATGGCTCCCTGGATGGCTCCTGCCTGCGAGCGTCACGCTCCTTCCGATCCAGCTGCATGCCCTCGTGCTTGGGCTCTTCGCGTCGCTCGTCGCGCCTTTTGGCGGCTTCTTCGCGAGCGGCATCAAGCGCGCGTACAATCTGGACGACTTTGCCTCGATCATCCCGGGCCACGGCGGCGTGTACGACCGCGTCGACTGCCAGCTCATCATGGGCCTCGCCACGCAGACTTACTACGCGACCTTCATCCAAGGCTCACTGCTCTCAGCCAAGATTGTGGTGCAGCTCGCCCTCGCGCTGCCGGAGGAGGAGCGGCTAGTCGTCTTCGAGAGCCTCGGCGCCGCGCTCAAGAAGCAGGGTTATGTGCTCCCCGCGATACGATAGGGGCTGGGTCGGGAGCGGTCAGACACGCCGCACGCGCAGCGCAATCGCGCATAATCAACGAGCTCCCCGTCGACAGACGGTGCGCGCGTGACTTGAGTGGACACATTTGCGTGTTCCGGGTGCTCACTCGTCAAGTGTACAACGAATAAGGCTTCAAACGAGTAAACCTAGAAACGTAACGCAATATCATTCGAAGCGAAGCGGGCAAGTTTAAGGCTTTAGCGGCGATTGCGCGGGGCCCGGCCCGGCGCATGCGCCCGGCCGCGAAACCCGAACGGGACAGCGGGTCTCGGTCTCGCGCGCCGCGCGCCGCGCGCCGACGGCGGCGTACTACTACACATCGATGGGGACAAGGGAGTGGTCGCGGAGTCTCGATGACAACGAGAAGACGAGACGCGAGTCAGCCCCCCCGCCCCCGAAACCTATTCGAAACCTAGCTTCCCCCCTCGCCGAGTAAGCGCTAAGCGGCTGGTCAGGGCGTGCGAGGTCAGGGTAAGGCCACAGGGCGAGGTCGGTGCGAGGACGCACCCGCAGCAGCAGCAGAGGGCTAGTCGGCGGCGCGGCGCTCGACGCGGCGCTTGCGTGCGGCCTGAAGCGCCGACTTGAGCATGTTGGCGGCCTCCGCAGGCGCGGGGTTAGCACTCACGTCAAGGACCTCGTGCACGCTCAGCACGCCGCTGTCAAGGGCGGCGGTGAGCGCGGTGAGTCCCCTCTCGCCGATGGCGTTGCACGCGAGGTCGAGCTCTCGTAGGGTGCGCGCGGGTGGCGTTGCGGCGACGGCGCATGCGCTCGTGTCGGTCAGGTCATTCGATCGAAGCCCGAGTCGCTCGAGGTGTGGCATGGCCGAACGCATCAGCGGCAGCAGCAACGCGACACCCTCGTCACCGAAGCCGTTGCCGTCCAGGTGCAGATGGCGCACCGCCAGCGGCGCAAGCTCCGTGCACATGCCACCGAGGATGCGCAGCTGTGGTAGACGGAGTGGAGGCGCCGAGTCGCCCATGCGCGTGAAACAGAGCGTGCTGCCCTCGCGTAGCCTCAGCGCGTGCAGCGTCGCCCACCGAAGCACCATGTGCTCCGGAGATCCGATCTCGTAGAAGCCGAGCGCCACCCGCCGCCTGCGCCTCGGCTCGGTCGCGTCGTGGTGGGCGTCCGCACGGAGCAGTTGGCGAGCTGGCGTCGTGGTGGGCGCGCTCACCTCGGCGCCATCGAGCGTGACCGAGCGCAGCGCGTACTTGTCGAACGGCATCGACGGGCACATCGCGCGGTACGGCTTCTCGATGGCGTTGAGGCACGCATCTAGAAAGTAGAGAGCGCCCTCACGCCCCTTATCGGGATCTAGGGTCTTCGCGGTGAGCCTCACGCCGAGGAGCTCTGTAGTGCCGACGACGAAGTCGACGAGCAACTCGTCGGCACGCTCGGCCGGCTGCGCGAGCGCTTCCGTCTCCGCCGCGCTCGGCGGTGGCACGGCCGTCTGGGCCGACTCGACGAGCACAAGCTTCTTGTGGTGCTTGCGAGGCGTCAAGTCGATCCACAGCCCGAGGGGCGTCACGTTCCAATAGTAGTGCTCGCCATGGTACACGGGCTGCTCTACCGGTACCTTGCGATCGCACCCCTGCGCCAGCTCGAGCAGGGCGAACCCGCCCACAACCTCCCACCCAAGCTTGCGGCGCACCGCGAGCGCGTTCGCTTTCGAGTCTGTGTCCGATAATCTCACGTTGAGCTCGGCCATGCGCTCAATCTCCATCGGATGGGCCGGTAGCGTGAGCCGCACGCGTGTTTGCCTGCTGGGCGATCCGTGCACGCCCGCCAGCTTCTTGAAAATGAACTCTTTGAGCTTCGGGATGCCCTCGAACGTATCCGGCCACCCGCGCGGTGGCGACACCCAGTTACTCCAAGTGAACAGCTGCTCTGCGGAGTATGCTGGCGCTGGCGCAACGATCATCCAGCCGCCGGGAGGCGGCGGGTCGACCCAGTCCTCGCCGGGTCCGCGCGAGACGATCTCCGTGTGCGCGTTGTGCTCGCCCGGCACGATGGCCGTTTGCGGCGGCGGCAGTGGCAGCATAGGTAGCAGCTGCGGCGGCTTGGGCGGAGGCACATTCTGCTGCTTCTTCTCTTCGCTCCACGCGTAGTAGTATGAGTGCTGTCCGAAGGTGCGCAGCGATTCTTTCGTCTTGGACAGGGACGGCCGAGCCTCACCAGCCTCATCGTCGTCGATCTCTTGCGGCATTGATCAGAGGGCTCACGCGTGCGCAACAGGTGCTCGCTTCATGCCGCATTTTGTCAAGTATCTATCCAATTTTGTCAAGTTCCCCTGTGGACGAGCAGGGTACATGTAGAAGTTTGAGGGATACGGGGCGTTCAGCGCGGCCTGATCCGCTCGCGACACAGGCCATGAGGAAGAACGTGGCCCAGAGCCCCAGACTGAGCTGTACCAAGTCGAGGCCACCCATCATTTGGCCAGCTAAGGCCAGCTGGGGAGAGGGGACCCGCTGGCCACAGGAGACCTATGCATGCAAGTCCGCCGATGGAAGGGATCGGCCGTACGTGTAGGTTTTAGTCACGTGTGGGCGTATAAGCCGGGGAGGCTCTAAGGAAGCTCTAAGGCCCAACGATAAAAGTACAAGACACCACCTCACCCGCGAGACCGTCCCGTCACCGACGGCACTCCAGAGCCCCCGGCGCCTATGTGACGCCGGGTCGCCCGGTTACCGGGTCGCCCGGTTACCACACTAACCCGATGGCCCGCAACACGCTCTCCATGGACACTCGAGTGAGGTGCGCGCCACAGTCCATCGTACTGTACGAGATGACCAGGTCACCAGTCGCCTCATCAAGAATCATCCCGGCGGCAAACTGTACCGTTGGAAACGTCCGTTCAGCCCGGCGAGGCGGTTCAGGCAGCGTGTGCAGCGGGCCCGCTGCGATGACTGCAAAGGGCGGTTCCTCCTCGAACGCGTAAAAGAGATGCTTGTACGCCATGGAGGAGGTCCCCAGATACTGGGGCATTGAGCGTGAAGCTTTCGTATGCGCATAGCCCAAGTACACGTGGTGAGCGGGTAGGTGGAGGGGAGGCACCCCTCCAGAGAGGCGACCGTACTCGGCAGCGATGCGAGCCAACGGAAGAAACGAAGGGAAGGTCACCTTGCTCCCGCCCATCGCCCCACGGGCAGATATGGCGATGCCTCTCGGCAGGACAGGCGCACAACGGCCGCTCTCCGGATCGATGCGTAGGACGACGTGCGGCTCAATCGAGTAGTCTGCAAAGAGTGAGCCCTCGTGTGTGAACGGCACCCAGTTCTTTTGAAGCAGCTGCGACTCTGGATGCTCCACATTCGATTCGGGAGGCCACGCGCTGACTACCAGAGGCAACTGGCGAGGGTAATCTCCTCCTTCGCCTCCGCCACCTCCTCCTCCTTCGCCACCACCACCTGCATTCAACTTGACCAAGTGTGGCCGCAAACGGGTGCAATCCTCTGACCACGCAGACACAAGGAGCCACGGCGTTCGTGGCATGGTGCCGGTGCTCCATACTGGTCGAGGATCTTCAGGTCCGCTGAAGGTCCCGGAAGCACCACCTCCAATGTCAACGCGGTGGAAACACGCATCGCCGCTCTTTCTGAAGAGCGACGTGGCTGATCGAAGCACCACAGCGGGTGAAAGGGGCTGCCAGCTCTGCCGGTCCAGCTCCACGTGACCTAAAAAGCTTCGCAGATGCGTTTGCAGGAGCATATTCTCTCGCCAGGACGCGCGTGATCCGCAGAAGTGCATGTTGGATACTCTGAAATAGACGAGGACGGAGTCATTCTCCACGAGCAGAGAGGGGTTGAACGACGAAAAATTGCGCGTCGGTTCTGGTGCGTGCGCCAGCGATGACGGATCAACGTCGAGCGTGAACGTCGGCGCGAAGTCCATCGAAACATACAAAAAAGGAAGTGAAAGTTTCGAGAGAAAGTTGTGGTTGTCTGAAGGACATTTCACACTAAGCTGTGACAGCTGTGATTTTTTTAAGTAGTACCCCTTCATTGCGATTGTGGAGGGTGCTGTTCCATTCCAAGAAAGTAAAGGGCGCCGATTTTTCATGTTGCATTTCACGCGGCCGAAATGGCAAGGCTCTGAAGGCTCTGAAGGCTCCGTGTGCGAAATGATGGGGTCGACGAACAACACCGACGATCTCCAGCTGGAGGAGAATGTGGAAAAGCTGGAGAAGGCGCCGTATGTGGAGCCGTGGCGGCGATCCTCCACGCCTTCAGTTCACGTCTGCGTTGGCGGAGCCTGCAGCCAGAATGGTTCACACACTACGCTCGCCGAGATCGAAGACCTCGTGGCGGCGTCGGGCGGCGGCTGCAAGGTGGAGACCGATTGGTGCTTCGGCCGATGCGGGGCGGGGCCCAACGTGCTGATAGTGAGGGAGGGAAAGGACCGATTCCGGACTGGGGTGGGCTCGTTGGAAGAGTCGATCAGAACCGTGACTGACGCCTTAGGCAGGAGCCCAGCTCTTGATGCCGAGCTGGGGGTCAAGCTAAAGGAGGTACGCCGCGTGCATGCACTCGAGCAGGACCTTTCGCGCGCAGAGATGCTGCTCCACATCTCTGCGTGCACTACCGACGACGACCAGTATGATCAGCATCTCGCGAGCGCATTGAAGATCACCGACAAGGTGGTAGCCGCGGCAGGCGCGGCGCACCCGCTGCTTCAGGCACATCACCTCCGACGGCTGATCTTGGGCTTGCGGAGCAAAGGCCGTGCGGCTAGCCGAGACGACGACATCCTCGAATGTGAGTGGGAGCGCGTCGCTTGCTGGCGGCTCGAGAGGGTCGACTCGAAATCCGAATGGAGTGCAGTCTACTCCTTCACCTCGAGCGACGCCGCGCGTGTCCAAGCTGGCAAACGCGGCCGATGCGGCGGCAGCGGTGGCGGCGGCGCCTCCAGTCGCACGGGGACAGCTGGCGCCGATCGTGCGCGCACGTGGCACGTCACCCTACGCGTCGAGCTCGATGGCGCCGTCTTGGGCGTATCTGGCTCGGCCTCTGCTGGAGGCGGGTCGCTTACGGCGCCCACAACGGCGCCCATACCCAAGACGGCGCCCTCGCCCTCGACGGCGGGGATGCGCAAGGTCCTCATCGCCGAGGACTCAGACACGGACGATCGGCCGCCGACCATGCCCGAGGTGACCATGCCCGAGGTGACGATGCCCGAGGTGACGATGCCCGAGGTGACGATGCCCGAGGTGACGATGCCTGAGGTGACGATGCCTGAGGTGATCGAGCGAGATTATACACCACTCTCCTCCGAGGACGATCTCGAACGCGGCGAGCTCAAGTTGCTCATCAAGATCTACTCGAATGGCAAGGCCACCCAGTACCTCAGGGCACAGCCCCTGGGCGCCCACTTGTGGTTCTCCCCTCCCAAAACGACCCTCGTGCTCCCAAGCTTGCGTCCGCCCGCGTCTACAGCGTCGGCTCTGAGGCGCCGTCTTGGGCGAGTCGACGATCTCTCTCATCCGGAGCTGCAGAATGAGCCCAAGCTCGCGCCCGGCACGGCGCCAGCGCTCGACTTTGCAAGCGTGGTGCTCGTGGCGGGCGGGACGGGCATCGCTCCGATGTGGCAGATCCTCCAGCAAGCAAAGACGGGCGTCGTGGCGAGCGCCTCTTCCCAGCTGAGCGCTCTCCCGATGACGATCGTCTACTCATGCCGGGCCGACGATGCGCTCTTGATCGAGGAGCTTGCGGCGGCGGTCGACGAGTGGCCGCGCGCGTTGCTGCGGGTCTTTGTCACCGTGACGGACGCAGCTGCGGGAACGAAGCCAGCCATCGACGCGGGTCGCTTCCCCGCACTCTCTGTCAGCCACGGCCGGATCGAGCAGCAGTTACTCTCGCAGGCGTTGCGACGCCACCTTGGTGACGCAACCGGTGCTGAGCCACGACAGGCCGAGCCCACGGGCATGCCGCCCCCGCCGCCGGCTGCGTCACCGACGGGCCCGGGACCGCGCGTCGTCGTGTGCGGCCCCGCGAGTTTCGGCTCCGAGATGGCCACCCTCATCTCGCGACTCGGCGTGAGCCCATCGGCGATCGTCACCTTGCAGGGGTGACATTGACGACCACCCCAAATCGATTGTACCTTAATTGTACCTGGAGGCCCACACGCCCCTCCTAATCCTGCGAGTATTTACAGGGTAGAGGGTCGACGTTTCCGGCCTAAGGGCCTATTGTATAGCCTATTCAAACGCGCCCGCCCACAAGTATTAGCATACTACATACAACGGAGGGCCGTACCGGGCCACAACGGCGCCGTGAAGGACTCAAAACGAGACTCCGCTATGTCAATCTCGTTGTTTTTTCGAGTCCCAAGATTGCGAGTACCGAAAACAAAGCGCAAGAAAAGTTTTTTTTTCCGCGGGGAAAATGTTTGGCCAAGATTGCATCAAACATGTACATGTATCTCGGGAACTATCGCAACGAATCCTTTGGTTAGTTATGAAATTTGTAATGAATGCCTTTCACAGTCATTATTCATAAGCGGGAATCTCAGATTCGTCCCTGAAGTCGGCAGCGATCGTCAACCTCTTGGCCCTCCTCTCTGCGTGCGCGGGTCGCGCTCCGTGGGTGTCGCGCCCATAACGGGAGGCTCGGCGAGCGCCTCAAGATTCGCATCAGCTTGCCGATGCACCTAGAACATTCTGGCGCAGCGACGACGAGAAACACACACGCACCGCGCCACGCTGGGGCGAAGTCTCTGCGCAGTCTGCAGCGTACGCCTGCTCACCGTGCCTGCTGCTCGCCGTGCACGCGCTCTCACCGCGCTGTTCCAGCGTCGCTTCTTTTCCTCGCAGATCCCCTGAACCCGCGGCAGCCATAGGTATCAACGCAACAACATGGTGCTGAACACCAGTAGCGCGCAGAACAGGTCCTGTCGCATGACACCGTCTTCGTCACGCGATGGCGTGTCGTGCGACTCTTTGCGTTCCCCGATGGGGGCGCGCCATCGGGCGCGCCTGTGAACAGGTTCGAAGTCTTGACGATCTGCTCGTAGACTCGCCACGGACAACTAGAACTCGTGCAAGGCGATCCTGTGCGCAGCTGCGCGCGCGCGCGCGCGTCGTGCCGCCCGCAACACGCGCATCTAGCTCGCAGCGCAGCATACGCTAGTGCGGATTCGCGCATGCCATGAGCGGCAGTGTCGCGCGAATGTTTCAACGCGTCGACTGTGTCGATGGAGCGTTTTTGTGATTGTGTGTGTAATTATTGTTACCGGTAAGAAGTACAACAGAAAAAAAAAACATACTAGGACAAATGGTGCAGTGAAGAGGACGTGTTTTTTTCTGTTTTTGCTGTTTTTGGAAAATAAAAAGAGCCTTTAGGTGCAGGCTCGCGATGGCGGTGGCGATCGCGGTCGATATGGATGCGGGGGCGATGGCGGCGGAAAAAATGGCGGCGAGGAAGCCTAATCCGGCCACCAATGGCCTCGGCTCAGATGGGGTCGACGGGTTGCAGCGAAAAAAAAAGTCACGAGGGAGATTGCGAGTGTTGTTATAGTGTTCCGATCCGACGCGCGACGGGAAGTCCGACGTCGCTTTTTCCTGGGACCGGCTTGCATGCAAGACATGCAATCCGTTGACGTTGTGTTTCGCGTTCGTCGAGAATGAATAGCACACTTCGCGGCTTTGTGCATTCCGCGAGGCAGACGTCACGCCGCATCTTGTATGGCGGAGCCTCTGACGATCGTGGAGTCGAAGATCGTCACACTCATTAAGCCCACTCTCGACACAAAGCTCGGCATCCGCCTCACAGGATCGGACGCTCACCCATCCATCGCCTCAATTCATACGGGCAGCGTGGCCGCCCAAGATGGCACCCTCAATGTTGGAGACGTGATCGTCAGGGTGAACGGCGAAGTAACCACGGGGCACGCAGAGACAACCCATTTGCTGCAAAGGGCGGCCGTGGGCACCGTCGTCCTCGAGATCCTCGTTGCGCACGCGAGCGGCGGTGGCGCTGACCATGAGCATGCTGTGGCGAGCATGGCGGAGGAGCGTTGGAGGAGAAGAGTTGTAGTGGCTGCGGACACGGTGCATCGGGAGGGCGGCACGGAGCGGATTGGGGAGCAGCGAGGCGAGGCGGTTGGCGAGGCGGAGGCGAAGGAGTCGGAAGGGGAGGAGGCGAGCGAGTCGGAGGAGGAGGAGAAGGAGGAGTCCCTTGATGAGCTTGATGAGCTTGATGAGGACGTCGACCCTTCTCCGAAGCCGGCGAGCGCCACCGTCATACACGGGCAGTCGAAGGCGGCGGAAGCGGCGCGCGACGCACTGGCCGAGCGTGCTCAGCACGACGCCGATCACGCGGCAGCCGAGGCGCTCGAGGCACGCTTAGCGGAGGCAGAGGCGGCGCGTGCGCGTGCCGAGCTAGCCATGAAGATGGCGCGTGAGGGTGAGGCCGCGGCGAGAGCGGAGTCAGCCGCGGCGATGGTGCGGGCGGCAGAGGCGGCGCGCACGGCAGCCGAGGCCGAGGCAGCACGGCAGGCGGCCGAGGCGAGGGCGGACGCAGCGGAGGCAATCGTGGACGGAGCTCGGGCGGCGTCGCTGGCGGCCTCGGAGGCGGCCGCGGCGGAGGCGGCCTCGAGTGTGGCGGCGGCGCAGGCGCAGGCGCAGGCGTCGGACCTCGCGTCGCGAGGCACGCTCGCCGAGATGAGGACGAGATGCGAGAGTCATCAGTGCGAGGCTCTCGCGGCCCAAGTGGCGCGCTCTGAGCTCGCGCTCGAGATTGCGGAGATGCGCCGCCAGTTGGCCCTCGCGTCGCTCGCCTCTGCCGAAGCCCTTCGCGCGCTCGAGGCGCGCGTTGCCGCGAGCGAGTTGGGCAGGGGCGACGCGGAGCACCGGGCGGCGGCTGCCGAGGCGAAGGCGGCCGAGCTGCATGTGGTGATGGCGCGCTCGCTCGCGCAGCAGGCTGAACGAAACGTCACGTTCACAGCCGACAAGGCGCGGAGTGGCGCGCAGGCCGCCGAGGCGAGCGCGGCGCGGGCAGTGGCGGAGGCACGTGCAGCCGAGGCGGCGGCGGCGCAGGCGAAGGCGGAGGCGGCGGCGGCGGAGGCGCTCGCGTCCTTGGAGAGGGAGAGGGAGGGTGCGGCGGCGGCGGCGGAGGCGGCGGCACAGCAGCGAACCGCGGCTTTGCAGCGCGCTGCGGACGCCGAGGCGGCACGCTCCGCCCTCGCGACCGAGGTCAAGGCCGGCTGGCAGGCACTCCGGGAGCTCCAGCAGCGGGCGACGCTCAAGCACAAGCATGCAAGCCTTCGTGAGGCGGAGCTCCGATCGCGGGAGGAGGCCCTGTGGCCCTCGAGTGGCTTCTTTGGGAACGGGTCGTCCACCGTGCGCTCGCGCGAGAAGTTTGAGATGCAGCTCAAGCTCACTCAGGAGCTCGAGCGTGTCATCCTCGCGAAAGACCACGAGATTATGCGGCTCCAGGACCTTGCACGGACGGCGGACGGTTCACGTCTTGGGGCGGACGGTTAACGTAACTCGTGCGTCGTCGCTCGAGAGGCTCGTTGGTGACCGTGCGTGGCGGTACGATACCGCGGATATACTGCGGATACGCGGGCGGAGACTGCAGAGACGCGACCACGGACAGCACACGTGACGGGGCGCGCTCACAAGCGAAGACGTTTAGAAGACGTTAATCCGTATATCGATTATCGTTTACCGCCGGTTATCGGTCGTAGTCCGCGCATGCCGCATCGTGAACGTGATCTTCGTCCGCCCGGTTAGCGCCATCCGTCGCCGCTTTCGATTTCGTAGACCATTACATACGAGTAAATAGACGTCGGCGCTCGAGTGCGCACAGAACTGCTTGGTAAACATAACGCATTTCCCCTCCGTCACAGTGCCTGAGTCAAGTCGGAGTCGACTCGGTGACTAACGACCTCGCGCAAGCGGCTGCTGCTGCTGTGGGTCCCTGAGCTGCGCCTCGGCGGAGGAGAGCAATGCCATGATCTCGAGGAGCCTCGGGTCGCGCTCGCCCACGCCCGAGAGCTTGAGTGCGTGCGCCGCGCGCTGCAGGAAGAAACATGCAGCCTCCTGGTCGCACGCAACTTTCGAGCGCATCATCCCTATCTCCTTCTCCGTCAACTTCGATGCGACGAGCGGCGCAGGCAAGTCCTTGACGAGTGGAAGTAGGTCCGCCCAGATCGCGGCAGCTGTCTCCCGCACCTCGTCGATCTGCTCTTGCAGCCGGGCGGCCACAAAGAGGTCCTCTCCCACCTCCTTGCTCTTCAGCTCCTCAACTTGGCTCTCAAGCTCGAGCAGCTGTGCATCCTTTGCAGCTAGCTGGCTTTGCAGCTTGGCCGTCTCCTTCTCCTTGGCCGCCGCGCCCGAGGCCTGCTCGAGAAGCTGTTTCTCGAGCGCCGCCACCTTAAGCTTCAGCTCAGCCACCTCTCCGGCCGCATCCTTGTCCTGGGCGGCCGCCAAGTCCAGAGCCTTGTTCGCCTTGTCCAAGGCCTTGTCCGCCACAGCCAAGACAACTTTGGGCAACGGTGGTGGCGCTGCGGGGGGTGGCGGCGCCGCCACGGCGGCGGTTAGATCGGGCCTTTGCTTTCTATCCTCGTCCTTCCACTCTGCTAGTGCTGCAAGCGCGAGCCCCCCCAAGAAAGGGTCGATCATGCTGCAAACAAAACGACAGCACCCGCTTTATCAGAGTCAGAGAGCAGTGCGAAGAACGGTCGTGATTCACTCCGAAGTCGGTACGAGGCGCACCGGATCGACTGTACGCGCGACGAATGTGGCGCGCGGCTCCCGTACGCGAGCACCGCCGCGAGGGGGCCGAGTATCATTCGCATCTTCGTCGGCTTCGCGACGAGCGGAGGCAAGTTTTATCGAGAGTTTCGTCGCGTAACGGCAGCAAACCGCATCAAGATATATTCAGCCAGCGGGGCTACATTACATTTAATTCTGGTACCAAATCTCGAATGAATATCTTGACTTGACTTGACTTGGCTTGACTTAACGCGTTAGCGGCTATGTCCGCCTCCGACTATCGCGCTCTCGGCCTCTCGCCAGGCGCTGGACTGGACGCTGCGCGCGCCGCATTCAGAAAGCTCGCGCTGCGGCTGCACCCGGATAAGAACCCTTCGCCCGATGCCAATGAAAAGTACTTGGCCGTGGCCAAGGCATACGAGGCGATTCTGCGTGCGGGCGACCGTGCTGCCGAAGCGGATGCGCTGCTCGCCGATCCATTTTCCGACATTTTTGGCGCTGGCTGGGCGCGAGCTCTCGCCGAGGGGAGCGTCGATCCTTCCATCATGCTCGAGCGCGGCCGCGAGCGCGCTGCTGCGGAGCTCGGCGACGCTGCGGAGGCACCGCTGGCAGACTTTGCCGCGGATCTGGGCTTGGACGGAGCGACGCTGGCGGCGCTCATGGCGGCCGCGAACTTGGGCGACGGCGACGGCGACGATGCCGCCGCCGGCAACCCGTTCAAGGAGTTTTTCGATTCGCTGCCTGCAGCGGAGCGCCCTCGCATGCTCGAACTGTTCGAGAAGACCTTCCCCGCCTTTTTGGCACAGGAGATGGCCGACACACAGCTCGAGGCCGAGAATGAGCTCTTTCGGCTGGCGGTCGAGAGCCACGCGCTGCCCGTGCAGCGGCGGCGGCAGTCCGCCGCCCCGATCAGTGCGGTCTCCGAGGAGATCGTGCAGGACGTCGAGGCCCTGAATGCGCAAGCGGTGGCCCACTTCGGTTTGGGAGAGTATGCGGCGGCCGCTGCGGCACTCAGCCGCGCGATCGCGCTCGACCCGGCGCTGCCTTCGTTATACGGCAACCGCTCGCTCGCGCACGAGCGCTGCGGCCAGGCGGAGGAGGCGCTCGAGGACGCTGAGCGAGCGATTCGATGTGACCCCACCTATGTGCCAGCCTACGAGAGGAAAGGGAGGGCGCTGCTTGGGCTGAGGCGCTCCGCAGAGGCGCTCGCGGCGGTGCGGCGTGGGCTGCTCCTCGATCCGGAGCACGAGGCGCTGCTTGAGCTCGAGGAGCAGGCAGAGCGAGAGGCCGAAGCCGCGAGGCTCGACATCGTCCTCGCGGGTAAGGGCCAGATTGAGTGGGGTGACAATCATGGGGATGAGCTGGCGAGGTTGTGCGTGAACCAGTCGATTGACTAGATGTCAAGTGTTCCGGATGTTTCACATCAATCTTTCACACATTCGAACGCGCCGTCTCGGCGTGATTGAGGACATCGGAGATCGTCCTCCATTGCAATGCGCGTGGCCGCCTGGCTTTTGCTCGCGGTGCCCGGCGCCTGGTCGGAGTGCGCGCAGAGCTTCGGTCGGCTGAGGGGCGGCAGCGCCGATCCGCAGCAGCTGATCAATGGGGCGGGCGAGTTCCTCGGCTCGAGTGCGACCGCAGTCGCCGGATCGGCGCCGAGCAGTGCCACTCTCTCGGTCGTTGCCTCGGTGGGAGGCAAGTCGCGCAGCTCGAAGCTGCTCAACGCAGTCTTCGGCACCCGCTTTGCGACTGCGCTGCAGCTGGGCCCGCAGGATCCCGCGTCTGCGGGCGCGTGGTTGGCATCCTCGCCCAGCATGCCCGGGTGCCTCGTCCTTGAGACGAGGCCTCTTGCACAGGTTGGCAAGGAGCGCAGCGCGGCCGACTCGTGCAAGCTGACGACCTTTTGCCTGTCGCTCGCGGATGCGCTCATCATGCACTCGCCTTGCGTCAAGCCCACCGCTGCCCTCGTCAAGGAGACTTACGAGCGCGTCTTCTCTCACCACCTTGCGGCGATGCTGAGTGGCGGCGACGGGCGCACGATGCTTGTGCATGTGCGCGACCCGGACGACAGCCTGCCGGAGGCGGCGGTGCGCGCGGCATGCAAGGATGCGTGGAGCGCCGCCACCGCCGCGACCGAGTTCAAAGGCAAGGCCTTCTCGGACCTGTTTGAGCTCGTCCTGATCACCGTGCCCGCGGAGAGCGATGACGCTGAGGGCTTCGAGGCGGGCGTGGAGGCGCTGCGATCGACGCTCAGCGGGGTCGGCGGCCGGCTGGGCAAGGCGTCCGGGTTCGCCGATGTGGCCAAGAAGGCGTGGGAGGCCTCCGGGGCGATCATCGACCAGCAGCCCTCTGAAGCATGGCTCACCGAACGCTACCTTGCTGGGCGTAGCTACGAGGCAGCATTCGCGCAGGCCCAGGTGCGCCCGCCCCCGCCCCCGCCCCCGCCCGCGCGCCCGCGTCTGCCCCCGACCCCGAACTCTGGTGGCACGTCTGCTCGCAGTTGGTGCTGCAGCGGTGGTCGAAGCAAGTCGCCAAGGGCGTGGTCGTGAGCGGTTTTGGTCCCGAGGCCACGTCGATGCTCAACACGGCGCTTAACACCTTCGACGCGGGTGTGAGCACTTGCTCCTCGGATGCGAGCCCGATGATTGCGCAGTTCCGCAGCCGGCTGCAGAAGGCGCTCAACAACGACGTGACTGAGCTCTTCCAGAAGCAGCGGCAGCAGCTGACCACCTCGACGATCAACCGGTTCAAGGGGCAGTTGCTCAAGGTGATGGGGCGTGGCGGCGCAGTGGCCGAGTGGCAGCATGAGGGGCTGCGGCGCAACGCCGAGAAGCACTTTGATGCGGCCATCGGCCAGCTGATGGTCGACGGCGTCGGTGACCAGACGCGCGTGCAGCTCACCACCTCCTTCGGCAAGCAGCTCACCGAGCTGACTGCGAAATTCCTCGAGTCGCCGCCGATGCAGCTACAGGCCATCGCCGCGATGCGCCGAAAAACGGGCAAGGCGCCCAAGCCCCCGCGCGGCATCCGCGCGGGCGTCGGGCTCGTCGGTGCCCTGCGCAACCAATTCGGCGGCGGTCAGGGCAACTTGCAGACGTACGCTGGATACGTGGACGGGCTCAACTCAGTGCACGTCATGTATGCCAACGACGGCGCGATCGCGGATTCGAGCGGCGCGGAGCCGCCGCCCTTCCGCTGGCAGCCGAAGATGAACTTTGACATCTCGATCTGAGCCGCCGCAGCCGTCAGCTATCTCGGGCCACTCTAGAGGCCACTCGTGCGGCGTACAGAGGGCCAAGGCGCTGGTCGACCCCCGGGGGGGCAGCCATGGAGAACGTGTAAGGGGAGATTTGGCGGGAGAAAGGTGAGAGGGCATGAGACGCTGCATGGGCACACGGCGTGGAGTGCGCCCGTGACGCACCCGTGACGGCACGAGACGCACGAAGCTGCACCCTGGCACGCAGCGGACACAATCATGGTCACGTCGGGAGAACACGTCACCGGTGCCGGTGAGGCACTGAGTGAGCACAGTTTAAAAAGATAAAAGAGTTTTCGAAATTCGAAAACACTAGGCAGCCCAAGGAAAGCCCAGCCTAGCCAGCGCCGCCCGCCGCATGCACACCTTGTGAAAATTCGTCCCAGGTTTCCCGAGTTCTAGCGACCCTCTTTTTGTCTAAGGGGCGGGCACGGAGCGTTGCTGCCGGGCTCCCTGGCGGCTTCAGACGCGCTCGGGTCGGCCCGTTCGGGCTTCGAGGCGACGCCCGTGGTCGATGCCGACCACGGCAAGAGCGAATCGCACCGACGGCGACGCCGAGGCCGGTGCTGCGGAGGCGGAAAAGTGCAAGAAGGCGCGGGTCACCCTGCCGGTGCTCTCCGTGCTGCAGACGGTGCTTCAACACGCTGCCGAGGCGCTCGCCGACAAGACCAAGGAGCTCAGCGACGTGCTCGGCTCGATCAACAACGATCAGCTCGTCGCAGAACCGGATGTGTGGCTGCAGCCCCACC
>Ga0210244_100413_pt1 | contig 39814 bp, 30 predicted proteins | sample ChrtobMetaP3_0mM_FD_155473 | JGI IMG/M metagenome (GOLD analysis project Ga0210244, IMG submission 155473) | Chrysochromulina tobin associated microbial communities from unialgal haptophyte culture, Seattle, Washington, United States - P3_0mM | ecosystem: Host-associated > Algae > Haptophytes >...
GCGCGGCAGACGCGAGGCCTTGCTTCATAAAGTTCTGCAGCGTCAGGTCCATCTTCAGCTCGTGCTTGCCTCCAACAGAGCCGATGACAGAGATGAGCACCGACGGCGGCGGCAGTTGCCACTCTTTTAGGAGGGTGAGGATTGCCGCCTGGTCTTGAATTTCCGACGACACGACGGCAAATTTTGCCTGGGCCTTGGCGAGCTGCGAGTGGACATTCTCCCCAAGGGCACCATCATTATTGAAGATGATGGTGCCCTTGGCGAGAATGTCCAGTGGCCCAGAACCCTCAGTCTCGTCTTCCTCGATGTCCACGGCCACTCCACTCTTGGCACTAAACGACCTGACCCGACCCCAGAAAGAGCTACCAGTTCGGACCACAGGAGGCGTCGTCATGTCAGGCCGTCGGATGTGTGCTCGTGAGTGAACTCGTTTGCGGAATTTGCGCGGCCTTCTTACCGGTAAAAAGACACCGGGGGGAGCCGGGACACACACTTACCGGTGACCTCATTGTGTGAACGTTAAAACGACAGACGCGACATTGTGTGTCGAAATGACCGGAACGGCACGAAACGCAAACGGCACGAATATCACCTAAAAAAAAACCACACACGTTACTTAAATGTGAACTGGAGCAATGAACTGGAGGCGAGGCGTCTCTGCATGCGTCTCTGAAACAGAACCTGGAGGTCCAGGACGCTATGCAGAAATAACCACACAGCTCTCAGGTCATACTCACAGCGCGATCCCGCGCCGCGATCTCAGCGGTTTAGCCGGCTCTGCGCTCACAGTCACACCCCGCGGCCGCGGCCTGCGGATGCGAGAGTGGCAATTGCCACAAGCGCAGAGCGTCATCGACCGTCTCGCCACTCGCAATCTGATACACCGTGCGTCCCCCGTTCCGAACCCCATATGCAGGCGGAGCCTGTCGGCTATTGTACTTGGAGAACATGGCGAGCGTGTACGCGCCCGTGTCGTGCACACATACGAAATGGCCACTCTGGAGCCGTGACGTCAGCCGAACACCTTGGGCGACAATGTCCCCTCGGAAGCACAGCGGGCCGACAACATCCCACACGTCGCCATCCGCCGCGGGCTCCAGAAAGTTGCCGTCCGCGTCCCACGCCGAGACTCGGTGCGGCCAGTTGGCAGGTTGATAGGCGGTGCGCAAGAACAGGTCGGCCCCGCAATGCACCGTCGCTATGCGACGGCCGCCTGCCCTCTTGACGTACTCGACCTTGCTGATCGTGAGGGCGCACTTGGCGGACGCAAACCGGCCGAACTCGGTCACGACTGTATAGCGTCCGCCGCCGAGGAGGCCAGGCAGTTGAGCGCGCAGAGCTGCCGCGTAACGCCCTGGTGTGAGGCGAGTGGGCATGAGCTCATTGGGCTCATCGGACGCATAATCTGCCGGCAGGCCGCCGCCCACATCAACCAGCGTCACCTGTGGACGACCGGCCGCCGCGTTGATCTCATCGGCGAGCGCAAGGGCCGCGCGCGCGCCGCTCACGAGCAGCTCAAGCCCGCACCCTTGCGAGCCCACGTGGCAATGAACGCCGGTTAGCCATCGGAACGTTCTGAAGCTCTGAAGCAGCTCTGCCTTGGCCTCCGTGAGGGGCACGCCAAACTTGGACATGGGTGCGATGGTGCCAGTCGCGGCTATGCTTCCTTCGCCCAGTTGGGGATTCACACGGATGCCGATGCGCGACCGGCAAGTGCCCAGACCGAGGGTCCCACCGCCGCCATACTCAGAAGCAAGGATCTCGTCGATGCGCACGAGCTCATCAAGGTTGTCAGCGTTGAGCAGCACGCCGGCCGCGAGCGCGGCGCGAAGATCACGCCGCGTCTTGGCGGGGCTATCCATGACGATGCGGTCGGGTGTGAACCCGAGCCGCATGGCGTGCTCGAGTTCGGCTGGGCTGGCGACTTCGCATCCAAACCCCAGCTCCTTGGCGATGAGCAAACACGCCGCGAGCGGGTTGGCCTTCATGGCAATTGCATGCATGGTGTCGGGAGGAAAGCTCTGTTTCACGTCGCGCAGGGTAGCCTCGAACGCGTCCAAGTCAAAGTAGAGCGCGCAGGGCACTTCGTCGGAGAGCATTGCGATGGCCTTTGGGAGCAGCTCCTGCTGCAGTGGCGTGGGCACGCTTACAGGCGGCAGCGGGTGCGTTCGTGCGAAATCCGCAGCGGCGAAATCGGGTGTGAGCGCACAAAGGATCACCGCTCTGCCGCCGAGCAACTCGCCGAGCCTCATTGTGCTCGTGCATGCTCGTGTGAACAACGATGTTTGTGAATATAACGTCGCAAACGCACAACTCAAGTCAAATCGCTTGGGCTTGCATGGCACGTGCCGTAGCCCGGGCCGCCCTCCCGGCCAAGTCGCCACTGCGGGAAGAGTCGCCACTGCGGCGCTCTCGCTCGACCGGGAGATCGACGTGGCTGAGCAGAAGACGTGTGGACCACACGTCCTCTGCAGCACTCACAAGCACGTGGCACTGGCTCATGCCCAGGCTGAGCCGGTAGGTGCCGCAGGCCGAGAGCAGACTGAGCACCTGGCCGTAGCGCAGCGGCAGAGCCTGTGCGGCCGACGGCGCCGCCGCGGAGGTGGAGGACGAGGCAACGGCTGCTGAGGGTGACAAGGCAGCGGCCGCCGTCGCTTCGGAGGTTGGCGCGGCTGGCGCCAATCCGGCGCCAATCTCGCTCGATCTCTCATACGGGCAGAGCCGTACGCGAGTGCCCCCACTCTCGTGCGAGACAGGCTGCGGGTTGAGGGCGTACACCAAGTCGAGTCGGTGGGTCCCATCGGAGGTGAATAGGCCGATGGTATGCCGAGTGCTCAGGTAGCCAATGCTCGGCCCGTCAAGCCGGCGCACTACGAGCTGCGTCCACTTGTCAGAACCGACCCCCTCGCCCCATATGCCTCCGCAATCGGCAAGCTGGCGCAGTCGGAGGCTCGCGAGCTGACCCAGAGGGCGCGGATGCGTCCCCTCGGGGCCGACGTCGAGGCGCGCCTTGGCGGACTCGCTGAGCACCCGTAGTGTCGAGCTCGCATAGACGCAGCCAAAACTTGCCTGCCACTTTGGGCTCTGGTGCAGCCGACGTACGGCCGCGCGCCACTCGCGGCTCGCGCACTCAAGAGCCGCGTGCGCGTCTGGCGAGAGGATCTGAAGCACAAGGTTGGTACAGTCGTCGTCAAGGACGAGAAGCGGGCACGAGCGGCGGCGCAGCCCGAGCCGCGCCGAGCGGCGCTGGGGCGGCTGCGCCCGCGAGGGCGCGTCCGCCACGAGTGCGTTCGTCGCGGTCGCGAGCGCGTCCGCAGCCACCGCATCCGCAAGCTGGTGTTGGCGCTGGCGCTCGCGCTCGCGCTCCTCGGGGGGCTGCCTAAAGGTAGCACTGCTGCCGCCGTCGCGCAGGTGCCGGAGCTCAGCGAGGACCTCGGCGGGCGGTGGCAAGAAGCCGCCCTCCAGCTCGAGCATCTCTGCAACTTCGGGCACGGACGAGGCAATCTGGATCGCCGACTCAGCAAAGGCCCGCGCCTGGTCCGACTCACTCAGCAGCGTATCCATCAGCTCGATCATCGCCGACGCAATCGGAGTCGGATTGGAGAGCCACGCCATGACCTCGGCCCGCTCATACGGCTGCATCGTCGCCATCAGCCGCTGCGCGAGCGGGTTGAGCGCGGCGATGAGTGTGTTCGAGATGGTGAGAGCCAGGTCCTGCATGTCCATCGCCTCGGGCTGCAGCAAGCCCTCCGTATCGAAGGCGTGGTGTAGCACCTCGCTCACGAGGTCGACCGATGCCATGCCCTCGGCCGCGAGCGCCGCACGGAGCGCTGGCGGGATCACGTCAAAGAGAAAGGATCCCTCCATCACGATCAACCCGGGCGCCGGTCGGCTCAAGAACGTCGCACCGACACAACAGCAATCTGCCGACGTCAGCCATCGTATGCGACAATGCTTCGCGCCGTCGTGGGCGACTTTTGCGAAAGGTCGCACAAGACACTGGCAAGTCTAGGGCAGGATTACATTAGGAGGATTGAGCGTCGATGGAGGGAACTGTCGACACTTCTAGGAAACTTCTCGGAAGGATCCTCGCGCGCGCTGGGACCAAGAACGCGGACCGGCCAGGTAGCTCTCGCCAATTGCTCCGTCGGCCTTTACTGTTACCCCCACGCCGGCCTGCAGCATCTGGTGAATGCCAAGCCATCTTCGGGCAACAGACTTATTCTCGGACCGCCCCTCCAAGCCGGTCCGGCCGCAGAAGCCAGAGTCCAAGACGGCGCTCGATATCTTGCTCGCGCTCTGTGCCGATGCTGCGACGCTAGGAGAGGAGAACGGCTCGACGAGTGATTGTTCAGCTCATTTGGTGGCCGTGCTGAGTGATCTCATCGTGCGAGACATACCGCAAATCGAGCTCGCGATCTCAGCGCTCGAGCCATTCACGTGGGGCTCCAAGCTCCACCGTAACGTAGTCTGCCGTCAGGGCGCTGTGCCTCCACTGATCGCGATGGTGCGAGGCAGAAACGCTCGGCTGCAGAGCGCCGCGCTCCGGATCCTCTCGCATTTGGCCGACGGTGACTCGGAGCGGCACCGCATCCTAGCACGCGAACAGTGCATCAGCCCGCTGCTCCAGCTGCTGCGCGATGCAGAGGGCTTGGAGCCGGAGGTGGCCTTCATGTGCAGCCGCACGCTGACCGCGCTCGCGGTCGGGGACGAAGCCGATGCGGGCTGCGAGAAGACGCGGGGCGTCCAGTCCACACAGGCCATCTGCGCTGCACAGATTTGCGCCGCTCACGGCATTGAGATCGCCGTCGAGTGCCTGCGCTCTGCGGATCCGCTCTTGTCAGCGGACATGGCACACATGCTGCAGGCCCTCTTCCCTCTGGATGGTGAGAGGCTGGCGGAGACTTCGGTCGGCACCGACGAGCGGCTCCGGTTACGTCAGTTGGCCGACGCCCTCAAGTCCGCTGGTCCGCCGCCCGAGATAGTACCCGAGATGCAATCTAACGACGGTCTGCCTGCAACGATGGGCAACGGCGGCTTGGTCTTGCACCTGCAGCGCCTGGCCACGGCGATGATGGAGGCGGCGGCGCATGAGGCGACCGACCGCGCGTTGCTCGAGGACGCGTGCTGCATCGCCACATGGGCAAAGCTGCCGGAGACGGTGGCGGAGGGGGCGCGCGCGCGCTTCGAGGAGCGAGCTAGCGCGCCAACTCGTACGAGGAAGGACGGGCAGCTCCACCTGTCCTGTCCTCCTCCGAGCATACCGAGCATCGCTTCGGAGCCTCGCTCCTCGGGGCACTCCGAGCGCTGTACCGAGCGCTCCTCGGGGCACGAGGTGAAGTCGTCGCCAGGTGACAAGGGGACGCGCTCCCTCTTCGGCTCCATGTCCTTCTCGCCTGTGACCTTATCCTCGCAACTATCCTCGCGAAGGTTGAGGCACCGACAGCTAATTCCAGCGAGCCCACCGCAGGTCCAGTCCATTTGACTGACATTTGACTGACATTGGACGTGAGACGTTGAGCGCCGTTGACCTGAGGCCTCCTGATCGCTCGAGCCTACTGTGTGAGCAGGTGAACACGACTAGTCGGGTACGTATCGCGCGCCGGGTCGACTTCCCTGTGGGGGAAACGGAGTACTCAGTATTTGTGTTGACCGAGGCGGTGCGGAGCCATCCTTTGTGCTTTGAGACGGTGTCGCGGTTTGAGCGTGGGGCGGGTCGCGGGACCGTGACGAAACATGACTTTCTAAAAAGTAATCGGACGGAGGCGAGAGCTTTCGTTTCCTGTACTCCTCCTTGGTACCGGCTCGTAGGCTTTCGCGCGGGAAAGTTTACTGTACTGTACATGTACAGTACAATAGGGTGTGCGCGTTCACAGCCAGCATCCAGCAGAAAGCACGCCGGTTGTCGCGTCGGTCGTGTTAACGTTCACGCCAGGGTCGCCAGGGATTGGGAAAGAGGCCCACACAAGGCCGGATCCGTCCTGATGAGCCTCGCGCGGCGGCTGCAAGGCGCCGGCGGAGGACACGGCCACAGCCCGCACGGCCATAACCCGCACGGCCACAGCCCGCACGGCCATATCCCGCACGGCCACAGCCCGCACTTCCACCATCCACACACGCCACACGTGCACTACCCGCCCCCGCCCCCTCCGCCACCTCCCTCTCCGCCGCCCTCGCCACCACTACCACCTTTCTCACCGCCAGCACCGCCGAGCCCTCCATACCCACCATCAGCACCGCCGCCTCCTACCGCGCCGCTGCCGGAAGGGAACCTTGGAGCGGTGATTGCGGTGATTATTGGGACTGTGGTTCCCATCGTCCTCTGTTGCATGTTCTTCTACTACATGAGACGACGGCAACGTGGCAACACCTCAGCGCAACTTGAGACGCAGCTTCTAACTTCTGGTCCTGCAAAAGCTGACGAGCCACAAGACTGGCGATGCCTCGATGCAGTGGGCATGCTGCATCTGAAGATGGCGGAGGCCAATCTTGCGACGACGGCTCCGATGGGCACTCCAGTCGTCTGGAGCCCGGCGGGGAACTACGTGGGCATCTACTGGCAGTATGGGCGTGCGCACCCGATCCCCGCGCAGGCGATGGGGTGCACGCCCAAGGAGGACACCGCCGGTATCGTCGTGGGCAATGGGTTCGATGACGTGGGCACGTTCAACATGGTCGGCACGTACAAACTCGCGAAGCTCAAGCTGACGAAGCAATACGTGCCCGGCACGGGGGACCCGAGAGAGAACTTGGGCCATGCCGTCGAGCTGCGCCTCACGTGCTGCGACCTCTTCGCGGCGTTACCCTCTCGCGCTGCCGAGTTCCAAAGCTGGGGATGCCCACCTGGCAACGTCGGGTTCTATGGCACGTGGCACGTGCGCACTCGCAAGTACAAGGGCGATGGGGAGATGTGCCTATGGCTCCCGCCGGTGCCCGTCGTGATTGGGTACGTCATCACGCAGACCATGACAAGCACGACGCAGGCGGTTTCGTACGACTCCAACGGCGACGGCGTGGTGGACGCGTCACAGACGACGCAGACCTTCACGATAACCCCCACCCAGGCGCAGTATGGCATTCAGCTTCAAAACCCGTTTGGGCCCAAATTTGCATAAAATTTACTGCCCGAGCTTGCAACCACCAGGCACAATACGGCATGCAGCTACTCCGGAACCCGTTTGGGCCCAAAGCGGAGAATGTCTGACAGTCTTGAGCAGGTGAGTTCTAGCGCCTCGGCGCTAGATTGGTTGTCTTCCAGGGCAAGCAACGCAACTTTGGGCGGAGGCGCGGCGGCTCGACTAGCCGACCGCGCCGGCGGGCGGGTATGCATGTGATACATACCATAACCCTCAGGTAACAGTCTGTACTATTCCTGTGGGAAAAGCGCAAGTGTGAGGTGACCTCGTCGCGAAATTGAGTAGCCCGAGCGAGCGAGTACTCAGTACTTGTGTTGACCGAGGGGAGCGGAGCCGTCCTCTGAGACGGTGGTGGAGTGAGCGTGGGGGGACCGCGAAGAAACTGAACTGAACTGACCTCGTCGCTAGGCCTTGTCGGAATGTCGCTTTCGTGCCACGCGCCTGTGTGAGGTCGTCCCGAGTGGCTCTCTCACCGCGTGTTTGTCTTGCCCCACCCTCCCGGACCCGTACTGTCTAGAATAGGGGACTCAGAGCCAGCCCCTGGCCGGCTCTCGGGGCTGTTTATTCATAACCATCCCTTTCGAGTGTGATGCACAGAGAAGACACTGAGCTAGCATGAGCCAAAGCGGCTGTCTGAGCACACCATGCGCCAAAGCGGCTGTCCGATTCATCTGTGGCCAAAAGGCGTCCGTGACTTGACTTGTCGGAAAAACTCCGAGTATTCACAGCCAATTCACAACCAAGGTTCCGATGTTTTTCTTGCTCACAGTGGTCACCGCTGCAGGGCCGCTGCGAGTTCTTTGCTACGGGGACTCGCTGACCGCCGGCACGAGCCCACCGTTAGACACGCTTCACCCATTCTCGCCCATTCTCGAGAGAGCGATAGGCTCCTCTACGGCGATCGTCCGTCACCTCGGCCTTCCCGGTTGGACTGCCGCAGCCATGCTGCAGAACGTGAATGATGACCAGAGAGGCCTCAATAGCCTGCTGAAGCGAACATCGCCAAGCCTTGCAATCATCCTCGCGGGTACGAACGATCTTGGATACAACTCTGAGCCGGGTCCTATCCTTCAAGCACTCTGCGGCTTGCACCAGATCGCACATGATCTGGAAGTGCCCACGCTCGCGGTGGGCATCCCGCCGTCCGCGTATCAGGCTCAACAAACAGAAGCTGCGGAGCTCGCCATTGCCGTCAACCGCGGGTTGCGTGCGTGGTGCGACGACAGAGGCAACATGGTGCCTTGGAAGCGTGCGTTTGCTGGGGGCCGGGTGGAGGTTACTGGCGGTGGGGTGGGTCCCTGGGCGACGTACGTGGAGCCGCCGATCACGCAATGGCGGCGAGGGGATTGGCTGTGGGCCCCCGACGGCCTGCATTTCTCGCCCGAGGGATATGCCAAGATCGGCGAAGGTCTTGCAGGCCCGGTAGCCCAGCGGCTCCAAAGCTTGACGAGCAGCAAAGCATGAACGGAAGCGTATATACATACCCTGTTGAAGCATGAAGGGCTCGGACAGTTCGAAAATCTGACCGACAAGTGAAATTCGTGTCGGTGACGAAGCGTTTTATAATGAGTGACTCTCACACCTTATAGGCCACCCATGGGCCCAAACAGATCGTCCATAGTCAGGCCAAGATCGGAGACGTCGATCTCGATGCCTCCTCCCTCGGCGCGTCCGGGTCCCACATCTTTCGCATCCATGTACTCGTCAAAGATGCGCCGCCGCTCATCGTCGCTGAGCCCACCGGGAACGGCGTGGTCGAACTGCATGTGCTGCGCCGCCTCCTCGTACGGCACGGTGGCGCTCGCGCCGCCGCCCTGCGGATCCTCTCGCACGCCGCCGGCGCCGCCTGAGACCAGGGAGCTCGTCGCCAGATCGCGAGGTCGCGGGAAGCTCGCGGCGAGATCACGCCGGTAGAGCTTCCTCGCGTGCTCGAGCATCGCAGCCTCCAGGTAGGTGATCAGACCCACGGAGCACGTAGCCGCGGCACCGAGGAGGGTCTTTGCACGGCCCAGCTGCTCGCTCGCGAGCCCGTCGTTAGAGCACGTCGGAAGGTCGAGCAACTTCTGCGAACCCGCCGTACTTTCGGCAAGGTAAGGTTGTAGCTCCTCGGGCACCAAGCCTTCTCGAGTGATCGGCACGCAGCCCGCGAGAAAGTCGGACGCGCACAGTACGGCAGCGCCCTCGCCCTCGCCAGAGAGGTGCGAGCTCCACTGCAACAGGCCCGCGTCCTCGTGCCACCTATCGCCAGACGGCACACTGCCGCCGGCGCGCCGAAGGACGTTGACGGCACGAGCGAGGCTTCTGACGCGCTCGAGCGTGGCAAGATCGACGCATAGGACGACATCCCAGCGCGAGGTGCTTAGCAGGTCCGATGGAATCAGCCGACGCGGCGGCTGCTCGAAGGGACTCGGAGGAAGGCCCAGCAAGGCACACAGCTCGGCGGCCGCGGGGCGTTCTTGTTGGGCCACGACGGGGCCGAGCACAGTAGACGCGCAGTCGATATCCGCCGAGGAGGAGCCGCAAAGGCTGTCTACGATCGCCTCGCACGTGCGTGCGCGCATGCCATCGCCACTGTCGACCACCAAGATTTGTGTCCTGTAGCGGAGGTCTGGCCTAACTTTGCCTCGGTAGCGGTACTCTGCATCCCATCGCGCTTCGAGATGACGGGTCCAGAGGCCTAAACGTTTGGTGCGCCATGCATTGAGAGCAGCGGCGGGACTCCTCGACCAGCATAAGGCCGAGAGTGCAAAGAACTGCCAGAACATGATTTTCAGCATCGGATACCGCACATTCACACTTCACACAAGTCAAGTCAAAGCAAGCCAAGGGAAATCGCCCGCGATGATGTCGCTGCACCCAGTGCGGACTGTGCCGGTCAATCATCGGTCAAGGTGGTGATGTGAATCTCGTAACCATCTGATCGTAATATCGAGAGGAAAACCTCCGCGACCCCCCTGCCCCCGGGCCCCGGCCGGCGATACACTCTTCCGCGGAAGAGCCCCTCAGGGAAGCTGGGTATGGGGGCGTCTTCCAATCCGCACACACCCGCAACCGCCCCGGAGGCGGCGCTGTACGAATGCTCTTCACAACGTTGCTTGCGCCGCCGGCCGGAAGATGGCTGCGACGAGCTCCTCGGCCGGCGAGAGTGGTTGCAGCTCCCACAGGTCTACCTCGTCCTCGCGCTCGCCGCGACCGCCGCGACTCGAGAAGGATGTCGCCCTTAGACTCAAGGCTCCCAGCTGGCTGCCGAGCAGCACGCTCGCCACGCTCGCGACGACGGCGCGGCGCGGCGTGAGAGGCGGGTCAAGCCGCTCGAAGCGGCGCTGCTCGACCGCAGGAAGCTCATCGAAGGCGGCTTGGCATAAGTCGTAGCCCTGACCATCAGTGTACCGGTAGCCAGTAATCGGCATCATCGTCACGTCGCACAGGACGCCCGGGTGCAGCCCCACCGGCACGGCTGCACCTGAGGCCGTTGCTTGAGCGGAACCCGACTCGACGGGAGGGTCCGCCAGGTCTGCCAGGCAGAGCCGCGGCTGGTCCGTCCGTCTGTTTCGGGCGCGGCTGGGCCGCACAGCGCGCGTGCCAAGCTCGTCGCTCGCAGCCGCCTCGTCATCACCCGTTGGCTCGGCATCTGCCTCCTCGCCGCCCACGTCCGCCTCTTCCACACCGTGCAAGCTCGGAGTCTCCCTTTCTTCGTCGAGGGCGTACAAGCTCGGGTCGTCGTCCAACCAGCGAGCGAGACCCGCCATCTGCTCACGGCGTACCCAGGCCGATTCGTCGGCGCGGCTCGGCGCGCTCGTCGTTGCCACGCGCGCGCCCGCGCCTTCGCCCGCGCTCGCCGCCGATGCGCGAGCAGCGCGGGCGAGCTTCTGCTCAACACGACGCTCCCGATGTGTCGGCCGCCGTCGCACCATCACGGGCGTCGTGTTGGGCTCCCCTTCGCCCCGTTGCTGCCGCTGCTGCTGCCGCCGCTGCTGCTGCTGCCGCTGCTGGAGGAGCGAACCGTCCGAGAGCATCGCGCCGTAGCGCAGCAGCAGCGCACGTTGCTTCGCGTCGAGCCGGCAGTCGCTCAACATCGCCTCGGGCCCATCGATCTCGTCGATCTCCGCCGGCGCACCTCGGCGCAAGCGGCGCTGCGCCGCGAGATGCAAAGCCTTTTCGACCAGGGCGGTCTGCATTGAAGGGGCCCGCTCGCCAGTGCGTCCGGTCGCCGGGATGCTGCCATCGAGCTCGCTGCTCTTGGCGAGCGAACGGCGTAGCTTCTCGGCCATGAGGACCCTCTGCCACGTGCGCTCTGCATAAGGGGCGCCGCTCGAGGACGCCCGGGAGGACGCGCGCTCGCGCTGCCGACGCCGCTCGTGTGGCCGAACGGGCCGAAGCGACGAGGCGAATTGGCGCACGCTCGCATCGCTCAGCGCGTACTCTTTGGGGAGTACGGCGGGCGCAGCGCCGGGGCTGTCCGCGCTCGCCGCTGCGCCTGCCACCGTCTCGTCCTCCGCCCCGTGCAGCAGCAGCGCGACAAACTTGCGTGTGCCAAGAAGCCGGAGGCGGCCCTGAGCCGCACCGCTCTCGGCCGCCTCGTGCTTCATGCGATAAATGAGGCCACGGTCCGTTGTCACCACGCACACGCGTTCGCACCCGCCCGTCAAGAGCGCTGGAACCACCTGCTCGGCGATCACGTCGTCGGCCGACTGCCGTGGGCCTGCGAAGGCGTGCGTGACGCCGTGCCACTCCAGCGTCGTCGGCTGCTGCCCGTGATCCCAGACGACCACGACGCGGCTGCGTAAGCCGTTGCGCTGCGCCCACGCGGTGCACAACGTGGCAAGGCGCTGCTTCGAGAGACGGAAGGCAGTGGCGCCTCGCACGTTGTTGGCGTCGACGATTATGTGCGTCGGCTCGTAGGTGAGCGACTGCACGGCCTCGGCGCACTGGCGTCCGGGGAGTTTTGGAGGCCACGCGAGCCTCGCGTTGGAAAGGCCAAGGACGCCGAGCCAGAACAGCATTGTACCGGTAAATCAGTGCTTTCGTGGCTGGCGGCCGCCCCTCCCCATCCCAAGACACCGGCGTGGTCTCGAGAATATATATAGGGTCACTTTCCGATTCGCTTGGAAAAAAAATTCGCCGAGTTTTTGTATTTCCCGCCTCTCCGGCGAAGGGTCGAAGGGCGAGCACTTGAGGTCGGCCCAGGGTGGCCTCCAGGGTGGCCCATGCCGCGCGGTATGAAGGCCCCTGTTGCTCCGGCTGCGAAGCCCAGCGAGACGAAGGATCGGCGCGAGAACGACATCGGCGCAAAGCGCGGCGAGACGGCAATCCTCTGCAAGGCGTTCCTGGACAAGTTCGGTGCGTTTCGCGGCGCGTGGAAGCACATCGAAAGTGATACCCGCCAACTCGTTGATGAGCTGGTCACTCAGGCGAGTGATCATGGCGCTCAGGCGACGGCTTTCACGCTCACCAGCTTACGCGACGTGCTAGATGCGCGCCACTTCAAGAGGCAGCGGAAGGAGAAGAACAACCTCGGCAACGAGCAAAAAGCCGTCTGGGCTCAGGTCATGGCACTCGAGCTTATTGAGTTCACGCCCAGCAAGTACTGCCAGAGCTCCGCGGACGTGCACACTTGCGCGATGCTGGCCGTGCAGGCCGAGGCTGCCGCCGCGCGCGCCGAGGCGGCCGCGGCGCTCAAGGAATCGGCGAGACTGAGCGAGTTGCTGAGCATCGAGCGTGAAGAGAATGCCAGGCTGCGAGCGCTCGTCACCTCCGTGCACCTACCGGAGGGCCCACTGGGCAAGCGCAAGGTGGACTGCGACGGCGAGCTGTACAGCTCGCCCACGCGCATCAAGCTCGAGTGCGTCCAGCGCGAGTGTGTCGAGATGATGCCGCCGCTGGCGATCGCACAGCCGCCTGCGCCTGCGCCTCCGCTGCCGGACCCGCTGACGATCGAGCTCCTGATTAGAGGCATCGCCGAGGACGATGAGATTGTCAAGGGTTTCGCCGATGACGAGGAGATGATCAAGGGTCTCTTCAGCTGAGGCGGAGGGTCTTCGATGGCTTGACTGCGGCTCGGTGATCGACGTGTTCATTACGTGTTCAGTATTGCAGGGCGCGGCACCTCGCGCCTGGCGATGAGCCTCGTCCCGGCGCCAGTGAACGGCGAACCTAGCCTCATGGTGGCATGCACACGCTCGTGCAAATCTTCCGTTTGTGTTTCGGCAGTGTCGTTATTTGCTGTGGGGCCGCTGCGGGTGTGTGTGTCAGCTGACACTGTAGCGTGCCGGTCTCTGGCTCTCCGGTCTGCCGTTTTTTTATGCGGGCGGCGCGCGCGGGCGCGCGCCCTCGGCCCTCGCGGGCCTCCGTCGCCGGCACGCGCGCGCGTGACGGTGGAGGACGTGCACCGCCGAGCGCCGTGCTGCGCGGTGTGTGCTGACTCGTGAAACTGGCGACGGCCCCATGCGACGGCGGCCCACGGCGTGAACCGTGATCTCCACATCTCGGGGGCGTATAAGCTATAACAAGAACTGGAACGGACGAAAGAGACGGCGGGTTAGCGATTCCGTATCACGCACGTACCGACGGACTGCAGAGACGATACACGTACGCTGTCCGCACAGCCAGGGCGTCGTCGGTCGAAGTCGGTGCGCGCCGCATCGTAGGAGTGCCGCGGGCCGCTCTCACGTAGCGCTACCGTACCGCGCACTCGAGCCGCTGTGGGTCGTATCCTTACCGGTATCCTCACCGTAGCTCGTCGCACATGCTCGCTCAGACCCTGCCTCTCCCATCATCATCATCTTACGCGCGCGCCGCCGCCGCCGGCATCGGCGGCGTGCGCGCTCTATGTGCCGGGCATGTTGAGGTTGAAGCCACCGCCCGTGAAGCGGTTAAGTGTCGAGCGCGCCTCTTGCACGAGCAGCTCGGTAGGGATGGCGCGCTCGGCACGGCGCACCTCAGCCGCGTGCTGCTCGCGCTTGCGCTGGTCGTAAAACTTCTTCTTCACCTCTTGTAGCTCCTTGGAGATGCGAGCGATCTCGTACTTGTACTCGGAGGCCTGCGTATGCGACATGGACAGCTCGGCCTCTAATTGCTCCATCTGCTTGGCGCGCTCGACGAGCGACGCCTGGAAGGTCGATAGCTGCTCGGCGACCTCGGGGCCGGGCTGGCGCGCGAGGATGTTCTTGAGCTCGAGGTAGAGCTTCTCCTTGTGCCGGATGAGCAGATCCTTATCGAGCACCTCCTCGGACTTCTCGATTAGCCGCTTCTGGAGCATGTGAGTCTTCTGCACGAGCTCGTACGTGGCCGGGTCGGAGCCCTCGAGCTTGCGCCACCGGTGCACGTTCATCGGGTTCTCGAGCTCCTCCGAGAGTGCGCGCACCTTGGTGCGCTCGTGCAGCAGCTCGCGCTGCAGCTGGTACACCTCATTGCGCAGCGTCTCGACCGACCCCTTTTGGGAAGCCACGCCTCCCAGCTGGCCGCCGAGCTCCCGGATGCGCCGCTTGAGCGCGCGGATGTCCTTGACGCGCACCTTGTACTGCTGCTCGCCTTTTTGGAGGTTGGACTGCTGGATGCGGATCTTCTCGTACAGCAGCGAGAGCTCCTCGTTACGTCGAATGAGCTGCGTGCCGAGGATGTCGCGCTCGTTGACGACGACCTCGCACTCCTTGCGCTGTCGCTGATGCTCTTTGTCGGCCTCGTTGATGATCGTGTTGAGCTTGGTCGTCTCGGCGAGCATCTGGGCCACGTAGTCCTCGCTCTGCTGCTCGCGCGTGCGCAGCTTCCCCAAGTGGTCGCGCAGCAGCTCCTTCTCCTTCTCTACCTTCATCCGGTCGAAGTGCTCGCGCACCAAATTCTGGTCTTTGATATGGATCTCCTCCTTCAGCTGCTCGATCTGGTGGTTCATGATCTTGAACTTGCGTTTCATCTCGGCGATCTCGTCCTGCGACTCGACCAGGTTCTTCGAGTACAGGTTGCGGTCCGAGCGCACCGCCTCGTACAGCGCCTGCTGCTGCTTGAGCTTCGCCTCGCCCTCGGCGATGCGCTTCTGCAACTGGATAATGGACATCTCGCGCACGCGAACCTCATCGAGCGCCTGGTTGTACTTGCCGCGCGCCTCGGCGGCCTCGGCGCCGTACTTCTCGCCCTCCTTCTCGAGCAGGTACAGCTGCTTGCGCTGCATGTGCGCCTCGGTCTTGAAGCCCGAAATCTCGAGCTCGAGATTGCGCCGCGTGTTCTCGCACATGAGGACCTGGTCCATCTGCTTGGCGGTCACGCCCGACGCGAGGATGAGCTTCTTGTTCTGCAGGTCGCGCTCGCGCAGCAGATCATCAAGCTCGCGCCGCTCCTTTTCGTGCGCCTCCTTGGCCGCCTCGAGCTTCTCGTCGAGCGCAATGATCTCGAGCTTGGCCGCGTCGCGATCCTTTTCATCCGCGAGCAATTCCTTCCGCTTCGCTTCGAGCGCCTTCTCGGCCACCTCGGCGGTCTTCAAGATGCGCTTGAGCTCCGCCTCAGTGCGCGCCTTCTCCTCCTGGCACAGCTTGAGCTCCACCTGCCGCTGCGCCCCCTCTGTCACCATCTGCTGCAGCGCATGCTGCGCCTCCTCGCACTCGCGTATCAGCTTCGTCGTCTTGCCGCTGAGCGCGTCCGTCTCCTTGCCGTTCTTGTCCGTCTTGCCGCGCTCCTCGCGCAGCAGGATCTCGAGCTTGGTGCAGCCGTCCTGCGTGCGCGCGAGCCCGGTAACCTTGTCCTTGATCGCCTGCTGCTTCGCCTCGAGGGCCTCGCGCAGCGTCCGCACCTCCGCCTCGAGTTTCTCATCCTTCTTGCCCTCCTTCTCCGCCTCGAGCTTGCGCTGGTGTATGACCTCCTTGAGGGCCTCCATCTCCTCGTGGGCCGCAGCTACCTCGCCCTCGATGTTCTCGAGCTTGGCCAGGTACTGCGTGATCTCCTTTGCGAGGGATTGGATCTGCGCCGCCTGCGCCTCTTTCTCCTTAGCAAGGTCCTGCTTCACCTTGACCAGCTCGTTGACCGTGTTCTCCTGCCCGATCGACAGGCCCGCACCCTGCTCGACGAGGCGCGAGAGGTTCTGGATCTCGTGCTTCAGCTGCTGGATCGTCTCCCTGGCGCGCCCCTCCTTCTCGTGCGCAGCGTCCACCATCTTCCACGCCTTCTCGATCTCGCGCTTGAGAGACGCGATCGTGTTCTGGTCCTCTTGCGAGAGCTTGAGCGCCGTCTGCACCTTGGCGGCATTCGCCACGATTTCCTGGTTCAGCTCGCGGCACTTTTTGATCAGCCGCTTCTCGGATTCGTGCGACTTTTTCAGCGCGCGGTGCAGCTTGTCATACTCGTTCCGGAAGCGCTCGAGGCTCTTGTCGCCGACAAGCTCCTGCAGCACCTCCTGGAAATCGTTCTCGAGCGCCTCGAAGGCACCGCTCTCGAAGCCTGGCGCGTTGTCGGTCGCCTTCTTTACGTCGTCCGAGTTCGAAGGCTCTCCCATTGCAAGGCGTCGAGGAGGAAACCAGCCGCCACAACTCAACAACCGCTCTTCACTGAGCGTCGCCACGGGCGTTTTCGAAAGGGCTGTTTTGCGGCATTTTGTGTCGTATGTGCTCTTCAAATTGGGACGTCATTTTCACGCTTTTCACAGCCAATGTTTATCATTCACACGAGAAGCCCTGCAGGCCCTGCCAGCGGCGATCGCGAAGCTGCTCGTGCGTGCGTGCGTACGATCTCGTGCAGCAAAAAGCCTGCTCTCCTCGAGGCGATGGGATTGAGCTCCACAGAGGCACGCGGGGCACAGCCGTCAATGCTCGACCAAAAACGGCGCGAGGAGCGGTGTGCCATGGCAGCAACGAGTCTGCCGCCTCTGCCCGAGGCGGTGTCAATGTCCACTGATCCGAGGCTCGCGTCGACGCTGACTTCCACCGATCAGAAGCTCGTGCGCTTCGCCGAGCTCGGAGACGTCGAAACTCTCGCCTCCAGCTTGGCCCGCGCGAGTGCCCCCGGCCTCGAGGTGGCACTGAATGCTGCGATCGCGAACCGGCAGGCCGCAGTCGTCCTGATGCTCTTGGAGCGTGGGGCGCTGGCGACTGCCATCGGCGTCTTCCCGTCCGCGCTGCATCGGCCGGGCCTCACGTATGAGCAGCGCCTCGCGGTGATGGAGATCCTCCTCGGCCACTATCGCGACCTCGCCCTCAGCGCAGCTTCGGAGCATGCGAGCAGTGAAGGGTCGCTGCCGCGCGCCGGATCGGCAAACAAGGGGCGCAGCGGCCCCTCGGCACGCGACGTCGCGCGCGCGCAGCAAGTATATCGGCATGCAGTCAGCAAGGTGCTCAACGCGGGCGCGGCTCAGCGCGAGGGCCCTCTCTTGCTCGCAGCACTGGTGCGAGGCGGCCACATGCGCACCGCTTTCGAGGAGCCGGCCTTGCTGGACCCGACGGTCATCGGGGTGGCGCACCAATGCCTGAGCAAGGCCCTGCAGCTCAACAAGAAAGCCATGCACATCTCATGGAGTGTGGCGCGGCAGTCCGGTGCCGACGCGGTCGTGTGCGATCTCGTCCGCGTACCAATACGGCGCCACTTTTCTGGCTACCTGCTTGCGCAGCAGCAGCTCCACCTGTGCTCCGCGGGGCTGAGCTCGATCCCTTGGAGCGTCGCCACGGCCAAGGACTACCCGCGCCCGTTCCGAGCCGCCGCGCGCAGCTTGCTACTCTGCTGGCAACGGGAGCCGCTGAACAAGCTGCCGCCCGAGATTGCCTATTGCGTGCTCGAGCAACTGGCGGCGCTCACGTATTGGCGGGCCCCGTTGCTCGACTTGGGTGAAGGCGAGGATATCGTCCCTGTGCCTGGACAACCTCTGTCGAAGCTTTCCAATTACAAGGCGCTGTCGTGACACGTGCTGCATGATCCGCTGCTCTTGCTTCGAGTATGCTGGCGGTTGCGGAGTCGACTCCGCCGGGAGACGCGGAGATAAGGTATTTCGGCCCGCGCGGCCAGCCGCGAGGCGGTTAGGGATGGAGTTTTTCGTTCAAATCGAATTCACTCGATGAGCTCCGATGGAAAATCTAAATCACGCGATCCGCGCACTTATCTACACACGACACTGTGGACAATCTCGTCTCGCGCTGTCGTGACTCGCATTCTGTGCGCCCACAGGTGGCTGACCATACGTGACCCTGCCCATTGCCTGATGCCGTCCCGGCACGGCAACGTTGTACCAGCGCCCACGAGCGGGCGGGGGGGCAACCGAACAGGGCCCGTGGGCCGCAGCGCGCCTCCCCCAACCACACCGCGACTCTGAGCATCGCCATGCGCCGAGGAGCGGCTCAAAGTTCGAGCACGCGCGTGGCGGTGCCCACAAGGTCCTTATGGGCCGAGAACCACCTTGACATCTGAGGGCCCAGCAGCTCCCGCGTCACTAGCGTGCCCCGGCGAGCTTCTTCGACAGAGCCGTACCGCGCTGCACTAATGAACTGAGGCATGCCGCCTTTGGCTGCAGGCTGCTCCATGACTAGCCGCCCAAAATAGGAAATGCCCTCCAGTAACATTTGGGACGCGATCTGCTCCTCGAGCTCGGGCGCGGCCGCCTGTATGCGCGCCTCCTCGTGCATCGCTCCGTCGCGCAGCGTGTAGTGCGAGTAGCGCAAGGCCATGCCGAGTTGGAACTCGCCAAAGCGCGTGTCCGCGAGGACGCGCACGCCCTTACCAAAGAGCAGTGATTGTCCCGTCGGTAGCACGTCGCCCGGCATCGCCGCACTCGTCAGGCAAACGTGGTAGGCGCTGCCCGGCTCAAGCGCGTTCGCCGTGTACCACGTGAGGAATCGGTTCATGTTTTCCTCGGTCTCGAAAAAGGAGGCATTGAACACCTTCCCAGCCTCGTCGACGTGCGACAAGATCCGAAATGGCCGCGAGCTGGCATCCAACTCGCGGATCGCATTGATGAGAGGAGCAACCGCGGGCTCTGGCGGCACGACCGCCAGAAAGTAGCGCCAAAAGGGCGCGCCGACGATCATGCAACGGCCGCCGCTCGTGGGAGTGAGGAATGGCATGCGCAGGTGCGAAGGTAGGTGGAAGCCGGAGAGCGAACGCCGAAATAGCCGCATAAAAAAAGAACGCGGAGGCGGCCGACCGCGCGCGCGACCGGGACCGGGAACCGCGATCAAGTTCGTCAAAAAGTCGTACCGGTACCCAGATCTCGACGCTGCGCTCCCAGGTCGGCTTCGCCGCGGCCGTTGCGCATGCCCGCCTCCGCCTCTCGCGCCTCGAGCTTATCGGGGGTTCCGGCCGCACCGCCGGCCGTTACGCGTCTGCCGCACGCGCCTTCATTTCGCCGACCGCCTTCGAGCAGGCGCGGGGAGGCGCTCTGGGAGCGGGCGGAGGCAGGGTCGGGTTTGCTGGGGGCGGCCTCTTCTGAGTCGGCCGCGGGGAGCGGTCGGCTTCGGGCTTGCGGCTGTTGAGTCGGCCGCGGCTTCGGTCGTCGCGCTGACGTGCGGGGTGTGTGTTGTTGGTGGGTTTGGTTGGTTGTGAGATTCGTCTGTGTGCCTTTGTGCGTCCGCGTGTCCCGTGTGTCCCGTGTGTGTCCCGGCTCCCCCCGGTGTCTTTTTACCGGTAGATTGCATCGACGGGGGCGTCTCGCGGACGCCTTTTTTCGAGCCCTGCTCTCGAGCCCTGTTCTCTCTCTCCGCTCACTCACCAACCCCGGGCGATCAAGCGCCCGGATGTCGCACACCGACCCACTCGCCGCACGCTCTCAAGTTTATGACCGAGCTTCAAGTGGTGGCTCTAGATTGTTGGCTGTCCAGCGCCCGTACTACGCCGCTTTGGGGGGCTCAAACAGCCTCGGTGCCGTCGACATCGACGCCAAGAAAAACGGACATCTTCACAAGCCTTATACTGAGCAGCTGAAGCGCAGGCTGGCGGCCTTAGGTTACGATTATTCTGATGGCCTCATGGGGGGGGCAGGGCCGGTGCTCGTGGCAGCTTGCTCCTCGCGCTACATCCCGTCTGGAACACGTGTCGCGACCCTCGAGTTCTTGCCAAACATGGGGTTCCAGGACCCAAAATATGAGCTGAATGCCATGGAGAAGCTGATCTATACAGCAAGAGTCATCCGTCGAGCGTCCACCTTCCTGATCAATATCTTACCTTGCAGCGAAATCTACCGTATCGGGCAGAGTCGAGGATGCGTCACCGGCATGTTCGGTTGCACAACGCGGCAGGTCGTTGAGCAAATGGGAGACTTCATCGCCAAGCTCGGCAACGCCTACAATACTACCACTATCACGATAGATTGCGATACCGATCGCACGCTCTTTGGCAACGACACTTTTCATATCGCGCAACACACTCACAATCGGCTCTTTGATCAGATCTGGCGCGAAGTGGGCAGCCAAGGCGAACCGAGCATTTATGCACCCAAATCTAAGTCTTCAGTCGCAGATCCTATCTCAGGTTCAGTCTCGTCTACACCCTCGACCAGCTCGGACATCTCCGAAATCTCCGTTGGGGTCACCTGCCACATGGGGGAAGAGCTCGGGCAGCTCGTGCTCGCCGCCAACGGCTTTGAGCATCAGAACATTGCGACTCCAAGGCAACGTCCGAAGATCGCATGGCTCGCCGATCGTCTGGGGTCGACCCTCGAGTTCTGTGCGCGGCTGCCGACGCGTGAGATGCAGGCCGTGCTGAGCAGCGATCAACAGCGTGTCTATCGGAGTGGAAAGTTGCGACGCCGGTTCAACTCTGTGGAGCCGTATGTCATCTCTCTGGGCGTACAGGTGAGCCACATACAGAATCGACCGCTCTACGGTCTCGTCCACGTCGAGTGCCTAAGTGGCTGCATATGCAACTGCATACGGTCGGAACAGGATCCCTTCACGAATTGCACCTACGACACACTGGCGACCAAGGTTGGTACGGTCACCCACTTTCTGCGTATGAGGGTCTCCGTGGCCAACGCAACAGCGGCAGAGGGCGGCATTCGCAGGCCAGTCACTAGCAATTATGGTGGCAAGCCTTGCATGGCCCCCGACTCCTGCCACATGCGCATCTCGAACAGCGTGAGCGCAAATCGATCCCGGGTAGCCGTGCGCGCTCTCATCGTTGGTGTCCATGACTGGCGGGTCGCCTTTCTGAACTCATGGACGATAGGCAGGGCGCATATGCGAGATCTGAACCGCAGACAATAATGCCCGATCGTCTGATCTAGGTTCCTACACCGTACTTGCCATCCAGAGCCAAAGGTGATGCCGTAGTACGTATGTCTTCTTATGACCGCGGGCCGGATGCACTGCCGCGCCGACGGCGCGCCCGACATTCGTATAATCGGTGCACCCCGCCGCCCGCCGTTAGACCGTTCTAGTATGAGCCGTCCGGGAGTGTTATACACTTCTTGGACATCACCATCCTGGCTCCGTCCTTACGCTTTAGTCAAAATCCGCAACTCGCCCCACGTCCTATACGTTACCCCCGCGCCCCGGACAGCCTTCCCCTATCCGCTATCGTTTACCGATCGCCCGGCGTATCACCCTCTCACCTCTGCGCTCTGGGTTGATCGAGGACGCGCGTACCCGGAAGGACGGACGCGGACGGACGGACGGACGACGCGGAGGCCGGAGCGCGCGCGCGCGCCGCGCCGAGCGACACCATGACGAGCGACACCATAATTCTTCACATGTATTCGAACTCGACACGGCGGAGACCGGGGGCGAGCACTCCGAGCGCCCACCTGATGAGAGCCTCGTGGTGTAGATCGAGAAGCAACGAGTCTGGGTGAAGGCGGCGAGGCTCCACTTTGGCGACGAGGCTCTCGACTTGAGGTCGGAGTGCGCGCCAGAATCTGACATTTATCGGCCCCTCGTGACACGACCCTATCCGCAGCGTCAGCTCTTCGAGCCGCGGCATGCGTCGCACATTGTCGATCAAGCTCACCAGATCCGCGACGGCGTCCGGCAGGTCTTTCTCTTCATCCAGCTCCGCCAGCACCACCTCTATGTCAAAGGTGAACCCCACAGAAAAGGTTCGCAGGTTGACTTGCTCCGCGGGATCGAAATGGGCCCACAAATCTTCATCGTGCTCGATGCCTTCGAGGGCGCTCAGCCTAAGCTCCGACAACGACTTAATCGCCTCAGACGTCGGCCACCCGCCGTACGCCGTACTCGTGATGCAAAAATTACCTGACGGGGCGAAGTCGACGTGACGCAGAGCAGGCATGTCTTTGATGGCGGCTGCGAGCAGAATGGTTTCAACGTCGTCCAAGCCGAGGGTGCCACGAAACGTGTGCACTTTCTTGAGCTGCGCGAGAAAAGCCCGGAGGATTTCCAAATGGACTTCCAAATCGACTGCCTCATCGAGTTCAATCCCTACCTGTAGGTCATTTCCATTTCGGTCCCCTTGCTCGTAGCCACCGATATGGATCTCCTCGAGATACGGAAGCGTGGCGAGTTGTGAGATGAGCGAGTAGAGAAACTTCTGGTTCGAGCCACTTGGGAACGATTCCTGGATAAACACTCGCACATGCCGAAAGCGTGGAGTGTTCAGCTCCAGCGGAGTTCTCTCATCCACCATCCAACCATCTTGTGCAAATAGATGCTTGTCTTCATGGAGTGAGGACAGATGAGGAACTTCAATAGAGCAAGAACTTACATAGTAGCCGGTATTAGATTGACGCAATTGCTCGTCGATAACCTGTGTCCACTCACGGCACACGAGCCGAAGCCTCCACACTGTGCGCATCGTCGGCCAAGTGAATTGGAAGATCAGTGCAAGCGGACCAGCGGCGAGCAACTCGAAGAATGATTTGTCTGCGCTCGCTTCCGCTGTCTTCGCGCTGCTACGGCGACGATTCTTCACCGCCTGCGCTCCCGACACCATTTTTAGTCGAAATCGTTCCCGATGAAGCAAGTCTTTCGTCTACCGGTAACATGACTCCCTATTTCGGTCCGTTCGGCTAATACAGCTGAGAGCTGCACAGAGAGTGCTTACATGTAACAAAGGTTTCTTAAGGATGCGCTCAAAATAGCGCGAGGAACTTCACACTGTCACTTTTTTGCCGAAGTGGGTCATCACCTATCCCTCCACGAAGCTGGAGATGAGCAAGTCAGGCATCAAATGGGACGAGGGTAACCTGGCCGAGAACGAGGAGGAACGGCTGACGGCCAACCGCACGAAGATCGACGAGCCAAAGACGCCCTTCCACAGGTTAGAGGAGGACGGCGAGGAGCCCATGGCCTACCCTCCAAAGGCCCCACCCGCCAAGGCTGGCGGACCGCTCCGGCCGAGCGAGGATCTGTTCGCCAAGATCGCGCAGGCCGCCGAGGAGCGGCAAGCGAACGCTGAGACCCCCGAGGATGAAGAGGGTGCGTCACCATCCCCTGCCCACGCGCACACCCTTGTTTGTGTCCGCATGCACTCATCTGCCTGTTGCGCTTCGAGGGTGTTCGCAGAGAAGCGAGCGGCTTTTGAGCATGGACGGAAGAATCACTACAAGATTGGCAGCCTCGCGGAGCTGCGCAAGAAGGCAGCTGAGATGGATGCGGAGGAGGAAGAAGATTGACACGCAGCGCGTGATTGAACCCGTACATTTATCGTATACGCTTCTAGGAGACGCGTCACACGATGTGTTTTGACACGACGGCGTCTCATGTAGCCCAGAGGTGTTGCATGAGTATGACCATGGTATCGATCAGTCTAAACTGAATCCCAAATCTGTGGTCCATCTACGATAAGCTCGTACTAACCTCTGCTCTCGTCTCGGTTATAGAAGAGTAAGTTGTATGGTCGGGAAGCGTCTCTCGGGTCTGCTTGAGCATCGCAAACAGCCTCGCTTCTGGCCGGTTACCGGCGTTGTGCCGAGTTCGAAAGCGTCCCTGCAGCAAACGAGCCGCGTAATCTTTGGCGACTTCTTCCTCCTTAGCGGCCGTGAAGATGGCGGAGCTCGTCATGGGCATCGCGTCCGAGCTTTTGCGTCCTCGGCCGCGCGGCATGAGCAGTCGAGCGAGTTTGCCGCCGGCCGTGTTGAGTGCGGCGCCCCCGTCCGTGGGTCCGATCGCGGGCGTTTCGCCGCGCGCTGACTTGTCACCAAGTTTGGAGCCGCCCTTACCCGCCGGCCCGCTGAGGACCTTCTTCTTGTCCTTTGCGGCTTCCTCGGCCTCCTTTTTGCGCCGGCGGAACTCGCGGCTCATCTCAGCCCCTGCATCGAGCAGCCGCTTGATCGCTGCGGGCGTCGAGGCGTGATCCAGGGCCGACTTGCCGCCCTTGTCCTTGCGGTTGATGGCGCTCGTCGCCATGAGGGGGAGCATCGTCGCGTCGTGCCCTAACTTGGCCGCGTGCATGAGGGCAGTGACGCCGTCCTTGTCCGCAGCGTCCGGGTCCGCCTGAGCCTTAAGCAGCACCTGGACCACGCGCTCGTGCGCGCCTACTGCCGCGTCCATGAGCGCCGTGAACCCACCGAGTCGCACGACCGTTGGTGTGGCCCCCGCCTGTATAAGCACCTCGATGGATGCCACGCGGCCGTGAAACGCCGCGTGCATCAGTGCCGTCGAGCCTCGCTTGTCCTGAAGGTTGACGTTTGCGCGGTGCTGCAGCAAGATGTTGGCGCACGTGGCGCCGTGCGCCGAGGAAGCGGCTGCCATCAGCGCTGAGAAGCCGTTACTCTGGCGCGCGTAGTCCACTTGCGCATGCGCCTCGCACAAGCGTGCCACAACCTTCGCGTGCCCCTGGGCACAAGCGACCATCATCGCGTTCCAGCCATTGGACATGGCGGCGTCGGCCTCTGCTCCGAGCGAGAGCAACGTCGCGACCATCTCGTCGAAGCCGTTGTACGCGGCGGCAATGACCGCGTTGTACCCATTCTCCTTGGCCAGGTTGGGATTGGCGCCGCCCTGGGTGAGCGTGCGAACCACGTTGGGGTAGCCATTGTACGCGGCCGTGATCAGGTGTGTCCAGCCGTTGCGCCTCGCGTAGTTCGGATCTGAACTCGCCTCGATGAGCGCGCGAGCTGCGCGCTCGTGCCCGTTCTCGCACGCGGTGCCCAGCGGTGTGAAACCGTCGTCGTCGGGAAGATCGAGCTCGGCCCCCGCCTCAATAAGGATGTCGACGACGTCAGTGTACCCCTCCTCCGCAGCCATCGAGAGGGCACAAGACATGCTCCTCGACTTCAAGCCCACATCCGCCCCCGCGCGCAAGAGCGCGGCTACGATCTCGACGTGCCCACGCCGACTGGCGAGCATGACAGCCGTCGTCTGCCCCGCGCTCCATGCCGCGTCCACCCGAGGGCGGCCGTTGGCGCCAATGACCTCGTCACCGCTGATGGCCTCGAGGGCTCGCTTCACTTCCTCCGTGCTGCCGTGTGCCGCGGCCCTCAGCAGCATCGAGGCCTTGCCTTCCACCGGCTTCGCTAGGTCGCGATCGGCCGCCGATGGCGAGAAGGCGCGTCGAACTGCAGCGTGCCCGCACTGCAGTGATAAGTCCCAGGGAGTCACCCCGAAGGTGTTGCGCACCTCAGCGTCCGCGTTCGCGGCGAGGAGCCGCTGACAGATGGTCGCGTCGCCTCGGCGAACGGCATAGTGCAGCGGCGTATTCGCCTGCGCGTCGCACTCGAAGACGGAGACGCCGCCATTGATGAGGGCATCAACCATCTGAGGTGTGCCTGAGCGCGCCGCCTCGTAAAGCAAGGCGCCCGCACCGCCCTCGGCAATCCGTAGAACATGCTTTGCAGGCAAGATGGCCGCCTCGATGGACGTGCTTGAAACTTCGTACAGGCCCTTGCCGCGGGCAGCGCGCACGACGCCGGTCTCCCAGCGGTAGTGAGCGTCCGACCAGACGAGCACCGGCGCGCCCGAGGCAAAGCTTGGCCGGGCACGCCCGGGATCGACGGTGGAGATCATCGCGCCAAAGACGCGCGTCGCGCGCTCGCCGAGCGAAGAGAGCAGAGTGGTCATCATCGCGGGCCATGGCTGGGTCGCGCCGCGCGAGAGGAGAAGGATAGCTGCCTTGAGTGGCGTGCGCTCCGCCTCAGGCAGCCTAGATCCCTCCTGCACCTTGAACGACGTGCGAGGCCCCGCATTTTCCTTCGCGTCGACCACCGACTTCTCGGCGGCTGTGATCTTGGCGTCCAGGTCCGGTGGCAGCGGGTCGCGCTGCAGCGCCTGCAGCAGCAGCTTGACGGCGCTCAGGTACTCTCCCGAGCGTGCCTGTAGCAGCACCGTGCGCATCATGCGTGCGGAGATCGCGCCATCGTCATCCTTCTCGCCCTCCCACTGCTTCGGATCGCCCAGTGCATCCATCACATCCTTTTGGGCGGCGAGAGCGCGCTCCGTAGCCTGCATGAAGGCGTGCGCGTGGTCAAACTCGGAGGCGCCTCGCTCGCCCGATTCGTTGCGCAGCCCGGTGAGCGACAGCAGCGCGCGCTGCGGCGCACCCGACAGGCGCAACTCGCGGATCATCATGTCGAGTACGTCGAGGTGCGCGCGCTTCATGCCGCCCACGATGTCCTCAATTGTGCGATTATTTTGATGGCAGATCACGCGCAGATCGACGACGACTCTTGAGCCCTCTACCCACGGCTGAGAGACGATCTCCAGCCCAGATCGCGGCGCGAACACCACCTCCTTTTCCATCGGCGTCTGCGAGAGAAATTCGACGTCCGCACCCGCATCGCCCAGACCCATCTTGATCTGGAAGAGCATCAGCGGTCGGTCGGGCCGCGGCTCGTCCAGCGGCCCGCGCTCGTGCGTAAAGGCCACTTGCCGGTCCGAGGTGCAACTGAGGAAGGCGAGCTCAACTCCACCCATGATGCCCTTGCTGTCGGGCTCGAAGAACTCCTTGGGCAGCATGCCGCCACTCACTACGCGATAGACGGTGCGCGGCTTTTGGAGACGGCTCAGCTTGACGACGCCAGAGTTGAGGGCATGGATCGTCGTCACGTACTGGCCATACACGCTGCCCCGTAGCACTCGCAGCGAGTAGTGCACGTACATCGGCCCCGTGTGCAGCCGGAGTGCCATCACTTCCTCGCGAATAAGCCCCGCAGCACGAGCCGGATCACTTGCCACGAAGTCTGAGAGTCGCCATCCCTGCCGTCCACCGGTTGCATCCGAGCGCCGATCGGGCAATTGCCCCACTTCCATCTCCGTTACGTACACAAACTCACGCTTCGGCGTGGTGTTGCGGACTCCGTGCGCGTGGAAGGGCGTCTCATCCCTATGCTCCCGAGCCATCGCGTTGTACACATCTGCAGACGGAGTTCCTACCAGCCGCTCGAGGTCGACTTCGCCCTCTGCGAGGGCATCGAAGCCAAACCTTACGGCACGATTGGTCATAACGTAGCGCGAGCCGAGCTCCTCCGCGGCTGCCATCGCTTTCTCCCGCTTCTTCTCCTCTTTCTTGCGGTTCTCCTCCTTCTCCTTCGCCTTCCTCCTTGCGAGTTCAGAGGGAGAGAGCCTTTTCTCCGTCTCCTTTTCCTTGTCGCTCGCGGCAGCCTCGCCGGCGGCGGCAGCGGCAGCGGCTGCTGCTGCTGCCGCACTGAGCCCAGCTGCGGAGCCTTGGCTGAACGCGCGCAGGGCTTTGCGCTTGGCGGCCTCAGCGCGTTCTGCTGCGTCGACTCTCTGCGATTTTAACCGACGGTACGCACGCTGCATGATCAGCGCGGAGAGCACCTGGCGTTGCGCATAGAGGATGGCAGCGTAAATTGGCTCACTCCGCACTTGGGAGTGCGAGCGAGTTGGGCACACGGTCGGCTCGGCACGGGTGCGAATAGCATCCTTGGCCAGTCGCTGCAGTCGCTTCATCTCTTCCGCCATCTCGGACTTCTCTTTCTTGAGCTTCTCAATCGTAGCGGACTGCGAAGATATCTCCGATTTAAGCTCGACGTGCTTACGCCTGAGGGAATCCATTTCGTCCTTGAGCGATGAAGCAGCCGTCTGCGCATTCTTCCATATGCCCGTCTCCGTGGACAAGCGCGCGCACTCTTCCTCGAGCGTATGAATGCGCTCGCGCAACTGTTCCAACTCCTTTTCCTTGGCCTCGGCCTCGAGCTTCCGATGCTCTCGAGCGCGCTCCGCGGCAGCCGCAGCTTCACGTTTCGCTTTTAAGGTCTGATCTTCCGGAGCTGCCACAGCACTACCTTTCGCAGGTGCCTTTTGAGGCGGCGGCTTTGCAGACGCGACGAGTGAGGAGGAGGTGCCCGCCTCTTTGGTGTTCGCAGCTGGCAGCTCGGGGGACGGAGCTGCTGCACGTGCCGACGCCGGTTGCACAGGCTGCGGTAGCCGCTCGCGCCGCCCTGTGCCACCTTCAGCTTCTGGCCTTGCCGCTTGCCTTGCAGTACTGGGACCATCTTTTCGCGGAGCGTCGCCACTGCCCCCCCCACCGGCCAAGCGGGCCGACTTGGAAGCGGCAGTGCCATCGGGCTTGCCGTCATCAGCAGACGGTATTGAGAGCTTCACCACCTTGGGAGCAGCACTACGGTTGCCGAGAGGGTCGTCAGCTTTGCTCAACGCTGACTTTGGCAGCAGCGCCTCTAAGGGAGCCGACGTCGGCCGCTGCCGTGGGGAGCCAGGCCGCCGCGCAGCGCCATCTACCTTGGGCGATGTGGGAAGGGCCGGCGCCTGCGGCATGCCAATCGTCCGACCGTCGCGTTGGAATGGTGAAGTGCGTCCTGTTCGGTCGGTCTTCACTCGTCGCGCCAAATAGGCCGTGGCGCGCGCTTAGTACAGGACCGGTTCAGCAACTTCGAGGGGAATGAATTAATTCACACCTCTGTTCTTTATATTCACAGGAATTTCCAGAGATGGATTCCGGACAGCCCACTCCTTGCCGCCCCGGCACCGCGGCCTCAGCGTTTGACCGGCTTTTCGCTCCCGAGCCGCTGCCGATCTCCGCGCTGCTTGTGCCGGCGTTTATCGGCGGCTTGTGCACAGTCGCTGTCCGAGCGTGCTGTTGGCTGCTCGAGCTGCTGCAGTTGCCTCTGCTTGCCGAGGTGACGGCGGCGCTCTTCCTCGTCGACTTCGTCTCTGGTGTTTTCCACGCGGCTTTAGACTATTCTGATTGCGGTAGCTTACTGCGTCATCTCATACCTACCTCGAAGGAGATGGTCCACCACGCCCGAAAGACGGATAGGCGGTATGAGGCCTCGTCAGCGTGGAGTCAGGCGATCTGGAATTTTCAGGCTCACCACTACGCACCGTTCCCTGAGCACGACGATCAGATCGTAGAGACCTCGCTCATCGCGACGCCTTTGCTTCTGACCACTTGGCTGCAATATTGGCTTCAATCTCTTGGCGTCAACCTCGGATGGCTGTATTTGACTCCGTGCCAACTGCGTGTGTGGACGATGGTACTTGTGCTCTCGTACGGCGTGCAGGTCTCGCACTTTCTCGCGCACCAGCGTGTTCACCACGGCAAGCAGTCGCTACCTCCACTGGTTGCACACCTGCAAGACCTCGGACTGATGCTGCACCCGCGAGTGCACAAGCAGCATCACGACACATTTGACTTCAACTTCTGCATCTTCAACGGCTGGGCAAACCCGATGGTTAACGCTGGCTTCCGTGTAGCACGCAAGATAGGGCTGGTGGACCCCACGGTCGTGCTGCAGCCCGAACCTGCTCTGGCAAAAGAAAAGAATCATGTACACTCAGTAAATAGAAAGTGATCTAGTCGTATCCCCTCGGCCGCTCGCGCGGTGGGCCTCGCGGTCCCTCTAGCGTGGGCGGGCGGGCGGGCGGGCGGCCTGTGGTCGGGTTCAGTCTCTGCTCTCTCTCCCGTCCCACGTGCTCGGACTCCGTAATCGAGAGTGTCGATCGTGCGGCTGGCTGAAACGTGACGCGATTTAACCGCGCGCGGGTACGGGCTACGCGGCTACGGCGGGGCATACGTAAGGTTTAAGCCAAAACCGATCGGATCGAACGTAACGTCGTTAAGCCCGAAAAGGCGGGTGTTACGTTAGTTTCTAAAGGAATTTAGTGCGGGGGCCGTTAAACCACTGTAACCAGTGAGGATCGGATCCTGCGCTCGCCGCGGGCGCGGGTGCGGCGCCGCGCCCGCGCTGGGCGGTCCTGCTCGGCCGTGTTCGAGCGAAGCGAAGTAGGTTCAAGCGTACGCGGTACCACGCGCGTTACGAATGATCCGCGGACCGGCAACGCTGTCCCCGGGCGAGTACAACGCGTCAAAGTAGAGAGTTAGAAGTAGGGCGCACACCGGCCGGGTGCCGGGGAGAGGGACCAACATAGTAGCCACATTGGAAACATACCAATCACCGACTGCAACACCCCGAACCGCCGAACGCAGCTCCAACGAGCGGAGCAACGTCTCCAAGGCGAGCGGAGGATGAAGGAACCAAGGAAGCAATACCGGTTGACGTGATTTCTGCGCATATTCACTCGCCTCTTCATGAAATTGATCCAGGACCATGAAAAGGTGGCACGCACCTCTCTGGTGCTCCAGGGGGTGGTGCTTCTGGATGAGACTCACGCTGGAAGTTTGGGCAACCCATCTCGGGCTTCGGTGCTTGGATGCACTCAATCGCACGGACACTCGGAGCTTCCAACGAAACCTCGAGGATGCAGGGCCGTTGACTGCGCGCGTGCGCGCAGCTTTCGCAAGGAGGTACGTCGGCATGGCACACAGCATCGACGCTTGCAGCGGCAGCAGATGCCCACATGGCAGTCGTGGTATTGTACATGGCATCGTACAGGGCCCACGGCATCTTGTGGGCTGCGAGCAGTGTGGAGGCGTCTGCACCATCACGCCAAGTATCTTTCCAAACCACGCGCCTCAGGCGCATCACTCGCAATTCAGGCATTCTCGCCATCCAGAATCCTAGGTTGATGTCATCATCTAGGCGACCTTTGCGTGTTGCAGCATGACCATCGAGCATGGCTTGGCAGCGACGCAAGTCTCGCGTGAAGACTGGCGAGCGAGTCAGCCAATTCAGCGCCCGCTGGTTGAGCATCAACAGAGGCCCCTTGGCGTAACCAAACGGGCCTATGCATGCATGATTATACGCATCAGTTTTAGCATCAGGTGGGACGCGTGAGCAGTTGCGATGTGGCGCCTTGGCACGGCCACGAGCCTGGGGTAGGCCATATGAGAAGCCGGTGGCTTCAAGCCGCGCTTCACGCCACGAAATCCACTCGAAGACACCCGCGTATATGGCATGCGGGAAGTGATGTAACACTGTTGCGTACGCGAGTAGCATCCTCGGCGCGATGTAGACGTCGTCGTCAGCACGGCCCACAAGGGGCGCGTCATATGTTGCCGCAAATCGCAAGAAGGCAGCTTGTTTCAGGTATGTGGACAGTGTACCTGTGAAGGCCTGCTTGCGTTGTGCATCCCCGGGGCGCCTCTTCCAGATGCGAACACCTTCGCTGATGTTGACGCGTAGCTCCAGGGCCTCTGGCACGTGTTGCCACTCAGCAGCCAAAGCTTGCGCAGAACCGACAACAAAGCGAACATGAATGCGTGTGAGCACAGTCGCAGGGACACGTGCCCAAATACATCGATGCAAGCGTCGGCGAGCGTCGTTGCCACTCATGATCCCAAGCAAGAGCAACGGCGAAGGGAGAATCGCTCGCCCATCCACGAGCAGCTCGTGATGCTGCACAGCGATGCGTGTGCGATGTTGCTCCAGCTGCGAGTGCATCGTTTCCAGCTGGTTGATCGTTGACGCACTTGGCGATCCATGCAATTCTTGGAAAGCAAAGTCCGCCGCAAACGATGTCGGAGGCGCGGCAAGCAGACGCGAAGTCGACATGTAGAATGGGGTGCCCGACAGCACGCGCCAGAATTCTGTTACGGTACCCGTAAGGCGAAAACGCGTGTGCAAAGGAAGGCCTGGAACACCCACGCACGTTAATTGGGTTTGGATTGTGTAAATGTAAATCGCACAGCACACAGATGGCGCGCGCGCGCGCGCGCACAAACATGCTCACGCGCCTCGACGCACGTGCACGCTGTAAATGTTGTGCGGAGGTGCCGCCGGAGCCGCACCACCAGCGACGGTGCTGGAGCTTCTCACAGGCTGGTGGCTGACTCTCGCGAGTGGCGAGATCAGAGTGTGGTGCTGGATGACCGACGGGCCCACTGCCGCCGCCGCGGCGGCAGCCACTGCGGCGAGGAAGGCATCCTGCGGGCCTCCAGCCGTGGCTGTCGGCGCGCTGCCCTCGTCGCACAGCTTGTAGAACATGTTGGCGGCACGCCCGTCCATGCGCTGCTTCTTCTCGAGCTTCACGGTCTCTGCTTGGAGCGCACCGAGCATCGACAGACGCCGCTGCAGGTGTTTATTCTCCTCGTGCTTCGAGTGCATCATCAGCGGGTTCGGCAGTTCAAAAAGGAACTGCGAGCGACCGGGCGTCGCTGGCAAGAGTGACTCGGCGCAGGTCGCGAAACCCGAGCTGCTCGAAGCCACTGGCATAGAACGGCTGGGCCTGCTGTTACTGCCGTTGGTGGCACACGTACGCCGAGAGCCCGCCGAGGCACTGTATGGCGCCAGCACAATCTTGGGAGCTGACCCCTTCACGTTCAGCCCGATGCTCAGGTCCAGACGCTTTTGCAGCACTTGAAGCTCATCGTCATCGTCGTCCAGGTTTTGAAGTGTGAGCCTCCGCGCTCGGCGGCCGAAGTTGGCCGTCGCGTCGCCCGGCACGGGTTTGGACCATAGCCGGCCCGGAGGCGTCGCGCTGCTGCTGGTCGTCACAGGCGCGCCCAGTGGGCGCGTGGCTGGGTATAGAGCCTGGTGCCTGCGACAGAGTGGACACCACAGGCAACGTGGCCAGTCAGCGAGCGAGAGAGACCGGGTGAATCAAGTCCTCTGGTCGTACCGCCTCTCTGCCTGCAACCACACGCGCCGCTGGAGCGCCTCTACGTCACGGAGAAGCTCGGTGTGCGCCTCGACAAAGTGGCGTGTCGCGACGGCCTGGCAGAGACCACGCACGAGGTGGGCTACCTCCGACTCGATTTCCTTATCCGTTGGTGGGGCTGACGTCGGATCGTAGCCGGACTCGAGGGACGCGACGTCGTTTAGCATGGAATTCACGCCGTCCGCCATAAGACCCAATTCACAGCCCAAAGTGGTTCCGCAAAACACCGCACATTCACACGAATGATCCAACTCTGGTGATACATGTAATCCGGGTGTCTTGCTGAGAGATGTCGCGGGAAAACGACCGCCAGGTTGTGATTCGCCCCGCGTCATTCGGCCCGCGCGACCACAGGACGGCTTTGTCAAGGTCCGTCTTGAGGGTACTCCGAGACACGCAAGCCGCATGAAGTCCATGGGCGGCGGTGGCGGCTCTACGAGCGTCAGCACCCGGAAGTACAAGCCCCCAACCGAGGAGAAGCCCAAGCGTGTGGAGAAGGCGGCCTCTCACAGCGAGATGGCCATGGCGTGGGAGGCAAATGGTCGCGACAAGAACGGCAAGCTGATCAAATATGTAGAGAAGCCGAAGGGGTGGACAAAAGAAGATATCAACCGCGCTCGCGACCGGGCGCTGGAGGAACAGCGTCGTGCAGCCGCCGGCCCTGCTATGACCGATGCGGCCGATGCTGGCGATGAGCTTGAGCCGATCCCCGCCGCCGGAGAATCGGCACACGTGTTGGCACGCACACGGATGGCCGAGTTGGCCCTCGCTCTACAGGGCCTCGACCCGATGGCTGCAGGTGCCGGCAGCAGCAGTGAGCAGGGTGGCGGTTCAACCTTAAGCCACGAACAGCTATGGACGATCGCAGAGGGGCGGCGGGCGCAGCTGGTTGAGCTTGAGTGCTTGCAAGCACTGTTCCCCGACGAGTTTTTGCTCCTGACTCCGGCGGATGCGGTCAGCGCGTTGAGGGCGCGATGCGAGGCGCTCGGGCACGATGTCGCGAGCGCAGATGCAGCCGCACTTCAAGAAGTCGCCGCACACCGTTCACTGGAATTTGTCCTCCAGCTGACTGCATATGGCGAGCGTGGGCAGGCTGCGGACGGCGAGGAGGACGGCGAGGCAGCAGCACGGCCGGCTGTCGCTCTCGTCGCGTCGATCCTGCTGCGCGTGCGCTTCCCTCCCGAGTACCCTCAGGCAGCTCCGCCGGAGGTGAGCGTGGAGGACTCGATGGTGACGACGCAGGCGCCGCTTCCACAGAACAAGGTCCTCGCCACCCTCGCCATCCTCGATGAAGGCGGGCTTGTGTGCGGCTTCCTAGCGCGCGCGGCCGAGTGCCTGCCCGACCCTTGCGTCTACGAGGCGGCGACGTGGCTCACCGAGAGTGCCTTCGACTTCGTGGGTCAGGCTTGGATCCCAGCATGAATTTAGAAATAGAATGTTCTGGTATGATCACATCGTGATCTTGAGATCACAGACTTGAAAATGATCAAGCTCTGGCGCGATCATAATTAAATGTTTGCAAGATCTAGGCGGGCGAACGGAACAGAATTCTTAAACTAATGACAGTTACTTTTGCCGCGGGTCCACTCCCCACTCCCTTCCCTACGCCTACCTGCCTACGCGGCTACGCGCTCACTTCAGAATGTGATGTACTTTTGAGCACTGGTCACCTCACGAGCCAGCCAGGCCCGGAGCGAGCCAGCTCGGCGTCGCCTTAAGCACGCGCTCACGGCTGTGCGCCTCCATGGTGAGCACCTCGAGCGCGGCCGAGGCGGCCGAATGCAAGGCCTCAGAGCCACTCTTGAGCAGCCGCACGAGGGGTTGCGTGCCGCCCGCCTTGGCAATCTGTGTCACGCCGTCGGGCTCGAAGGCGAGATTCTTGAGCGCCCGGGCCGCCGCCTCCTGCGTGGGCTCATGCCGTAATGGCAGCAGCTTGATCAATGGCGGCACGGCCCCCGCGTCGAGCATGGCGCGTCGCCCCTGCGCGTGGAGCGCGATCGAGCCGAGCAGCCCGGCAGCCGCCTCGCGCGCCTGCGCGTCGCCTCGTGAGAGCACCGCCACTATCGGACCGAGTTTGCGTGCGTCGGCGAGCTCGGCACGCACTGCAGGGTGAAGTGCGAGCGCTCGCAGGGCGGCACACGCCGGCTCTTGCACGGAGCGGTCGGTGCCTTCGCCCAGGCAGCGTAGCAGCATCGCGACGGCGCGTGCGCTCAGGAGCGCCGGCCGGTGAGCCTCGACAGTCGCCAGCGCGCCGAGGGCGTACGCCGAGGCCGCGGCAATCTCGGGTGTGCGAGATCCAAGGTGGCTGATGAGCGAGGGCAGCGCACCGAGTCTCACAAGGTCGTCCGCGGTCGTGCGGTGCATCGCGAGCGAGCGCGCGGCGCGCACGGCCGCCTTGAGCAGCGGCGAGTTGGACCCGTCCGCCGCCGCCGCCGCCGCTGCCGCCGCCGAGAGGAGTTGCACCGAGTTGGGTCGCAGCGCCACCGTCTCCCCCGAATCGAGGCGCACGTGGTAACGGCCGGTAGCGCTGTGGAAGGCGACGACGGCGCCGCGCTGGCCGTTGAGCTCGGGGCGCGCCGCCACGCCCACGATGGTCACCAGCTGCCCCTCGAGCCCCTCGGGCGCTCTCTCGGGCGCTCTCGCCGACAGGATGGTCGCGCCCGCGCCCACGCCCGCGCCCGCGCCGCCGGCGGCTGCGGCCATACCTGCGGCGATCAAAGCTTCGCTCAGCTCACTGCCGCCGCCGCCGCCGCCGCCGCTGCCGCCGCCGCCGCCCATCCCAGCAGCGCTCGTGGCCGCGTCACCACCGCCTCCCCCCCCCGGCTGCAGGGCGTCCACCAATGCCATCATGCCGCCTGCCTCGGCAAACTCATTGGCGGCGCGCGCGCTCGTTTCGCCATCGGAGCTAGCGAGGGCGGCGATGGCGCGGCACACCGCCTCGCGCAGCGTGGCTGGTGAGCGTCGTCGCTGCAGCCGCATGGCGAGGTATGCCGAGACCGAGTGGTCGATGAGCGATGTCCGCGCCACGTCGTCGGCCGCCAGGTTGGTAGTCGCGCGTGCCGCCTGCTCCGCCTCGCGCTCGCCGCCGGTGTTCAGCACTCCCGCGAGTGCGCCCGCGCCACCAGAGGCAAGGATGATCGTGCGGTGCGCGCCGTCGAGGGCGAGGATCGAGACCGCGCCCGCCGCCACGCGAACAACACGCGGCTCCTTGTGAGCGAGTAACGCCACAAGGGGCCTTGCACCATTGGCCTTGTGCACAGCCGCTCGCGCGCGACCACCGATGGCGAGCTTCCAAATGGCGTCCGCAGCAGCCTCAAGCACGGCCGGATCGACGCTCGAGAGGAGCGACAGGAGGAATGGCACATCGCTCTCATCGTGCGAAGCCGTGGCATTCGAGGCCAGCGCGCGCGCCCTTGGGTCGGCGGAGGCGGCAAGCGTCTCCGAGAGCGTGGAGCCGCGCGCGGGTGCAAGCGCCTGCCGCTCCTGCGCCATGATGGTTGAAAAGAGCGCCACATCATCGTCGTAGTCTTGTGGCATGGCTGCCTGGAACCCAGCCAAGTGTGCAAAGACGCCCTGAACCAACTCCTGAACCTTGAAAAACTCGCTGGATTCCTGGATGGAGTTGACCTCTGGGGTGCAAGTTTTTCTGGACGAGGAATCCGCATATTCCGCCCACGAAGGCGCTACCTACGAGAGGTTCACGTACACTCGACTCTGCTTGATTGAAAATTGTCTAGCCCAGACCTAGACCAGTGCCGCACCGCGCCGTTTACCGTAAATATCCTCCGACTCCGGTCTTCGAACATCGAAGCTCACGTACAGTACTTTGTTGAAACACCGAATTTTGTCCATACCATAGGGTAACTACCTAGTCATGTACCTAGTGTCGAAACCCTCCCCCAAGGTCAAAATCTAGCGCACCACTTTGTTGAAACATACCAGGGGTTGAAACATACCAGGGGGTCTCTCCATTCTCCTGTCCAAGGACGACATGGTCAATGGGATATGGGTCTCGTCTTGGGTGGGAAATGCAAGGGGCGCTGTGGGTCCCCCATATCCTGAGCGAATTGCGTGACAGCGATACACTCTGACATTTATGTCTTACGTATGCGTCTATCCTCTATCCTCGGCATGCAGCCCACAGCGAGGGACTGTGCTGAAAAGTGAAATCAGTATACTCGACTGATGAAATCAGATGGCGACACATGGTTGCCATCACCCCCGCCTCACCTGCTTTTCAAGCAAGCTTCAATGAGCAGATCAAGCACATCATCAGGAAACTTCATGCTGTATTTGTTCAGCCACAGCAGCAGCAAGACGAATCGCTGTGTGCTATGATTGAACATCAAATGATCTTTGCGAGACCAACTGACCAGATCCCAGACTTTGATCGTCTTGTCGCGCGATCCGGAGACAATCTTAGTCCCATCCGGGGAAAACGCCACCGACCTGACGACGTCGCTGTGGGCGTTCGTCTTCTCGCTCAACAGCTCCAGTTTGCCTGCCAGACAAGCCAACAAGCGTCAGTTTTGGCCGAGGGGAAATTTTGAGGACTCCGGCGCACCCGAATCCCAGACTTTGATCGTCGCGCCCCGCGATCCCGACACAATCTTGGTCCCGTCTGGGGAAAACGCCACCGACATGACCATGGAGTTGATGTGGTCGCTGTGGGCGTTCGTCTTCTCGCTCAGCAGCTCCAGTTTGGCTGCCAGGCTAGCCAGCAGGCGTCAGTTTTGGACAAGGAGGGCGATTTTGAGGGCTCAGGCGCACCCGAATCCCAGACTTTGATCGTCTTGTCGTACGATCCGGACACGATCTTGGTCCCGTCCGGGGAAAACGCCACCGACATGATGACGTCGCTGTGGGCGTTGGTCTTCTCGCTCAGCATCTCCAGCTTGCCTGCCAGACAATCCAACATGCATCAGTTTTGGCCGAGGAGGTGCGATTTTGGGCTCGCGCGGCGCACCCGATTCCCAGACTTTGATCGTCTTGTCCTCCGATCCGGACACAATCTTGGTCCCGTCCGGGGAAAACGCGACCGACCAGATCAAGCCGCTGTGGGCATTGGTCTTCTCGCTCAACAGCTTCAGTTTGTCTGCCAGACAAGCCAACATGCGTCAGTTTTGGCCAAGGAGGGGCGATTTGAGGGCTCTGGCGCACCCGAATCCCAGACTTTAATCGTCTTGTCGAACGATCCCGACAAGATCTTGGTCCCGTCCGGGGAAAACGCCACCGAAATGATGGTGTTGCTGTGGGCGTTCGTCTTCTCGCTCAGCATCTCCAGCTTTCCTGCCAGGCAATCCAACATGCATCAGTTTTGGCCAAGGAGGGGCGATTTTGAGCTCGCGCGGCGCACCCGAATCCCAGACTTTGATCGTCCCGTCAACCGATCCGGACACAATCTTGGTCCCGTCCGGGGAAAACGCCACCGACGTGATGGTCTTGCTGTGCGCGTTCGTCTTCTCGCTCAGCATCTCCAGCTTTCCTGCCAGGCAATCCAACATGCATCAGATTTGGCCAAGGAGGGGCGATTTTGAGCTCGCGGCGCACCCGAATCCAGGACTTTGATCTTCCCGTCGTTCGATCCCGACACAATCTTGGTTCCGTCCGGGGAAAACGCCACCGAAATGATGGACTCGCTGTGGGCGTTTGACTTCTCCGCTACACAATTGATGAGCAATGCGAACATCCCTGCGAACAAGAGACGTGTGTGTTTCGGCAGCATGGAGATATGGGACCACGAGCGGCTGCAAGCTCGAAAGGCGCGTGATGGGTCTCGACGCAGGCATGCAACAGCCCACAGCATGCCGGAAGTATGAGGGCCGATCGCGTGCGGCGTGTGGCTCCGAAGCTCATCGCGAACGGAGAGTTGCATATGCCCTCCGATCGAGAGAGAGGCAGCCCAGCTCGGGGCCTCATGATTGGTCAGTCACGTGGCAGCGAAAAGCACGCGGGGGTGGAGAGGAGGGAGGCGTACTGGTCGGCGGCGGCGCGCGACTGCGGAAAGGCACGCGAAAAAAATCACAGTCATGAGAGAGACAAAAGGGAGACGCATGTGTGCTCCCGGAATACCAGCAGGGCACAATGGAGGAAAGCACTGAGCGGACTCGATGGATACCGTGTGCGAGGGCGGTGCGGCGCACACGTTGAGCACGACGAGCAACGGAACGTGCACGCGCGCACCGCCTTGCGCACTCCTGTGAGTCTCCTGTTGCCTTCTTGTGCGCACGCGGCTCACTATGAATTTGGAAGCAGGGGTTCCCTTATTTGCAGGCGAGTCGGCAGCGTCGAGCAAAAGCAAGCAAGCATGCAGTCGTCGCATCGTTCATGTTAAAACACGATTGGACGAGAGGTGCTGTGTTAAGGTGCTGAGTGTGCATACTGAACTCAGATCTCATACTAACTGTACATTTGTACATGTAGGAATTTAACTCGTTACGTTACTCGTTATTAGAAACATTGACACATCTAGGTACTAGGAGGATTGCACATGATAGCAGATGGGAATGCGGCGTATCACCTCGTTGCTCGTTTCGAACTCAACACGAAATCTCCCGTACATCACTTGAAGCTCTCACCTCTCAGGGGTGACGGGGGTTTCCTATACAAATTGGGAGGGTTTTCCTATACAATACGTATCCTGATGTATCCTGCATGTATCCTGCATGTATCTTGCATGTATTCTGATGTGTCCCGTTCAAATACATCAAGATACATCAAGATACATCGAGATACAACAAGATACATTTGTATCTGTCACTTTGGCCATCAAAGAAAATGTATCTTACCTAGGGATATGTATCCTTCTTTACGATACATTCAGGATACATTTAAGATACATTGTAT
>Ga0210244_100415_pt1 | contig 39793 bp, 34 predicted proteins | sample ChrtobMetaP3_0mM_FD_155473 | JGI IMG/M metagenome (GOLD analysis project Ga0210244, IMG submission 155473) | Chrysochromulina tobin associated microbial communities from unialgal haptophyte culture, Seattle, Washington, United States - P3_0mM | ecosystem: Host-associated > Algae > Haptophytes >...
AGACCGCGGCCGCAATCAAGGACTCGACCGACGCGCCGATCCGCCTGTGGCCATGGCTCATCGCCTACGCTGTTGAGTGGCACAACTCGACGGTCTCGTCCGTCGGCTCCTCGCCGGCCGACGTGAATGTGTCCCCGCACCAGCGACTCACCGGCAGGCCGCCGCGTGTGATGACCCGCTTCCCCGCCCGTGGATTACTCCCCCGGCGGCACCCACGGATTCGGCTCCTCATACACTCCCTTTGTTACGGCCGATGCCTCCGAGCCTCTTCCGCCCCTGCCTCCCGGCGCTGCCCTCCGACTCGAGATGACCGGCACCCGCGCCGCGCTACACGCGCACCTCTATTCACACCTTGACATCATGGAGGCATCCGTCGCTCAGACGCTCTTGGCCGCGGCCGCCGACGCGCCCTTGCCGAGGGCAGCAACTCTCGACCTAGTACCGATCTCGCCGTGGTCAGCTCTTGACGGCCATCGCGTCCCTCGCAAATCGGTGCGGCTTCCCGGCGGTGGCCGCGCTCTGCCCGTGTTTGTCGCCCTCGGGCTCAACGAGGACCTTTACTCGCCTGCCGTACTGACCAATCTTGCTCGTCTTGGCCAAGCTCTTCGCGCCGACTCTCCCGGAGCTCCTTCCACTCATCGTGAGGCTGTTGAGGCTGGTCAGATCTGGCTGGACGCCGAAGCAAAGGAACTGGGCAACCACGTACGGAACGCCTCCTGGACTTCGATCCCGCGTAGCGAGGTTCCGAGCGACCGCCGCATCCACAAGCTGATTTGGGTGTACAAGCTCAAGCGCGACGGATCTGCCAAGGCGCGACTATGCGTGCAGGGCAACACGTTGCAATCTGGCGTCGACTTTGACCAGACTTGGTCTTCTGCCCTTCGCTACTCCTCGGCACGCGCGCTCTTCGCCTACGCCGCGCGTCAGGGTTGCCGCGTGCGCAGCGTTGATCTGGTCGCTGCTTATTTGCAGGGCCGCTTTGTTGACGGCGAGTTCGTGTACTGCTACCTCCCAACTGGATACACGGAGCTCGACTCGAACGGTCAACCTCTGATCGCCCGCGTTGAAAAACCAATCTACGAGCAGGCAGGCCGTCGCCTCCAACGCATGCTCTTCGCGTGGTTGGTCGCACAAGGCTTTCACGCCCTTGACGACTCCGACCCCTGCGTGTTCACTCGCGTCCACCCCGATGGCGAGATCATCACCATCGGCGTGTACGTCGACAACCTCCAGATCGTGCACTCGGCTGTGCTCGACGCCGACGGACGCGGCCCCGCTGGTTGCGCCTACAACTCCTTCATGGACTCACTCGCTCGGGACTGGGATATCACCGACGAGGGCCCCATGGAAGACCTCCTCGGCATCGAGGTTGACTACCTCGCCGACGGCGCAATCAAACTGCACCAGACGTCCTACGTGAAGAAGCTCGTCGAACGCTTCCTTCCGCACGGCCCGCTTGAGAAGGTGCAGCGGGGCTCGCTGCCCTACTCGTCCGACTTCCTCAAGCACATCGCCGATGCGCTCGCGCTCCCCCCGGACAGCTATCCGGAGCTGGTCCGGCCCATGCAGGAGCGCCTCGGCTGCCTCATGTATGCGGCGACGTCTACTCGCTGTGACATCGCCTTCCCCGTGCACTACCTGTGTAAGTGCCTTCAGCGACCTACGCCCGAGCTCATCCGCGAGACGGACCTTATCCTCTCGTACCTCGCGCGTTTGCCATCAGCTGGCCTTACGTACACACGCGAGCAGATGCGCCTTTCGGGTTTTTCCGACGCGTCGTGGGAGACAGCCGCCTCGACATCTGGCTGGGTGGTCTTGTGGCAATCGGCCGCGCTGTCCTGGGGCTCGCGCAAGCAAAAGTCCATCGCGTTGTCTTCCTGCGAGGCCGAGATCATCGCCCTCTCTGAGGCCGCCAAGGACGTGGTCTACCTGCGCAAGCTCGTTCGCGGCCTCGGTGAGCCCGAACCCGGACCTTCGACGCTCGCCACCGACTCCCAGAGCGCGCGCGACGTCTCATACAACCCGGAACACCACGATCGCATGAAACACGTGCAGCGGCGTCACTTCTTCATCCGCGACATGGTCGAATCCTTCGAGATCGAGGTGCCCTTCGTGCGCACAGCGGACAACATCGCCGACTTTTTCACAAAGCCGATGAAGTCCGCCAGCCAGTTCCATGCCTTCCGGAAAACTATCATGAACGAGCCGTGATAACCTTGCTCTACCCGCTTCGGTGATAGTCTGCCCTTCCGTGCCACCCACGTCGTTCAGAGGGGGGGCGTCCGAACGCGGCACTAGTGAGTGTAGGGTTACGCACGGCCCGATGTCGTTTCATGACCGGTAGGGTTTTACGGATTCAAGCAGGCACTCGACCTCTTCAGTCCAACGCCGTGCGCTCCGACCGCACGCGCATCGACGCTCTTCACATTAACAGTGTCTTTTGCAATTGTCGGCCCTTCCCGCCTTCCTCACGATGGCCACCCTCCGCGGAAAAACCTTTCTCGTGTCAGCACGCGAGCACGCCGAGGAGTGCACGGCCGCACTCATTGCACTCGGCGCCGTCTGTGTCGGCTCGGTTGCCGTTGCCAACTCCAGTCTCTTTGAGATTGCCGCTGTCGAGCGAGAGTGCTGCCTGGTGGACGGTTGTCCGCTTGTGCCCCCTGAACGCCGCATGTCGCCGATCTGGCTCGGCTACCAGGAGCGCAGTCCATCAATGTGGCTGCCACCCGAGGCGTCTCCACTCTTCCGACCTGTCCGCAGCTACCAAGGCATTCCTCGGATGCGTCAGCTCGTCATTACCTTGGACGATGGGCTAGACAAAGAGATGCACGACTTCGCGCGACTGCTCGTCCTTTCCATCGGATGCAAGCTCCGCGCGACGCTCTCGCGCGAACGGAACACGCACCTTGTGTGCGACGATTCGGCTTGTGCGACCAAGCTGTGCGAGGAGCCGATGGTCATAGCGGCGACCCGCTGGAAGACGGAGGCCGGTCGGCCCTCGCCCATCCACATCGTGTCGCTACGCTGGCTAGCCGACTGCGTCGAGCAGTGGAAGTTGCTGCCCGAGGAAGCATACACCATCCGCCCGATTTCGGGTCTGCCCGCGAAGAGTGGACAGGTGAACGGGAAGGGCACGCCCGCCCTCGTGCGTCATCGCGCGACGGGGGCTCCTCGGCGGCGCGGGGGGACCGCCGCTGGCTACCGTGGCGGTCGGGGAATCGGCAGCCTTCGAGGCGGCATAGGACGCGGCGCGGCTTCCAGTCTTGCGGCGGATTCGTCTGACGAGGAGGCGGTTGGAGGGCGTCTGCAACGCGGCTGCCAGTCTGCACCGCGGCCGTTGCTCTCAGCCAACCGTGCAGACGAGGAGGCACTCGACAGCTCTGATGAAGAATCTGCAGCAGCACTCCGGATGTCCAAGGTCGTGTCTTGCACCGCTGCCGCCGAGGAGGCCACGATGGCGCGTCCCTGGCTCTTGGATCACGACCTCGTGGGCAGGCGCGCACGCTGCTTTCGCTCCAGTGAGAGTGGTTGGCTGGCTGTCGACGGAACTATCCGTGGCTGGCGCCCCATTGTTGAGTCCGTGGGCAACGCAGGGCTCGCTGAGTGGCGCGTGGTGCTCGATCCGGACGGCATGGACTCGGCACCGAGCAGCGCGGCCGATAGTGGTCTTGGTTGGGGCAGCGTGAGTCGCGAGCTCCTCGACGGCACCATCGATGAGAGCATGCCCGAGTCGCCCGAGTCGAGTGCCGAAGAGGTTCTGGAGCGCGAGGCGACAGTGCAAGCGGTCGCTGCGTACGAGCGGCAGCTGACGATGCCATGGGCGCTCGCGCTGTCGCAGGCGTCGTGGGCCTGCGACGTGCAGGTCGATCCAGCTGTGTGGAAGCGTGGTCATTGGATCACGTGCGTGGCGGTCGATGACCAGACTCCGAAGGCCATCTCGGAGCGGTGCCAGTACGATTGCACACAGCTCCTCAAGAGCAATGTGGACCGCTTCACTAAGGCCAAACTCACGACGAACTCGCGGCTCAAGCGCAACACCATTCTCGTCCTGCCCTCACACCGTATCCGGCGTGGGGAGGCTGCTGGCCTGAACATACATTGCAACGTGTGTGAGGACCCAATCGAGCGCGACGGCTACTGCTGCGAGCTATGCGACTGGGACGTGTGCAGCCAGTGCAAGGCGTTCCTCACTGTCGAGGAGCTGCTGACAGTCCAGTGCCATCGTGATTCGCATCGTGGTGGTGAGGAGGTCGTTGTTGCAAAGCTGCGCGTCGCCCTAAGAGCCGCCAGTGAAGCGAAGGAGGTGAATGAGGCAGCTGCGAAAAAGAGGGCAGCGGCCGCCGCCTTAGCTGCTGTAGCGACGGCAGCAAAACACGCCCCTTCGTCTGCTTCACGATCGTCGCTCATAGTCGCGCGTCGCGTCGCTAAACGTGCGAAGCGCGCCATGGGCCACGAACTCGAGCCTGAGGCAGGCGACGTGCCGCAGTGCGAAAAGGGCCACCCACTTGCGCACGAGCCCGTGGCCAAGGAATGCCCGGACCTGCTCTCCTGCGATAAATGTGATTGTGAACTGCCCGTTGGGACGTGGAGCTACTGCTGCCATGAATGCGATCTGGACATCTGCATGCAGTGCGTGTTGAAGCAAAGTGGTGCCGACGATGCTCATCAAGGCGGAGAGGAGAGCGACGCAGATGGCGTCGACGCACCCGGTGAGACGCTCGTGGAATTTGGTGGCGGAGACGGTGTGTCCGGCGACGAGCGCTCCCTAACTAAGATGCCGAGTGGCGGTGTGTCGGGCGACGGCGATGCAGATGATGCTGCGGGCCACGAACCTAATGGCGAGAACGGTGATCTCGGCACCGAATTCGATTCGGTCAGCATTGCCGCTCGCGAGCTCGATCAAAGCGACACCAATGCTCTAGCTGAGCGGCGGGACAGTGAACGTCCCAAGCGCTCGGTGACTGACGAATGGTTGCACGCATCGGATGATCTCGAGCAGCAGCAGGCTCGCAGACGTCTAGGCTCGCAGGATGCAGCTGAGTCGGAGGCCCCGCCATCCGCCGTCGAAGAACCGTTGCATGCAGCTGAGGCGGAGCCCCCCCCATCCGCTGTGGAAGAATCATTGCATTCAGCCGAGGCGGAGGGCCCCCCATCCGCTGTGGAAGAGCCATGGCCGCTCAAGAGAGGGTGTGGACAGAAGCTGCGCGTCATTCAGATCGTCGGGGGTAGCGACGAGGACACTACTCGCATCCAGGCAGCTGCCGATCGGCTCGGAGGAGCTACGCTGGTCGAAGGGCAGCAATTTGATTTGCGATGCACGCACGTAGTCGCTGTGACGCTCAAACGCACCGAGAAGACGCTCTCAGCCATCTCGGCAGGCAGGTGGCTCCTCAATCAGGATTGGCTGCATGCTAGCCAGGCAGCAGGTGTGTGGCAGCCTGAGGTCAACTACGAGATCTTCGGCGACGAGACATGCGAGTTTGGCAAAGGCACGCTGTGGCTCGGAGCGCCTCGCCAGCATCGCCTTCGCCGTGAGAGCGGCCTGGACGGCCCCTTTGCTGGCAGACTCTTTGTAGTCGGGCAGGGCACGCAGCCAGCCCCCGAAGTTCTGCGGAAGATCCTGACCGCAGGCGGCGCTACAGTGTGCACGAGCGACGACTGGGCCCATACCGAACTTGTGGCAGCGGCGATAGTCAAAGTCGGTGCTACTCGCACTACGGACGCTCTCGTTGCGCAAGCATGGGCTCGGGCGACTCCCTGTGTGCCTCCCGAGTTCGTCATCGAGCAGCTCACGCAGCGAGAGCCTCGTGGTCTTGCCATGTTTGCTCTCACAGAAGAGCAGATCTGAGGACGAAAAGTGCCCGCGCGGGGCGGAGGACTGTCAGTGTCAGCGGGTGAGTAGTGAGATCTCGAACACTCCAGATCGGGTTCCGGGCCGGAAAAGTAGCACTCCGCGGTTTGATGATGTGCATCTCACGGGCCAAGCACGTGCGGCAGTTCCACCTTCTCGGCTTCTGTTGATGAGTTCGAGTACTAGAGCCCCGATCACCCAAAATCGAGATCGCTACGGAAAATATGACGAATCTCGTTTCGTCTCTCCAAGGAACCTTCCGAAAGCGGAAGTCCTTGGGCATCTTTGGATTGGTCGCGTTTTCTCGGCTCCACCACTGTCGCGCGTCTCCTGCCGACCTCTCCACGGGGGGGAAAGACCCGCGGGCCGAGTTTCTGCTGGACTGGCTGCGCCCCTAGGGACGACGTGAACTCTGAAGAGACCGAGCGCTATGTCAGACTCGCTGAGCCATAGCCTTCGGCGTCTTGTGAGTTCTGGCGACTTCGACCGGCTGCTCGAGAGTTGCGATTCGATCACGATTGGCGAACTTTCTAGCTCCGATGCTGTTCGCCGTACTCGGACACGATCTTGGCATCGCAGCTCGAGCCAGTCAAACCTTCTAGCCCAATTTCGCCTCTCACGATCCGAGGTGCGGGGCGTTGCGTCCCTCATGACACGACTATGTCCTGACGTGTGTAATCCCTGCAAAACAGGTGGAACGATGGATGCATGAGAATTCTTCCAGCTGGCCGTCCAACCCGCTGTCACAATCTGCAGATGACAGTCCCTCGCAGGAGCAAGAAACGGACACGTCGACGCATGCGTTGTTGAGCTTCGAGAGCCAGGTGAGGTTCGTTGCCGAGCAAGCAGAGGCGCTTCGGCAACAGTCCATACAGCTCAGAAGGGATCGCGCGGTCAACCAAGCACAACTCGAAGCTTGCATGGGCCTTCTTGCGGGTCTCGGCAAGAAGCTCGATATTGCTGACGCGCCTTGCGTTGTGGACCAGCCCACCACTACGAGCGATGAGAGGCTCGTCTCGCCTCCCATGAAGATGGTGGCAAGTGAAAAACGAGGCAGTCGCCGCCGGAATCATCGACATGAGCAGCTCTCAGTGTTGCGTTCATGGTTTGACGAGCACTGCGAGGAGCCTTACCCATCGAATGAGGAAAAAGAAGAATTGGCGCACGTGACCGGCATGGAGATCAGGCAAATCGAACATTGTGCGTTCGTTTGAAATCGAACTAACCGGATAGGAGGATTCTGGCAGGACTGATAACATGCTGCTCGGCCCCCAGCTAACAATCTGCTCTGCTCCCCTGCATGCAGGGTTTACGAACCAGCGCAAGCGGCACTGGGCTACGAGAGCCGATCGTGGATAAACGCTCTGGAAAAGACGTGTTCTGCTGCCGCGGGCGGTATCCGGATAGCTTTCTCGGGCCGAGTCCAACAGAGAGCGGAGCCCGCCAGCAAAACCGTGATCTGTGGGCGCATCTCGATTTTGCCCAGGCCTTTGACGTGGTGAGCGCGCTGGTGTGACTGAACCCCGGACTGAACGACTTTCAAAAGACGGCAAAAAGCGAAACGCAAAAGGATGAATGCGCGCTCCGGCGCGCCTTGCCGCCATTCTCGGGCACCGCACGTTCGGACGTTGGCAGACGGCATTGTGGGGGGAGACGATTGTAGGAGATCTCGAGTACGGAGATCGGTGTACTAGTGTGGGCCGAGGGCACATGCTCATTCGTCATTGCTCAGGCATTAATTCTATACAGGTGCGGTGTACAAGTAACGCATAATAAGCGCGTTCGCCTGGCGACGACTGCCCGACGCGACTGGCGCTGATCGGCCGGCTCTCACTGCGGCCCGGCACTGTGTGACCAGTGACCTGTGACCCGCTGCGCCTGTTCGCTCCACGTTATCAAGTGCCCGGCCACTGACCACTGTGCTCACTAGCCCTAGTTCGCTTCCTTGTGCTAATTCGTACACTCCATTACCGCGCTGATCGCGCACGCGCTGTCGTTGTGCCTGAGCCTGTCTGCACCCGTCGCGGAGGGCGCAACACGCTCGATCGAGATCGTAAGCTCTGCACACGCTGCTCTGAAGCGTTCAGTAGGGCGACCAGCTTTTTATTCTCCTCGGATTGCTTTGCTGCCCGCCCTTCAGATTTTGTGGCCTGGACTTGAGCGGCTCGTAATGTACTGCTCATTGTGTCTAAATCTTTGCGCAGCTGGGTAATCGTAGCACCATCATCTCGTGCGCGTACCGTCGCCGCTGCAAGTGCCTTGGCCATCGATGCTGTCTGCAGCTCGATCTGGCGCTCTGCCGCGCGCAGCTGGCGCCGCAGGCTCTCCTCACGCTCTTCGGCCTCACTTCGCGCTGTCTGCACTACCGCCGACTCGTCCACAGCATGTGCATTTGACTGCCTTCTGCACCTCGCAAGCTCGGCGTGCAAGGCCAGGCGCTCGTTGCCCGCCGCCACAGTCACCGCGAGCACATCTGCGCGAGCTGCGGCTGCCCGATCGGCCTCCGCATCTAGCAGCGATCGCAGAGCTGCCATCTGATGCCGATGTACGGCCACAAGTCGAGCATAGGAGTCTTCATGCTGCTGTTGCTCTTGCATGTGCCGAGCGCGTAATGCCTCGAGTTCTGCGAACAAGAGGTGCAGCACACCTGCAAAGTGCAGGTTATCATCGCTGGCCACGGATTCAATCGCAGACGATGTTCCAGCCTCGGATTGTGCGGCAGAGATCGAAGACAAGGTGACCCGGCCGACTGACATTCCGAAGAATACCCGGTAGAAGTGTGGGGTTCCTTCGATGTAAGCTGTGAAAGCTCCGAAACGGCGACTACATGTACCAGGTTCGCCCGTCGACATGCACGCGGTGGTCCAGCACAGTTTGGAATCAACGAATCCGCCGCAATTGTACTCGCAGTGATGGAGGGACACTATGGATCTCCGACCGCCGATTTCCGAAGCGACACGGTGACGCAGCCGACCCCCGCGATGTTGCAGGCGATGGTATCGGCGCGCCTCGGTGATGACGTCTTCGGCGACGATCCGACAGTACTGGCACTCGAGGAGGAGACCGCGGCGCTTCTTGGCAAGGAGGCTGCGCTCTTCGTCGTCTCAGGTACCATGTCCAACCAGCTCGCGATGCGCGTGCACCTGGGCCCGCTCAAGGAGGTGCTCTGCGACCATCGAGCGCACATTCATGTATGGGAAGTAGGCGCAATCCATGCCACGGGTGCTGCTGTTGCTGCGGTGGCGCCCGATCCTGGCAATCGCTTCCTCACTGCATCGACCGTTGAGGCCAACGTGCGCACGGACAACTGCCTGTACCACCAACCAGTCACAACGCTGCTCTCGCTCGAGAACACGCTCAACGGTTCGGTCCAATCGCTTGCGGAGCTCGAGGGCGCGGTGGGCGTGGCGCGTCGCCTTGGCCTCGCTGCGCATCTCGATGGCGCACGACTCTGGAATGCGGTGGCTGCCAGTGGGCACAGTGCGGCCGAGTTTGCTGCACCCTTTGATTCGGTGAGTGTCTGTCTTTCCAAAGGCCTCGGTGCGCCCATCGGATCCGTCTTACTCGGCTCTGCCGAGATCATCGACGCAGCGAGGCATCACCGCAAGATGCTTGGCGGAGGTTGGCGGCAGGCAGGTCTGCTCGCCGCCGCGGGCAGATATGCACTGCAGCACCACCGCGAACGCCTTGCCGAGGACCACGCCAACGCTCGAGCGCTTGCCAGCGGGCTCTCGGAGCTTGGGTTCGACGTGCAGTCCCCGGAGACGAACATGGTCTGGTGCGCACCCCCCGCGGGTGTGAACACCAGCGAGCTCGCCAAGGCGCTCGCAGCAGAGGATGGCGTGCTCATCGGCGGCGCGTACGGCGGACCCGCAGGACGGCAGCCATGGGGCGATGCCAAGAAGGCAATGCGATTTGTGACGCACCTGCAGACGCCGAGGCCCGCGGTCACCAAGCTCTTAAAGGCCCTCGCACGTCTGCTGAGGCGGTGACCGGTGAGCCAGCAGCAAGGCGAGCGAGCGCGAGCGCAACTCCACCGACCTTCATGTGTCCACCGTGCGTCTCTCGGTTCGCTGTCGGGCTGTCGCTGGCCGTCGCTAGCCGTCGCGCCTCGAAGGTTCTGAGGTCAAAGGTGTGTGGTTAACTGTGTTTGGATGGTTGTAATACGGGGTTGTTTATCACGTCCGCGAGACGTTACTTCACGTTGTACGGACGCCAGAAACGACTGTCGATACGATACCGGTAATACTGCACCGGTCGTACCGGTAAAGTACCGGTACTCATATTCTGGCTTCTGGCCGCGATGGGACTTTTGTGGGTCGTTCTGGAATCGGCGACCCCAAGAGCGCGAAGAGCGAGCACCTCGTAACAAACGAATGCACTCCTCACAAGCTCAAACGCCATACACACCTCCGTCAGATTGTTGTGCAGGAGTAGCGTTTCCGAGCGTTCTTTCACCGAGCTCGCCTAACGTGAAGCCACGATATGATCAATTCCTATCATCACAGCCAGCAACGCAGACCATAGCCCAGCAGCAGACTTCTCCTAGAGGCATGCGCGCGCCGTATCCTCAGCCTATCATATTCGCACAGGGACCAAATGCGACTCAGCGGTGGCCGTCAGACTCAGGTTCCATCCACCGTCCTCATCCTCATCGCTGCTGGCCCACGGGTACAGTCTGGCCACCGCCGCCACCGCTGGCTGCTCCGCAGCCTCCGGTCGCTCTGTCGGCACTGCCGCAATCAGCAGCGCCAGCGCAGCTTTCCAGCTCAGCGAACGAGGCTGCACTAGTGTGGGCGACGGATAGCTACACACAGGACCTATGCTGCTGGACGCAGGGCCTGAGTGAGCGAACGCTTACCTCGGGAGCGGGTGCGAGCGAGGCTGCACGTGAGCGGCTTCGCAAGCTCGTCGAGACAACCGGCTTTGTGCTACGACGCACGGGCTTGGCGGAAGGCTGCCTGGCGGTCGGCGTGCTCTCAGCGGCACTGCGTCGTGCAGCAGCCAAGCCGCTCGAACCATGCTGGCTCAGCGCCGATGAGCTGCTGAGCGTGGTGAGCCTTTCGGGCGGCGAGATGCTTCTCGAAGACTGTGGCTTCCGAAGGTACCAGGCGGTTTTTCCTGCCCCAGTGGCCACCTGTGCTTCGGTGGCCTCCTCTGCTCCGGTGGCCTCCTCTGCTCCGGTGGCCAGCCTGGCCACCTCTGCGCTGGTGAACATCGCCGCTCCGGTACCCACCGCCGCTCCGGCGGCCAAGATGGTCGATGAGTCGGCGGTCGCGGCCGAGATTAACCCCACAGATGCGGGCTCTCCAGTCGATACAGGTCGCAGCCGCCGAAAGGTTGATCCCAACCTGAATCAAGAATCACGCGTCATGAAGAAGAAAACAAAGCTTCCGAAGCCGGATGGACTCTCACCCCTCGAGGAGCGACTCTGGATGGCCTTCGAGCTGGTGGACCGCGACAATTCGGGCGGCCTTTCAAGGCGCGAATTCACGCAAGCAATCATCAATGTCGGCATTGTCCGCGACGAGCGTGACGCCCGTGCAGAATGGGCGGCTGTTGATGTCGATCAAAGCGGCGTCATCGGTTGGGACGAGTTCAAGAAGCTCGCGCCGCGCTTGCGCTCGACTAGCTCGACGCCCGCCAAGGTAGATGGTGAATCTCCAACACTGACCAGCTCTGCCTCGCGCTCGTCAAGCTTGTCGCCCGCCAAGACGGAAGGTGGCTGGCCGACGCCCCCAGGGCCCGCGGCGGCCAGCGTGCCCACTCCCGATGTCTCGGCCGTCACAGGCGCCGACCCTGCAGCATCCGCTGAGCACGCAACACCCGTTTCTTCGTCCTTCGCGCTCCCGACGCCCCTCGTGGCCGACTCACCTGCCACGTGGCTACGTCCGGCCACTGCGAGTGCTGAACAGCTCGCCCTGTTGCGCGCTACTTCCGAGTTCGTCGAGCGTTGTCTTGACGGCGGATGGCAGTGGGCCGACCCACTGCAGCGGCTGGGGTCGCCAGCGGCATGTTCGCCGGGGTGGGTGTCGTCGGCAGCCACAGCGCTCGAGACGCCATCGCATCGGGCAGTGTATGAGCGTGCGTACAGCGTGGGGCGAGATGATGGATATGGCAAGGGCAGTGTGCAGTCCTGGCACGAGGGCTATGCACGAGGCCACGTCGAAGGCTGGTCGCAGGGCCAAACGGATGGCTACGAGCACGGCTGGGCAGCAGCGAGAGAGCAAGCAGCGGAGGCGCAGGCAGCCGATCAGGCGGAGGTGAAGCACGCAACAGAGAAGCAGAGTGTGCAGTGGGCAGTGCGCGAGGCGGAGCTGCATGCGATTCACACGAGGGAGCTCACCGAGGCGAAGTCCAAGGCTGCGGACGAGCTACACTCTACTCACGAGGAGCTCAAAGCGGCTCGGGCCGAGGCGCACGCCGCGAATGAACGGATGAAGTTTGAGCTCGAGATGCAAAAGCGCGCGCAGTTCGAAGACGGTGTTAAGCATGCCAAGCAGCAGGGCCTTGAGCAGGGCTATGCGCAAGGCTGCTCTGATGGGCATGTGCAAGGGCGCTCTGAAGGGTACGCGCAGGGGCGCAGCGAAGGCTATGCGCAGGGCAAGTACGAGGGGTACGCTGAGGGTCTTGCGGCCAAAGATCCGCTATACGCTGAGGGGCTTGCGGCCAAAGATGTCGAACTGTCCACATTAAAGGCGGAGATGCAGCAGCTACGCGCGGCGCTCGAGGCGGCGCGCAGCAGCGCAGACGCGGCGCAGACAGAGGTGATGGCGCTCAAAGCCGGGCGCGATCGGCTAGGCCTCGAACTTGCTGCCCAGCTCGAACTCGCTGCCCAGTGCAAGGGCGAACTCGCTGCCCAGGCGAGGTTCAACGCGCAGCTCCAACACTACATGGGAGAGGCGTACAACAACGGGCACATCGATGGCGTGTGCGACGAACGTGCCGCGTCTGAGGGTGAGGCTCGTCGGCTCGAGGTGCCGCCACGCTTTGCACGCAATCCGCTCGTCGGTGTTGAGCCTCCGCGCCAGCCGCTCGTGCAGCCACCTTGGCGTCCTGCTGGCCGCCACGCCGTCACGCCCGCCGAACGCGCTGCTGCCCGCAGCCCACCAAGAGCGAGTCCTGCAACGCCCGAGTACGTCCCACGACATTCACCAAAGTGGCCGACACGCACTGAACACTTACGGAGCGTAGCTGTGCACGACCCCGCCGAGGTCCTCCTCCGAACGGCGTACGACCTGGCGAGCCACAGGGTGTGATTTTTTCCTGTACGCAACACGTCCGTGAAGTGGTTGTGTGTGCGTGTGAAGTTAAAACGGGACGACACTGACAACAGCGGCGTGAGCGGTGAGGGTGAACGTACAGTACGACGTTCGTCAAGAGCGGTTCTGAGGTCAGGTCTAGCACCTGCCATATCGCTGAGGAAATGACGCTTTTTTTTGCCCAGGAGGTGTCCAGAGGGTGTTTCGAGACTCCCTGGGGTTAGTACGGGGGCCCCGGAGGCGCGGGGGGGGCGAAAACTTTTCACGTGTTCAAAACGACGCGATCGTGGAACGAAGGCGCTTCGTCACTATGCGGATCGTGGAACGAAGGCCGTCATGCCGGAGCTCGTCACGCCTGAGCTCACGCTCATTCGCGTTGCTGATAAGGAGGCGCTGAACGAGTACGCCACGGCTCGCACAGCTGCCGGGGCCAGCGTGGACAGACACCTTAAGGCGAATCTGTCGCAGCTGTTGGGTTTTGACCAGGTTGGAATTGATCGAAAGAAAAGATGGGAAGCTTCAGATGGGACAAGCGGCACATTCTACAATCTGGCAGACGTCTCGTGGTTTTATCACGCAGGCATTCAAGAGGCGATCCCGCTCTTCGGCACGGCTGCTGCGAAGCACAGACAGCTTAAGCTCCAGCATCACATCACCGATGGTGTTGACGTGTTCAAGCAGGTCATGGAAGGCAAGCGCTCTTCCAGAGAAGGATGGTTTTGTGACCTGCCGCCCCCAGCGCTAGCCATGCTACCTGATGGTGCTAGTATCATTGGACTCGCCGCTGCGCGGAATCATGGGGCGGCAGGCACCGTGCTGCCAGACGCGCCACCCGTTGCCATCACCGCACCCGCCGTCACCGCGCCAGTCACCGCGCCCGTCGCCGTCGCCGTGCCCGCCGCGGCGCTCGCTGCAGCCGCCGCTATCCCCATCGCTATACCCATCGGCCACCTGCCTCGAGCGACTGCCGTGCCGGCTCTCAGCGAAGGCAGCATGGTGTCGGCCGAGGAGGCCCTCACGGCAGTAATGGAGGCGGCCAAGCTGACTTCCCAGGAGTACGATGCAGTGATGCAAGAGGATAGCGAGCGCCATCGCCTGGAGACCGAGTCGCTGCGCGAGGAGATTGCGCGGCAGCATGAGCAAAGCGAGCGCCATCGCCAGGAGACCGAGTCGCTGCGCGAGGAGATCGCCTCGGCCGCAATAAGTACAAGGAGCACTGGCGGCATATTCAATATGAGACGAACGAGGCGATGGCCAAGCTCTTTTTCGCCAGTCACGACTACTCTCAGTACCTTGAGGGAGGCGGTCAGCCATTCAAGGAGGACATATTCTACCAATCCAAGTGCCAGTGCATTGAGCAGTCCAAGTTTGAAGAGTGCTCGTGCCCAACATGCACCATCGCCACTGAGACCGTGCGCGCGTGGGATCGGCAGCGTGCCGTCTGGCACAGGGAGGCTCGCGAGGCGTGCTCGTGCGGCCACTGCGCCAAGGGCGGCGCGTACCGCAGCGCCTCGAGCTCGTTTGCCAAGCTGCCCTCCTTCCTGCACGCGCCTTGCGGAAAGCGGAGCTTCAACGAGCTCATCATCTCGCAGGGCCCCAAGAGCTGCGAGAAGGTCGAGATGTACAAACGGCAGTAAGGCGTGGATCCGGCTGGCTCCAGCGCCATCCGGGTTAACCGGATAGTGGCTATTTTGCCATCTGGTAGATACAGATAGCTGGTGTGGGTGGTCCAGGTAGATCCAGATACCGTAAAAAAGTCATCGGATATTTCGGATAGTCAGATATCCGGATACCGGTACAGTACCCGGTACTGTACTGTACCGGTACACGTGCGCACCGCGCGATGCTGGCAGGCTTTCGCGCATCGCTGCCGTCGGCTGTGCTCGCCGCCACGCTTCTTCGCGACGCGGGCGCTGCCAGTGCTCGCCTGCAACCAGCTTCCAGCATTGAGCGTCGCGCCTCCACTGGTGGTCAGCACTACCAGTTGGGAGCCAGCCAACTATGTGTCATGCATGCTCGCTGCTGGCTCGCTGCTTGCTGCACTTGTCCAGCCGGAGGCGGCGGAGTGTGGGGGCACAAAGCGGAAAAAGGGCACTGTGGTGGAGGAGTTTTACGAAGTCGATTGCATTAAGGCGCGCCGCCTTGTCAAAGGAGGTCGAGCGCATCGACCGCTTCAAGGTATCAAGGAGCTCCTCGCCAAGCGCGCCAAGGAGACCCCCGAGGACGCAGAGGCTTTCTGACAACACCCGTACAAGGACCAGCTGCTCGAGCGCGCCAGGGCACTAGCGCGCGAGCAAATCATCGACTGGCAGCTCCACGGGCCGGACGAGCACCTGGATCCTGGAAGTCTGAGGTCATTTTGGAGCCCAGTGAGATCCTGGATGCCAGAAGTGGACCGATGGAAGTAGCCGACGATGTGCCCTTGCAGCGCGAGAAGGTGTCCACGATGACGGCCGCGCCAGTGTAGTTCTTGACAGAGAGCTCAATTGTGTGGTCGGCGCAGAATCCGCCATCGAAGCCTGCCCAGCCCTTTTAGCGCCCGGCCTCGTCTGCGGGCGTTGAGCGTATGTTCTCGAAGGCGGGCAAGCTCCGTGGCGCAGACAAGGCGTCCCAAGAGGATGGGACCCTCGAGCACTGCCTCTTTGCCTCCGCCAACACCGAGTAGGGATGAGAGAGCACGCACGAGCGGAGCAAGAGAGGCAGCGCGTGGGGTGACGGGTGTGAGTGGGGTTTCGAGCCGGATATCTCCTAGTATGTTCGGATAGTGGCTCGATCCAATCCGGACAGAACTAGATAGTGTCCAAGTGCTATCTGGTAGGGTAAGATACTGCCCAAAAGGTCACTGATCAACAGATATCCGGATATCCGTCTATCCGGATCCAGGCCTTAAACGGCAGTGCTGCCGTGTGGCGCTGCCGGAGATCTCGGGGGCGGTCAAGGTGATGGCGGCGGCGGACAAGGCTGCGGCGGCGGCGCTGGCGCTGCGAGGTGCCGCGGCGGCTGCTGCGAGTGAGCCGTTTGCGGCCGACTTGTTTGCCACAGTGGCGACAGAGAAGGCGGCTGCTGAGGCGGAGAAGGCGGTGGCGCCGACGGCGGCCAAGGCGGAGAAGGCGGCGCGAGATGTAGGGTACACCGTGGACGAGATCCGCGAGCTCGCCAACTGCAACGCCTGCGGCTGGGATGCGTGCATGCCGTTCTGCCCGATCGCATCCTTGGGGACTTATCGCACCTCAAGATCATGCGTCACAATTTCTCGAATGTTGTGACGTAAAGAGACTGTTGTGACCTACAGACACTTCTCGTGGGCATTATGATCAAAGCATTTGTTAATCTGAAGATCATGTATGTTACTTCTGAATCGGGCGCTGCATGATAAGACTCATGATAAGACTCAGATTTGTGTGGACCGACGATGAAATTGTCTCGAATCACAGCATCAGTGACAGCGCTGAGCATTCTCGCCACCAACCGCCTGCGCTTCGATCGGCCGCGGCAACCATCAGCCTCCTCCTCTGCCTCGTCAGCGTCCTCGCCATCGCTCTCAATTAGATCCTCGTCCTCGCCCTCACTGTCGCTGCCCTCCTCCCACGTCGCCAACCAGCTGCGCTTGACGCCCGCGTCAATGCGCGCCATCGCAGCGTCGGCGCTCCACGCCTCATCATCGCCATTCATCTCGTCTTCACCGCATTCGCTGCTCATGAGCATTGGTCCCGCGACACCCGTGCTACCGACAGCGATCACTTCCAACCTGGACAAAAACATGTCAGCTGCGACAGATTCGCCTTGAGGTGTTTGTCCACGCTAGCCCCGGCAGCTGTGCGAGCCGTGGCGTACTCGTTCAGCGCCTCCTTATCAGCAACGCGAATGAGCGTGAGCTCAGGCGTGACGAGCTCCGGCATGACGGCCTTCGTTCCACGATCCGCATAGTGACGAAGCGCCTGCGTTCCACGATCGCGTCGTTTTGAACACGTTTTTTACCGCCCCCCCCCGCGCCTCCGGGGACCACGTACTAACCCCAGGGAGTCTCGAAACACCCTCTGGACACCTCCTGGGCAAAAAAAAGCGTCATTTCCTCAGCGGTCCGACCTGACCTCAGAACCGCTCTCAATGAACTCATCCCATCGAAGAAGCAAAGCGACACCGCTTGCTAGCGTAGAGCTGTACGCGGACGGGGTTGGCGGGTACGACCGGACAAGGGAGGTTATGGTGATTTTTGTTTTATTTGACGTGACACGCAACATGCAAACAACATACCCAAAGATTCTCCAGAGCATGGGGATCACCATGGTACCTATCCTCTATCCTCGCACCTCGGCATGCAGCACAGCCCACAGCAAGAGGGACACACTGCTGAAATCAGTACTGCTGAAATCTCAAATCAGATGCTGGCGACACACTGTTGCCGTCACACCCTGGCCCTGCCTCACCTGCTTTTCACGCAAGCTTCAATGAGCAGATCAAGCACATCATCAGGAAACTTCATGCTGTATTTGTTCAGCCACAGCAGCAGCAAGACGAATCGCTGTGTGGTATGATGGAACCTCAAATGATCTTTGCGAGACCAATTGACCAGATCCCAGACTTTGATCGTCCCGTCCCGGTCCCGATCCCGATCTTGTCGCCCGGTCCCGATCTTGTCGCCCGATCCCGACACGATCTTGGTCCCGTCCGGGGAAAACGCCACTGACATGATGATGCCGCTGTGAGCGTTCGTCTTCTCGCTCAGCAGCTCCAGCTTGGCTGCCAGACAAAAGCCAGCAGACGTCAGTTTCGGTCAAGGAGAGGCAATTTTGAGGGCTCCGGCGCACCCGAATCCCAGACTTTGATCGTCTTGTCGTACGATCCCGACACAATCTTGGTCCCGTCCGAGGAAAACGCGACCGAGTTGATGCAGCCGCTGTGCGCGTACTTCTCGCTCAGCAGCCCCAGCGCGCCTGCTGGACAAGCCAGCAGGCGTCAGTTTTGGCCGAGGAGGGGCGATTTTGAGCTGGGGGCGCACCCGAATCCCAGACTTTGATCGTCTTGTCACCCGATCCCGACACAATCTTGGTCCCGTCCGGGGAAAACGCGACCGAGGAGATCCTGCCGCTGTGAGCATTCGTCTTCTCACTCAACTGCACCAATGTGCCTGCCAGGCAAGCCAACAGGCGTCAGTTTTGACCAAGGAGGGGCGATTTTGGGCTCGCGGCGCACCCGAGTCCCAGACTTTGATCGTCTTGTCTTCCGATCCCGACACAATCTTCGATCCGTCCGGGGAAAACGCGACCGAGTGGACTTGGGCGCTGTGGGCGTTCGTCTTCTCGCTCAGCAGCTTCAGCTTGCCTGCCAGACAAGGCAGCAGAAGTCAGTTTTGGCCAAGGAGGGGCGATTTCGAGGGCAAAAGCGCACCCGAATCCCAGACTTCGATCGTCCCGTCGCTCGATCCCGACACAATCTTGGTTCCGTCCGGGGAAAACGCGACCGACGTGATGGCGAGGCTGTGCGCGTTCTTCTTCTTGCTCAGCAGCCCCAGCGCGCCTGCCGGACAAGCCAACAGGCGTCAGTTTTGGCCAAGGAGGGGCGATTCTGAGGGCAAAAGCGCACCCGAATCCCAGACTTTGACCGTATGGTCCCACGATCCCGACACAATCTTGGTCCCATCTGGGGAAAACGCCACCGACGTGATTGGTAGGCTGTGGGCGTTCGTCTTCTCGCTCAACTGCACCATCGTGCCTGCCAGACAAGCCAGCAAGCGTCAGTTTTGACCAAGGAGAAGTGATTTGAGGGCAAAAGCGCACCCGAATCCCAGACTTTGATTGTCCCGTCATTCGATCCCGACACAATCTTGGTCCCGTCCGGGGAAAACGCCACCGACCGGATGGTGGTGTCGCTGTCGTCGAACACAAAATTGGTCCCGTCCGGGAAAAATGCCACCGACCGGCTGGTGCCGCTGTGGGCGTTTGTCCTCTCCGCTACGCAGTTGATGAGCATTGCGATCATCCTGCGAACAAGAGACGTGTGTGTATTCGGCAGCATGGAGATATGGGACCATGAGCGGCTGCAAGCTCGAAGGGCGCTTGATGGGTCTCAACGCAGGCATGCAACAGCCCACAGCATGCCGGAAGTATGAGGGCCGATCGCGTGCGGCGTGTGGCTCCGAAGCTCATCGCGAACGGAGAGACGCATGCCCTCCGCTCGAGAGAGGCAGCCCAGCTCGGGTACAGCTCGGGGCCTCAGGATTGGGCAGTCACGTGGCAGTGAAAAGCACGCGGGGGCGGTGAGGAGGGAGTCGTACTGGTCGGCGGCGGCGCGCGACTGCGGAAAGGCACGCGAAAAAAATCACAGTCATGAGAGACAAAGGGAGACGCATGTGTGCTCCCGGATTGCCAGCAGGGCACCATGGAGGAAAGCACCTGAGCGGACTCGATGGATTCCGTGTGCGAGGGCGGTGCGGTGTGCGCGTGCAGCGATCGCACCGACGCACACGTTGAGCACGGCGAGCGACGGCCGCGTAGTAGCGCGTGAGCGTGCTGCACGCGCTCTCCTTTCTGCGCTCTCCTTTCGCGATGTGGGGCCTCTTTCGACGGAACGGTCGAAAATGTAACCAGTGGCTGTGAATAGGCTGATGAAAATCCCTTTCTGCGCGAGGACCTTGCCCATCTTGTGAGCGCCCCCGTGGGCGCGCCTCGCCCGTCACCACACACGCGCGTCTCCGTAGGCTTCCTATCGTCACCGAACCAAAGCGCAAAGTGCCCGCTCGCATCGATGGGAAAGAACAAGAAACGAAAACACCAGGCTGATAACGAGGATCCGCGGACGCTGTCGCCAAGTCGGCACCCAGTGCTGCCGGCAACTCAGCAACCAGCGCCTCAACAGCAATCTATTGGCCTTCGCGCTACCGATGTGGCCACCACGATTGCAACACTCAACCACCTCGCAGCGCATCCTGATCTCCTGCAGCATAAGGCGTTGCGGGAGCTGCGCGCTGCCCTGCACCCGCTCGTCGAGGCGCAGCTCAGGCGTTACGACCCCATTGATTATGCATCTCGTGTGACAGCCGCGCTCCGTGCCAGCCGCGGAAGCGACGCGCTCCTCGCGCTGCAGGGCATGCATGCGCGAAGCCAGACGGCGCGACAAGGCACGGTTCAGCGCTGGGTGCGCGATTGTGACTCCATCGACGACCCGGGGCTGCGCGTGCGCTTGCTGCATGCGGTCCTGCGAGCCGGCGAACCTATCAGCGGCGGCGCCGGTGCAGCCGGTGCAGAGGACGACGAAGTCGAGCAGCAGCAGCAGCTTCAAGTCACTGCTGCGATATCATCAGCCGCTAGCGCCATTGGCAAGGATGTAGACGTGGAGGAAGTGGAGGAGGGCGACGAGGGCGACGAGGGCGAGGAAGGCGACGAGGATGAAGAGGACGAGGACGAGCAGCAGAAAGGTGATCAGAAGGCCAACGCACCCGAACCAGATGCCCTCGGTGGGGCTGTAGTCACCTATTTGCCTCCATGGTCACCTGGCGCCACTGCGAATGAGGAGGTCGACGCATGGACCTGCCCGCAGCCCACTTTGCGGCTGGTGCGGGACGTTGGGCTACGTGTGGTTCGCACGGAGCGAGGCCCCGAGCGTCAGCCTCCCAACAACTACGACCTACACATTTGGGCGTGTGCAGACGGGGTAGGTGCACTTCTCGAGGATGCGGCCACACGGCAGGCGAAGCGCCGGGCCCCGGTACGGCGCGTGGACGTGCCGGGAGTCCCCGGCGCCTTTGTGATGCTCGACGTGCTGACGCGTAGCGAGTGCCAGGGGATGCGTGCGATGGCGGAGCGCATCCAATTCGTGCCTGACCACCCAACGTCTAGGCAGTCGCCCTCCGGGATCGGAGGACTCGAATGGCTGCTCACCGATGGTCTCGACGAGAAGCTGCTCGATCGCTGCCGGTCGTACCTGCCTGCACAGCTCGCTGGCGGCGCGCTCGCGGGCATCAACGCCCGCTGCCGCTTCTTTCGTTATACTGACGGCGAAAAGGCCGTCTACCGACCCCACATTGATGGGTCCTGGCCCGGCTCGGGGCTCGATGCAACCACCGGACGCTACGTGCACGATGCGTTTGGCGACCGGCGCTCGCGACTCACCTTTCTCATGTACCTCAATGACGACTTTGAGGGCGGCTGCACCACGTTCTATATGCCGGCCGCGGGTGGTGGGCTACAGGCTCAAGGCGTGCAGCCGCGCGCAGGCGCCGTACTGTGCTTCCCGCAGGGCAATACCGCGAGCTTGCTGCACGAAGGCTCGGCCGTCAAGCGCGGGACCAAGGACGTGGTCCGGAGCGACGTCTTGTATCGCATGGGTGGAGGGAGGTGAGCTGACTTGGGCTCGCCTGCGACTGGCAGAGGAGCGGAACGACCATGCGGCGGATGCGGCTAGCTAACTCATGAGCTAACTTCACCGCTCGAACCGAACCGAACACCTCTCCGCTCGTCTAGGTCCGAGGAGCGAGGACGGGGACAGCGTCACGTAACGTAACACAGTCGCCTGACGTGCCCCAAGCCCCCGACAGAGCGTCGCGGAGCGGAGTGCGGGTGCTGCCGCGGCCTGTTGTCCTGAGGTGCGCTGCCGTGCGCTGGTGTCAGGTCGCGGTGGCCGGTGCGCGGGTTTTGTACCTCATCGCATCTACTGTTCGGATCCGACACTTTTGGGCGGCGGGCCGCGCGCAACAGTGACGACAAAAGAAGAAGAAAAAACGAGCACAGTCGCGGACCGCGAGTGCCGCGTGCGTTCGTACATCTTACATGAACCGAACGACCCTCCGTCGCGTGCAGATTGCTGATGCGCTGCTGGCCACAACGCACACGACGAGCGCGAGCGCGAGAGTGCTAGTGCTTGCGCGCGCTGCCGACGAGGCGGCTGCCGACGCGAAGCTGCCGATGACGGGGGTCCGCATCTCTGCCGCCGTCGTCAGGGGATGTGAATGTCCGCGCTGCGTGGCGGAGGCGCAGAAGCGCTCATGCCCGGAGCAATATGTAGTCGGCGGGCGGCGCGCAGGTGCGGCGAGCGCCACGCGCATTTGGTAGCGAGCTGCCTCGCCGTGGAGCGCTTTGACGCCGACGTACCACGTGCCCGCGCGCCGCTTGTCTGTTTGGGCAAGGGTCTCTCCCATTGAGACTTTGGTGACAAGCTGGGAGAGCGAGGAGCGCACGCCGGTGATCGGGTCCCAGAGCGTGGTCCAGCCAATGTCACACAGGCCGGGGCACGTGCCGTGCGCACCTCTGCCGATCGTGCTGTAGCTTGCGCATGAGTCGTAATTGATAAAGACTGCGTGCACGGCGCCCGAGAGGACGCTCAGGTTGACGGAGAGCCCGTGGCTGGAGGGCACATCTGTGACGCGCCAGTGCATGATGCCGCCGCAGCACGTGCCGCCTTCGTACGCGATCGCCGGGTTGTACTGCACGGTCGCGTCGGCGGTGTGCAGCCGGAGTGTGAAGAGCGTCTCTGGCACGGCCGCCACCGCCTGCGGCTCGAGGTAGACACCGAGGTGCCACGTGGCGGACTCGGTCACGTCGCACGGTGAGAGAGAAAGCTCCTCGAGAGGCGGCTGCAGTCGCCTGTCATAGTCGGTCGCCGTAGGCCGCCGCCCCAAGGCCGCGTACACGCCGCCCACCGGCGCCGAGATGTGCGCGAACAGTTGTGCGTCCGCAGCGCCCGTGGTGACGACTGAGTAGTAACGCCACTGGCCGTACGAGACGCAGCCCCGATGCTCCGAGTTCCCCGCAACGAGGCCGTCGGAAAACTTGAGGCTCGTCACACGCATCGTGTAGCCGAGCACCATGCGCGTCGTGGCGGGCGGCATACTCGTTCCGTAGCATTGGCCAGGGAAACCGTCGCCGCACACGCCGCACACGCCGCCCTCACAGCACCAGCAGCCAGGTTGCTGTCCGAACCTCCAGCCGGTCGTGTCGACGCCCGGCACCGCGGGGCCCAGGCCATCTGTAGCGATGGTCGCGTGGTACCCGTTCACACTCGCACTAAGCCGCCCGTCACCCGAGAGCTCGGCGTCTGCGCTGAGCGTGAGGTAGTACGTGCCGTTGTCACCGGGCCCGAGGCAGAGACGCTCCACATAAGTACTGGTGCTGCCCACGTGCAGGGCCGCGTACGAGCGGCCAGTGGCGAGCGAGCGCGCGAAGAGCCTCGCACGCAGCTTCTCCTGTTTCTCTCGCTCCTCCTGCTGCTCGCCAAGTCCCGCGTTCTCCGTCGCGACTGGCAGGTAGAGGCGGCGGCAGCCGCCGTCGCCATCGGCGCAGCCGGCGAGGTTGAGCAACCCCTTGTCGGCTCGCAGCTGCGCATACTGCCAGTCGATCATCGCCTGCGTCTCAGCTGGTGAGATGAATAGGTTGCCAGGTCGTTGCGTGAGGTTGTAAGGGAAAGCAAGCGGCGAGGGTCGAGACCAATGCCCTTTACCGAGCATGGCAGCGCCCACAAGCCCACGCGGACGGCGGCCAAAGTCAGATTCGTTGCGCACTTGGCGTTCGAGACTCACGTTGAGCGAGTCGTACTCGCCCACTGTCAGCCGGTAGACGTGCTGCCCCTGGCGCCTCATGGGCGCTGCCACGATCATGTTGTGCGTCATCTCGAACGGCAGCAGCGTCGCTGTAAGCGAGTAGCGGCAGCCGGGGATGGGTGCCGACCAGGCGAATTCGTTGCACCGCACGCCGATGAGAACCTCATTGAGCGGCACTTGCACGAGCGCCGCCTCGTTGTCCGTGCGGTTGTCGTCATAGCCGATCGTGAGGACTCGCCAGTCCGTCACAGAAGGTGTGGTGTCCCAGATGAACCGGCGGCGGGGGCCGACCGGGTCGTCGTGTGCGTACGTCGTCGGATCGTATTCGGCCTGCGACAGAAAGCCGGGCGGAATGCCGCTTGGCGAGGCCATCATGACGAAGCCCATCTTCGGGAAAAGGTTGCCGTAGCCACGCTGCACGACCAGGCCGGCAGTGACAGCGGCCACATCGTGTGTGGTCAACACGAACCAGCGCCAGCCGTCTGCCTGCAGCTGCTCATACTCGACGGGCTCGCTATTGTTCAGCCGTTTTATGCTCTGGGCCGAACCGCCGCCCAACAGCAGCAACAAGACCCCAAGCCTCATAGAAAGACCCTGTGAATTGCCAATTCAGTGTGAATGGTCAAGTGTGAATGGTTATTTAAGTTATTCATTCATACTGAGTGTTAACTTCGAAAATGAAACGGCATTGGCGACGGCGCGGCGACGCTCATCGAGCAGTTCATCGAGCCTTCATGGCTGCCATGAGTTACGACGCGGTCCACAGCGACCCGACCGAGACCAACGACGAGCTACGCACGGACGCAGGTCCTAGACAACTGTCAGAAGTGCGCATTCGCTACCTCCGAGACGAGTATGGTGGCTCAGAGCAGAGTGTCTTGGCGCCCGCTGCTGAGGAGCTGCGCCCACATCACCGCTGCTGCGCTTTGATCCTACTGCTGGCCATATGCGCCGCCGTGGGTTATTGGTGGCTCGTGCAGGTATACTGGTGGCTCGTGCTGCCGCGTGAGGTTCCAGTTCGCACTGTTCCACTGTCGATGCTTGAGGAGGTCGACCTGTGGCTGTCCGCGCATGGAGCTCTGCTCCCGGGCTTGAACGTGTCAGGAGTTTGCGACGTATCCGAGCACTCGCCTCCAACCTCGACAGAAAGCAGCACGCAGAGCGTGGATGGTCGTCGCTCGCGACACCTCTCGACACACGCCATCAATGGTGCCGACGGCGAGCATCAGCATCGGCAGGAGCAGCAGGAGCAGCAGCAACAGCAGCAACAGCAGCAGCAGTCGGCGCTCAGCGGTGATGCACGCCGCGCCAACGACGTACATGACGGCGAAATGCACGCACGGAGCCCATCGCGTCGTCGATTGGGATGGCAATCACCAGACGCACAATGGGCTTGGGCGACAGCGACAGCACGCGGTCTGGTGAGCAACATGACCTTCGAGGAGAAGGCGTCGCTCGTACGCGGCGTCGGCTGGAGCGAGTGGTCTTTTGAGGAGGGCTATTACGTTGGTTCGGTGCCCGCGGTGCCTCGTCTGCGCATCCCGTCGATCAACATGCACGACGGACCGCAAGGATTCCGCACCACCGATCGCCGCATAGTGGGCTCCGTCACGTCGTGGCCGTGCTTGGTGCGCGCTGGCTGACGCACGCACGCACCCCTTGCCGCACCGCTGGCGCCTCGCTCCCTCCCAGTCCCACCCATCGGCACCCGCAGACGAGGGCGCCCCGCGTCTGCACGAACGCGCCTCACGCCTTGATGTCGGCTGCACCGTGTGCTCGCCGCAGCTCGCCGTAGGCGCAACCTGGAATGTGGCCCTCGCCCACAGCTATGGCGCGGCGCTCGGGGCTGAGTTCCGCGCCAAGGGTGCCAACGTGATCCTCGGCCCGGGCGTCAACCTCGCACGCGTCGCCCTCAACGGACGCGCCGCTGAGTACATCAGTGGTGAGGAGCCCGCCCTCGGTGCTGCAATGGGATCAGCCTACGTGCGTGGTGTGCAGTCGCAGGGCGTGGCGGCGGTCGTAAAGCACTTTGCAGTGAACAACCAGGAGACGTTACGCACTGAGACGGACGTGATCGTCTCCGAGCGTGCACTGTGGGAAGTGTACTATGCCGCGTTTGAAGCGTGCGTTGAGGCCGGCGTCGCATCAGTCATGGTGCGAGCGACGGCGCAATCGGAGCCCTATGCCCTCGCCCCTCCTCCCTTCGAGTCGCCGACCGACTGCCGGGCCGTTTCTGCTGCACGTGTTGCCGGCCGTGCCTGCGAATCGCGGGCGATGGTCCTGACGAGTTGCTGCTCGTCTCGCGTCCCTGCACAGTGCTCGTACAACAAGATCAACGGCGAGCATGCGTGTGGCTCGCCGAGGTTGCTCGCTCGAGATCTCAAGCGAACGATGCGTTTCGCCGGCTGGGTCATGTCTGACTGGTGGGCAGTGCGCTCGGCGAGCGCGGTGCCGTACGTCGACCAGGAAATGCCCGGCACGCCCGCCGGCAGCAACCAAGCACACTTCTCCACCAGGGTACTGCGCGCGGCCGCCTCTCGCGTGTGGGAGGACGTGGACCCAATCGAGGTACACACGAGGGGGGAATACGTGGACCCCACCATGGATCCCACCGCGGCAGCAGCCAGTGAAGAGAGCGCCGAGGTGAACGTCGAGGGCGACGCTCAGGAGCCGCTCGACGTACAGAACGAGGCGGAGCAGGGGCAGGGCGGAGGCGCGTCCAGCGTACCCTCGTCGGGCCTAACGGGACTCGATGCGATGACGACGCGATTACTGGCCGGCATATTGCGGGCCGGCGCGCATCATGCGCCAAGCTGCACAGTCGGGTGCGACTGTGCAGCTAAGCTGTACGCGACCGACGCCACGAGCGCCGAGCATACGGCTCTCAGCCGTCGAGTCGCTGCCGCGTCTATCGTGCTGCTCAAAAACGAGCCGCCCTATGCTGCCGGCAGCGGTAGCGGCGGTGCTGGCGATAGCGGCGCACATCGGCCGCTACCGTTGCCACTGCAGGTCATCAATCGCAGCAGCAGCAGCGGCGGCGGCGGCGGAGGCGGAGGCGGAGGCGGAGGCGAGGGCGGCGGAGGCGGCGGCGGCGGCGGCGGCAGCGGCTTCGGCAGCAGCGATGGTAGCGCTAGGCTCTCTTGGAGGGCCCCTCCAGCGCCTCTGTTGCGGCCCATTCGAGTGGCCCTGGTGGGAGCGGCTTGCAATGCGCCCCATCGCATCGACCCCAATGGCGACTGGCGCGCGGGAGATGCGTATACGATAGGCGGCTCTGGGCGTGTGATTGCGCGGCCCTGGGAGGCAGTGTCCATCAGAGCGGGTCTCGAGACGGCGGGCGTACTGCTGGTGAAGAGCTTCGTCGATGATGTCGAGCGCGCGGTCGCAGCGGCGCAGCAAGCGGATGTGATAATCGCGTGCGGGCAGACAACCTCAACTGAGTCGATCGATCGGCACAACCTGCTGCTGAAGGAGCACGACTTCCTCGCCGCCCTTGGCACTCGCATCACCGGCCTGCGACATGATGAGCAACGGCGGCGGCAAGAGCAGACTTTGAACACAAGCGAGGTCGGCCCACACACGCGTCGTCCGCTCATTGTGCTCGCGACGGTGCCCGGTGCCATCCTGACAACGGGGTGGGCCGAGCACGCGGACGCCATCGCACTCCTCTTCCTCGGCGGATCCCAGTCAGGGAACGCATGGGCTGACGTGCTGCTTGGGACACTCAGCCCCTCCGGCAAGCTCCCGCTCACGTTGCCGATTCGAGAGGAGGACACGGTGCCGCCGTGTCGGACCGCCGGTCCGTGCCACTACACGGAGGGGTTGCACATCGGCTGGCGTGCGCTCGTCGATCGGCCGGTCGCCTTCCCCTTTGGTCACGGCCTGTCCTACGCTGAATTCACGTACGCGTGGGCGACATCACCGCCTGAGCACGTGGACGTCGCCGTTGAGGGCCCGCCTCGTGAGGAGGTCCTCCCCTTTGCAGTCGCCCTTTCCAACAGTGGCAGGCACACTGGCAGTGAGGTGATGCAGGTCTACCTGAGTTACCCGAGCTCAGCAGAGGAGCCGCGCCTGGTACTTCGCGCTTTTGCGCATACCGGCGTACTGCAGCCTGGCCAGCTGACCTCGACCAGGTTTGCGCTCACGCGGCGTGACCTTTCCGTCTGGCAGACGCACGTTGGGTGGCAACTCGTCTCCGGCACATACACGCTGCACATCGGCGCGAGCTCAAGAGATTTACGCCTTCAGTGCAACGTCGAGGTGCATCCCATTGAGAATTGAGATGGCCCATATATATGTCCTCTCGGCCTCGCAGCGTGAGTGGTTAAGTTACCAAGGTGACATGGATATGTGTTAGAAGTCACACAGACACACATTCACATTCACACACATACATTCACACCATATGTGTGCTGAAACAGTAGTCGAAGTTGCAAGTTCGGTGTTCGATCCAAAAACGAACCTTATTCCTGTGCTTGGCTGGGATGGCTGAACACAATGAGGATGGATGGGATCGTCTGGCCGGAAGACGTCGAGCCACTTATGACCGACGCGCATGATGATACTACAGATCGTGATGACGAGGCAGCTGACAGCGAAGCAGCTGTTGCAGCGACTGCGAGTGCAGCGACTGCAAATGCAGCAGCTGAGAGTGCGGCGCCTGACAAGGTTGCTGCCACGGCCCACGCTTCATTTGACGTCAATCTCGAGCTATTCGATCGTGGCGCTAGGGACGAGGACGATCAGAAACGATTTGCTCGTATAAAGCTTAAGGTGCGCACCAGTGCTGCTCTTGACAGCAGCATTGCGTGCGATGACGTCCCAGCAGGAGCAGCTGTCAGCATACACGACCGCAAAGAGTTGTCTGATGGCACCCGGCGAGTCTTAATATCTCTGGTGCGTTTGGGCAGCACAGTGCCACCAATAGGATGGATTAGTGAGGTCACTAAGGATGGTCACGAGAACTTGCTGCGCTCATCGCCCTTTCGCCGCCGCGGACGATCAGCAGACGAGCGTTTGCCCAGGCGTGGGATTGCGCTCGCACAATCAGCCGTTTCGATGCATTGGAATCGAAACGGTTGCTTGGTGCCGCCGCGGCCGTACTGGGAGCCACCGCTGCCAACGCCGCTTGCCGAAGGCCTCACAGAACCTCTGACAGCACCTGTATTCAGAGCATCATCGGAGCACGTGTCGATTCTCATGTCGGCCGTTACGCAACAGGAGCATCACTACAGGCAAATTCTTGAACGTGGGTTTGGATTTGAGACGCCCGCTCCCACTCATGTGATCCACGAACGTAAATTGGAGCCCGCAGGCTCAACGCCTAGGCTCAAGACACCACTTCCGAAGGAAGCAAAGCCAAGAGATGCTCAGGCACACCGAACCACACCACGCAAAAGCAGAACTCGCGCCGAGAAGGCTCCGCGATCGGTGCCCACTTCCAGCTTTGTGCAGCGTCCGTACTGGGAACATGATCCTGAGCGCAAGAATTTGCCGATGGCAACTGCACTGCAGATCAGTGGCGTCGTGACTGTTGGACCATTTGGCATGCCGCCGGCTTCCGAGTTCAAACCGTGGCTGGCAACTTCATCTTCGGCAGTGCCACTCTTTGACCGCGATCCGATAGCCTCGAAAAAGAAGCGAAACTCTTCGGCCGCACCCAGTGGCACCGCTGGTCCAACGCATAGCGCCGTCAATATTGATGCAACTTGCGAGAGGCTCTCGCACCATCGATGGCAATGGGTTCGGCAAGAAGCAACTGCCTCAATCACTGTCCCTAAGAGAAATGAACGTGCTCTCGCACTAGAGGGTGACCAGAAAAGGGCAGAGATGCTGACAGAGACACCTAGGAGCGACACTTGCTTTCCGGAGGAAGTTCCGTGGAAGGCGTGGTACACGCACTGTCTGCAAAAGTAGCTTTAGCCTAGGCCCTAGGGACGAAGAACCCGGAGCCGAGCTGAAGGTCGCAAGCCGAGGCCGGAGCACCAGCACCTGACCCGTATGACTTCTCTTTATGCGTATCTAACGTGATTGTTAAACCTTTTTGCACAGTTTTTGATCGCTTCGATCCGTAAAAATGTTCCACACAAAACCGTATACCTCAGCGTCTTTAACGGCCGCCCAGCGGAGCCCGGCCGGAGCGGTCACGGACACGGTGCCGTATACGAATCCTGAACACTGAGTCGCTGACAGTCGCTGACGTGACTTTCTCCCTACATATAAAGCGGCTAAGCGCTAACGAGAATCTCGCTGGAAATGCCGACTGAATGAGACACCGTCGTAGGTCGTGAGCTGGCGCATGTCGCCACGATCATCGAGCCAGCGCTGTGTGACGATGTCACCCTTGAGCGCGAGGGGCGACGAGGGGTCGTCTGTACTCCGGAAGGTGCTGACGAGCAAGTGGCCACGCCACCGGACGACCTTCGAGAAGTTGCGGCCTTGCGGGTCGGTGTCCGCCTCGACTGCGTGAAGATTGAGCCACTCGACTCTGCTGCCAAAGGGCGTTTCGGTGGTGATCCGCAGCCGGCCGTCGACGACGTCGATGGTGGGCACGGGCACGATGCTCGTCGCGAGAGTCCGGCTGAACGCGTTGACGCCCAGGTGGCGCAGGTAGTCATCCATGCCCTCGGTGCACGCGCAGCGCCAGCAGCCCGCAAAGCCCTCGAGCGATCTCATTGCGATCTCATTTCGGAGCTTGAGAGGGGGCTTGAGAGCGGCCGCGATGACCTCCGCTGCAGCCGGCGGCTCGGCAGCCGGCGCTGCGCTGTCCCATGTAGTGATCGACCAGAGGACATCGAATGGCTCGTCCTCGGGGGGTACCGGTACGAAATCGGGGGGGAAGGGCACCGGCGCGTCGATCGGCGACTCGGAGCCGCTGTGAACGGCTGATGGCTGTGAATCGCTGGCTGATGGCTTTGTCGGTATGGTAGACGCCTCCGAGGACCGCGCTCGGCTAGTACAGCTAGAGTTCTTGCCGTCGAAGGCTAGGTTCCAGATCGCCTCGACCGTGCGCACGGTCCCGGCGGCCGCGTCGCTCGCGGCGGTGGCGGCCGCGAGTCCCACAGCTCCGACGAAGGCCAACGGGTCGGGCAGAGTGAGCGTGTCCGTGCCGCTGCGAGGGCTACCGACGTCGTCAGCGCCGCCGCTGGCGCTAACATCAGTCCTGCTGCCGCTGTCGGAGGTGACCGTGACCTCGCTGGCCGTACTGCTCGCATCGCTGCTTCCGCTGCTGGTCGACTTCACGTTGGCGGCCGGCCGCCATGAAGATGCAGCCCGACCGGAATGGCGGGGGGCGGAATGGCGGATTGACAAGGCCCCGCATAGTTCGCACGGAGACGCAGGCAAGAAGAGCAGGGGCATATAGCGAGCCCACGGCGCGGCGCGCATGGTTGGGTACCCGGGCAGCGCATAGACCGCGGCACAAAACTGTGCACGAGCGTCCGCTCTCCTCAGCTCGCCGCACGCGCGCCATGCTTCCCACGCTTGCCATGCCCTAAAGTCGAAGAAGGGCGGCCACTGCTCTGCGCACGGCCCGTGATGTGCGCTGCTGAGCAGACCGCGCAGACGAAACCAATCATCAAAGCAGAGCGAGACCAGATTGCCGGACTCGGTGATGCGCGTCGTACTCTTGCCTGGTGCAGATAAGCAGTCCGCCTCCTCAATAATGTGGCCGGCGAAATCGACGCACAGGTTAAAGGCTGTATCATGGCTCGGACAATCCGAGGCGCATGCACTCGTGGGTAGCGCACTCGAGGGTAAGAACTTGCCCTCGGCCATTGCAAGCTGGACCGGCCGAATATGACTAATATGGATAAAGATGTCGCGAGGTCGAAGCAGATTTCGGGTTTCGTATCTCGTTGCCCAGAAAGGAGCGTGCTGGAACACCACACTGGACCACCAAATGTTTGACTAAATTTCGTTGCGGAATTCGAAGCTGTTCGGAGGCTTCAATGCGATCTTCTGGTAGGAGGGTTCAGGCACATCGCGGCCTTTCTCCGCAGGCCGACGACACCTCTCTGTCGACGTCACCGACGGATGCAAACTCTTTCTTGCACCTCGCCTCGCGACAAGAGCTGCAAGAGTGGCGATCGCTCTTCGACGCGCATGACCGCGCGCGCACAGGCCTCGTCTCCACACAGAGCCTCGGCCTCATGCTGCGCGCCTCAGGTGCTGTCTTCAACAGTGACCAGCTAACGCACTTCATCGCATATGCGGACATCACGCGCACCAATGTGATCAGGTTCGAGGAGTTTACGGCGTTGCAGCTCCATCGCAAGCGACGCGCAGAATTGGAAGAGCACGGCGGCACACTCGCCCATTCTTCATCGCGCATGCTGCGCCTCATAGCACAGCTGCGCTCGGGCGAGCCAGACGTGAGCCTTGAGCCGGTGGGTGCGATGCCACCGCCCGTCTTGCTCGATGCCACGAACGCTACCGCAGGAGGCGATGACGACAGGTTCGATGGCGGCGACGCTGGGGACGCTGTCGGAACGGAGCGATGGCAGCTGCTGAGCGTGATCGACGAGCTGTGGAGCACGCGCGCTGCGCGCAGCCTCGACCTGATGCAAGCGGGCCGGATACTCGACGGGCCGTGCCTGAGCGAGCTGTGCCGCGCGATCGCGTTCTCGCCGACGCTGCGCCTCGAGGAGCTCAACTTGAAGGGGTTGCCTCTCGGCGACGAGGGCGCGATCACGCTCAGCTCGATGCTCGCGCACACGGGCCATCTGCGTGCCCTGCGGCTCGAGAGCTGCGGGCTCGGCTCTGCGGGAGCGAGCGCGCTGCTCCGTGCGCTGCGCGTCTCGAACCGAACGCTGCAGCGGCTCTCCCTCGCGGGCAATGCGCAGCTGGAGGAGGGGTCGTCACTTCTCATCGAGCTCCATGAGGCGCTGCGCGACAACGCGGCGCGTGAGGCGTTGCAGCAGGCGCCCTGCCATCTGCCACGGCTGATGCTCGCCGGCCGCGGCCTCGCCAGCCGTCACATGGGCTGGTTGCGTGAGACGCTCGTCGCGAGGCTGAGCACCAAAGTGAGCACCAAAGCTGACGCCGCTGACGCCAGGGCGAACATCGCCGAGGGAGCCGCCGCCGCCTCGCCCTCCGCCTCGGCGGCGCCGCCGTTGGTTCGCACGCTCAACCTCAGCCTGAACGTCAGCTGCGGCGACGCGCTGGCGTCGCTGCTCGTGTGCCGCGGCGCGGCCAACGTCGACGAGCTCGTGCTCGAGTGGGCAGAGCAGCATGCAACAACGGCCCCACAGCTGCGGACGGCCCTCGAGCGGACGGACACGCAGCTTGCGGCGGCGCTCACGCAGCTGCACACGCTCTGCCTCCAGCGCATGGGCCTCAGTGACGCGGGCGGCGCCGCCCTCGCGGCCGCGCTCCATTCACGCTGTTTGCCCTCTCTTGTCGAGCTCGACCTGCGCCACAACGCCCTTGGCAGTCGGCTAGGCGAAGCCGAGCCCCTGCGAACCGCTACCGCGCCGGCCGCCATCCCGACGGCCGTCCTGCTGCCTGTCTCCCAGGCGTCGCTGAGCGTGGCGGCGGCGCTCGGGTTTGCGATCGCGGTGCAGGGCGTGCGGAGGCTACGTCTGGATGGCAACCCGAACCTCTCAGACGCCGGTGCCGCCTGGATCCTTCGCAACTGCCTGCAGCCAAAGCGCTGCCCCGCCGTCATCACGCTGAGCGGCACCGGCGCCGGCGACGAGGCCGCCCGCGCCGTCGCGTCGGCACTGAGCGAAGGTGCTCCGTGCGCGAGTCTGCTCCTCGGTGACCTAGTGGGTGACGCGGGCGCGGCTAGCCTCGCCGAGGCTCTGCGCCAGGGCTGCGCGTTACGGGAGCTGGCACTGGGCATGTGCGTGGGCGATGCGGGCGTGGCGGCCCTTGCGACGGCGCTCGCGGCTCCTGTGAGCACTCGCGGTGGCGGGCTAGAACGCCTCTGCCTCGGCGGGATCCACGCCAAGGTCGCCGTGTGCAACTCGCTCATTGGCGCCGCCTCTGGCGCGCACCTTGCGGCGGCGCTGCGGGCCAACGGCACGCTCACGCAGCTCGAGCTGTGCGGAGCGAGTCTCGGGGACGCGGGCTGCGCGTCTCTGCTTGATGGACTCGCGCACAACACACGCCTCACGTCTGTGGACCTCGCGCACTGCGGTGCGGATGTTCTCGCGCTCGGGGCGCTGCATACGACGCTGCAGACCAACTGGCGCCTCAGGCATGTAGCCCTCCGTCCAAAGCCGCCCGACAGGCCGCAAAGCCTCCGCCACCTGGCCGACGAACCCGGGTTCGTCGAAAAGGGGAGCGCCATGGGGTTCGTCGAAAAGGGGAGCGCCATGGGGTTCGTCGAAAAGGGGAGCGCCATGGGGTTCGTCGAAAAGGGGAGCGGCCGCAAGCCCGGCCGCAAGCCCGCCTTGACTTTAGAGCAGCGCCGCGCGGCGCTCACCATCTTCGCATGCCTCCAGTACGTTGGGCAGCGACGGCGGCAGCTGCGCCGGCAGCAGGCGCTGCTCCCTGAGCGCGAGGCGCTCGCCGCCTTGCTGGTCGAAAACGCAACCAAAGGGCAGCAGCGGCTTGTGGAGCAGGCAGCGGAGGCGCGCGTGCTCGCCGCGACAGCATGCCTGGACGGGTGCCAACCCATCTTCGCGACATTGCTGGCGAACATCCCGCCGGCGGTGCGGCTCACAGAGTGGGGTCCCGAGCACTGCGCCGCCTTCGTGCGGAACCTCGGGCTCCCGTGTTACGCGCCCGCCTTTGGCAGCAACCTGAATGGCGCCAAGCTGAGCACACTCACTATCGACCAACTGCCGCAGCTCGGTGTGAACGACTTTGGACACCAGAGGACAGTGCTGCGAGGCGTGGAGAAGGCGCGAGAGGCGCTCGCCACGTTCGCTAATCTGCAGGCGGCTGTGCTGTCCGCCGAACGCCTCAGGGTCGCCGCCAACTCCTCGGGCGCTGTATCGGGCGCGCAGGCCGCCGTGGAGGGTGCTCGCCGCGGCGAGATCATGGTCGTGCTCGCCGACTTCGCGCCTGAAGGTGCGGGTGAGATGTCGTGCAAGGCGCAGGAGCTCGTGCGCTTCGTGAGGCACCCGCCCGAGGCACTCGACTGGGCGTTGTGCCAGCGGCTGCACGACGACGCCAAGGGCCTCGTGCCTGCCTCGTACCTGCGCCGCGCCGACGGCCTCGGCGAAACTGCACCCGTGGCCTCACGCACGGCGGTGCTCGACAGCCTTCCTCCGCCTACGTCCGACTTTCTCGCCATCCAGGCGGTTCCAGACGAGCGCGGCCACCGAACGCTCGGCACGGCGCGGCTTCATCGCGCCGTAGCGGGCTTCACGTGGCCTACGGGCGCGGCGGCGGCCGTCGCCATCCATGCCGCTGCCCAACATGCACACTCGGCGGCGGGGCCACCTCCTTGGCGCCGTGGTGAGCACTTGCATGCTAGGCAGCCACCTCCTTGGCGCCGCGCCGTCGAGCTGCCCTCGCATCGCCCCGGGGCGCCGCAGGCACGACCTCCGCAGCTGACGCCAACGTCCGCTGGTGCGGTCGGTACGGCGGCGGGCCAGTCTATGCAGCCGCCTGCTCCCGCCACCGACACCTGCTCCGCTGCCGCGATCGCCAAAAGCCCCACCGCTGCCGTCGCCGACACTCCCAGCTCTGTCTCAGCCGCTCAAGTCGGCGCGCATGTCGGAGTGGGGTTCCCGAGCGGCGCCGTCCCGAGCGGCGCCGTCCCGAGCGGCGCCGTCCCGAGCGGCGCCGTCCCGAGCGGCGCCGTCGGAGTGGAAGCCTTGCGAAAGGTCTTGCTCTCGAAGATGAACCGAGTGATCGACCTCTTCCGCAAGCTCGACGCCAATGGTGATTGCAAGGTCACGTGCGCGGAGTTCCGACGAGTCTTGCCTCTCGTGGCCAGTAGCGTCGGACACGCCTCCAGAAGCGGGTCCGATGCGCCTCCCATGAGCGAATTGGACGTGATGACGCCTCCCATCAGCGAATTGGACGTGGACTCACTCTTCGCGCTGCTGGACGTTGACGGCTCGGGCTCGATCGAGTACAGCGAGCTGCACGCGAGGCTGCGGCAGGGGCTCAACGTGACCCTCGAGAAGAAGCTACAGGTCGGTGCGGCAGGTGAGATCGTCATCGAGGCCAAGAATCGCGTCGCGCTGCGCGACGTCGCGCGCGAGTACGAGCCCCGAGAGACGCTCGCGACAGCGCGAGGGACGTTCGCGACGCCTGTGGCAGTTCCTCGGGACGTCTCGGAGGCTGGCCCGCGGGCACGAGCGTTACTGTGCCCTCAGTCCGCGTCGCGCAGCGCGCGCGCCGAGCCCGACCCTGCCACCCAACTGCCGCTAGAGCTGCCGCTTGGCGCGGCGGCCCGACCGCAGACTGCACGTGCTCGGCTCGGCGCTGCTTCTGGAGTGCATGCTGATTGCGCCCCTCATCAGCAGACGGCACGTGCTCGGCTCGGCGCTGCACCCGAAGCCGCGGCTGTGTCGGTGGCGTCGATCCCATCCCCGTGGCTCCACCAGCCTCCGGAGCGCACGCCGCGCACAGCCGGTGGCTGGGACGCGCTTGGGCTAGTGCCGCCATCGCCATCGGGGGTAGATGGCGCCGCGGCGCCGGGCCCCGCGCGAGAGGTGCGAGGTCGCACCCAGGATCATCTTCGCACCAAGGGCAGCTCCTTAGACGCTCCGGGCGCTCTCGCCGTTGGCATCACATTAGACTCGGCCACTGCGCTGGGCGTACGTCGGCTGCAGCCCAAGCGGTTGGCTGTGCTCAACGCGCTCGGTCTCGGCGGCAAGGTCGCGAATGGCTGGTCACTATCCATGCACCTTGCAAGCAACCAACACCCGTTGCGGCCGCCGCCCAGGCCACCCTCGCGTCCCAAGCCGACTATCGGCACCCCGAGAGGCAAACCTGAGGCTGAGTGGCCTGCGTCTAGCCATGCCGCGCCCGTTCGTCCAAAGCGTGCTGTCTCGGCGCCAGCCGCCCCCGAAGCAAAGGACCCTGTACAACCGACGTGGGCAACGGTCGCCGCAGAGGGCCGACTCAGGTAATGGCCCCGCTGCGCCGCTGCTGCCTCGTGGCCTTGCCTCGCGCGCGGCGGTCATCCCAATCCGCTCGATCGATCACGCGATACCCGATTCCCGAACTCGCGTAGTCGACGCGATCATCGCGGATTCGGTTTTGAAACAGTCGCACAGCCCAACCGGATTCGATTCGAACCGGATTATCTGCGTCGGTACATGCAGCTAGAAGCGCTCCACGCCGCGCTGCGGGAAGCCGGCGGCGCGCCGGCGGGCCCCGTGCAGCCGCTCACCCGAATCGCCAATTTGCGCCGTCACCGTAGGGCCGGCTATCGTATGTATTATGATTTTATGTTACTCTCTGCAGTCTCTCCAAAGTTCATCAGTGACTCCACAGACTCCACGCTCACAGGACGTGCCAAGTAAACACACGCCCGGCGAGCTCGCGTGTGCAATGCTTACATGGAGCATGCAGCCACGCACGACCAAACGCGCCACACGCGCGCCACCGCCCGTTTCGGCGCTCGCGCTCGCGAGGCGCCGTCTGACCGCCGCGGTCACGTCACACACGCTCCATCATCCGCCACTAAGCCGGTCCTGTAAACTCCGGTTCTCAAGAACCATAAAGTCGTGACTAATTAGTCATGACCTTGGTGTCCATGATCTGCTCGATGCCGCACGCCGACTGGACGATGACGAAGAATTCCTTCTCCTCCTTGAGGAGCTCACGAATTTTCTGGGAGAGCTCCGCGGCGCCCGGCGGTGCCGGCTGCATGATATCGGGAAGCTTGAGATCGGAGCGCGTCTCGCCGCTAGGAGTCAGGATCGTGACGAAGCCGTCATCGTCAGCATCCATGCACTGGAACTCCTCCTTCTTCACGAACGGGACCATGGTCGTGTGCGACGAAGGCACAAGATCCTCCATCTTCTTGCCCGTGAAGATGTCGATGGCGACGAAGTGGCACTTGGCGTGGCCGTGCTTGCCGGTCTTGGAGGTCGAGACGTCAGACACCTTGCACGGATTGCCCTTGATCATGATGTAGCCGCCCTTGCGGATCTGGCCACCCTCCATCGGGTAGGTGTGCGAAGAGCCAGCATCAGTGGACTCGAAAGTCTCCTCTTGTGCATCGTCGTCACCCATGCTTTTGCACACCTGCAGGCGACATCGACCGGAGCGCAATCAGAGTTCTTCATTGCAGCAGCAGTGAGCAGCATCGTGAGTGCAGCATTCGCAACCAGACGGCCCGCCAACAGGCTCGGTGTCAGAAGACAGAGCTCGGGGCACAGCCGTAGCAAAAAAAGTGCTCATGCAGCGTCAGGCAGCGGGCTCTCTTCCAGTCGCACACGGCTCGCCGCGCGCAAGGCGGCCGTAGCGAAGACGCGCTCACCCGCGCTCACAGGAGCTGCGCGGCGCAGCTTTTCCCACAGGCTGTTGTCGAGTTTCAAACTCGTCGGAAAGGAAACCATCCTTGGACGCACGGCCGGCGGATGTATCGGTTTCAAACTCTCGTGACGTCTTACACTTACCGCTCCGAAAGCTCCTTACTTACTGCACTGTACTGCGAGCGTACCGAGTACGCATGTACGCTCAGCGCCTCAGCCTCAGTGGAGACAGTACCGCTTTGGGTGCTACAGCTCGGCTGAAAGGCCGAACAGGTCACAGCGGGCTCGAACCGATGCAGAAGTTTTCGCTCGTGCACATGGCTCGGGGACGGTGGACCGGGGGCGGACGGACGAGACATCTATTTGGCGTACCTCGTCGTGTAGTTCGCAAACACGCTCTTGAGGACGCTGCTGAGTGCAGCACCGCCGCCGTGGGCCTCGCAAGCTGCTTCGGAGTGCCAGCGCGAGTGCACCACCAAAACCTCGTCTCCCAGGTGAGCAGCATCGTTCTCGCACCGAGGCATACGCACAGTGAACGTCACACCAATGAATCCGCGAAGGCCTTTCAGTTGATCCTTGAAGCTAGTCATGCTGGTCAGTTTTAGGATCTCGGGCAGTGCGCCTCGCTTTATAGGCAGCTCGGTGATGTGATGGAACACCATCACATCGCCTGCACCGGGCGAGCCATCCATCTCATGCAAAGCCTTGCTCAGTCTCACTCTTGAACGATGGCCCTCAGCCACTTTCCCATCGATAAGCTCGCGAAGATGTTGGGCGGCACAGTGTAAGTGGAAAGGAAATCGGTCCTCGTTTGTGATCGCTGCAACGCTGCCTTCGACTGGACCACGCTTGGCCCTACCATTTGGAACTGGCGCGCGATCGAGTGTCAAGAGGAGGTGCTGGAATGCATCAAAGTCGAGCGCCATGCCACGGCGAGTGCTGCGCCGAAGCATCATGGACCGAACCTCCACAGGGTCAATGCCGATCGCCTTCAGTGGGCCTTCAAGTTCATCAAGCGACACATCACCACTGCGATCCACGTCCAGATTGTTGAATTCTCTGCGCAGAGCCTGTCGACGCTCCTCGGTCATGGGCACACGTGGACATTTCGAGCGCGTACGCGCAGCCAACCATTGGTGCCAGTCGCTTTCAAGCGCGAGCTGCCTTGCGTGCCGCAGTCGCTTGGCCTTGGAGAGCGCCTCATGCGTCTGTATGGGGGGCGGCAGCACCCGTGGCGATGCTTTCAGCGAGGGTGGCAAGGAGCTACGCTGCCGGCTTGCTGCGATGGGTATAGGGGGCAGAGAGAGGGTGTTGCGTTGGATGAGCGCGTCAACGCTGAGGCCCATGTTTTGCACAGTGTTCGAAACCACAGCACGGGGTGGCGGCGATGAAGGCGGCGATGATGGATGAGGCGGCGACGGTGAACTTCCCGGGGACGCGGGTTGTCTCCGACACGGAGAACGACCACATGAACTCCAAGTACTCCACACGGGAGACGCGCCTTAGTTTGTGATGTGGATATTTGTAACTGAACAGCAGTTTGCAAGTACCGGTACGTTGCTACCGGTACTGGCGCACACATAACGCCACGCATAGAATTCTTGGGCTCGACCCTCGCCACGTGAGTCGTACTGAGGTGAGGCGACAGTGCAGGGGCGGACTTGGAATTGAAATCCCGGAATTTCGGAATTGTAATCCTAGCCCCCTCGAAATTCCATGACGTTGAAATTCCCAGTTTCCAACAAAAGTCGTGGAATCGGGA
>Ga0210244_100418_pt1 | contig 39742 bp, 38 predicted proteins | sample ChrtobMetaP3_0mM_FD_155473 | JGI IMG/M metagenome (GOLD analysis project Ga0210244, IMG submission 155473) | Chrysochromulina tobin associated microbial communities from unialgal haptophyte culture, Seattle, Washington, United States - P3_0mM | ecosystem: Host-associated > Algae > Haptophytes >...
CCGCCGCCGATTAACGGCCTGTGTAATAGCAGGCTGTGTCGGCCACGCCTCCGTCCATTGCGATAGCGGCCCCCGTGCTTGGGGGTCCGGAGAGCGCGCGCGTTGTGTGTGTTTCACAGCAGCAGCAGAAAGCCCAAAAGGGAGCCGCATAAACATGGATACCGCGAACCAGGTCTCGGCAGACGCGAGCGCGCCTCTGGTAGTCGCGAGCGAGCCCGCAGATGCGAGCGCACCCGCATTTGCGGACGAGAGCGCCCCGGTCTCTGCGGCCTCCACGGCCATCGCTGATGATGCCGGAAGCCGCGTGCAGGCGCTGGAGAATGAGATCCTGCAGGTGAAGCAACGCGCAGTCAAAAAGATCCGCTCCCTCGAGGACAAATTGAAGAGCACGACCGCGGAGCTTGACGGTGAGCGAGAGCGTGCGGCCTCAGCGGCGGCGAGCTGGACGTCGCAGGAGCATGCGCTGCGCGCGGAGGTGGTCAGGCTCGAAGCCGCGCTTGAAGAGAGCGCGGGGCGGCTTGGGGCGGCGCTTGAAGAGAGCGCGCCGCTGCAGTCGCAGGTCTCGCTGCAGATGCAGCACGAGCTGTCCTTGTCGCAGAGCCTGCAGGTTCTGCAGGTCGCCAAGGAGCAACAGGAGGAAGCATTTGAGCGGGAGCTAGGCGCGCTCTCCCGTCAGGTGGACACGTTCCACGAGGAGCGCAACGCCGCGGCCGAGGCGCAGGCGGCGGCGGAGATGGAGGCACGCGAGCTCCGGAACTTGCTCGCGGAGGTGCGCCGCGCATCCGAGGCCGCCCGTCTGGACGCCCAAGCTCGCGCGGAGCAGGTTAGTGCTGCTAATTGCCTCTTCTGATTGCCTCTTCTGATTGCCTCTTCTGATTGCCTCTTCTGATTGCCTCTTCTGATTGCGTCTCTGACCAAGCGCGGCCCTGGAGGAGCGCAGGAGACGGCGCGCTGGCAGGCGCAGGAGACGGCTCAGCGCGAGAAGATTGCGAAGATGAAATCGCTCCTAACAGAAGCGCGGCTGCATCTTAAGGAGAAGGCGGCGGCGACGGAGGCGGCGACGGCGGCGGCGGCGGCGGCCGAGGCGGAGCCCGCGGCCTTGCTGACAGCCAACGTGCGATTGCGGGTGCTCGGTGCGGAGGTGCGTGGCCTCGATATGGGTTCTCGATTGCGTCTGAGTGCCTCTCTCATTCGGTGCTTGGCCTCTCGAGATTGGCGCTTGATGGACTCTGATGACCCTTGATTGCGTCTGAGTGCCACTCTCATCGGTGCTTGGCCTCTCGAGATTGGCGCTTGATGGACTCTGATGACCGCTGATGACCTCTGATGACCTCTGATGACCTCTGATGACGACCCCTCATCAGGTGAGCGCTCTCGAGAGGGCGTGGAGCGATAGTCGGGCGACGGTGAGTGCGCTTCTGGCGGCGGCGGCGGCACCGCGGCCTTCGGAGGCAGGCGCTCAGTACGGCGCCCCGCGGTCCTCGGAGGCCGGCGCTGGGCTTCCACGCGGTGCGCCCGTTGAGGTGCCCAGTACAGCGCGGTTCGAGGAGGAGGAGGCGACGGACGAGGGGTCCCTGCGCACAGTGGGCGCGCTTCGCCGCGAGCTCTTGCAGGTGCGTCAGAAGGCGCGTAAGCTCATGGAGGACAAGGAGAAGGAGCTGGGGCGTCTGAAGAGCACCTTGACTGAGTCGCAGGGCCGAGCGGAGAAGGCTGAGAGTGCGTTACGGGAGGCGTTGACGCGGCACGAGGTCGAGCGCATCGAGATGCATCAACAGGCAGCCGCACGCATCGCCGCCGCTGAGCGTTCGTTGAGCGACGCGGCGCAGGCGGCAGCGGCGGCGGCAGCAGCGGGAGCGGCAGCAGCGAGAGGCGCGTCGTCGTCGACGGCGGCACCCGAGGCGGCGACGGCCGAGGCGGCGGCGGCGACGACACCGCCAGAGACGCCGGCGCGGGCGGCTCCTCCCCATTCCCTGCTCGTCGCCCCGCCACTGTCACTCCTCTCGCCAGTTCAGACCGACATTGGGAGTGGTTACATCGGGAGTGGGCTCAGTTCGACTTCGGGCCTGATGCAGCTCGCGCAGCAGCAGGCGATGCGCGATGCCCAGATGCGAGATCACCATCTCGAGCTGGCCGAGCTGCGAGCTCGGCTCGCGAGCGCGGACGATGCGTATGAGAATCTGCGGCGCGAGATGCGCGAGCTCGAGATGCGCTCGCGCCGCGGCGGCGCCTCGGTGGACTACGTCAAGTGCCTCGTGCTCCAACTGCTGCAGGTGAGTGTCGTCAATTGCCTCCTGATTGCCTCGTCTGATTGCCTCTGATTGCCTCGATGGACTACGTCAAGTGCCTCGTGCTCCAATTGCTGCAGATGGACGAGAAGAACCATGCGGACCTCTTTCCCGCGCTCGCGACGTGCCTCCAGCTGAATGAGGACGAGGTGGGCCGAGTCGCACGGGCGCATGCGGCTCGGACTCGGGGGGGAGGACGTCGGCTGCTCGACTCGCTCAATGTGTTTCGTCAGGGCGGCGCCGAGGGCAGCGAGTGGCCGCAATCTCGCGTCGAGCTCGAGCAGTCTCAGCAGGCGCTCTTGAAGGAGCTCGAGGCGCGCGCGCTGGCCGACGGCGTCGCGTTTGGCGCCTTGTTGAACCAGGTGCGCGAGCTCGAGGCGGGAGAAGCCCTGACGAAACTCGAGGCGAGCGCTCTGCGCGCCGAAGTGGCAAGCCTCAAGCAGCAGCAGCAGCAGCAGCGCCGAGCTGAGCCAGCCGCCGGCGGCGCTGTCACGAGTGCTCGAGGCGACGCCGACTGGCTGTACCTCCGCAACGTGATCCTCAAGTACATGGAGACGGAGGACCACCACTCCATGTTCCCTGTGGTCGCCACACTTCTGCACCTGACGGCGAGCGAGGTGACCACCGTGGCGCGCGCTCGTGAGGAGCGCGCGAGCCAGAGAGTGTCCAAGGGATGGTTTGGCTAGGGATAAGAGGCTGGGAAGCAAGCAAGCTAATTAGTCGAAACAACACAAGTATCTAAACAAGCGCAACCGAATACCCCTTGCTTGCTTGCTTGCTTGCTTGCTTGCTTGCTGGGAAGATGGGATCACATGTTGAAGCTTGGGCCGTTAATTGAGACGCAATCACCGAACAAATCACGTGCCACATGTTTATTGTCGCTTTGTGAATCAGACCAAACGCCGCGCATGATGAAGCCTTTTTTCATGTGTTTGGCCACATGTTGCAGCGCATTTATGTTGAGGCGCACTGCGATCATGCCTTTGACGAGGCCAGCCATTCATCGCGCACGTCGCCCCATGCCCGTGGCCATGAGCGTTCGCACTCCGGAGCAACGGGCAGCATACTCTGGCGCAAAGGATACGCCCACGGCTGCTGAGATGCTCATCACGTACCTCCAGAAGCCAACGATACTTCTCAAGCTCGCTGCCACAGCTGTTAGTGCGGCGCTCGTCGTTGCGTATGGATGGCGGATTCTGGCGGTGATGCCACTGTATTTGAGACAGGGCTCGTCGCTCGCCTTGAATGCGCTCCAGGCCGTGGCCCAAGGCATGCTCAGCGTGATGACAAGCCCAGCAGCGCAGAGCACGGGCAGCCGGCTGGTCGAGCGTGTCATCGATTGGGGCGTGCCTGCGGCCGTGGTCCTCGCTGCCACTGCAGTGGCTGCCGGAGGCGACGACGACGAGAAGGATGACGAGGCTCTGGACGGCAAAGGCGGCGGGCTCCTAAGGAAGCTGTTCGGGAAGGGCAGCGGCTCGGGTGTGGCCGGCTTTGCTCCGTCCAAGGAGTACATTCGCATCGAGTCGCTCTCTGACAAGCTCTCGTCCATGTCGTACACGATCGAGGCGAGCACGATCTCGAAGACCGAGGCCGCGCGCACCCAGCGGAGGAGCAGTCTCTCGAGACGCTTCTCCGACGAGCTGGGCGACGTGGGCGAGGCGGCGCTTGCCGGCATCGCCGCGGCTGAGAAGGAGTGGCGCACCAAAGCCGCCAAGCCGGCCGCCGCTGCCCAGGCCGCCCGCGCCGATCTGCGCAGTATCTCCGTCGAGCTCGGGGGGGCATGCGAGCCCAAGTCCGCAGTCTCGTCAAGGGGCGCAGGCTCGTCGGCCGGCGCCCTGATGGGCGGCGCTGGGCAGCCCGACGGCTCCGACGGGGCGCGCTCCAAGAAGGAGGTTCGCAAGCTGATGAAGGAGATGCGGCGGGCAGAGGACGACTTATCGGACGCTCTGAGTGAGTGTGCCGCGCTCGAGGCCTCATTATCCTTGAAGACCCTTGCGTACCCTTGCCCTTGAGTGCCCTTTTGATTTTCCCCTCATCAGGTGAGTGTGCCGCGCTCGAGGCCTCGTTTCTGCGTGTGGCTTCGGAGGCGCTTGGCACGGAGGCGTGGGAGGCGCGCGAGGCGTTGGCGAAGCTCGTGGCGGCGCCTACTTCGTGGGATCCTATGGACGTGCCGCTGGCGCGCCGGGGGTTGCACGGTGGACGGCGCGCGTTTGTGCTCGATTTCGTGGGCGACACGGAGCCCCAACAAGTAGCGACCCTCCGCGAGGAGGTGACCGCTGTGATCCACGCCACCGCCGCAGTCTGCTCCTCGCCCTCGCCTGCCAAGGCCGAGACGCGGGTAATCCTGCGCTTGATCTCGGGAGGAGGCTCGGTGACCGGGTATGGCCTGGCCATGGCGCAGCTGCTGCGGCTCAAAGCGGCCGGGATCCACCTGACCGTCTGTGTCGAGCAGGTGGCGGCCTCTGGCGGATACATGATGGCCTGCGTCGCCGACCGTATCGTCGCCTCGCCGTTTGCAGTGCTCGGTTCGATTGGGGTGATCACGGAGATCCCGAACGTCTACGAGCGGCTCCAAAAGGAAGGCGTGCAGTTCCAGACGGTCACTGCGGGCGAGTACAAGCGCACACTCACGCCGTTCAAAAAGGTCGACCCGAAGGACGTTGCCAAGACCAAGGCGGAGATTGACGAGATCTTCTCGCTCTTCAAGGGATTCGTCGCCGAGCAGCGTCCGCAGCTCGACATTGACAAGGTGGCGACCGGCGAGACCTGGTTTGGCACGGACGCTGTCGAGCGCAAGCTGGCCGATGCGCTGCAGACGTTTGACGATCTGCTTCTCGAATTGCACCGAGATGGCGTCGAGGTGTACTCGCTCGCGTATAAGCCGCCCGAGGACGGGCCGTTCGCGCGCTTCCAATGGAGCTCCGCCGACGCCCTAGGCGGGCCCGTGGTGCCACGCAACTGGGCGAGGCGCCTCCTGGCGGCGGCTCTCGGCATGCCCTTGGCACAGCCGCCGCCGCAGCAGCCGCAGCCGCAGCTTCGCGATCCAAGATTCGCGTGAGACCGGGACAAACAGAAACACACCATACACGTATACAGTTGAGTTCCCACATCTACGGACATCCGCGATCGTTCCGCCCACACGACACGTCGGCATGGTTCATGGACCAGTGCGCGTGACGCGACACCCGACAGCTGTACGTGTAGAGCGTATAGAGCAGTCGACCAATCATGCATAATACATAAAACATCATCAGGAGCGGCGAGGGACCCGAGCCCCGCGCCCGGACCCGAGTAGGACCCGAGTTCCCGACTGCGGACCTGACCCGCCCCGCGCCGCGCCGGGCCGGCGGCCGGGCCGCGGGCGGCGGGGCCCGGCTTTCGGCCGCGATTGCCCGCGTTGGCAGTCATTGGTTTATGTAGGGCTCATTTACAAAATTGCCCTAATGAGCGCGAGCGGACTACCTTGGTACCTTTAAGCTTCGGCTCTCCACACGTCCGCATGGAGCTCAAAGCCCCTTGGCCTTAGGGACGCCGACTGTCGCCCGTCATATGGTCGCCCGGGGTCCGATGAGAACGACGAGCCTGCTGTGGACTTGACGTGCGGCACGCCGCTCTCCGCGCTGGCGAGCATCTGCGAGAGCGTGCCAAGCGAGATGCCTCGCTTTGCGATCGCCGGCAATGCCTCTCGCAGCGCCGCGGCCGTGTACGCGCGGTCGTGAACGATCACTACGGCGCCCGGCCGCGTGCGCCATTCGAGGAAGAAGGCGGTGTGCCACGCGCGCTTGACGATGGGGTCGTGTGGGAAGACGCTGCCCAGCACCGTTGTGTACCCCAGCGCAGCCGATCTGCGCAGCATGCGTGCATTGACGAAGCCCGAGCCCGGACGGTGCCAGCGTAAGGCCGGCTGGTACTGTCTGAGGAAGGCGTCGCAGACGCGCAGCGACCGAGCGTACTCATCGTCGCTCAGCAGGATGGCGCGCTCCTCGGCGCGGCCGTGATTGGCGAGCTCGTGCCCCTCGGCCACCATTCGCCGTAGCAACGCACGATGCCGCTCAGTGCGCACCTGCCCAGAGATCACAAAGAAGGTGGCTCGCACGCCTGCCTCCCTGAGCATGTCGAGGATCGCCTCGGTCGAAGAGCCGTCACCTCTTGGCGAGTCGTCGATGGTCAGCGCAGCAGCTCGCACACCAGGCGGAACATCCACAAACCACACCACCGACGGGTTCAGCCAGCGCACAAGCTGCATCAGCGGCATCCACTGTGCATACACGGCGGCGGCACATGCGAGCGCGACGCCGAGCAAACTCAAGAGATGCGTTCTGCAGGTGCGCCGGCTAGACCGCCGATGCGCCCCAGGCAGTAGCGGGAAGCGCTCCATCTTGGGAGGCCCGAGATTCGGGTTGGCCAGCCACTTGACGAGAACGGCGGCCGGGGCGGGGCGAGAGAGCGGCCTTCGGCGCCTGCTGTGAAATCCCTGTGAATGAAAAGGAGGACTCGTGTCCCGGCTCCTCAACCCTGTCTTCGGTGACAAGTAGAACTTGGACTTTCCTTTCAGCTTGGTTTCCAAGATTGGTCAACCGCAAATCACGCAACCGCCAATGTGTCCCCGCGCTGTGTCTCCGCGGGACCTGCTTGCCGAGAGGGCAAATCAACGTGAACGTGAACGCAACCGCCCATGCTAGCGCAGCCACCTCCAAGCTGGCGCCAGCGCGAGGTAGTCCCCCAACCTGGCGCCAGCCATAGGCCAGGCCCGTCGTCCTCGAAGGCGGGACAGCCACCCGTGCCGCCTCCACAGTCGTTCATCAGCCCGTGGGACGGTGCGGACATCGAGAGGCGCTCCCGAGCGGTTCCGGAACCTGGACGCATTCGCACGCCTCCCGTGGCGGTCGCCTCAGCCGAATGCGACAAGGAGCTGCCTCCAGAGCTCATCTTGCTCGGCCTAATGAGCTCGCCGCCCTCACGACAAAGGCGGAAGAGCCCGGAGCCAGGCGCAGAGCCAGGTGCGGAGCCTGGCGAGCCAGACGCGGAGGAGCCCGGAGGAGCCAGCCAGCCACCGAGCGACGTGTACTGCAATCCTTGGTACGACGAGGCCTCCGATGAGTACGCGTTTTGGGTGCAGGCGACGGCCGTCAAACCGCGGGCGGCCTCGGCGGCTGAGGACGGCTGGACGGAGTCCGAGCTGATGGCGGTTCGGACACTTCTGAATCAGATAGATGGCGTGGCAGCGGCTCAGAGCGATCAGCCAGACAGCCCCGACAGCCGGACAGCCGGGGCGCCCGAGGTGCCTTTTGGTCTGCGTGCGCGCTCAAGGACAGTGTTTGCCGAGCCCGAGCCTCCGCACACAGCGTCACCAAAGGCCATCGCGCCGCCGTGCGAGGGGGGGAGGGGAGAAAGGGGGAGGGAGGGGGCGTCCCCAAAGGCTACCGCGCCGCCGCGCGAGCCGCGCGAGCCTCCAGCCGGGCCATTGCCGATGCATCTTCCGACACACACAGTGCCGCGGCAACGGCAGCGACGGTCCCAGGCGGACGAGGCAGCATTTGCGCTGGCAGCCGCCCTCGACGAGGCCGAGAGAACCGGCAGTCCAACCGCCGCGTGTCGCTTGAGTGCTGCCCAACACGGCGCCGCCCAACCCGGCGCCGCGAAGCACGTCGCCGCTAAGCACGGCGCCCAGCACGGCGGCGCTCTCACGCCATCGCATTCGGCCTCAAATTTGACGAATTTGACGCTGAAGCTGCCCGCGCTCGCCACAGCGCTCCACACCTCGTTCGCCGATGTGAACGCCAACTACGATGCGAGCGCCTCCCACCAGCCACTGCGCTCACGCATGTTGCACCCGGGTGGCTATGGCGTGAATTCACACTCGGCTTTGAATTCACACCCTGGTGGCTATGGCGGCAGCCAGATGCAGATCATCAAGGACTGCATGGGCAGTCTCGCGGGCAGCGCATCTCACGATGGCGGCGTCGGTGCCTGCGACGGCGCTGGTGGCTGCGGCGGTGGTGGCTGCGGCAGCGGTGGTGGTGGCAGCGGCACGCGTAGCGCGCCTCCCACGTGCTCTGCGCTCAAGCGCGCGTCGTACCGGCAGCGGGTGTCTGCCCCCGTCGAGCAGACCGGCGCCGATGGGAGCTATGAAGCCGTCTGTGAAGACTTTGCCCCTGACCCGCCCAATCACTTTATCGCTGAGGCGCGTGGTGCGATCGCTGTGGCGCGAGCAGCGGCGGCGGCGGCGATCCAACCAAAGGGGAGTTCTTATTCCTTGACGCCCGGTTGCCTGGCAGCGCCGCCCGCACGCGCGCCCGCTTTCGCTCCACATGGGCATGCGCGACTGGCGCAGACCGGTGAGCTCGGCAGCCCTTCGGCCACGACGCCGGTGACGGCACAAGTGATCTTAACGGCCGGAGCCATTGCGGCCGCCGCCGCAGCGACCGCCGCCGCAGCGACCGCCGCCGGAGCGACCGCCGCGACCGTCGCCGCGCTTGCGCATCCTATACTGCCTCACGCGACAGGCCACCTCGGCCCGAAGATGGCGCGAGGTCCCGTCAGCCGCAAGCCGCCAAAGGAGCCGTGGTCGCTCGAGGCTGGGCAGCAGGGGGCTCCTCGCGAGAGCCAGATCGAGCGTCAGATCGAGCGTCAGATGCGTGTCGCACCTCCGGGCAGTCTCACCACCGGGGGTTCCACCACCGGCGGTCCGGTCGCACCGCCCGTCGCTATTGAGGGGCGCGCCCAAAACTTGGCGCCGCCACGCCCGCCTCTTCAGTCGCCTCCTCAGCCGCCGCTGCATCCAAATTTGGGACATCAGCCGCCGCCCCAAACGCCCTATGAGGCCGATGGCCTCGCCACCGGCCTCGACGGCAGCCGCGTCCGCTCGAGCACCTCCACTGCCCCCACTGCCCGCGCTGCTGCGCTGGCGACCGCCGGTGAGATCGCGGCGGCCGCCGGTGAGATCGCGGCGGTCGCCATGGGCACGCTCGCCAACCGAACGGGCGTCGCACCGGCGCCCCTGCCACCGCGCAACCAGAACGCGATGCGTCAGGCGCGTCAGCTCGAGGCGGCGATCGCGCGCGGCGCGCAGCGAGCGGCCATCGCAGCGGCCAACTCAGAACGCTCACAGCGGATCCTCGCGATGCAGCACGGAGGCGGCGGCGACGCCAAAGGTCTCATGGAGCAGCTGGCCCATGGTCAGATGCATGCAAGTAGTGCTCTGGGACTACCGGTAGCGGCGCCTGTGGGCGCCATCAACGGTCACAACCTCGTGGGGCGTGGCTCGGTGAGGCCACGCTGACCAGTGCGTGCTGCCGCCGCTGGCTGTAACGGGTCCACCTCCATACCACCTTTATACCACCTCCGCGGTCCTGCCACTCCCGCGATCGCGCCCTCGCGCCTCCGGGGTGCGGACTCAACAAATAGATGGACGGGAGATCATTGTACTTGCGACGTGCTGCTCGTTGGACGCGTCCCCGCCGTCCGCCCGCGGGCGTTGGCCCTCTCCGCCTGAGGCCTGACCACCTCCCCCCGAGACCGCCCGAGTCATAAGTCAGTCACGGGGCGCCCCCGCAGACTGAGCGGCGCACACACCGACGAAGGCCTCGGTGGTGGTGCTGCGCGACCGTGCATCTCGCTTCTCGGTCCCGTGGTCCGACGACCTGTACGACGCCAATCGACGGTCCGCCGCCCTCTCACTGTTTACAATATAATTTTTATTTAGGTCGAGATTCGAAAACGCCGCGTGCCCGCGCCAAACAAGCATTGGTATGACAAGCTTACTTGGTCGACGTTGTTCGACACACCGTAACGGTCGTGCGACACGGAGACACATCGCCGCGGGGAGCGTTGAGCTTACAAAAAATCCAACTATTTCGACGCCGGTGCGCTGCCGCCGAGCACGCTGTCGGCATCGGCGGCCGGAGCGCCCGCGTTTAAGAGCGCGCCGAGCCCAGCGCCGCTGCCGAACGGGCGCTTGTTCGGCCCCTCGGCGGGCTTCCGAAGCAGGTGGATCTGGACGAGAGGGTTGTAGACGAGGTCGATGAGGCTCGAGATGGACGAGTAGACCATCGGCTGGGTGAGCTTCATCTGGAAGTGCAGGAAGAGCTGCAGCAGGCACCCAAACTGATACGAGGTGCGCAGCGACTTGAGCTGCTCGCGGTCGTACTCGGCCACCGTCTTCGACTGAGGCGGCTTGCTTCCTCCCATGAGCGAAGCCAGAGGGTTGGGCGGCGCGGCCGGCATCAACGCGGTGTCGTTGGCGGCGCGGATGCGCCACTGCAGCAGGAACTGGACGAACACGTTGAGCGCGATCACTCCGAAGAAGGCGCAGCGCAGCCCGAGCATGTAGCTCGCCGATGTTTGATCGAACCGTTTGAGCACTCGCATGACAGCCATCGGCGCTATGAAGCCCAAGATCATCTTGTGCATCTGCATCGGCGGCATCGCGGGCTTCGCCGGCGCTGCTGCCGCCTTGTCGGACGCCACCTCGCCTGAGGACGCCTTGTCGGACGTCGCCTCGCCTGAGGACTCGTCTGAGGCCTGAACGTCCTCAACGGTGACCACCTCAGCCTCGTACTCGAGTGCCTCCTCGCAGAGCCACCCATTGTGCTCCTCGGCATCGCCACTGGCCACGGCAACCATCGCCTCCTCGTCCAGGTCGTGCTCGTCGCAAAAGGCACGGAGCGAGCGCACGAAGATTGGCGCGGTGCTGCTGTTGCCGTCAGTGGCCGCACGGCGCACGACAAAGTGCTTTTGCTGCTGGCTGGCATCCGCGCCGCCACGAAGGACGCGCAGCGCGCGAAGAATCAGTTGCGGCTGCTGTGGAGTTGGTAGTCCTGTGGGACGCCGCGGACTGGACAGCGCCATTCGGCCCTCGGCGGAGGCCGCAAAGGCCACGACGATAAAGATGAAGCGCGACAACATTTTCTCAAGGCGACGAGGAGTGAAAACAGAGGGATGTCGGGTGTGAATTGCAATTCCAATCCCACTTTGTCCCTACAAATTCCCCCACCGCAATTCAGGGGGTCCTGCCAATGTGTAGGTACCGGTCTGTGTGTGTGTGAATCGAAAACAGGACCACACAGAACAGCGGCGTACCGGCTCCCCCCGGTGTCTTTTACCGGTCGCTTGGTAAGGGAAGTTACCGGTACACCTCTCTCTCCCTCCCTTTCGGCACCTACTTGCGGCCGGAGCCGCGTGGCCGCGTCACCGGTCCTACGTGGGGCAAGCACTTGTCCGCTTCGCTGAGCGACGAGGCCACCTCGTTCGCCATCGCGTATTGTTGTTGTTGTCGTGCTTCTTCCACGCAAGCGAGCTGCCCACTTCATCGACGCCACGCCAGGTGCCACGACGACAATTGCACGACGAGCCCAATGAGCGCAACTCTCATTGTTTCACTCTTTGCAACTTTGCTGAGCCAAATTCAGTTTCCAGTCAAAGAGTGCTTTGACAGGTGCCCCGTCTCGAGCAGTACTTCTAGCACTGGACGCACGTATTGCCCCAGTGTGTGCGGTGTCCCAGGTTTGCACAACTTGAATGAAAGCGCCTGCTGTCGTCGAGGATGGAGCGCTGATAGTGTCGAGTGCCGATCGCATGACGCCGGCTGTGATGAAGCGCACTGCTGCGTTCAATTACCAGCACCCACACGCATGATCTTCGCCTTTTGGAACACCGAGAACGTGCCCATGTTTCAAATGCGATGCCTCGATAACTGGAGGAGATTCAACCCAACATGGACCTTGCGACTGCTGTCAGTGGCTACGGCACCGAGCATCGTGGGCGCAAGCAATTTACCACCCACCTGGCTGAAGATGGCGCCGCAGCTTCAGTCTGATGCTGTGCGTCTCGCCGCGCTCAAGATGTTTGGCGGGGTCTGGGTGGACATCACAACACTCTTTACAAGGCAAAATGCACTCGATACGATGTGGGACGAGATGGTGGCGGCCGGCAAGTCAATGAGGGCATTCGTATGGAACGATGTTGGCCCGCACCTGGTCGATTCCTACTTTATCATGGCGCAGAAGAGCTCGTCCTTGATCGCGCAGTGGCATGGCATTTTCCTAACGTACTGGCAAACGCGCACCGTAGCATCGGGCATCAGGAACCACAACCTCTTCTCGATGCTGTCGCGTTGGCCAGAGATGCAGGGCATGATTGCATGGGGCAAGCTCAGGGTCGAGTACTGGAGCATCCATGTTTGCTTCCTTCGCGTCCAAGCGCTTTATGAAGATGCCCAACATCTGAGTTGGATGGACCACGCCTACCTACAGAACTCCAACGAAACCTCATACTACCACATCGACCAGCTGTGCAAATACCACCACAACAACAACAAAAAGCTGATTTGCATGCGCGATCAGATGCTCCGCACCGATCTTCCACTCAGCTCCATCGCGCTCCACACACCGCTGCTCAAGTTCCACGGCGGGATGGTCCGAGCTCTCGACCTTGGCACAGATGCCAAGTTTATTAGGTGTGTGCTTGATGAATGCGGCACGGCTCCGCCGGAGAGTAGTGACCCCCATGGACTCCGCAGCACTCATAGGCCGCGCTCACTTTGCTCTGACTTGATGCGCGCACGCCATCCGATCATGTATGTGCTCTCAGGATCTACAACGGAAACCGGCCGACGCTACTCGCACAGCTGCTTACCCGAGCAACGAACACGCCATCTTCGCCGTCGCCACTCCACCCACCGGTACCGCCCCTCCAGCATTCACCGCAACCCCACCCACCGCCACGCCACCCATAAGTACTGCGAGACGCATACCTGCGTCAATTGCGAAATACGCGCTGCTGGGACGGCGCGTACCTTGAGCTCAGAGACAGGCAGTCAGCGAGTAGCACTCAGAGAGACAGTCAGTCAGAGAAGAGCACTCAGTGATAGATCATGTCAGGATGCACTCAGTGGTCAGCGGGATGCACTCAGTGGGTCACCGGGACTCAGTGGTCACCGGGATGCACTCAGTCTGGTCATCGGGATGCGTCGGAACCGATGGAGTGCTTCGGAGCGTCGGTGGGGCACGCAACGCAGGATTACAGTACCGGTTTCGGTCGTCGTGCCGGTCGTGCGTGTGGGTGCGTTGGTGGGTTCCGGATGGTTGCATGGGATGGTTGTGAGGTTTCGTCTATAGTGTGATCCCACTGCCCGTGTGCGCCCCGTGTGTGTCCCGTGTTAGTCCCGGCTCCACCGGTGTCTTTTTACCGGTACTGTTCATAGGCTGTGCGTCTTACCCGGTACCATGTGGGCAATTTAACGAACTTGATCGTGGCACTGTGCTGTATACGGGTACCATCTACAGTAACGCGATTAACGGCCTGTGTAATAGCAGGCTGTGTCGGCCACGACGTCAGCTTGGGGGTCCGGAGAGCGCGCGCGTTGTGTGTTTCACACATGTTTCACAGCAGCAGCAGTACGCAAATGCCCCTGACCCTGTCGTGCGCGACCATCATTGCCGCGGACATCGCGCGAGGTGACCTCTACGCTGCACGCAGGGCTGCCGTAGCACACTCGTCACGGCCGGCTCGGTTCCACAGCCCATTGTCCTCGAACGTGGCTGAGGCTGGCGACGTGGACGCGAGCGAGTGCGCTGCCGCGTGGCGTGCGGCCGTCGATACGCTGCTTGAACGGCCCGAAGCTATGGCACTCATAGCCTCAGCGCACCGCACGTATGCAAATAGAATTGCAGCCACGCCTAAACGAGTCTTGTGTCAAGATGAGCAGTGGGAATTCTGCTGCTCAAGCCTGATCGACCGCAGCTCGTGCGACTGCGCGTGCGCCATGGGCAACGGCTCTCGAAGCTACCTGCGGCTGCCTGCTTTACGCGAGATCGCTGTGCAGGTGCGACTCCCTTCCGGACGTTTCCTGTCCATCGAACAGGATGGTCTACTGCGCCCCTTCGACGTGCCGACCGTCCTCTGGCCCGCAGGCTACCTGCTGAGCCTCTGGGTGGCCGACCCGAGCCAGCGATCCAAGTGGGCGCGTCCACACGGGCTGACTCGAGTGCTCGAACTGGGCACGGGCACCGGTGCGGTGGCCATTGCGGCGGCGGCCGTCGGGGCGACAGACGGGCGCCATCGCATCTCTGCCGTCGCCACCGATGTGGCCAATCGTTCTCTCGCTTTGGCTGTCGCGAACGCGGCGCTCGCGGGTTTGACCAACGTGCTCGTGCAGCCGCTGGACTGGTACGACGACGCGTCCATCGCCGCCGCCATCGCCGACGGCGGGCCTGGGCCGTTTGACCTGGTCCTGGGCGCAGCGTTGCAATTTGAACAGTGGCAGGAGCACTTATGGTCAGTACTCGAGCGGCTGACCATCGCGCCCAGTACAGCGCCCGACGCCGGTGACGAGTCGTGCGCGGAGGGCGGCAGTCGAGGCGGCGACCATGCAGGCTCGCTGGTCGCTCTCTCGCACACGATCGGCGCCATCCAAAGCCCGCCACTGTCCGTGGCCTTCGTGGAGGTCGAGCGCGTGCCCGGAGCGCCGCGGTATGGGATGACGTCGCGATGGAGCGGTGAGTCTGAGTTTGAGGTGGTGCTCTTGAGGCGGGTAAGGCGCCCAACATGATGCGCAGCGTACGCGTGTACCGCGCTTTTCGGTCGCGCATGTTTTGGACCGAGGTCCGAGCGGGGCGATCGCGACGTCAGACGTAACTTGAGGAAATACACACCCTCCGCAGCCACCCGCACCCCTCCGCCCGCGCGGCGCGGCCCCGCGGCCCGCGCACCGCACGGACTGTTTCCGAGGCGAAGTGAATTGGCCAAGCGCGGGGAACGCGTCCCGCGGGCATCCCGCCGGCGGGAGGGCGGGTGCCGCGGTCCGGACCCGCTCCGGTCCAGAACGACCAACGACGAACGAACGCATGTTTCCGAGATAGACGGCCGGTTACAATATAGAATTTCCACATCACTCATGACTCATTACCAGCACTGAGCACAGCCAGAGCGAGCTGGACGCTCCGCTCATCGTCACCGTCAATCGTCATCCGCGATGAAAGAGATCGCTCACGCACTGATCAAAGCCCAGCTCGCTGGCCGCCACCACCACCTCGTCGCACGCTGTGCGCCCAAAGACGCCGGTTTCGTCTCCGATGCCCGCTATTGAGACGACGAGGACCGAGGCGACGAGCGTCGCGAAGGCTACGACGGCACGGGGATCTTCGTTTGGGTCCACGTCGAGCACCCCGGCGCCTGGCACGCTGCGCAAGACGCGTGCGGACACGGCCGAAGCCCACTCATCTGGGCTCGGCACGCTGCCCGGCCGCCGCCGAAAATCAAGCAGAGTGGCCACATCCTGAGCGACCTTGCGGTTGAGCAGGCGCCGGCCATCCGCAGCACGAACACCGTCCAGGGTCTCGGTGTGTGCGATCACCACACCGCTCACCGTGTCCAGGTGCACCTCCGCACGCCCCTCGACAGCAGAGGCTGGGAGCTTGAGCTCGCCCGAGCGCGCCGCCGCCCAGAGCAGCTGGAAGACCGCAGCCCAGCTGAAGGTGCTCACCGCCTGAGGATCGAGATCGAACTCGATTATGCGCCAGCCAACAAGCCGTGCCAATGTGCGAAGTGGCCGCTGTGCCTCAGAGTGCCATTGCGCGCGCCAGCGATAGCTCACAAGTTCGTCGGACGTAGTCGAAAGTGTGTCGCAACGCAGCAGCTCCGTGTGGTAATATGCGAGCTCGCGCGTGCAGTCGGCGTGCCACTGCGTTGCAGCCGCCACATACGCGTCACGACCCTGCAGCTTTGAAATTTCCAAATCTCCGCGGAAGCAGACGTCCTTGCAGAGCGCTTCAGGCGGGAGCATAGAGCGATCCGATGACGACTCGAGCCATGAGCGTACGCGTGCTGCCGCGTCAAGGCGGTGGGCAGTCAGCGACGTGACAGCAAAGGCAAGAGAACAAGCATATGAAGGGCACAAGAGGTGTGAAGTACCGGTACCGGTAAAAAGACACCGGGGGGAGCCGGGACATTGTACCGGTACAGTTCCGTTTAAAATACACCGGGGTAAAAAGACACACTCACACCTGTCGAGTAAACACCTCTCCTCTCGTTCACAAGTGAAGAGACAAGCGAAGCGGCATTGCCCGAGCGTCACAGCGTGCTGTGGGGAAAGAGAGGTGTTTACTCGACAGCACTCACACAGACGAACCTCACGACCATCCCGACCCACCAACGCACCCACACGCACGGCCGTGCGTGCGACGAGCCGACGACCGCATCAGCGGCCGACTCAACGGCCGCAACCCCGGAGCCGACCGCTCCCCACAGCTCCCCCCATCTCAGCAGAGGGATTCTGAACCTTTGTACCATATTTGGTAAACTAGGACCGCCACCACACCCATGCTAAGGGGGTAGGTCACTGACCTATTGACCTGACCTACCCCTTACCAATGCCCGCTCCTCAAGCTTTTCTAGGTGCTGTTTCCTTGGGGGTCGGTGTCGCGGCGTGGCACGTCTATCAGAAGAAGGCCATTGCACGCGAGGAAGAGGAAGCTCGAAAAGAGCGCGATAAATTAGCGCAGGACTACCGAGAGCGGGCGGAGCAGCGGCGGCAGAAGGAGGGCATTGAGGCCGAGCAGCGGTCGAATGTGGGCTACAAGATGGTGCACACGAAAGAAAGTTTGCTTCTCGAAGATCTCCTGCATGACGTATATGATGCGGTCGCACGGAGTCGCGAGTCGCGTCCATCTGTGAACCTGCCGTTGCTGCGGCTGCCTGACAGCCCAGACAGCCCAGCGGAGGCTGCACTTGGTGTCGGCCTACTGCTCGGCATGGAATCAGATCACGTGGAACGTGTTGTCGAGGACCTGTCCAAGTGCTCCCTCCGCTGGCTTGGTGCAGGTCACCTCACGTGCAAAAGTCTCGTTGCTTGCGCTGAAGCGCTGGAGGCTGGTCCTGTTGCTCTCGGCGTACCTAAGCAATATCTGGCAGCGCTGGACAAGGAGAGCATCAGCGCATTCCTGAGCCTGGTCTTCGACGCATCCAGTTCCACCAGGCCAGTGATACTCAGACTCAAGTGCTACACCGCGACCAAGGTCATAGGTATTCGCGATCTGGCTTCTCACCTCGGGGTGCTCGCTTTGCCTTGGGCTTGGTTCGAGCCGGCGACGGTGGGCCCGCAAGATGAGTTCATCAGTTTTCGCCCGGTCCGCTCTAAGGTGTACGACTCCCACACTATGCTAGGTCTGAGGGATGGATTCGCATCGCTGGACGCGAGCTCCGCGTACTCCAGCTTAGGAGGCATCGATCAGGGCCTTGCTCTGTTCAACTTCGATCCATGTAATGGCTTCAGCTTCCGCATCGACGAGTGGACCGCAGGAGGGGGCTGTAGGTACCGGGTAGGCGAGCCGCTCCCACTGCGGAGTGCTGCCACGCAACGGCGTCGTCATCAGCACGAGGAGCTGTCAGCGCTTGCGTTGTTCCCACGTGATGTGGCGAAGGGCTCCCTCTTCCTCGCGCAGCTCAATGTGTTCTGCCTCACCAAGGTGGGAGCTCGCCGACTGCGTGAGCTGGCGAAGCGTGCGTCGACCGAAGACGAGCCGTCAGACGAGCCGCAGCGTGTCCTGAGCGCGAGAGGTGTCTCTCTCGAGCACCTACTGGCCATTTCCGGCGATCTCGACACGATGGAGGCGGGGCTGCTTCAGTCCCTGCGCACCGTCGACATGGACCTCGTCATCAAACGGCGGGAGGAGATCACAGCGCAGCTCGCGGCCGGGCTACGTAAGGTGCTCCTTGCACCTTACGAAGCGCCCGTGCCCTTCAACGGTACTCCGCGGACGGCTCGGTCGTTGGTCGAGGAGCCGCGTGAGACCGTGATCGCCCAGATCGACGCCTTCGTGCCATCGTATGTCGAGCTGCTCCGCATTCGGCTCTCTCATGTCCCGCGCCTCAGCGACGGCTCTTACCCGCACGAGGTGGTCGCGCCCACTCCCTTGATAGTCGAGGCAAAAGGCCACTACTTGGGCGTGCCCACCGCACCTCAAGCGCGCCGCGCAGCCGACCTTCTGCGCGCTGATGAGCATCTTAGGGAAGTCGAGATGCGTAAACTGGGCACGCTCCCGCTCTCCTACACGATCACCGTCACAGTCACCTATGGGCTGCTCCTTATATCCATGTGCTACGGCATATTGCATGCCTTGTTCACAAGATTCCTGGGCACAGCGAGTCTCAGGCTCCTCTGCCTCCTGGCCCTCGCTTTTGCAGCTTGGACGCACCATGGCACCATGCGTATCACCTGCGGCAACGGCTTCTGCGACCTGGCGAAGGGGGATTCGGACACCGAAGCCGCCAACCGGCTCCTCTCGGCGTCCTACGCTGCACTCGGGCGGCGCTGGATCGGCCGGCGGTTGGGCTGGCGGACGGCGCTCGAGCGTGTGCTCGAGCCTCTAGAGGTCCGATGCCAGGCCACTCTGCACGTCTGGCTTGCACGCCTAGCACGACGGCGCTACTTTGAGGCCGTGCACCGCAAACGCATCGGAAGGCACGAGGTGGCCGCCCTGCTCGAGGATCTCTTCACGGCAAACGAGCAGGCACGCAAGGCTGCGAAGAAGGGCCGATCCTCGAGCGGCCTCTTCTTTTGGAAGCATAGGAGCTCGCGGTACACCGCCACCCGCCAGAGCGGCACGGGCAGAACGCAGCACCAGCCGAAATCGCCGCTGTCGCAGCGGCGGAAGCAGCGGCAGGAGGAGAAAGCGCCCCACGTGAACGAAGAGATGCCAAAATTGTCAGCGCTCAAGGCGTTGGAGACAGCGACGTCGTCGACAAGCCTGCGCGAGGCACTGCTAGATGCTGTGAAATATCGCGAGTGCACAATGTTCGCCGAGGCTCTGCCCCGCGCGCGCCAACGTCTGAAGGAGCTCTTGAAAGCTGAGGAAGAAGAGGGGAACGACGACAATGATAATGACGACACTGTCAACGCGGAAAGTGTGCGACTACCGGGCACGCTGCAGGAGGCAGAGGCCTTCCTCAGCCTTCCCGTGTACGATGAGGGGGCGGACGAGGAGCCTGCAAATATTGACGTGCGCCGCACGCAAGCATCGAACCCCCGACGACCACCGCCGACCGCCGATGCCAAGACGTGCCCACTGGCGACCATTGATCGTGATGCCTCTCACCTCTCGCCTGCTTTCTCAGTTTCTCCGAGCATTCACATTCCCATTCGACACCGCCGACGGTCACCACCGGCTTGAAGACCACTCCTTTGGTTCCGAGCCGCCTCGCTACGCGGATGTGCCAAGAGAGGACCCGGCTCACACCGGCCGGGACGGCCACAAGCCGAAGGATGTGCGCACGGTCATGCACTTACTCGAGGAGCTAGGCTGGCAGATGGTGCGAGCAAAGAAACATTACGTCTTCAAGCGGATGAAGAACGGTGTGCGACAAACGACTGTGATTTCGAAAACTCCTTCGAGCCAGCGCGCGACCCGGAATATCATGGCCGATCTCAACAAACATGAGCAGGCGTTGGATGAGATTCTGCTGGGCGGGAAAGTGCGGCAAGAATCCGGGCCAGCGCTGCTTGGAGTGAGCAATGATCTCGGGGATGGCGGAGGACGTCAGAAGAAAAAGAACCAGAAGAATGGAAAGAAGCACTGATGAATGCAGTATGCAGAATGGTGAAAATACTGTACTCTGTAGCCGAGAAAATTACAACAGAGTACTGTAGAGAGAAAGCCGTCCATCCTAAATGTAAAGTAACGTACACTATAGCTCATTCGAGTGAGTCACGGATCTGTTGGGCTCAGAAATCAGATCCAAAAGTGTGCGCGGATGCCGAGCTCTCGCAGGCGGTGCATCGTGGCGAGCGCCGCGTCGACGCTGATCGACTCTGGGACATCCCCCCAACCGAAGTCTATGTTTGCGTCGAAGTGAAAGTGGTACTCAAAGAATAGCTCGTCGATCAGCGCGGCGAGGTCAGGGCGTTGGGTGAGGGTCCCGATGATCGTCTGCTCGATCGCCGGCGTGTCACTGTCGAGCTTCACTGCGACAAAGTCTTCCGGTCTGGCCACGGACTGAAGCATCTGAAGGAACGAGTTGGGGTTGTGTATGCCTGCCATGGCCTCGTGCAGCTCCCCCTCCATCACGGGCACTTCGAAGAAACGGACCTTGTGCCGGAACTCTGGACCCAAGTTACCCCACCATTCGGAATGCGTCACTGCAGCACGCCGGCGCCGTTTCCCAGCCAACTCAGTTTCCCAGCAAAACACAGCGTCAGGCTCCAAGCACCTGTCCTTGTACAGCTTCCAGAACAGCGGCAGCGAGGGGGATAAGTCCCCACCTTCAACCACCGACGTCAGTATCCCACTCGGAATGCCTTTGAACCCAGACGAAGCACCCATGTCGAATAGCAGTACCCGAGGCTTTGGTAGGCATACGCAACCCTGAGGCCTTGGCCCAAAGCTTTGGCAGCACCCATTGATCCCTTTTTGATGGCTGCAGTCGTTGTGAAGCAGCAAGTAAGTGATGTCGTACAAGCCTGTTGAGTGGCCGGTGGCGTTCTTTGCGCAAGCAGGTACCCCAAACGGGTGGCGCGCCACGCCATGCAGCGGTTCGATGGGCTCCATGTGCCCTTGCACGAGAAAGTGCGAGAGCACCTTGTCTTGATGCTGCGTTGGCGACGGTGCCGGACGCCCGGCAGGTATGTGACTTGTGAAATTCACCCAAGTTTGAGCTGCCGCGACGATCGCAGGCTTCTTGGCGTGCTCTCACAACTTATTGCCTTTTGCGATGTCGCCTGTCAACCACGTCAGCTCCATGTCGCTGGACTCGTACCGCTCAAAGGTGCCGTGGGCCCCCCGAGTCGTGACCTTTGGGACAGTCTGCCCCGGCGTGACAACCCACCGAGTCAGCTCCGCATCAGCGAGCGCTTCCGTGGGCAAGCTGTCCTTCGACGCGCTCTTTGCGTTGCTGGTGCTCGCCGCCGCCGCCATGAGCGCCGCGGGCTGGATGCGCTTGAACCACTCCATAGTGCACGTCCTCGAGAGCTCGTCGCGCTCTCTCCTGAGCGAAGCCGCGAACCTGCCACTAGCAAATGCTAACACGCGAGACCCTGTGTGCAACACATGTTGGCTCGTGTCCACTCCGGAGGCGAGATGCCTACCGAGACATTTGTCGTAACCCCACCCTTTGCCATTGGGCATCAAGTCCAGCAGCTTCGAGAATGTCAGCCACGCCAGTGGAGAAAGCAGGGTCGCATAGAGTTCCACGAACTGGCCACGAGGCAACGAGGACAACCTCGCTTCGTAAGCATCAGCTTCTGTATTGTTTCGCGATTGATGTTCTGTTTCAAGGCTTCGCCCATCCTTTGTGAATCTCATCAATTGCTGAGTTGCGCCCAACACTGTCGGCGAAGCCACATCAAGACGGTGCTGCGACGCAAAAGTCTGCAGACGTGGCACGTCGAGATCAAGAATGTCGACGTCGTCCAACATGAGCAGCTTTGTACCACAGCCGTAGTTGGAGATCTGTCCTAGGCTCATGTGGAGGATCTGACCCCAGAAGGTGTTGTAGTGACGGATGACGTCGCACCTCTCCGGAAAATCGGTGCGCTCCGAGTACGTGAGCATGACGCACTTCCACTCGGGCCCAAACTTCCTCAGGTTCCGATCGTGCAATGTGATATTCGTGCGGTTGCTCACGCTCGCCACGATCAGGAGAGAACAGTTCTGCAAGGCCGTGTCCTCTACAGCCGTCTGCGAGGTCGTGTTGTCTGCGGCCGTAACGAGGCACGCGGTGAGTGCGTCACGCACATACGGCGCTCTCAGGCTGCAATCGGATCGACGGTGCGGCGTGCCCCAGTAGTCTGTCGGATGGAGAACAACAGTGCAATGCAAACCGGTGCCGCTCCGCCATTTTGTGCACACATCCAAGCAGTCAAAACTCGCCACGCTGTGGCCGCATCCGAAGAAGACCCACTCACGGACACCGCGCGCGGTGGGGTGCTGGAGGGTTGGATTCGTGAGCACGGTCATGTTCGCGCGCAGCAGAGCTCCAAGAACGGCCGGCAAGAAAAGTAAGTCGTTCGGGTGGAACTCTGCTTGGAAGAAGCGCACGGAGCGCAGCCAATTGGGGTTGTCTGCTAACACGTGCTTCTCAGCGCCCTCCACATCCATCTTGAGAAAGTCTAAGCGCGGGAAGCAAGCCGCTCGCATGAGTGAGCCCAGCTCTACCGTCGGTGTCATCTCCATGACTGGTGGTTGCCTCCCGCGAACTGAGCCCGGTTCCAACGCCATGATGGCCCAATCCCCCATGCGCTGCCCGGCCAGTTGCAGCTGGCGCGAGCTGTTGTTCCACAGTGCTGCGCGCACGGCCCGAACGTTGGGTAGCGATCGCGTGTTCAGCGATGTCATCCCATAATTGTCCAAGCTGGGCTCAATTGCCAACACCGTTGCGTTGCTCCAAGCGCGTGCAAATAGCCATGTGGAGAAGCCGTCGTTGGAACCCGCGTCCACGACGTACCGCATGCCAAACGGGGTGAGCACGTCGATCAGTTTTGGGAAGTCGATTAGGTTTTCTTTGTGCACCAGCCTATCTGGTCGCGACCAAGTGCCGTCGACGTTACGGATGACACAACGCGGCTTCCCTGTGGGACACTCCGGCAGTGTCACAAACTGTGGCGGTTCTGGAAACAAGGCGACACAGCCCGAATTATGAGCCGCCATGGCTTCCATGCTGAATGGTGTCCGAAAGGTGAGGTCGGTCAGAGGATCGAGGCTCAGCGGAGCGGAGAGGGCGTTGCGCGTCGGGCAGGTTTTTGAGATACCGGTGTCTTTTACCGGTAAAAAGTACCGGTAAAAAGACACCGGGGGGAGCCGGGACACACACGGGACACACACGGGACACGCGGACGCACAAAGGCACACGGACCGCAACCGGTAAAAAGACACCGGGGGGAGCCGGGACACACACGGGACACACACGGTACCGGTATCCCGTGTGTGTCCCGGCTCCACCGGTGTCTTTTTACCGGTATTTGTGTGTCCCGGCTCCCCCCGGTGTCTTTTTACCGGTACCGGTATTTGACTGAAACGCCCGCTGACCGCGCTCTGCGCGCGCCCGGGCGAGGGCTCGCTGTTCGTGGTGGCGGGCATGCTGACGCTGACTGCCATACTTGGTTACCATCGTCGTGACTGGAATGCGACTCGTGAGGGAGAGGTTGAGAGGGAACGAAGAGCATTTCCATCGCTTGACGAAACCATCGCGTCGCTCGCAGAACTTGAGCTGCTGCCACACAAAGACGAACAGACGGACAGTTGGGCAGCCTTCATCATCACAACCGGCAGCAACGGCGGTATGTTTGCCAGGACGGTAGCCGTTGCAAAGGCGCTGGGCATGGATGTGGTGCCTGTCCAAGCCTCGCGGCCGCTGAACTTCGCCACCAAAGAAGATCAGATTGCCGCTGCGTTTGGATGCCAACGGGTTAACGAGACTGGATCCACGATGCTCGGAACAACCCCGTTTGAAGTTGCGCTCGGGCTCAGTCACGAGCGTGCGCTCAGAATGCTGGCGCTCAGCAAGTATGAGTGGGGCCTCATTCTCGAGGACGACGTCATGCTCCACTTTGCTGTCTCGCCCGCACAGGCCTCGCATATCATCCGGCGGGCTGCGGCCACGGTTATAGCAGTCAAGGAGCGCCGAATAGGCCTGTACATTGGCCATTGCGGCCCAGGCTGCGCCAGCAACCAATCCCAATCTCGGTTCGGCGGGATGTCGAGTGGATTGCTGCGCGGGCCACGCTGCAACGCCTTTTGCACACATGCGTATGCCGTGACGAGGACGCACGCACGCACCTTTTACCACGACCTGGTCTGCTCAACGGACGAGGCCAATAACCTGATTTGCGCTGAAAAGTGTTACCGGCGGAGTTGCGCGTTTGACTACGCCATGCGTTCCTTCTTCCGCTTCTCGGATGACAAGCTCAAGTATCCAAGCTCCTACCCTGGATGGACGTCGGAGATGTGGGTGGTGGGCGGCGGGCTGATTGGGAACGACACAACGGGCGCCAGGTATGGGTCAGGTTTATTGCTGCAGAACCGAAGTGGTCTTGTGAACCGGCGCCGTGAAGGGGTGCGGGCTGGAGCCCGTTTCAGATGGCCTCCAACTAACCCGGAGAGTGGCCACGTAAGCTTGTGCCGTGTGCTGCCGAACGAGAGTGCCTGGACCGACGTCGGGGACGGCCTGCGCTGCTCTCTCGTCCGACGCACAGGCCACCGCTTGACAGAGCGATGCGATTGGGGGAATGCTACGGCCAGCTCACATGCCGACGAGTCTGACTCGGTGGCGCCCTCACTGCCGCCCTCGTCGCTCTCGCGCGCCCCCATTCCTGCCCGCTGACGTGCCGACTGAGATCAGTCTAGTCTAGGAGCTGAGAGAATCTAGGTTACTGCCATTCCCCCCCGTGTAAAATTTGTGTGTCTGGGCGAATGCAGCGTCCCGTCCGGTCCCCGCGGTCCCGGTCGTGGAGAGGTTATCAAGAAAAGCGTATACTTGATACACAGTCGAGCACGGCGCGCACCCGGTTCCGCTCTATCGATATGTACAGCCGTGTAGCCGTGAGGCGTGAGTGGTATTGTTCGGTTTACTAGCGCCCGAGAAAGAACTGAATAGAACTAAACTGACAGTCAATCTGATTTGAATTCCTCCGGCTCCCCCGCAAATTGCTCCCCCGTGTCTTCTTGTACCGGTACCTGCACGTACCGGTACCGTGAGTGTGTCCCGGCTCCCCCCGGTGTCTTTTACCGGTACCGGTACCGGTATGTGCGCCCGCGTGTCCCGTGTGTCCCGTGTGTGTCCCGGCTCCCCCCGGTGTCTTTTACCGGTATGTTCATGTTTGTTTTCTGACGGTCCCACCCGTGTTTGGACTGAGAACTTTCACACCTCTCCCGATGGCCGACTCATCGTGCGCCGCCGCCGCGATTGATGTCGCCGGGCTGGTGAATTCGTCTCGGCATCGTCACCGCTGCGAGGTGCTTCGGCGTCTATGCTTCTTCAACGGCACGATCCTGCCGTACGAACCTGGTCCGGACGCGAATGCAGCGTTGCGCATCGCAACCTCGATGATCGTGCGCTCGCAGTTTGGCTCGCACGCCACGTTTCCGCTCGCGCAGCTTCATCCGATGCGGCCACCCGCGACCGGATCCACTGCGGCCTCGCTCCTATTGCGCCAGGCGGAGCAGCTGTCGCGATGCGTGCCTCTCGTCTGGATACCGGTATGGGCGTTCAGCTTCGCCGACTCATTCGTGTCGTCGCTGGTGCCGATCGATGAGTTACTGTCGGCGGGCTTGATCAACGAGCACGTGCAGCTGCGCCCGGACCTGGTCGCATGGCCGCGTTCCAAGAATCCGATCTATCGTATGATCGGCAGCCTGAGCACGCAGCCCATTCGTACCGTTCGCGAGGTCGCTCCGAAATGCGACGACGCTGCCGCTCGCCGGAGGCTCGACGAGATGGGTGAGAGCCGCCTTCCCAGTGCCCGCGACGACGCTGCCGCTCGCCGGGGGCTCGAGGAGATGGGTGAGAGCCGCCTTCCCAGTGCCCGCGACGACGCTGCCGCTCGCCGGAGGCTCGACAAGATGGGTGAGAGCCGCCTACCCAGTGCCCGCGACGACGCTGCCGCTCGCCGGAGGCTCGACGAGATGGGTGAGAAACGCACCCGACGCCGCCGCGACTCGGAGGGCGGTGCACGCCGGCGCCGGCGTCCATTAGAGCAGCCCTGTGCTTCTACCTGCTACGAGCGCGTGCTCGTGTGTAACTTCAGATCCACCTTTGACCCATACGGGCCGCCAATGGCGCCGTGGCGAGCAGGCCAACGCGTCGCTCGGGCTGTGGAAGGCGGGCGGCCCGTTCCGGTGGCAACGGCGAGCCCGCCTTCCACAGCCCGCCTTCACAGCCAACGGGCCTTCACAGCCAACGGCCCGTTGGTTCCGGTGGCAACGGCGCTCGGCGAGCCCGCGCCCGCGGCGGCGCCCGCCTTCCACAGCTCGCCTTCACAGCCCGCCTTCCACAGCCTGCCTTCCACAGCCCGCCTTCCACAGCCTGCCTCCACGGGACCGCCCGTGCTGCGCGTCGTGTTCGTCAATCGCACGCGGACCCAATTCTCGCGAAGCTTGACGAACCTGCACCAGCTGCTGCACCGCTGTGAGCATCGAGTTCCCTTGATGACCATCGAGTTCCCTTGATTACCTTCGAGTACCATTGATTACCATTGAGTACCCTTGATTTCTCTGGTTTGACGAACCTTTCACGAGCTGCTGCACCGCTATGTGCACACACACTGATTAACCTTTGATTAACCTTGATTAACACTTATTAACCTTGATCACCCTTGATCACCCTTGATGGCCACCCTCATCAGGTGAGCATACGCCGCCCTCCAAGTGGCCGCACCGCACGCGCGTCTTGTGTAGTGCTCACGAGTTTGGGTCGCCTTCTAAATTAGGCAGCTTGCGCAGCGATGTGCATGCCGCGCGGGTCGCCGACGTGCTTGTCGGCACTCACGGTGCGGGTCTGGCAAACGCCTTCTTCATGCTGCGTGGCGCCTCGTTGGTTGAGGTGCGCCCCGAAGGTTGTCTGACAGATGAGCGCATGCTGATTGCCTCCCTCATCAAGTGCCCCCCGAAGGTTGTCTGACAGATGAGCGCATGCTGATTGCCTCCCTCATCAAGTGCCCCCCGAAGGTTGTCTGACAGATGAGCGCATGCTGATTGCCTCCCTCATCAAGTGCGCCCCGAAGGTTGTCTGACAGATGAGCGCATGCTGATTGCCTCCCTCATCAAGTGCGCCCCGAAGGTTGTCTGACAGATGAGTGCATGCTGATTGCCTCCCTCATCAAGTGCGCCCCGAAGGTTGTCTGACAGATGAGTGCATGCTGATTGCCTCCCTCATCAAGTGCGCCCCGAAGGTTGTCTGACAGATGAGTGCATGCTGATTGCCTCCCTCATCAAGTGCGCCCCGAAGGTTGTCTGACAGATGAGTGCATGCTGATTGCCTCCCTCATCAAGTGCGCCCCGAAGGTTGTCTGACAGATGAGTGCATGCTGATTGCCTCCCTCATCAAGTGCGCCCGTATCGCTTCGAGGGCGTGTGGCCGAATGAGTACGGGCTGATTGCATGCTGATTGCATGCTGATTGCATGCTGATTGCATCCCTCATCAGGTGCGCCCGTATCGCTTCGAGGGCGTGTGGCCGGATAAGTACTTTCGCGCGCTCACGTCGCTCGAGCAGGCAATCCTCTATTGGCAAGTCTCGTCAGGCGGTGCCAAGCTCTCAGTACCGCGTCCGAAGGATGATGTGTCGGTGTGGGACGCGCGAGATCACGCGGTCACGCTGCCGTGGAGCACTCTGCGGCAGGTGCTCAGGACGGCGCTTGTGCCGGCATCCGTCCACTGAGTGCCTCCGATTGCGTCTCTGAGTGCATGCTGATGGGCTCCCTCATCAGTGATAGGTCTCTGAGTGCATGCTGATGGGCACCCTCATCAGTTGCTCGAGGGCATCCTCCAAGTTCGCAACTCGGATCGATGATTGCATGCTGATTGCATGCTGATTGCATGCTGATTGCATCCCTCATCAGGTGCTCGAGGGTATCCTCGAGGTTCGCAACTCGGATCGTGGCTACCTGCGTGCGTACCTGCGTCGGCTCTGGACGTCTGGCATCGTGTATACCAGCCAGCCAGACTCCGATCGGCGCTCAAGACGGCGCTCAAGACGGCGGCTACGCCAGATGATGATGCCGACGACGGCAGAGTGGAGGCCGGTAGGGCAGGTGGCCCCGCTGGCGCACGCGACGCCGGAGGTCCGAAATCTCACGCGTGCAGAGGGGGCATCTAGAGCGTTGTCCTGGGCATCTAGAGCGTTGTCCGCAGCCCCCGCGCCGCGCATTGCAGCCGCGCCACCCCGCCCTACCGTATACGTCTATGAGTTACCTGCGGAGCTCGTCCGCATGCACACGGCGATCACGGGCCAAGAGATCCTCGCGCAGGTCCTCGGCCGAGCGCTTCTACTTGAGTGCCACTGATTGCCCCCCTCATCAGGTCCTCGGCCGAGCGCTTCTACTTGAGTGCCACTGATTGCCCCCCTCATCAGGTCCTCGGCCGAGCGCTCCTCAATTCCCCACACCGGTCGTCCAATCCGGAGCTTGCGGACTTTTACTACTTGCCGCTGCCGTTTCATTGGGGTGGGCGCTCGAATGTGCCCCTCTGATTGAGACGGCTGATGAGAACGCTGATGGCCACTGATTGCCCCCCTCATCAGGTGGGCGCGGCCGAATGGACGTGATTGCGTCGGTTGATGAACGTTGATGACAACTGATTGCACCCCTCATCAGGTGGGCGCGGCCGAATGGGCGTGGCAGCGTTGCTTGGCTACGTACGCGCCACGTGGCCGTACTTCAATGCCTCGCTCCGGCGGGCGCAGCCTAATCATCTGCTGCTCTTTCCGGGAGACATGGCCATGGACTTGCCGAGGCCGCGCATGCAGCCGCCCCTTTCGCCCGAGGTCGATGCGTCGCAGGTGCGTGCCTCTGATGGCCTCGGACGGCCGTGGATGACCTCTGATTCGAACCCGATGCATGCTAAGCGCAGGGATCCTCACGACACTTTGTCGCGCTCACACTTACGGGTAATCCGGAGGTCGGCTTCGTACCTGGCAAAGACGTAGTCCTCCCACCGACACATGATCTCAAGGGAGGGCCGTCGGCGCATGATCGCTGCTGCGGCGCGGCGGCGGCGGCGCGGCGGCGGCGACGACGACCATCCAGCCAGCCAGATTGCAAGCTCGTCCCGATCTCGCTCGCGAGCTCGCCCTGGGGGCCCGCTGTGAACAATCGTAGTTTCGTCGTCACCTGGGCGGGGCAGGCGTCGGGCGGCGGCATGGGGCGGCACGGCGGCAGCGGCGTGCGCGTTCGCCGCTGGCTTTCGACCGCCTCCGACGCCGAGCTTCCCCTCGGCTCCCTCGTGACAGGTCATCAACGAACCTGACGAACCTTCATCATCCTTCATCATCCTTCATCATCCTTAATCATCCTTGATGACCTGACGTTGAGCTTCCCCTCGGCTCCCTCGTGACAGACACAAATAACATGGACCACCGGAAGCGTAATGTGAGGCTCTTGCCCGAAGAGGCGCTCGTCTCGACCGAACCCGAGCACCCGCGCTACGGCTTCCTCTCGCCCCACATGCCCACACCGTCCACCTTCTGCCTTGCACCCTATGGACGTGGCAACGGTTGGGAAGGTCGCTCGGCGAGTGCAGTACGCCAGGGGTGCATCCCGATCTCGATCGCTCCCGAGGGCTCCGTCCGCGCTCTCGAACCCTTCGTACCGTGGCGAAACTTCTCCCTCTTTGTCGCCGACGCGCCACTCGGTACATCGGATGGCCTCCCTGAGTGCCTCCCTGATGGCCTCCGAGTGCCACTCTGAGTGCCATTCTGATGGGCTCTGATGGCCTCTGAGTGCCTCCCTGATGGGCTCTGATTGCATCCCTCATCAGGTACCCTCGGGGAGCGCCTACGACGTGCCCTCGCTGAGGTCTCTGACGCTGACGTGACGCGCATGCGCTGCGAGATGGCGTGCGCGGCGACGCACATGAGCTGGGGGGAGGAGGTACCGCCCGCCTCGTGTGCGCCCGCCGCGCAGCGCGCGCACCAGACGGGCGTTGTCCCCACATTGATGCGCATCCTCGCCAATCGGAGGCTGGCCGCCGAGGAGCGCGTGGAGCCTAGGCGCTGCTTGTGCGAGAGCGCGCCGAGCGAATGGCACTACGGCCTGTAGGGTGTAGGCACCTGCTAGAGATAGAGTTAGAGAGAAAAATAGCCGCGTTGATTAGCCCGGCGGGAGCGAGTACTCTGTACTACAGTAATACCACAATGTTGGACCGCGGGAGCCGGGACGCGGGAGCGGGGCGGAGCGCTACGAGAGAGGAGAGTTGTCTTTTGTCTTATTTTGGACCGCGCGCAGTTCCCAAGGAGGGGGTGACCATCGGGCGGCTAGAACTTCCTCCTGGCGAGGGGCGAAGCCGCATCACGATACGCGCCTGTTCACGTTCACATCGGAGGACCCGTCCGCAAAGCACCGATTGGGTCGACTCGGAGCTTGTTGTTTCTTGGCTCTAGGGTCTGGACGTGGAAAGCAATGCAGGGCTTCCTGGAAGCGCCGTTGCTCGATGCTGGGACCTCCTTTGTGGGTGATTACCCGCGCCATCCTCGGAAGTTCGAGTCGATTGCCAATGCGGCCCGCTTTGAGAAGCCGCTCCGGCGCCGCAACCTGGCGCTGTTTGCTCTTTCGGCGCTACAGCTCGCACTCGCGTACACCTCGCTCGAGCTCAGTTTCGAGGAGATACCGACTAACTACACGAAGGATGGCATTGCGGTCGACCCGTTGGAGTGCGATCCCGGCGTCACCTTCAATCAAACGTACACGCGGCCGCTGTGCTTCGTCAACTTTGGATTAACGGTGCTCTTGTGGCTGGTCCTGTACTCGTACTACGATGTCAAGTACAAGGCATACTGCAGCGTGTCGCTCGTGCCGCGCGACCCTCTGGCGCACGTGTACCGCGCGCAGCCCGGGAGCCAGGTCGCCATGCGCCCGCCGTCTTTGTGGCGAGGTCCCACGCTCAAGGTCTTCCTAATCGAGGCGATCTTGCTGGCGGTGCAGCCTGTACCGTGGGTCTCGGCGCTCTGGTACGAGCAGCTCGCGTTTGCGATCAACCTGCGCCTGCCGTACCTGGCGCTGCGCATCGTGCGCGACTTTAGCACCATTTTTCAGTATCGAGAGATGCTGCGACGTGAGGCCGGTCTGCCGTTTCTCACTTGGGGTACGACCGTTCGGCTCGTGTACGCGAGGCACTCTCTCAAGTTCATCTGCGTTATGTTCTTCTATGCATACCTGACGCTCACGTATTGGGTCCACGTGATCGAGCGCGACTGCAACCCTGAATTCAGCAAGATCGGCAACTCGGCATGGTTCGTGCTCGCATGCTCCGACCCGTCGCACTGATGAGTTTCGTCGCACTGATGAGTTTCGTCGCACTGATGCGTTTCGTCGCACTGATGAGTTTCGTCGCACTGATGCGTTTCGTCGCACTGATGAGTTTGGGACGTGCCCGCTGATCGCCTCCCTGATCGCCTCCCTCATCAGGTTCATGATTGGCACGATGACCACCGTCGGCTACGGCGACTACACGCCGAACGATCCGATTGGGCGTGTGGTGTCTTCCTTCGCATGCGTGTGCGGCATCGTGCTGCTCGCACTGACGTCGATGGTGGTCACTGACAGTCTCTCACTGAGCAACTTCGAAACGACCTTACTACGACGCGTCCTCGACAACGAGCTCGAGAAGGTCGAGATGGAGGCCGCCGCCCTACTCGTGCAGCAAGTGTGGCGCGTGCGAGGCGCCTTGACGCGTCGAGCGCTGAGTGTGGAGCGTGTGCCACCTCTCGTCGGTGACCTTTGCCTGACCTCGGGCGACGCACCCACGACGGCGCCCGCGACGGCGCCCGCGACGGCGCCCGCGACGGCGCCCGCCGCTCCGTCATTCCGGGGTCGCCGCGTGATGCGGCGCACTGCCTCGTCAGCGCTTGCGGCGTCCACCACAGCGCTCAATACGCGCCATGTGCGCCTCATGCTGCTGCACCGCGTGCAGCGGCAGCGCGAGCAGCGACGCCTCCTCAATTTGGAATCCCTGTCGGACCCGGGGACGATGTCGACGATGGTGCGCCGGATGGACGCACTCGAGCAGCGCGTGGCCGCCGATATGCAAGCGCTGCGCGAGATGCACCACGCGCAGGCCGAGGCCCTCGCGAAGCTCATCAACCGGATCGAACAGTTGGCGGCGCCGGCGCCGGTCGCGGCGGGCGCCAACGGGCAGCCGATTGACGCTGCCGCCTCTCCACTCCCACGGGGGTAAGAAAGAATCGATATAACATATATGGTTGTGATACCGTCGAACGTAACGAGACACACACCCAAAACTCGACAGATAATGCGTTAGAAGCTTTGAAAGTCGCCCCAACTCGCCCCACATCCAATCGGAGGTGTCTATCTTCCGACGCGATCTCGACTTCGTCGTTCCCGGCAGGAGACGGACCGACGTGCGGCTGCACGCCGGGGCGCAGTCACCGGGACACCGCGAAATCTATACATCTGTCCACGCCCCACATGCCCTATCCGTGCATCGCCATCGGGGTGTCCACGTGGCATTCCCCGATCGACGCGCATTGTCTGCTATCACTACTCCCCATCGACGCGCAGTGCCTCCTGTCTTCACGCTCCAGCTGTTCTTGTAGGGTTATTGTAGAGGTATGGAGTTGATGCACCTCATCCTCGCGCAGAGCGGTTTGGGGTCGGGCCCGCCCCCGCCCCCGCACGCTCCTGTGCGACCCGCGCCATATACATCCGTGGCGAGGTGCACCTTGGTGAATGGAGCGAGGGCATCGACGACTCGGCAGCTCGTACCTCGGTATTCAACGAGCCTTCGGTAGGCAATGCCTGGCCGCAGCACGTGGCCCCCATGGGCCATGGTGACATGCAGGCCGTTGCCGACGTTGGCATCGGCTCAAGCGCCACCGTGGAGCCATGATCCCCGCCCTGGGCGAGGAGCAGGTCAGTGGTCTGAGTGCGAAGATCGGCCTCGATCACCTTTGCACTCAGGCTGGCGACATGCTCGATCAGCACCCTCATGTCGCGTTGCAGACCCTGCATGTCCGAATGCAGGTCATCCAGACGCGTAGTCGATGCATCCGCCTTTGGCAACGTCGCGCCAAGAGCTGGGATCTCCAGCTTAGCAATTGTTTTGCTTTCCTCGACCAGCGGGGCCACAACGCGGCCTCTCTTCTTCTCTAACATAGAGACAAGAGATCCCGTAAAGCCAGGCATAAGCTGTAACGAGGCGGACTCAAACTTCCTCTCCCAAGCAAGCTGCAAACGCAACGCGTAGATGTTTTTCTTGGCCTCCAACTCCACCAGCGTCCCGTCGTATTCTGCCAAACTCACGATGACGTACATGCGCATCTGCACGCGGCGCACAGTCTCCTTCTGCTGATGAGAGCGCAAAAGTGACTGGTAGAGCACCTTACCCTCGACCGAGAAGCTGTGGAAGAGCTTCCGGAGATCGTCCGCGGCGATGGTCGCCATCTCGCACGGCGTGATCGCGCGATGCGTCGCGGAATAGCGCCGCCCTGTGAGCACGGAGGTGCCAAAGAATTTTAAGTGGCTGACTCGGTAGAGGGACCGACCGTCCATGGAAGATACTGCCTCCGCTTGCCCCTTCATGAGGATGTACAGGCCGAGCGGCAGGTCGCCGCGCGTGTAGATGATATCTTTTGCCACCGCGAAAAGCGGCTTGCACAGCGCGAAGATATCGACCTGCATCTGGCGATCGAGCGTCCTCGCGAACAGCGGGATCTTGCCAATCGTATCCTTTAGGATGTGCTCGACAACCTCCAGTCGCATCGACGGCGTAAGATTGCCGAGGATGGCATGCTCGTCAAAGGCCGTGCACGTGTCGTAGTAGTTCTCATAGTACTTGCGCATTCGGACCATCAGCTCACGAGGCAGCTTGCGCCAGCGCATGTACTCCTTGATCTCGTCCATCCGCTCTTCCGTTAGGCCGCCTTGCCGATCGAGCGCCTTGACGAGCGACGCGATCGATGAGATCATGTAGCCGAAGACAAGCGCGCCCATGAGCAGTGCAAACACGGCATAGCTGCGCTCGACATCGTTCGTGGCGACGATGTCGCCGTAGCCGACCGTGGTCAGTGTGGTCAGTGCCCAATACATGGAGGCGAGGTACTGCGCTTCCGGCGGCTCCTCGAGGAGGTACCCATCCTTGTACGTGCTGACCCACGTGACGATATCGGGATCTATGCCGACAATGGTCGCCATGTAGAACCAGAAGCACGCTAAGATATGCGCCAGGAAGATGAGCGCGAGGAGCATCTGCATGATCCGCAAGAAGCAAAGGTTGAGATCGAAGCGGTCCTCGAGCTCAGCGACGATGGTGGCGAGCCGAAGCAGCTTGAGCAGGCGGAGAAGCCGAAAGAGGCGCAAGAAGCGAAGCATGCCCAGCTCATCCTGCTCGCCCGCGAAGAGTGAGTCGATTAATCCTACAGGTATACACGATGGAAAATCGATCCAGAACCATCCCTGCAGGTAGCGCAAGGCGATCGAAGGACGGTCGACGACCCACTTATCTCCCTCAGCGTAAGCGGTATTGAAATTGAAGATGACGTCGACGAAGAAGAGTAGGGACAGGGAAATCTCGAACTTATCGAGCCATCCTGTTGCAGGCGCGTTGAAGCAGATCCTGTACGGCACCATGACCGCCGAGTAGATGATCAAGTTCAGCACGATAAGGTCCCACGACTCCTTCCATTTGTCCGTGGGCAGGAAGATGCCGTCCGTGCGCGCGCGTTTCACCTCCGCTGCCTGGTCCTCGTCAGGATCTGATGGTTCCGAAGGCCCGCACACGGCCGACGACAGAGCTTGGCAGAAATGCTGAACTGAGAGCGACAAGTGATCCCCAGAGCTGCGAGTTCCACTGGCAGTTCCCGTGCGTGTCGGTGCTTGTCGTTTGTACCCGCCTGGGCTCCACTCGACCGAATGGGGGTCATCTCCTAGTAATCTTTGCCGTCCGGAGAACGCCTCCAACACCTTGAAGCGTTTGCCGTCCGGAGTCGCTTCGTACGGGCCGCCAGGCGATTTACGCATCACTTGCCCGGGCATTCTTGTTTTTTCATCTTTCCTCTCGCCCGTGGTCATCCAGCGACGCTTCGCGCGCTTACCTTTCATGAAAAAGGAAATCAAAGGTACGACACACCTACACGTTCATACAAACTTGACAACACAAACAGCTTCTAAAATTTGAACCGTTGTTCACAGTACACCAATGCGCGCACGGCAGCACCGCGAGGCCGCACAATCGGGCGACACGCGCCTGTCCGACGAGGCAAAGCCACGAAGCGGAACGCTGCGCATGAGTACCTTCATCACTCTGCTCGGAGCAAGCGTCCTTTTGTTGCTGCTGGCCAAGGCCTCGACGCCGAGCATTCAAGTCCTGACGGGACAACTGCCACGACCTGTGGGCGCGGTGAGCGCATTGACACTCGCCGCGACGACAACCGCTCACACGACGCCGATGCCTGCAGCAGCATTCACGGCGACTGAAGCTCCCCGCACGGCGGATCCACCCATCGCTGTGGCGACGGCCGCTCCTGCTGCCACCACCACCGCGCGACCGGCACGCGTTGCACTCATCATGCTAGTCGTGGGCTCGCGCTTCCCTTCTTGGTGGCCGTTCCTCGTGGCGTCGTACGAGCGCAACGCACCAACCTACACGCTCATCGTGGTGCACACCAGCGCGCTCTCCGCCGAGGACAGCGGCTTGCCTAGCAAGGGTCGTAACGTGCGCTATGAGTACGTGCCTCTCTCGGCGCTGCAGGCGCGCTTCGTGCAGAAGCTGGGCGCGACGCCCGCACGGGTGGAGGCCAAGTTTGCGAGCGCCAAGGGCCTGAGCGATCTCAAGCCCTTTTATGGGCACGTCTTCGAGGAGCTGCTCGACGAGCGCACGTACACGCACTGGGGATGGGCGGATTGGGATCTGCTGCTCGGCGACTTAAGCGCCGTTGTGCCCGAGAGATCGCTGTGGGAATATGACGCGCTCACGTTCCCGGGGGCGACCCTCGGTTTCGCATGGGCCGGCCAGCTCTCCATTTTGCGTAACGACGCGCCGAGCCGGGCGCTCTACACGGTGGTACCAAACCATCTTGAGCTTGGCTTCAAGACTGGCGCGGGCGAGCAACGGCAAAGCGGCTGGGAGGAGCGCGTACTACTGCGTGAGACGCTGCGCCACCGACCCAGCTACGCCATCCTCTTTCACATGGCCGCCCAATTCGATTATAAGGCGCAGTGGCTCACATGGGTACCCTTCGACCATTACTGGCATGAAGGCAAGGTGTGGCGCTGCGCGAAGCAACCGCTCACGCGGCCAGGCCGGCCGCCGCTGCTAGTGCAGAACGCGACGCGCTGGCTTGCGGACGTGCGCCAGGTGATCGAGGATCCGCACGGCTTCGAAAGGCGCACGGATGGTCGCGTATGTATTCGATGGGATTTGGAATCCTCGCCATGGCGCTGCTGCCCTCAAGGGACTGGCGTGCATTACGCGTGGAAGGACGGCAAGCTCACGCCCATCCTCACGGGCTTCATCAACGCCTCGGCAAGCGTGCGCGCTGCCCTCGCGGCCGCAGCCCGGCTGGCCAACGTCGTCACGCGCGAGCGCTCCTACGACGTGTGCCATGAAGGCGCCTTCTTCCATGCCGGACTGACCCCCAAAGGGTCGCGACTCGCGCCGTCGTGTGCGCATGGTACGTGGGCGCTCCAGGACGACATTGGGCGCTTCTCAGGGGCGCTCGCCTTGCTCCAGGAAGACTGCTCCGCTATGGCCGCATCGAAGCGACCTCGTGAGGACTCAAGTGACGTAAGATTACTGACGTAAGTGGTGTGATCGCAGATCGGTGCACGGTGTTCAGCAGTAGGCGTACAAGCGCACAGAGCTCATGAAACTTAAAATTTTCCCCTTACCGCGCTCGTCGGCGGCATGATTGAGCTCAGAGGACCGACACTGCCCTCATCCTCGTCCTCGTTCTCCTCCAAGCAGAGGCCGTCGTCGCCATCGGACGTGAGATTGTCCTCGAGAGCTGCGTCCTCCTCATTTGGGTTGTCCTCGAGGCACAGACCGTCCTCGCCTTCGCTATCATTCTCCTCGAGCACGAGACCGTCATCGTCATTGTCATCGGCACGGATCTGCTCCTGCTCGAGCTCATCGTCATCGGATCCGGTGAGAGAGGCATCTTCCCTAACTCCCTCACTTCGCGGCGCTGTCTGAACACTGCTGCTGCTCCCGGAGCTGATGACCATCCAATCATCGTCGCTGCCGCTACCGCCGCTCGTAAGTTTCGGACTCAGACTCGTGAGCGGTGCGGCAGCCTCCTCAGCAGTGCCGGCCGTGGCCATTTTGCCACGAAGGTAAGTCCAAAGACGCTGATCCAAAGACGCTTTTTTGAGGTGAGCCAGCTTTATACTTTCCCGCACAGCCTGAAGCTCACGCCCCTGTGGAGAGATGGGCTGTCTGTCACCGGTCTGGTCCGCCATCGTATGTTGAAGATGCTCCTCGACGTACATGTACGACAAAAACGCGTGAACTCAAGGCGCCTTCGGCATGAATAACCGCACGCGGAGCTATTTATTCACAGTCCTGTCCTCGTGAAACTCGCACGCGTTTTCGTCAATACAGAAGCTCTCGGCATGCGGCGACGGCCCCCTCCATATGCCCAAGAAAGCTCGGTCACCGAGCAGCGCACTCGGACCAGCAGCCGCAGCCGTGTGCTTATCTGGCTGGCTCGGTCGGGAGGTAGCAGACGGCGGTGCGAGCATACGCCGTGAGTTGGTCGATGCCATAGGTGCGGATGTGCACTTGGCCCTCGGCTACCTCGCAAGTGACAACTGCGATAGCGAGAGCTCATGCCGTATTGGGGAGCGGCTACATGGGCTGAAACCCTTTAATCGGGTCTCCGTCTTTCGCCTGCCGTCGACCCCGGAACTTGTGGCCGCCATGGAGGCACTTCCGCACTGGCCAGCCATCGTGCATGCCTTCGGCAAGCGCTGTGTGCGTAACGTCACTATCGCTGATGGGCCTCGGTACGATTGCACCGGCTTGTACATGGGCAATACGATATTCTCGCCTGTGCTCGGCACCACGTCGAGCCTGCACGAGTTCGTGGGATTTCAACGATGCCTGAGCGACCTTATCGGGCCACAAGAGACGCAACGTAACCGACCGTATGAATGGCTGGTGCACTCGCGCCTGGAGGCCGTGTGGCTGAGGCCGCACCCGCCGCTCGAGATGTTCGACCCTCGCTACGTGTGGATTCCGAACGGCGAGGACTACTACGGAGGGTACAATGATCGGCACGCCGTGCTCGCGCGCGACGCCGCCAAAGTCTACTTTGGCCGTTGGGAAGCCATCGTCAGTGGCGACGTGATGCGCATCGATCGGCAGTTGAGGGGCGGCAAGGTGGCCGATCGTGGCCTGGTGCAGAGCGAGCCCTTCTTGAAAGCCTTGCTCAACGCCGCTGGGCTCAACGTCCGCCGCTTCCCGGCGGCCATGCCGCTAGCATGCTGTCCCGAGAACGCCCGTTGCTTTGCTGCTGCATGCTACACGAGGGTCTTGCCGGCTGCGCAGCAGCTTCTGGCGCTGATGGCAGCTCACGACGAGAACAGAACCGAAGACAAGATCGCCCTGATGTCGAGGGTCTCTGCGCGAGCCTTCGTCTGTGAGGATGTGATGAAGAGGCTGCTCCTCGAGAAGCGATACCCGTCGGGTGCCCACCACGGCGCCGCCCTGGCGCCAAGGTCGGCCGATCTCGAGGCCGGGAGATCGAGCTGCAGCTGGCCATCTGGTTCGAACTCGACTGAGCCCTCCGTCGTGCGCGGCAAATACCGAGACGAGGTCGAGATGGCCGTCCAGCACGCGCTCGCTCTCAGCCTCCCAGGCGCGCGCTACAAGACGATCTTTCCGCATGGCGAGGTGCATGGACCGACAGGCGTGTGCCGTCCGGCGACGCCTGTTGGCCAGCCGCATCGCAAGAGCGCTCCGCCGTTTGGCGGCCGCCCGTGCGGCGCCGTAGTGGTTGTCGTTCCTGTGCAGAGCCGCCGAACGTTTGATGCGTTCATCGGCACACTGAGGACGGCATTACAGATGCGAAATCCCCTACGAACCTTCGGCACCTCTGCATACGTCAGGTGGTCTCTGAGTTGACGTGGCGTCGCGCTACCTATATAACACTGTGTTACTATATAATGCGTGTTGCGCGGAGATGCCCGTCGACCTCGCGGATTATATACCGACAGACAAGCTGTGGCGGTGGACGAGTATAGCGAGCCCCCGATACCCCTCGCCTCTACTCTCGGACCCGACCACAGGCACCAGCGCACCACACTGCAGTGCGAGTCCATTTTTGTTCATGTGAAGAATGTTGGTGTGTTGTGAGTGTTACCCTTCACGCATTTGAGTTTGGTTTGTGCGTGTTGGTGAGGTAAAATCCGAATATGTGTCTGAAAGTCGTGCCATGGAGGGCGAAATTTGGGGGGTGCGGGGCGGCAGCCCCGCGAAATTTTTTCTGACGCGGACGGTCCGGATTCATCGGAAAATACTAAAATTTTTCGAGTCGGATACTGGGAGGGATTGCGGCCCATGGCTAGAGCTTAGAAGTAACAATCCATATGCATGAATCACATCAAGGCCCTTCAGCCTAACTTCAGCCGCTCACCGCACGCTAGACGCTTCACTACAATGTCACTTCAGGCTAAGCGTTGCAATGCGAAGATATTGCCAAAATGACGGGCTCAAGAATAGCACTTACCGAACGCGGGCCGGGCGCCAAGTGAGCTCACAACATCGCAATGGCTAGGGAGCTTTGGGCCCGGCTGCAGCT
>Ga0210244_100423_pt1 | contig 39617 bp, 39 predicted proteins | sample ChrtobMetaP3_0mM_FD_155473 | JGI IMG/M metagenome (GOLD analysis project Ga0210244, IMG submission 155473) | Chrysochromulina tobin associated microbial communities from unialgal haptophyte culture, Seattle, Washington, United States - P3_0mM | ecosystem: Host-associated > Algae > Haptophytes >...
TCGAGGCCGGCGAGCAGCTCCGACACGGTGGGCGGCGGCCCCTCAAGAATCGCCGCGCTCACGTGCGCCGTCGTCATCGCGCCACTCCAGCTGCGCCGCGCATTGAGCAGCCGCTCCATCTGGCCGAATGGCCGGCGCACGCCGTCGCCCTCCCAGCGCGGAGGGAAGACGTCGCTCGCAGGCAGCGGCTTCTCGAGCAGGAGCGCCGGGGATGGGCTGCGCGCGGCAAGCACCGATGCCGGCCGCGACCAGCGTGGCGGCGACCAAGCCGATGCCGACAAGATCAAGATGAAGGCGGACCCCATCGAGATCTCTGCGTCCAAACAATTACGAAGTTGGCATGCAACTACGCGTCTTCGCTTTTCTACGCCAAAGGGGGGAAGGGGGGGAAGGGGGGGGGGGGACTTGCTCGCGGCCGCAGCTCCGGCCGCAGCCAGCCAAATGGCCTCCACCATTAAAAACTGTTGGCAAGCGACTTGTCCAGGTCCCGCACTCCCGCTATTATAAAGCCGCCAGGGGGTCTGGAGCTGGAGGCTCGCACCACGTGGAACCCATGCTTTGCCAGGTGGGCCAGCTTCTTGCCCTTCCAGCTGGTGCCATAGGCCCTCCCCTGTTCGGCGCCAGCTCGGCTGCCTCTGGATGTTGGGCGGTTGGCACGGGACAGTGCAGGGTCGTCAGGGTGCATCGGTGGGAAGTGGACGGCAAGGGTGGGATGTGGATTGAGCTCAAGAGGCCTTCACGGTAGGCGCACCACCGTCCTCGTCGTCATCGTCCTCTGCGATCACTACCTTGCGCATCGCACCGCCCTGGGCCTTCATGGTGGTGCGCCTACCTGTACAGTCAAAGATGAGGACGACGACGAGGCGCCGGCATCGCCTTCGAAGCCGGCCATGGGTGGGACGATGCGCAAGGTGCTCATCGCGGAAGAGGATGATGACGATGACGAGGCGCCTGTGTCGCCGTTCTCTGTGCATGAGTACACGGATGTGCACGCGGGCTCGCCGGGGGTCGCCATTGGTGGGACGATGCGCAAAGTGATCATCGCGGAGGAGGACGAGGACGAGGACGAGGACCACCTCGCCGCCGAACTCAATCCAGTTCATCTGCAAAGTCGTCGAGTTCATCCGAGTCTTCATCTTCAATCATCACCTTGTGCATGCTCTTGCCAGCCGCCGGCTTCTCCTCGTCGTCCTCGTCGTCCTCCGCGATCACTACCTTGCGCATCCCGCATCGCACCACTTGGGTACCACTTGGGGCCTTCACGGTAGGCGCACCACCGTCCTCGTCGTCATCGTCCTCTGCGACCACTACCTTGCGCATCGCACCACTTGGGGTCTTCACGGTAGGCGCGCCACCGTCCTCGTCCTCGTCGTCCTCCGCGATCACTACCTTGCGCATCGCACCGCCCTGGGCCTTCACGGTAGGCGCACCACCGTCCTCGTCGTCATCGTCCTCTGCGATCACTACCTTGCACATCGCACCGCCCTGGGCCTTCACAGTAGGCGCACCACCAGACAGACGAGGCGATAGACCCTTGTTCGCGAATGTTCTCAGGTGACGATTCTCGATACAGCCCTCGGCCCGCCTTTCGCACGCTTCACGCTTATATGCACCCTTGTGATTATGTATCGTGCGGCTTTCGTAATGAGTCGACTCGTAACTTGAAAACTCGTAACATGAAACGTGTGACCTAATACCTAGTAACCCTAGATGACGTTTCGACGTACATCCGGGGAGGATCCACCGCGGGAACCCCGGATCCGCGACCGCGTGGCGTCCGGAACGGTAATCCGCGGCGTCGTGCACTCCTTTTGCCTGCTCGTCCACGCGTATCGTCTCGCTCGACGCTACCTCTCTGAGCTCAGTACGTATAGTGAACTCCATCGTCATCAACTGCTCCATCGAGATCAAGTGCTTCCTGGTCCAGCCTTTGGTGCTTTCCCTTCCGTCGGTCCGTGTTCCTTTCGAAGCGTCCAGCAGGCTTCTTCTTCAAGCCTTTCTCGCCATGCAGAGGTGGCTGGGCATCTGCCGGTGCCTGCGCCAGTTGGCTATCTTCCGGCGCTGCGGATGGCACGCCTGCGACTTTGCTGTTGCTCCGCATCCTGGATGCCACGAGAAGCACAGCAAGTCCGAGCGGTAGCAGTGCTAGTACGACACCCCATGCAACGCTAACCCCAACGTCGACAGTGGCGCCCGAAACATGCAGCACAACCGCATTTGGCATCGATGGTGGCGCCGATGGAGGCGTCGATGGTGGCACGTCTGGCGGCAAGAGCGGCGGCGGAGGCGAGGGCCTCGATGGCGGAGATGAGGGCGGCGAGTGCGGCGGCGGCGAGGGCGGCGAGTGCGGCGCCGGCGATGGCGGCGGCGGCTTGTCGTAGTTGACAATTACACCGCCATTATTCAGATCTTTTTTCCACCCCAAAGCTCTCTCATGCATGGAAATTGCGGAGAATCGCGCGGTGACCGTCGTCGCGAAAAATTAACTATCTTCGACACATGCGACGGGCACAATGGACGGTCAGTTCACAGCGCGGGTACGTGCTGCGCCAAACAACCCCTCTGCTTGCTCTAGGTGTGAAGATGAAACTCTCGGCTGCGGACTCCCGCGAAGAGGGTTGATGGTTCCTACCGGTCTGAAGCCCAACTGGGCGTCGGCCGGCCGATGCCGCCGCCGCCGCCTTCATCGTGGGTTGGCTCGCCTTCGCCAACAGCAATTGGCGTGGCGGCTCGCCAGCGCGCTCGAGGCCGTCAGTTCGACAAACGGGTCGACAGCCGCCAGCCGCGGCCACTCATTGCCGGCTGGGCTTCGAGCGAGTTTAGCGACGCTCTCCCAGCCGCGCAGGGCTGGGCATCATGCTCGAGCAGCACGAGGACGACGACGCGGGCTGCTTCGACGCCGCGTTCGATGGTGATCGCACGGCAGCGCCCATCGTCGGATGTGCGGCCGCGCACTGTCAAGGTGTGCGGCCTAACCGCCGCCAACTGCTCCAGTGACGTGCTCCGGCGGTGGCGGCTTCTCGTCGTCCGGCAAAGGCTGCCATCACAGTGGCCATCGTGGCCCTGCGCGGTCGCGCTGCGTAAACTCGTGCGCCACGCCGATGCGCGGCTGCATGCACTCGCGATGCACGGAGCGGCCGGCTGGTGGCGCAGGCGCGCCGCACTTGCGCGGGCATTCAAGCGCGTGCGATATCCGTCCCTAGAATGTGCGATCGTGAGGATCGCCTCCGCAGCGCTCTCCGAACACGCCGCTCTCGAGCGCGCGCTCGCGCGATGGCGGTCCGCTGCGACGCACGCGAAGGTCGAGCGGGCGGACGGGCTCGCGGCCGCCGCCGCCGCGATGACGATCGCAGCGGCCAAGCGCGCTGTCATCAGAGGTCATCAGGACGCTGTCCAGCGTTCGACGACCACGCTCGGCACGACGCTCGGCGATCGCTGGCTGGCCGCAACGGCTCAGGGTGCAATGAGCCCAGCAAGCGATGCGCCTTTGCAGCTGCCGGGCCGTTCGCCTCTTCAACCGCAGGCATGGCGCTCGCCCGGGACGGCGCTGGTGCTGGAGCTGGAGGCCAGCGATGCCGCCAGAGCATGCAGCCCGCAACCGACAGTGGGCCCCAGCATGCAAGTGCCCAACACGGCGCCGTTGGGAGCCTCCGCGCCGCTACCGATTGAGCCTCTGTCGGGCGCTGCGTCGGGCGCGTCCACACCCGTCCGGCCCGCGGGCGCTGCGTCGGGCGCGTCCACACCCGTCCGGCCCACCCCACCGGCGTGCGAGGTGCCCAACACGGCGTCTCGAGAGGGGGAGGTGCCCAACACGGCGTCTCGAGAGGGGGAGCGCACGCCGAGATCCCGTCATGGCGCCCACCACGGCGCCCCATCGGGCACAGCGGGCGCAGCGGGCGCGGTGGGCGCGGTGGGCGCGGCGGACGCAGCGGGCACAGCGGGAGCAGTGGACGCGACGAGCGCAGCGGACGCGGCGCGCACGCGGGCAGAGCGCCTCGAGCGACTAGCCCGCAGTCCGCTTGCGAATGCACGCGCCGCGGCCAATACGGAACTGATCGTGGCAGCGGCACGCGCGAGCTTGGTACGCTCGCTCTGCCCGCCGCAGTCGCCGCCAACACTAGCTCCAGCAGCAGCAGCACCAGCACCACCACCAGCACCACCACCACCACCGCTCGTGGCGGCGCCTCTGCCGTCGCGGGCGCCGCTGATAAGCAGCACCGTCCCGTGTGCCAGCGGCGGCGGCGCGCTCACAGCGGGCCACTCGCGCAGCCGCCTGCCGCCCCCTTCAGCCATCCACGTGCCTCGCCTCGCCGCGTGCCTCGCCTCGGTGCGTGCGGCCGTGACGGAGGCTGCACTTGCGAGTCAGCCAGCGAGCCAGGTCGCCAGCCCGACGCACGCGGCATCCGCCGGCCCGTCCACCTGCGCCGAAGCCGGCGGCGCGGAGGCCGTGCGGCAGCGCGCCATCTCCATCCGTGCCGCCGCCGCGCGCACCGCCTCGCGATTAGCAGAGGCTGCGGCGGGGCTGGCTCTCGACCCCTCTCCTCTGCCGTCGAGGGCTCTCGCGAACGTCGCCCGCCTCGCCGGCGCCGCCGCCGCCCAGCCCACCCACGATGTCTTTGGAGGCGCCTACGCGAGCTTACCGGCCGACTCCGAGGTGCATGCATGCTCGATTGACTTTGATGAGTATGATGACGACGGCGGGGCGTTCGAGGGCAATGGTGGCACCGCCGCGACGGCCAAGGCAACCAGCCAAACTCCCCATCGCGCGCCACGCCCGAGCCCAAACCAGAGCCCCAGTCGAAGCCGACCGAGCCCGCACGCGGCACACGAGCCAACGCTCTCCTTGGGCGCCCTCGGCGCGCTCACCTCGGCGCGCTCACCACGGCGCGCTCACCTCGACGCGCTCACCTCGGCGCGCTCACCTCGGCGCGCTCACCTCGGCGCGATCAGGCCGTCCGCGGCACCGCCCCACCTGCGCTCGCTCCTCCAAGACGTGCTCACGCTGCGTGCACGCGACGCCCGTGCTCATTCGCGCCTCGCGGCCGAGGGAGGCGCCGTCGCGGGCGCCTTTGCGAGGTGGCGCCGCCGCAGCGCCCTCCTCGAGCTGCATGCACACACGTGGCACGTGGCGGCCACACTCGGCCGAGCGCGTGCCTTCAGCTTCTGGCGCCGTCGCGGGCGCCTCGAGGCGCGCCTCGCCTTCCGAATGCAAGCCCTTCGCGCCAAGGTGGTTCGAGGGCTGCGTCGGACGACCCTGAGGCGATGGCTCATTTGGGCTATGGGCGGGCTACGCCGGGCCAGCACGTCCTTGCGCGTCAGCCGGCGCCAGTTGTATTGCCACGGCCGGTCGGCGTGCATTCGGTGGCGACGGGCAGCGGCGGTGATAGCGTCGCTGACTAGGTGCATCGGAACTGTCGCGCTCAGCACCGCTCGCCGCCGTCTCTTCACCGGCTGGGTGCTGTGGACGCAACGACACGTGGCGCGCGCTCTCGCTCGGGACGGCGCGCCCGCCCCGAGGCGCACGCCGCGCCGCGCCGTACCGAGCGCATTCGCTCGCACGCCTCCTTCAGCAGTAGACGACTCACCCTCTGCCAGTGGCAATCAGAGGCAATCAGTGGCAATTAACGACTCACCCTCTGCCAGACGCCTTCGTAGCGAAAGAGGCGCACGGAGCGACGCCGGCGCGGGAAAGCCCGCGGGTAGCGGCGGCGGCGGCGGCGGCGGCGGCGGTGGCGGCGGGCGTCGCTCAGCCAAGCGGCGTCTGCTGCTTCGCTTCGGCTCGAAGCCGCTCGCCTTTTGGCGGCAGGTGAGCGCGCAGGATGCACGACTGCATGGGGCATGGCGCACGTGGGTTCACACGGCTGCCTCACGCACCGAGCACGCCGACACCGCTGCGCGCGCCGTCGCCGCGTTCGCCACGCGGCAGCGCTACCGCGCCAGCCAACTCCGTCAGGGCTGGGGACGCTGGCACGCACGCTGGATCCAGTCAGAGAATCTACAATCGGAGATGGCGCAGCTCCGCGCGGAGCTCGAGAACGTTCAGAGAGAGGGTCAGAAAGCGAGCAGCTTCCTTGAGAACGTTCAGAGAGAAGGTCAGAAGGCGAGCAGCTTCCTTGAGAACGTTCAGAGAGAGGGCCAGAAGGCGAGCAGCTTCCTTGAGCGCATGCGCGCCGAGCGCGAGCGCCAGGTGCGCGAGGCATACGCACTCGAGGACATGCCCTGCATGCAAGTGCTCACCACGGCGCCCGCTCCCCTCTCCCCACAGGTGCGCGAGGCGGAGCAGCAGCGTCGGCGGCCCACGTTGCTGCAGCCGCAGCCGCTCAATGCGATGCCTGGAGCCCCCCTGCCTCAATTGAGCAGCACGGCTCTGATGGGCAGCGGCGCCAGCTGGGGCGAGTATCAAGCGCAGCTCAAGAGCGCGGCCGAGCTGCATCGCCGCCTCGAGAGTGAGCGCCAGCGCTACGCGGGCTTCGCGAGCGACCTGAGCTCCTTTGCGACTCGTTTGCACCTGAGCGAGGAGGGCACGCCCAGCACGGCGCCGTGCCGAGCGTCCAGCGGCTCGGCGCCGCTCACCCTTGGAGTCCCGCCGGCGGCTCGCTGGGGGCTCAGCGAGACGCACCTGCGGGCCGAGCCAGGGCCACCGCCCGTGGGCCCGACGGTGGCCGCCCACTCGGGCCTTTGGCACTATCAGCCGCGCAGCTCGGTGCTCAGGCTCTGACCCGAAACCGCCGGACCAAGTTCCAGGCCGCCCCCGCCGGACCAAGGTCGACCCCGCGCTCGGATGTTGAGGGCACCGCATCGCACGGTTTCACGCGCTCACGCCCGGCCTGTGGTCTCCCCGCATCCCCGCCATCCGTAACGCGTAAGGCCCGATCCGCCGTCCGATAGAGCTTTCTAACGTTAAGAGGAAAACAGTGTTGAAGTGTTGAACAGTAACAACAGAACAACAGTAGAAAGTCGTGAACAACAGAATGTGAACAGGACGAAAATTTTCTTAACATTAACAGCAGACGGCAGAAAGAGAGGAAATTCGCCGAAGCTGTACGTGCACTTGGCGCGAACGGGGGTGAGGCATCGCCTCAAAACAAACCCGGTGTGCTTTTTAGTGTTTTTAACACCACCCACTCTCTCCCTACTCGCTACTGAGGCCTACTTATGTGCGCGTCTTGCTAGTGAAACTACAGAACTAGCTTTTATTTGCGGGTTGGCGGACGTGAACAACGTTTAAACAACGTGAACAACAAGAACGGCTGCTGAACATTAAACAACATTAGGACTTGAAAAAAACACTAAGCCAACGTTAGGAGTCAACATTAACGTTAGAAAGCTCTACCGTCCGAGTCTGTAATTTTGTATGCTGCGGTGCGTCTCCGGTGTAATACTGACAAAATACTCAAGTGGCACACACAAGCGCCGCACACGACATACAGGCCCCGGATCGGGGGCTGCCGGCAGATGAAAAACAAATCACTATCTGATAAAGACGGCGCCAGGCGCGTCACGGCCCACGGGCACGGCGTACGTTGCGAGGAGGAAGCAGGGCAAGTAGAGACATGCCCAGCGGCTCCTCAACCCATCTTGTAGCCGAGTGCAAATCCCAGCGCAATACCAGTAGTCAGGCCCGGCGCCGCCCTGTAGATCTTTTGGAACGGCGACTTGAGCACCTTCACGTCACTCAGCTTCACGTCCTCAACTGCCGAGAAGAAGGAGCCGAACATCGAGGAGACGCCCGTTTTTTCGGCAGCACTCTCAACGACCTTCGCGATGTCATCCTCCTTGATGTATCCGAAGTAGCACGCGCCCGCCACGGCCGCGCCGCCGAGGAGGCCGCACGTGAGCATAAGGTCTTGGGTCTTGCGGACCACAGTCCCGCCAACAAATCCGATGACACCGCCCACAGCGGCGCGCTTGGTGTTGGTGTCCGCGCCGAGCGCAGAGAGCTTGGACACGATGGAGCTGGTCTTCTTCTCTACTGGTTCTTCCTTTTTGAGCACGACGCCCGTGGCGCTCCCCGCAATAATTGCGAAGACGAAGATGCCCCTCATCATGGACCTTGCAAAAAGAAGCGGCGGTTTCATCCCTCATCACCGAAATTAAGCACGTTTCATTCCACAACATTCATTCTGAGCACCTCACGGAAGAGTTTCCTCCATCCGTTCGCTACAAATGTACCCGTACCCCGGTGTCTTTTTTCCGAAGGTGTACCAAACTATTTCTGGCGCCCCGCGATCGGCGATTTTGGCGCTTCCTTGCCTCGGTGCGTGCATGGCTTCGTCCGGAGCGGTTTCTCCAACCTGCATTGTCTGCCTCGAAGACTTGGATGCAGCTAACCGCCTAGCCGCCCGCACCTGCGGCTTCTGCGGGCGCCATATCTGCGAGACGTGCATGGGACAGTTGACGGAGATCAATTACGATGGAGAGGCAGATGTGGAGAACGGCGACCTGCGCTGCCCAAACTGCCGCGGCTCGCTCATCGACGGCGATCTGCACCAGCGTCGCCGGACGATCAGATGCTTTGTTGCAGCGGCGGTCAGTGACGCGGTCGTGGACGACGTGGTGACCCTCGAAGACCTCACCGTTCGCCTGATGCAGCTCTGTGCCTGTGCCGAAGCGGATGTCAACTACTACAACGCGGATCGGGGGGTGGTGGCTGCGGCCATCGCACGAGACCGGCAGTACTGCGCGATGCTCGATCGCGCCTTCGGGTCTGCACGGGAAGCCCGCTCGTTCCGGCATGCTGTGCGCACACGGCCCACCGACAAGGACAACGTCACAAAGGCGTGCCGAATGCTGCTCACGCTGCTGACGCAGAAGTTAGGCGTTGAGGAGAAGCACGCGCGCCGCATTCTCGAAGAGGTTGCGTACCAGGGTTTGCGCAACGAGGCCGATCTCCCGCGCTACCAGGCTGTCTGGCAGAAACCAGCAGCAGCGGCCGACGACGGTCCCCTCGATCGGCTTCTGGTCGTTCCTGCCGAAGCCCCTGCGTCGAAGGGAACGTCGGCCAAACCCAAGCGTGCACGGGCCGCTGGTATCAGTGTCGCCGTGCCAACAAGTTCGAAGCGCACACGCTCATCACAGCCGCTCCTCTAGTGACGCGCGAGATCCATGTAGCTGAGCGAAAGTAATCAGTCGCGACCGGGGTCGGGCCGAGATAGCCGAGCGGCAGGGAGCGTGTTCCGTGTAGTACGCGCGCCTCTGAGCTCTATGAATTGCTCTATAAACCCTCGCGTATCGGCGCCGAACTCGTGTACACGCGTTCGAGGCTTTAATAGAGCCGTTAGGCTTTACAGTAATTCGGCTTCCGTCTGGCGTCTCTGACCAGAGCGAGGTACGTCACCAAGTACGTCGTACGACCTCCAGGTCCAGCGTAAGCTCAATAATTATGCAGCGTCAGCCAGGGCGCGACGCGGGGCTTTAAGGCCGGGCGGACCATCCTCTTTCGAAGGCGACGAGAACGCCGTCGAGATTTTGCTTTTCCTGCCACGCGCCCCGCCTGCCTCCTGCAGCACGAGCGGCGAGGGGGCGTCAACTGCGTCCGCTCTCCATGATGGGCCTCGGCGCTCGCTGACTCCAAACTGTCACTCGCGCTCTTCACACCCGTTGGATGATCTCTCTGGCTGTCGTACACGGCATGATTTTGCGATCTCTGGGTGTCTCGGCAGAGCCGCGCGTCTGAGTTTCGTCTCTCTGATGAGAGGCCGCTCCTCTGCCCCGGCAGCCTATTCGCTGCAGACTCCTTATGAAGCATAATCTGGGCCAACCATGCCGCTGTATTCTCGCGAGGTGAGCCGGTGGTACCGATTGCGAGTGGCATGCTCGGTCCTACCAGGCAACCTGGCCGCGACCTGCACCCATTTGTGCCCAAGCTCGAGGACCGCGTTCAGGATCGTCTCGTCTTCTTCGCGCGTCCAGCCGTATCGCCCCTCGTTGCCGTTGCCGACGGCATTGCCGTCGGCCTCGAGGCCGAGCCCACGCTCACGCTCCATCTTGCCTTTGGCGCCTGCTTTGGCCGCCACCAGGAGAGCTTCCTCTTCGGGGTCGGGCGGCGGCGCCGTGCACTGATGGCGCTTCTTGGGTTGGCCGCATCGCGAGCACCTGTAGGGAGTGAGAATGTCGTGGTGAGCACATGCATGCCTCGGGGGCTCTTGGGTTGTCCGCATCGCGAGCACCTGTACGCGACCACGCGCCCGTATTCCTTAGTACCTTCCGTAGTGCTGCTGTAAACGCCGAGCGCGCTGTGCATAGGGCTGTTCATGAGCCTATGCCATCGGTTACGCACGGCGTCGTCGGAGCGGTTGGGCATGAGCACCTGTGGGGAGCGAGAACGTCGTGGTGAGCATATGCATGCCTCGGGGTGTCGTCGGAGCGGTAGGGCGTCGTGGTAAGCACCGCGATCTTGCGCCACCGTTGGCCCATCTTCTCGACGGACTGCAGGATGAGCGCATCCTCCGCCGCGGACCACGTGAGTCGCTGCGCCTGGTCTGTGCGACTTGCACAGGCGCGCAGAGCCGCGGCATGCGCGGCATGGATGGGCATCGTGTTGGGCACTTCGAGGCACACGCCCTGCAGGTGGAGTCGCTCAGAATGGCGCTCAAATGCTTCTCTGCCCGCGATACCGACGGTACCGAGGACGTTGCCCGCCACTCGCTCTGAGGCGAGGAGCTTGTCATCTGGCGTGGAGAACGGCGGCGTAGGGAGCGGCGGCGGAGGGTGCGGCGACGTGGAGTGCGGCGGCGGCAGCGGCGGCTGCGGAGGGGCGGTCATGGGCGCTGTATTGAACGTCGGGATGGTCCCTTGGTGCCGAGCGCTGTAATGAGCGCTGTACGGTGCACTATACGGTGCGCTGTACTGATGCGAGAACGCTGGCGGCGGGGGTGGCGGCATGCGTGTCGTGTTGAACACCGGCGCGTCGTAGCCTCGAGGAGATGGCTGGCCTGGCGGGCCCACGTGCGGTAGCTGGCCGCTGTGCACGGGTGCTTGTTTGAGCGACGCCACACCACTGACGCCCAAGCATGCATGCATGCCCAGCGTGGGGCTGTGGGAAACCGATGGGCCCACACCGTAGACGGCAGCAGCGGAGGCGGAGGCGCTCGGCATGGCGCTCGGCTTGCCTTCCTTATCGGGCCCCATATGCAAAGCGGCCCATATGCATAGGCTGCTGCTGGTGGCTGCTGCGGGTGGCAAGGCTGCTGCGGGTGGCAAGGGCATCGTTGAGTCCTCAAACAGGGCGGTCAGAGCGTCGTGTTCAGCGCTGTCCATCGAGACATTGAGATCCAGCAGCGAGTCGCGGGTGCTGCGTCGATTGACGCTCGCCAGGCCGTAGCCTAGCCCATAATCGCAGTCGTCGCTGTACCAGTGGACGCCGGCGACAAGCGCATTCACCAGGCCGTGGTTGATCGTCATCGGCGATGTGTCCGTCGTAGCAGCCGACGGTGGCGTTGGTGGGTCATGGGCCGTCGGCGGGGGCGCATGCAGGTTGGTCGCTATGGCGCCACCTTCGTAGGCGTGGCTCGGCCACCTGCGTAGTTGTGCTTCGGCGACGCGCTGCCGCTTTGCTGACGCCGGTGCGGCGATCGCATTCGGCGGTGCCGCCGGTGGCTTTCGATGCACGTCCGGCGACATGGACGATAAGCCCCCATCCGAATGGAGTTCATGGACTCGAGAAGGCTTGCGAGTGCCACAGCAGCCCAGGCGGTCCCCCAACGTGCTGGATTGTCGATGTTCGTCGGTCTCACCATCAGGTGGCTTGGAATTCGGATCGCCGTCGAGAAGTGGCCGCAGCAAGCGTTCGACGCTATCCATGGTCGCCGTGATGAACTTCTGATCCAGCCCGCCATCTGCTGACAAGGGCTCCACGGGCTCCACGGGCTCCACGGGCTCCACGGGCTCCACGGACTCCACGGGCTCCACCACAGAAACTAGCGCCGTGCCAGCTTTTGGCCCCCAAACCACTCGCTCGTCTTCGGCCCCGTCGGCCACGTCGCACGGCCATCCTTCGGGCACCACAACCACACGCTCGTCGAAGCGCACCCGTTTGCCGCCGCCGCTGCCACCGCCGCCGCCGCCGCCTCCACCGCCGACGCAGTCGCCGCCGTCGTCGCCCCCGCCGCTGTGCGCGACACCTTTGTCGAGGCGACCGTTGGCGACGCCAGGGTGGTGCGCATCGGCGTCGCCGCCGCGCTGCTTCCGCTTACGCTCGCCCGCGGCCCTCTTTTGTTCCGCCTGCCGATCGGCCTGCTGCCCTTGCGTCTTTGCGGACGAGGGCAGCAACGGCGCCGATGCGCGCCACGGCGCGAGGTCGTGCACCGGAACGTACGAGTTGCGCACCTCGGGCAGCAGTAGTGGCATGGTGCGTCCGTCCACGTCGGCGACGTAATTTACCAAGAACTCGGGCTTCATTGGCCGGATGCCCATGAAGAGCGCCTTGAACTGGCGCCGCTGGCCCGCGTGCAGGCCCATCGCGAGGCACGGCTCACCCACGACCAGGCCCTCAGGGATGGACGGCATGTCCGCAGCGGAGGAGGCACCTTTGCCAGACGCTGCCGATGATGCAGGAGCATGAAAGTTCTTTAGGTGTGCCCGCAACGCGCGCACAGCGCGCAAGACGCTGTGCGCGTCGCTCGACTCCGTGCTCATCCAACCGACCACGTTGAAGTCGGACTCAAAGTTGTTGGGCTTGATGTGCTGCATGAGCTCCACGGCAAGCCTCCAAACCTCGTCAGCATCGTTGGATGCCTGCAGCCGCTGCGACCAGCGGTTAGCAGTCTGCCTCCAAGCCGCCTTGACATACTTCCAGTCCAGTGAGTCTTGCAGGTCGTCGAGCTCAAGGAACGCCTGTCGCAATGGGTCCATTGTGAGTGAGTGCGAGCACACGAGCGAGGGCGGGCGCTGGACGCTGTGATGAGTGCGGATCCTGTGAGGGATTGATTGGATTGATGGTCCTACGTGAAGTGTGTATATAACTCCCGATGACTTTTTCCAGTTTCCAGAGAGTCGGTTTCACGTAAGTTTCGTGCTCTCACAAAAATTATTCTCCGGACTCCGCGTTCTTGACTCAAGGCGCGACTTTCCCTCCGCGTCACACCAAGATATGGGCGAACTTTATACCAATTGCAATTGACCCAATTCGCTCCTGCCGCTGATCAAGCCGGCTCTCCAGCAGCGCGAGCAGGTATCGCTCTCCGAGTTTCAAATAGGTAAGTGAGTGTCGGGGTGGAAAGCAACATTCGGATTCACGCACAGGCCTCTGATCAGTCTTCATGTGCGCTATTCGGACCTGGCATGTAGTGACAATGTAGCGGATGAATCGCACCATACTGATCCTCTTTAAAAAGCGACGAGAACGCCGTCGAGATTTTGCTTTTCCTGCCACGCGCCCCGCCTGCCTCCTGCAGCACGAGCGGCGAGGGGGCGTCAACTGCGTCCGCTCTCCATAATGGGCCTCGGCGCTCGCTGACTCCAAACTGTCACTCGCGCTCTTCACACCCGTTGGATGATCTCTCTGGCTGTCGTACACGGCATGATTTTGCGATCTCTGGGTGTCTCGGCAGAGCCGCGCGTCTGAGTTTCGTCTCTCTGATGAGAGGCCGCTCCTCTGCCCCGGCAGCCTATTCGCTGCAGACTCCTTATGAAGCATAATCTGGGCCAACCATGCCGCTGTATTCTCGCGAGGTGAGCCGGTGGTACCGATTGCGAGTGGCATGCTCGGTCCTACCAGGCAACCTGGCCGCGACCTGCACCCATTTGTGCCCAAGCTCGAGGACCGCGTTCAGGATCGTCTCGTCTTCTTCGCGCGTCCAGCCGTATCGCCCCTCGTTGCCGTTGCCGACGGCATTGCCGTCGGCCTCGAGGCCGAGCCCACGCTCACGCTCCATCTTGCCTTTGGCGCCTGCTTTGGCCGCCACCAGGAGAGCTTCCTCTTCGGGGTCGGGCGGCGGCGCCGTGCACTGATGGCGCTTCTTGGGTTGGCCGCATCGCGAGCACCTGTAGGGAGTGAGAATGTCGTGGTGAGCACATGCATGCCTCGGGGGCTCTTGGGTTGTCCGCATCGCGAGCACCTGTACGCGACCACGCGCCCGTATTCCTTAGTACCTTCCGTAGTGCTGCTGTAAACGCCGAGCGCGCTGTGCATAGGGCTGTTCATGAGCCTATGCCATCGGTTACGCACGGCGTCGTCGGAGCGGTTGGGCATGAGCACCTGTGGGGAGCGAGAACGTCGTGGTGAGCATATGCATGCCTCGGGGTGTCGTCGGAGCGGTAGGGCGTCGTGGTAAGCACCGCGATCTTGCGCCACCGTTGGCCCATCTTCTCGACGGACTGCAGGATGAGCGCATCCTCCGCCGCGGACCACGTGAGTCGCTGCGCCTGGTCTGTGCGACTTGCACAGGCGCGCAGAGCCGCGGCATGCGCGGCATGGATGGGCATCGTGTTGGGCACTTCGAGGCACACGCCCTGCAGGTGGAGTCGCTCAGAATGGCGCTCAAATGCTTCTCTGCCCGCGATACCGACGGTACCGAGGACGTTGCCCGCCACTCGCTCTGAGGCGAGGAGCTTGTCATCTGGCGTGGAGAACGGCGGCGTAGGGAGCGGCGGCGGAGGGTGCGGCGACGTGGAGTGCGGCGGCGGCAGCGGCGGCTGCGGAGGGGCGGTCATGGGCGCTGTATTGAACGTCGGGATAGTTCCTTGGTGTCGAGCGCTGTAATGAGCGCTGTACGGTGCACTATACGGTGCGCTGTACTGATGCGAGAACGCTGGCGGCGGCGGTGGCGGCATGCGCGTCGTGTTGAACACCGGCGCGTCGTAGCCTCGAGGAGATGGCTGGCCTGGCGGGCCCACGTGCGGTAGCTGGCCGCTGTGCACGGGTGCTTGTTTGAGCGACGCCATACCACTGACACCCAAGCATGTATGCATGCCCAGCGTGGGGCTGTGGGAAACCGATGGGCCCACACCGTAGACGGCAGCAGCGGAGGCGGAGGCGCTCGGCATGGCGCTCGGCTTGCCTTCCTTATCGGGGCCCATATGCAAAGCGGCCCATATGCATAGGCTGCTGCTGGTGGCTGCTGCGGGTGGCAAGGCTGCTGCGGGTGGCAAGGGCATCGTTGAGTCCTCAAACAGGGCGGTCAGAGCGCTGTCCATCGAGACATTGAGCTCCAGCAGCGAGTCGCGGGTGCTGCGTCGATTGACGCTTTCGCTCGCCAGGCCGCAGCCCAGCCCACCATCGCGGTCGTCGCTGTACCCGTGGGCGCCGGCGACGAGCGCATTCACCAGGCCGTGGTTGATCGTCATCGGCGATGCGTCCGTCGTAGCAGCCGACGGCGGCGTTGGTGGGTCATGGGCCGTCGGCGGGGGCGCATGCAGGTTGGCCTCTATGGCGCCACCTTCGTAGGCGTGGCTCGGCCACCTGCGTAGTTGTGCTTCGGCGACGCGCTGCCGCTTTGCTGACGCCGGTGCGTCGATCGCATTCGGCGGTGCCGCCGGTGGCTTTCGATGCACGTCCGGCGACATGGACGATAAGCCCCCATCCGAATGGAGTTCATGGACTCGAGAAGGCTTGCGAGTGCCACAGCAGCCCAGGCGGTCCACCAACGTGCTGGATTGTCGATGTTCGTCGGGCTCACCATCAGGTGGCTTGGAATTCGGATCGCCGTCGAGAAGTGGCCGCAGCAAGCGTTCGACGCTACCCATGGTCGCCGAGATGAACTTCTTATCCAGCCCGCCATCTGCTGACGTGGTGGAGCCGCCACTGCTGCGGTGCTGTGTCTGCACGTCGCTACTTGCGGGCTTCTCTCCTCTCAGACGCGCAGACTCGGAGATTACCTGCTGCTGATATTCGTCCGCTGACAGCTGGTCGAATGCTTGAGTGTCCCCTTCGGTCGAACTGGCCTGGCCCATGCTGGGCCTCCCGGCAACACGTCGGATCGCGAGGGCGGCGCTGGCGCGGTCTCGCAGTTTCGCCGGGTTTGCGGTTACGTCGCACACGAATTCTTCCCGGTGTCGTGACGGGAATGCGCATGTCAAAATGATTGGACCGTAAGGTCAGTCTCTGTTCAAAGATCCGCATCCCATCCACAAACTTCCACGCGCCTTCCCGTAGGATTCCTAAATAGTCGTCTCGGAGAAATGCCGCAACAGCACGCGGATGTGCCGGTCGAGGCGATGTCACCACCACGATTCGCGGCATCCGATCCGGCCATGCTTGAGTATCTTGAGGAGCACGGCTACGCTGTCGTCAGCTCTGTCCTCGAGAGCGCCGAGGATTTTGCACGGATCAGCTCCGAGTTCTGGGACTTCCACGAGGCCCTCAAGCACGGCGTGCATCGCGACGACCCTTCCACCTGGGGAGACGAGTTCATCGCGTCTCCGGCCACGGGCATCATCGCACGCTGTGGCTTCGGTCAGAGCCGCTTCTGCTGGAGCCTGCGCACGCTGCCAGCGGTGCGCAAGGCGTTTGAGTCCATCTGGCGGACTGAGGACCTAATCACTTCGTTCGACGGCGGCAACGCATTCCGGCCCGATCCCGAGTGGCGTACGGAGGGCGGCTGGTGGCACTGCGACCAGAATGGTACCAAGCCTGACCGGAAGGACAGGGTATGCGTGCAGGGCCTCGTGCTGCTCACACCCGCAAATGAGTACACGGGAGGCTTCTGCGTCGTGCCGGGCTCGCACAAGAACCATCTCGCCTTCAGCGAGCGTCACCCGTGGGCGATTGACAGCGGCGACTTTCTGCCCGTCCCCGAAGGGGACGAGATCCTCAAACCCGGTGGCAAGCTGCTGCGCGCCAGCCCAGGCGACCTCATCCTTTGGGACAGTCGCTCGATACACTGCAATGGGCCGGCGATCGCTCCGGCCGACAAGGCGCCGCCGGGCGCCGTGCCGCCGAGCGCCGAGCTCCTGCGCCTCGCGGGCTACGTGTGCTTCGTGCCAGCGAGTTGGTGCCCCGAGGCGGTGATGGAGCGGCGCGCGCGTGCGACACTTGAACTAGTGACCTCAACGCACTGGCCGCATGCGTTCGTGCCGACCGGTCGGTCAGAGGAGGGGACGCTCAGGCGCACGGCCCAAGACTACTCGAGGGAGGAGACACGGCTCATCCTGGGTGATCACGGCCTGTGGCCCGACGCGCTGCTCGACAGGAAGCGGCCCGCGAACCCACAGCAGCGGGTTCCCTCATTGGCACTGTCACCGGCAGCGCGCTTAGCACCGGTGCCTGCCAACAAGCCGTCAGTCTGCACGCCCGCGGGCTCCGCGCCCGTCGGCAGTCGAGCCTGGGCTGCGCAGCAAACGAAACGGACGGGCGCGGGCGAAAGGCCAGCGAAAGGAACCTCCTCGGGTTCGGCCGCCCCCATGGCCCAGGCCGCCCCCCTTCTCAGCGTTTTGGGTGACTCGCTCTCCAAGTGTATTGGGGGTCATTAAAGTTAGGTGTGCCACACGTTGTAGAAACAGGCCATAGCGCGGGCTAGGTCCGATTCGCGGGCCGAAGCGCGTACCGCACGGCGCGCGCGGTAGCCTATTCCCCTCGACACGCGAGCCCCTGGGACGCTTGGCGATGTGCGCGCGCACTGCGGCGACGCGTGTCGGCGCCGCGTGGAAAGGGACGCCGAGCCCGCGGATGGACGGCATCTCGCCAGGTGCTACGCCCTTCCAGAGGTCCGCTACGGGTCATGAAGAGTACGTGCGATCTTCATCCGCACCTGACCAGGTCGGCGAACCGCCCAGCGGTCCTTGAACTTCGAGTCGTCCAGCTGCACCTTGACGAGCTTGTTGACGAGCGCACGCTTCAGGATGTGCTCCTTGAGATGCGTCTTCGAAACGACGACCCCAGGGTACTTCTTTTCGACTGCCTCGTACAGCTCGCTCGTCTTGAGCGGTCCACCCTCCGACAGCACGTTCATGACTGCGCCGCATGGGCCCGGCATGCTGCGCGTCTCGGGCGCCGGCACGACAAACTCCCCGCCGGAGGCCGCCTGCGCGAGGGCTTGCTTGAGCCGGGCTCGTCGCGCGCTGCGACTGTAACTCGGCGCGAAGACGGCGGCGGCGGCGCCACTGGATGCCGTGGAGGGTCCTGTTGATGCAGGCGCCTGGCAGAGATGGCGAGCAAGGCTTTCGCCACGCGGGAGCAGAGGCTGCAGCAGGCCCTGCTGGCTAGGCCCGCCGCAGATACCGACGCCGCCAGCGATGGGCGCGCGTGCGAGCGCTGTCAACCGGCGGCTGCTGCTTCTGGCGAGGCGAGCGAGCATGGCGACGCTGTCGAAGAGGAGGCTGAGAATATCTCCACTGTGAATTACAAGTATCACATCTGCCCTCTCGTTCTCCCTCAGTCAGCATGCATGGGTTCGTTACATGTCTAGGGAAATGATCTTCTCTCACTCAAAAAAGAGGCACATGTGTTTTGCCGCGCCTCCCTCCCAAGACCCTTGCTCTCAGCCTCTTTTCCAAAATGCTCCAGCCATCGTGCCGCGACATCGTCGCGCACCTTCCTATGACGGCCAGCGGCCAGCTCAAGCAGCACCATTTGTTCACCAAGCAGCTCGATGCAGCAGGAAAGCCCTTGTGGAACGAGGGCGGAAATGCGGGCCCGCGCTTCGACGGACTGAAACACCTTCTAGGCTTCTACCTTCGGGCAACTGCACCATGCTCTACATTGGTGGCAATGTTGAGGGCGCCGACGGCAATATCATACACAGTCAACATGGCTGTCGCGTCTACATCTTGGAGCCTGTCCCACTGTTTTTCAAGAAGCTCTCTACAAAATTTGCTCGCGTGCCAGGCATCTCCACGCACCATTTTGGCGTGGGGAACGCAACGACCCTGATGCGGCTCGAGGCTGGATTGAGGGGGCAGGGCACGTCGTACCAGTCTGCCACAAAGTTGAGCGATTCGAACTCTCAGCTGGGCCAGCTGCCACGTCAAGAGGGAATGACGATGCGCATACTCTCTGTGGAAGACACCTTGCGTGAGCTCTCACTGGCTGGGAAGTTCATCGACCTACTTCACGTCAATTGCGAGGGATGCGAGTGCGAACTGCTCCTCTCGCTCGTAGAGCAACCGCATCGACTCACCGCCGATGGCACGTCCGTGCGTTCTGGCACGAGCTTTGCAGATCAATTCGGGACGATTCAGTTTGGGACACACAACTATCCAGCAGACGGCGTGAAGACAATAGTGCCTCAGTATTGTGCAATCCGACACGCGCTGGCACGGACGCATTGGATGCAATGGGGCACGCCGTTTGTGTGGGAGCGCTGGTTGCACCGTCGTGTGCATGCTGTGCCCCAACTTTTGCAGACACCAAGAACGGCTCCATCGACGATGAGTCCTACCCTCCTGGACAAATGAAATCTCAGTTTTGGGCGTCGGCGCGTCGCGCGCGCGCGCGGACACTGGGTGATGACACCCCTGCAATCAAATCGCAGCCAACTACCATGTAAAAGCCCGCCCATGCCGCCGGGGCGAAGTATTAAACAGGGAAAGGAATGGGCGAATGGCCGGGGCATGCTTTGGCGTTTGGGCATGCTTTGGGCATGCTCGGAGCAAGTTCTTGTCCGCGGCTGTTATTGCTCTTCGCAGGCAAATTCCCGTCGGAGGACGATCTTCCTGGAGATCCCTGACGAGTCTGTACTCTATGTACTCTACAGTCTCGTGTGCAAACGAGGCAGGTGCCTGGTGTGGAAGCGGCTGCCGAGCTGCCGAGGCTGGGCGGAATAACTAGGCCCGAGGACGCTAATACCGCTGCCCTCAGCGATAGGCGCGCGCGAATGTGGCTGAGTGTGCTGTCTCTGCGCCGAACGCAATTGAGAATTGTACAGACGGTCGGGCGGACGTTATTTTTTACTGCACCAGCTCTGTGTGAAACGGCTGTGAGCCGGAGCTTGCGGTTCCAGAGAAGGCACCAACGCACAGTTGATACGGCCGTGCCTTTTACTACCGGTACCGTGTGTCTCGTGTGTGTCCCGGCTCCACCCGGTGTCTTTTTACCGGTACCTGGCCCGGCTCCCCTTTACCGGTACGCTGTTTTCAACGCCGTCGGCCGCTCGGGGCCGGGGGACTCGGGGTCGCCGCGCTTCTCTCTCGTCGGAAGGCCCGACGACGACCGACACATGATGTCTGTGCCCCCGTGCACGAGCGCCTCCGCGTCCGTTTGCCAGCTCCACACCGCCATTGGAAAGTCCGGAGCTCTGCGCGTCTCATTTGTCGGGCGTGAATCCTTCACCAGCGCGGCTGTCGTTCAGTGGGGCTACAGCCAGGCGCTGCCCCTCGAGTTTTCTGTCAACGCGACCACAATGTCATACTCTCTGCAGGACCTGTGCGCGCCCGATGAGAATCGGCTTCGGGGCTGGGAGGAACCTGGCCTGCTCCACCATGCGGAACTTCCGCGCGGCCGTTCGCCTCTCCCGCTCTATTATCGCGTCGGCTTTCCCCAGGCTGATGTCTGGTCAGATGTCACGGGGCCAGTCCAGAGTCCGAGCGCGGCGACGCCACGCCTCGCGATGTTTGGCGACATGGGAACGTACAACTACGCTCCCCACAATGGGGTGCTCGACGCCAAGATTTTAGGGGCGGTGGACGACAAGGTTGCCCTCAGCCTTGCCAAGGTGGCGACCAGCACGCCCGGCATTCATGCCGTCGTGCACGTCGGCGATCTGGCGTACGCACACGACGGGCCCGCAAGCCGCTGGAGGTACTGGTTTGACGAAATCGAGGCGACCGCGTCCATCACGCCGTGGATGATCAACTGCGGCAACCACGACTGCCTCTGGGGCCCAAGCGCAATCAATCCTCACGGGCCCACGTGGCCAGGTGCCATGATCGATGCCGGCGGCGACGGTGGCCAGTGTGGCGTGCCCACCGACGCCCGGTTCTGGATGCCAGGCGATCCTGCCGAGCTCGCGCGCGCCGGCTGGACCGAGTCCCGCAACGCGTCCCGAAACAACATCTTCTACTCGTTCGACGTGGGCCCCGTGCACGTGGCGATGATCTCTTCCGAGCACGATCTCTCGGCGAGCTCGATCCAGATCGCGTGGCTTGAACGTGATCTCGCTTCTCTGAACCGGAGCGCGACGCCGTTTGTGATCCTCGGCATCCACCGCCCCATTTACACCTCGACCCAAGGCGGATTTCGGATCGCCGAGACCCTCGGGATGCAGGCGACTTTGGAGCCCCTCCTGCTTCGCCACCGTGTCACGATGGTCGCGGCGGGTCACTATCACCAGTACGAACGCTCCTGCCGCATCGCGAAATCGAAGTGCGTCTCGACCCTCTCCGTGAATGCGACGGTGCACGTGACGGTCGGCATCGGGGGTCTCCAGCACCACAGCGACTGGGTGAGTCCCGTGCCATCATGGGTCGAAAAACAGGACGCCTCCAGTTATGGCTACCTTTTGCTGGATGTGGTCAATGCAACCCATGCGCATGCGAAGGCGGTCAATGCTGTCGCGAACGACGAAGTCTTCGACGAGTTCTGGCTGCTGGCGTGATGGTGCGCGCCAGGCTCAACCATTCGTGCAGCCACGGCAAATGCCACGACCTCATTGACACATTGCTCACCCATTGCGTAATGAGCATCGACCATGATATCGCGGCGGTGATATGTGATTCGCGGCGCTCGTGTGGAGCGCGTCTGGTGTGTGGCGGCTCGGCTCCGCCCCGCGCACGCAGCGAGCTGACCGCCGCGCAGACGTATAATAGCCGTGCAAACCCCGTCGCCCCCCCTGTGCGCTTCGCTTGCCGTAGTCTTAGTGTGGCCTTCGACTCTGTGGCCTCGGCAAATCGTGTGTTGAATGTTCGACCGGAGCCATCGCATGCGGGACGCGGGTCCTTGCGGGACCACCGGCGACGACGGCGGGTTTCCGGCGGGTTCGTAACTAAATAATAAATAACAATTAACATCGTCGACGTCGTCGCGTCTCGGGCTCGTGTCTGGCGTCACTTTTACGGCGGCGTACTATCAATATAGACCGCTCGGGCCGGAGCCGCAAGGCGATCTGCCTCGCCGGGCGAAAGGGCGGAGCGAACCACGCGAACTCCGAATCACCGACGGCGACGCGATCGGATCCGGATTGAGACCCGCGAAGGGGATCGATGATCGGTCGAATCCGTATCCGAATCGCGCCTTCCCGGCCTTCGCGTCTAGAACACCTAGCAGCTAGCTATACTTGATCAGTCCACATCTCCGGCAGTGGTCGTGTTCTAAGCAGCTCTGGGCTCGATGGACGCGATAGCAAACCACAGCTCGTCGGCACGGGACGCCGTCACCATGACACGCACTTTGGCTGTCTGATCGCTGAGATCGACCTTGATCACTGTCCCGACTTTGCCCGCACATCGGGCGCGTCGACTGTCGTTCTCTGAGTCGATGCCGGCTGCGCGCGATGCCCGGTGAATCGCTTCAATGTCTGGGCACACATGTGCCTCCAAGCCTTCTCGTGCATCCCGAGGATCCCAAAGGGCACCCATCCCAAACCAGAGCTCTATGGCGGAGCCAGGCGAGACCATCAATCGTACCTTGCACGTCTTGTCCTGCGGATCGACCCTTGCTATGACGCCGAGCTTACCGGCGTGCTTGGCTCGCAATTCATCGTACTCCGTGCTAATGTTGCACGCGCGGGAGGCCCGGTGTATGCTCGCCACGTCGGCTCGAACCCATACCTCCAGATCGACAGCCGGGAATACCTTTGGCGGCGGCTGCTGCTGCTGCGCCGCCCTCTGATGCATCGTGCGTAGCCATTCGTGCACCATTCGGGCGTGCTCGGCCTGCTGCGCCTGCGTCGGTCCTCCTGCGCTGTCTCTGACGGAGCCATACGTATCATACTGCTGACGTTTCTGCGGATCCTTGAGCACCTCGTACGCGTTGCTGACTGCCGCGAACGCCTCCTCCGCCCGCTCGCGTGGCAGCTCCGGACTCCTGTCGGGGTGTGTCGCCAAGGCCTTTTTGCGGAAGGCCTGTTTGATCTCTTCTTCGGATGCGTCGCGCGGAAGATCCAACGTCTTGTAGGGGTCAGGGGTTGCGGTCGACAAACTGCGGATGCAAATGCCAAGGCGAGAGCCGGCAAAGGAGCTATTGCGAAAATTGGAGCTCAATGAGGAGACAAATAGGCGTGCAGGCCGCCCACTGAGTCGGCGCAAGAGGGCCAGTGACGCCATCGTGCTGTCCCTGCCGCCGCCGAGCGCGTGTGAAGACTAGTGTGTGAAGAGGGTGTGGGCTACAGTATCAGGCATGACTAAAATTGAGCACGTGAGACGGCGCGCGTTCGAAGGCACGCCGTCGCGGGCGTGTGCGACGCGGCGGCGTCCCGTGACGACGGCGGCAAAGCCGCGATCATGCCTGCGGACGCTGAAGGCGAGAAAGACTCTCGATACGAGGCGGCCCAGAAGCTCATCAGCTTCGGCGAGCTCACACCAAAAAATGTGGAGCAGCTGCGCAAGCTCAACCTCGCCGTCTTCCCCGTGAAATACAGCGACAAATTCTACACCGACCTCTCGTCCAACCCTGTGCAGCTCTATACGCACCTGGCTTACTTCACGGACATCATGGTAGGTGCCATCTGCTGCCGTGTCGAGTCGCAGGACGGTGCCGCCTTCAAGGTCTACATCATGACCATTGGCGTCCTTGCTCCCTATCGCCGGCTCGGCATTGGCAAGCAGCTGCTGCAAAAGGTGTTGGAAGCCTGCAGCCTGCAACCCGATTGCGTCGAGATCTACTTGCACGTGCAGGTGGGCAACGACAGTGCCGTCGACTTCTACAAAGGCTTCGGGTTCGAGGTCGGTAGCATCGTCAAGGACTACTACACGCGCCTCGATGTCAACGACGCGCACATAATCTCGAAGCGGCCGCCCTTCTTGTCGACCAGCTGATGAATACGCGCCGACGGCGCACGCCTGCACGACATGCGAAGCTCTACCAACTTCATCTGCAACGATGGCAGCTGGATCTGCGTGTGCACACTGCCGCCGAGCTTGCAGAGGCCTTCCACACGATAGACGAGGCCGCTCCGCTCACGGGCGGCGAGCGGAGGAGAGTGAGTCCTAAAGTGTGGTGTGAGAGCGACTTTCATTCGCTTGGACATAGAGCGGCTGTGAAGAAAAATCAAAAGAATCATGTCCACACAACTCTGGGCGGTCGGCAGCGCCGGTGGCGGGAGCGTGAATCGCGCGGCCTCCAAAGCTGGTATGCTTTTTGCTTATGGGCCGGCGTCGTCCAGGGGCGTGTCGCGATTGCGCAATGGGGTACGCTGTGCGTGCTGCTGCAAAGGAGAAAGGTATGCGTGCGGTGTGTGGGCTGAGGGGCGCCGCTGGAAGCGCCGGGTTACAGCGAGAGTGAGCGATCTCGGATGTGGATCGGTTAATCGTCGTGACGTCGTGTGAGCTGTGCGGCGGGAGCGCGGGACAAGGAGGCAGAGAGGGAGATGCATTGTCTCCTCCTCCTCCTCTACTTGCCAGCCTTACGCTTGCGCTCCTCCTCCTTTTTTCGCTTGCGCTCCTCCTCCTCTATTTGCAGCTGCAGCTGCCGTTGCTCGGCGTTCGCTTTCTCGACGCGCTCCGCGTCTGCCTTGAGCTTCGCCTTCCGCGCCAGCTCCTCCTTGCGCATGAGCTCCATCTTTGCCTGTCGTTCGGCCTCCAGCCTCGCGAGGCGGCGCTCCTCAGCGAGCCTCTCCCTCTCCGCCTGTAGTGCGGCCTCGCGCTGCGTCTCCTCCTTGCTCCTCAGGTACCACGCCCACCAGTCCGACTCGGCCTGCTCGGCGATCTCGAGGTCCACCTTCAGCTGTGCCTCGCCTCGCTCGCGTGCCGCCTTGGCGAGCTGCCACTCCTTGGACACCAGATCCTCCGGGGGACCCTTATCGAGGCATTTGCCCCACCCACCGGCGGTGCGGCTTGGAGAGGGCGGCTGCCAATCGCCGAGCGCACTCGGCGGTGGTCGATGGGTGATTGTCGAGTTGATCCGAAGCACCTCTTGTTTCCGTTCTTGCTCGAGTCGCTCGCGCACGAGGCGGCTCTCGTCTTGCTCGGTCTCAAGAAGATACTGCCTCCACGCCACTCGGGCCGTGGGCGTGCTAAGTGCTATCTGCATCAGCAGCCCACCTGCATCCGCCTGCCTCTTAACGGCTGGATCTAATGTTGGGGCCGCTGGCGCCTTTCGATGCGGCGAGCAGCCCGACCATGCGCACGCCCACTGCCGTGCCGCTCGTGGAGTGAGTCTGGCAGCTACAAAAGAGGCGTGCTGTGGCGGCAGTGCCGATGCGGCCACATGGGCTGGCAGACGTGGCGGTCTGCGGAACTGACCTTTATATGATGATGGCAGCGTTGGTGGCTGAGGTCGTGGTTGCGGTTTTAAGGTAACGGTAGCGCGTGCTGGTGCGGAAGACGGCCTCGCGACGCTGGCTGCTGTAGAGCGGCTCGGTGCGGCCGATGCGGGCCTCATCTGACAGCGGAGTCTGTCTGAAGGCAATGCTGCTGGGCTCCATAGCCTCCAAGATCGCTGATCGACTTCCAAGACGCTCGTTTCCGTAACATGTTTTGCCGTTACATGTACGCGAACCAGCAACCAATTTCCGCCTTTAGGACGCTTCCCCTCCACGACCCAAGGAACGGCCTATGGCCGCACGAACTGCAGCAGCAGCACGAACTGCCACACGGCACTCTTCGATCGCGTCCGACGACGCTTTCTGGGTGCGAAGGATTGCTAGATGTGCTCGCGTGACGACCAGCTCGGACAGCGTGGCAGCGAGGGATGTTGAAGAAGGTAGCCCAGCTTCGTCTTTACTCATCGGTTCACGGGCGGCGAATCGATCTCTGCGCACCGAGTCCGATCGCGGCGGCACTGCCGGGATGTTCCGAGAGGGGCTTTCATTGCGTGCCGTCATCGACTTTGCCTCTGCACGACGGCGATCTCGTCGCTCCTTGTATAGAGCGGCTGCTGACTTGAGTAGTTTCAAGCCCGCTTCTCGTCTCTTGCGCTGCTGCTCCCACTTCTGAGCGGGTGTCAATGCAGTGGCGACACCTCGAGTTGCACCCGAAGCTGCCGTGACCGATTTTTTCGTTGCCGGCTTTGCCGGCTTGTTGAATGCAGAGGAGAAGGCTGTACTCGAGTGCTGAGATAGTGCTGCCAGCACGAGTAGATTCAGCACGCGCCGCGACGAGGATGGATGGCGTGGTGCCATCGCCACGTGAAGGGGAAGAATACGTACCGGTAAAAAGACACCGGGGGGAGCCGGGACACACTACCCTTTACATTGGGCAGCGATCGGAGTTTCGTCACTAAACTCTCACCGGGAACTCCGGAACTCCGCGCCGCCATCGGAAAAAAAAGATGGCCTCTCTCGACGCCGAGGAGGCAAAGGCACTGCAGGAGCTTGAGGCAGAGTACGAGAAGAAGCGCACCGAGCTGCGAAAGAGCTTCGAAGAGAAGCGCAAATCGCTCGGCAGCTCGGCTGTTGGAGGGATGAAGGGTCTTGGGCCGAGATGGACGCGCGGCGAGATTGAGGCTCCGGCAGCTTCGAGATCAATGGGTTCGTACACCGTCCGTGTCTACACGGAGGAGCAGCAGGCGCGTCTCGGCGTCGCCGAGGATGGCACTCCCAAGGCAGGCGTGCCGGCGCCACCACCACCGCCGCCACCGCCGGCGCCAGCGCCGGCTCGAGCACCCGCTGCGTCAGCTCCGCCGCCTCCCACCTCGTCAGCGTCATTCGAGAAGAAGATGACGCTGTGGGAGCGTGAGCAGGCCGAGGCGCACGGCCTCGAGGAAGAGCGTGCAGCGCGGATCGCCGCACTGGACAGTGTGCGCGCTCGGGAGGCAGAGGCTGCACGCCTGCGCGAGGAGGAGTGGCGCAAACAGGACGAGGAGCGGTTCGCGCAGGAGGACGCGAGGCGGAAGCAGCTGCTCGAGGAGCAGGAGAAGGCCCAGAGGGCGGCGGAGGAGCGCGGGAACCGAGAGAAGGCGGAACTCGAGGCGTCGCTGGTAGAGGAACAGAAGAGGTTGAAGGCGGAGCAGGACAGGCAGGCGGAGATCTTTCGCAAGAAGCACGAGGCCGAGGCAGTCGTGAGGAGCAACGCGGATGAGTACAGGTACACATTCGAGGAGGGCATGGAGAAGAAGATCCAGACGTTTCGGCAGCGCGGCAACGGCGGCGACGCGTTCGTCATCAAGATCGACCATGAGCACAACATGCTGCGCATCGAGGAGGAGTACAAAAAGTTGCCCTCCCTTGAGGCCTTTGCAGAGAAGCTGGAGGATACCGAGCCGCGCTACCTGCTCTTTATTCACACGGTGAAGCACTCGGATGGACGCACGCAGTTCCCGATCGCCTTCATCTGCTTCCTGCCCGAGACGATGCCTACGCACGTCAAGGTGATGTACACGCGCGCGGTCAATGACCTCGCTGAGAACACCTTTAAGGTACCCAAGTACGTGATGCTCGAGGAGCTCGAGGACCTCACGGCGACGTGGCTTGAGAAGAAGCTCGAGATCGTGCGCAAGTGAGCGCCGGGGCGTCCACACGGCCAGGAGGCTTCCCAGGGCTGGGATGTGAACATGGGTGGGAGCGCTCTGAACCATTAGGACTGGTCTGGCTTGGCCCCGGGACGGGTCCTGCGGTGAGGGACGGGGGACGCGGCGCGGCCGTGGGGGATTCCCCGGTCCGTCGCCGCCAACCGCCGCCGAGGTCCGGAGCAAGGTCGATGGCCGTCATTTGGCCTACGAAGTACGATCCAACTACAGTTCGACGCCAGAAACAGATGCTCTCGGACGGTCACGAGTTGAAGTTCTCGGTTCCGCGGCACAAACGCCGCGGGCGCGGCGCCCGCCGGGGGCGGGGCGCGACCCTAGTCTCGAGGTGTGATTTTAACGGCCCGGCCAACCTCTCGCCAAATATACCACATTACCACATATCGATATATATTGCACGAGATCCGATCTGCGACGGTATCGTCTATCGACAGACGACACCGTCGCGTGATCTGGGCTCGACGCTCGTGATACACGTGAACACCGTTCACCGTATCAACGCCGCGCAGACAGCCGAGCGTTTCTTAAGCGTAGCGGACGTTCCGTTCCGGATAATCCTCAGCACGACTATCCCTTCGGAGTTCAGACCCGTGGCGGCCGGGGGGTCCTACCGGTAGATTCTCGGGAGATTCTCCCACTCCCCGATGCTTCATTTCTGCTGTGCTTGTCACGGCGGTCGGCGCAAAGAACACCGCCACGCCCCATGCTCCCATCACCTGCTCTACATCATGTCATCGTTGTCGTCAATGAGCTTCGGCTCAGGCGGCGGCGGGTTGCGCCGCGCCGCTGCCTGGTGGGCCATTGCGCTCTGGGGACCGACGCTTCGTGGACCGACGCGCTCCGTTTGCCGCCCGGTGGCGGCGCGCGCGGGCTCAGCACGTCCTTGGAGTTCGCGCCGCTCGCGCCGCTCCTTCTCCATGAGGTACTCGAGGTCCTCCCGCTCCTGCGCAGTCACGATGAGCTCCTCGGCCTTGTCCCACTCGCCCACCTGCAGATGGTATTGCAGCCACTCCTTGCGCGCTGCCTCTTGTGACGCTTCGTCGTCGCCTTCGCCGCCCTCATCCGCATCGGCCGCGCCACCCGCACTACCGCTGCCGCCGCCGCCTCTGCCGCCGCCGCCGCCGCCCAGGTATGCGGACGCGTGCTCGCGGGGCGGCGGATCGTCGCGACGATCATCCCGCGTCGGCTGCCGTTGAAGGTGGGAAGCTGAGGCAGCTAGCATTGAACTCTCTCGGTAGATAGGCTGCTGCGCGCGCGGCTGGTGCCCCCCTAGGGTACCCAGCGCGCGCGGCTGGGGCGGCTCGTCAGCACCCGTGTCGCGGCGCATAGCTGGGTCGTCGTAGTAGTGCCGTGGCGCGTCCATGAGCTGCGCGTTGTACCTCTGCCCACTCGCATATGAAGGTAGGCTTGGGTCGTCGCTTGCATCTGACGGCGCGCGCCAGCCCTCGGAGAGCTGTTTCTGCCCTCCGTCTTCGGACGCCTGGCCGAAGACGGGCGCCACTGGCCGCTTGTTGCCGTTCTCGTCCAGGTACTTGTCGCCGTCGGGCTTGCGGCCCCAGCTAATGTCCACCAGCCTCTCCTTGACGAAGTCGATGCGCCGCTTGTTGGCATCGCCATAGATGGCACGCTCGACCAGCGGCGTGTACGCCTTCTTGAAGGCCTCGATGGCCTGCTCGTAGTAGGCCTGTGCTGCCTCCATTTCGCCAAGGTTGTGCAGGCACGACGCGATATTGTGGATGACCGCGCCGCGCACTGCATGGTCCTTGGCGCTGCGCGTCTTCTCGGTGACGGCGAGGCAGTGCGTGAAGGTGTTGAGGGCTTCCTCGAACTTGCGCTGGTGGAAGAGCGTTTTGGCCTCCGCGAGGAGATTCCATTCGAGCTGCTGCAGCGTTTCCTTAGCCACATCTGCGCCTATCTGCGCATGGTAGTGGGTCACGTTCGTGAAGAGCTTGGATGAGACGGTTGCAACACCAACCTCGTTCTCGGGACGCAGCACGGAGTTCACCGCGAAGCGAGCCTCGTCGTCCTCAGTGTCGCTGCGACGCATCTACGGTCGTCGGTTCCGGTCGCGCGGTCGCGGCAGATGAGGACGCAGATGAGGAGCGCTTCGAAGGAAGCCTTCGTAGCAAAAAAAGACTAGAAAGCGGATGATGCGTGGCGTGGGTTCCAATCTTGTGAAAACGGTGTTTGTGTCGATGGGAACGCCAATGCCTGATGATATCCGTTAGTGCTTGATTTCGGTCCCGCGCCGCTTTCACAAACTCTTCGACAAATTCAAGAGAGACAAAAATGAGCACATCTGAACTCAGAGTGAAGATCGCTGTGTCGACGACGCCCGGCGGAGTGAGGGTTGGGAACAAGGCTCACAAGGGCAAGGGCGTGCCCAGCAGCGATGAGAAGACCGGAAGCGGCGCCGGGCGCGCGCGCTCGAAGCCGCTCAGCCTCAACTTGATCTCCGTCAACAACAGCGATTTCCTTTCGCGTCTTGAGGATGCGGAGGCACGTGACACCGAACGTTCACTGACGCAGTCGCGCCCCGTGTCACCCGTTCGCTCCCCTGCGGTTCCCGTGCCGCCGATCCCCGTGCCGCCCGTGGCACCACTGTCCAAATCTTCGAGCCGCTGCACGCCACATGTGGACAGACCCGCCTCAGCGCGCATGCGCAGCACACCGCGCCCGTCTCCGCATCCATCGACCCCACGCGCGCCACGAGCGACGCGCATGCCAAAGTGTGACTCGCCTATGGAAGGCCTCGTCGCCGTCTCATTCGACCTCGGGCCGCCGTCCGTAAGGAAGTGAGTAGGCCATCCGCCATGATGATGCCACGATTTGGCTTAACGAGCTGGACGGAACATCTGTTTCCAATCGTGTTGATATGAGTGCTATCGAAGACGGCCAAGCAGTGTTCCGCGCGGGTCTGAGGGCACATTGATCGAAGCGGGGGCCGTGCATGTGGAAGCGGCGCCGGCCCACATGCGTGACATGAGGCATGAACATGTTCAAACGGCAATAACGCTCAGACTCGCGCACCGACAGTCGACACCGACAGTGGAGCGACCTTCAGCGGAGAGCCGCGCGCGATGCGACGCATGACGCTATCGTGTATGTTCTGAGAATGGAACCATGTGTGTTACACGAAAAAACACAATCCACAGATCAATGGTCAATTTAAAGGTCACCTTAAAGGTCACCATTGCCGAATTGCAATTGGAATTGCGAATTGACAATTGTTAGCGAATTGGACACCGACGCTGTGAACAAAACTTCGACGTTACGAGGACGTACGAGCCCCGCCTGGCGCTGGCCGGCCCTGCTCGGCTCGACAGCCTATTCCGGATCGGGAGACAGGACCCGCCCGCTCGTGATTCCTTTCATTCATCAACATCCTTGGTGTACTTGCCCAGGGTCGTGGAGTCGACCCTCTAGACCCTCTGCGCTCTGTTGCCACCCGATGCTTCAGAAGGAGGACCACTTTTCATTCCACCGAGCGCGGTATGACTCAATTCTCCGGGATGTCTCGATCTCCGCGATGCTGACCGACTCTAGTGTCTCCTCTGATTTTGGAGGAGGCGCTGGTGAGCCACGCCGGAGTGTGCGAATGGACGTCTTGTTTCCCATGTACGACGGCGTGCTCGACCCATCGGCGCCAATACGTGCAGAGGGCTTCGGGCTCGGCGCCCTCGTGCTCGCGGCCGTCCGCACCATCGGCGGCACCTGTAGCGCCGCAGCCTGCGCGCGGAGGCCCGCTAGCGTTGCAGCTCGCGCGGCGGCGTGCGCCACGTTTCGCGCGGATGGCGATGATGAGCGCGGCTTCGTACGGATCGACGTCTCAGAAGCCGAGGCGGCAGCGGCGGCGGCAGCTTCGGCGGCCTTGGCTGCAGCGGCAGCCGCGACGGCAGCGGCGGTCGCAGCCCGGTAGGCTGCTGCCTCCGAAGGCAATGAAGACAGCTGCGGAGGCAAATCGATCTGCATCAAGGTGGCCTTGAGCGGGTTTTGCTCGCGTGCGTACGGCGCACGGTCCGTCACGGTCGAGCAAGGCGCCTCGTCTTGGCGCGGTTCCTCAAAGGTGCTCGCTGGCAGGCTGAGGGCGGCAGTCCGAGACTGCGAGATCTTGGTCAACGGCAGAGGTGCTGTCGCAACTTTAAGCGGAGCTGCTGCCTGAACGTCGTCGAGAAGTGACAATCGATTCGTAGCAGTTGCCTCGGCAGCAGGGACAGTGCGCTGTAGGCAGCGAGCCAGCGAGTGACAGAGCATCGGGGCCGTCCAAAAGTCGGACGGTGTCTTTTTCAGTTGAGCGCTCGCTTTGTTATCCCCCATGCCCCGTGCCAAGTATAGCGGGCCCACTATGTCCTAAAATAGCGTGGCCGGGGCGAAGCCACACAAATTGAGGGCGGCATCACACAACTCGTTGTAAAGTTGTGCCTCGTCGCTTTTGAAAGATGCGTGAATTGGCTGTGAAGGTCTGCGCCCTCCACGCTGTGTCTCCACGGACCTGTGGTCGTGCGTCTTGCCGAGATCGCTTTCTTTACGTGAATGTGAATGAAGCGGCTGTGACGTGTGCGAGGTGTTGCCCTTCACGCTTTTGAGGTTGGTTCATGTTGGTGCGTTGTGAAGATCTGCGTGACGAGCGCTCATTTTCTTTTCTCGCTGGCTCTGTGGTAGTCTTCTGTTGGTGTTCTTTGAGGCACATGCAGAGCTCCTCGGGTGATTGCCCCTTGGAGGGGAGAGCTTGAGTGGGTCCCTCTCTCGAATCCGGCTCTATGCCGGGTCGTTGAGATGCGCGAGGACGGACGGAGCCTAAGGAGCCAGCGTCTCTTCAGGGGGCGGCTAGTATACTTCTCCTGGCTGCCCCCTGGCTCGCCCATTCGGGGGTTCACCGCCCACGTCGGCGGGCGCACTCCCTCCCGAGTTCATACTGGCGGGCATACTGGGGCCTGCCGCTCTTTCTTTTATCAGGTTTTCTCTCAGCTCTCTGTCTGCATGTGTCTCATGGCAGGCCTGTATTGTATTGTACTGTATTCTCTTCACGGCTCTGTTGCTTACGTGTTGTGTATTCATATGAACATGAACGACAGCGGCCAATGGGAACTGTGACGACGTCCAAGGGCGAGCAGTTCAGGCGATGGGCGGCGGTGCGGCAACGTGATGGCAACGACCGCTGCGCCGAGTGCGAGTCCAGGGACACATCATGGGTGGTCCTCAATTGTGCGCAGCCTCCTCTGCGTCCAACGCTCGCCATGCGAGTTGAGGAGGCTGTGTGAACCGCGCGAGCCCCTGCGGCCCTCTGCTGAGCGCGCCCTCGCTTTGGACGCAGATGGCATCCTCATTTGCGCCAACTGTGCTGGCTCTCATCGGGGGCTTGGCACGCACATATCCAAGGTGCGCAGCACAGACCTCGACACATTCACGGATGACGAGTTCGAGTGGATAGAATCTCTTGGCAACGCAAAGAGCAATGGCCTGTGGGAGGCGGGGCTGCCATCGAGCATGCGCCGGCCAGCAGCTGACGCGCCCGCGTGCATCCGTCGCATCTGGCTGAAACAGAAGTATGATGAGCAGCGCTTCACGGCCGGCACACAGTCGAGCGTACCACCGGACCACGAGAGCCACCGCGGGTGGATGTGGAAGCAGGGGGGCGTCGTGCCCACGTGGCGCAAGCGCTACTTCTGCGTCGACCATGGACGGCTGCTCTGGTTCACATCTGAGGCCGTCGGCGACAGCTCCTTCCGTGGCTCGATGCCGCTCCTCGGCACGAGCTTGCATCTCGATGACGCGGATGGTCGCACACTCACGTTGCGCGCGCCCGCCGAAGATGGTCGCACCGTCTCACTGCTCCTGCGCACCGTCGACAGTGAAGCCGCAGAGGAGTGGCTATGGTCGCTATACCAGAGCGCGGCCGCGGCCGAGTGCATGAGCCCGAGCGCCGCCGCGCCGCCGCAGCGCCGAAAAGGATTCCTTAGCTTCCGCTAAAAATTGAGCACAGCGCTTCAGCGCTGTTAGAACCGACGACGACGTCGGTTATTACGAGAACAGGTAGGCCAGAAGTAGTATAGCACCCGCTCGGTATATACTTGTCTCAGATGTGACTAGAAGGCCCTTGCCACGTAATTATGTAGCTAAAAGGCTTGTTCTAAGGACTTAATCGTACACACCGATCACCGTCCGAGTCAAAGCCTCAAACAGAAACACTCCCGGGACCGGACTCACTCGCGAGTGGTTCGCGTCGACCCGGGGGCGCGCGACGGAGCGACGCTGGCCCCGGCCCGCCCGCGGCCATGCTCAATTCAAACCTCCCACTGCGTCGCTTACCCCCGAGTCTTTCACTAAGGCATAACTTCGAGCCACCGAGCGGCAACGGCCTTCCAAGACTCCGACCGAAGCGTAGGCGTATCGACGTTGGGGAGCTCGCCCGTGCGCTCGTATGTTTGAAGCAACTCAGCGGCCCGCATGGCGGCAACGCGTTGCGTCTCAGGGAGCATCGGGTCGCCTGGGACGCGCACGCAGTAGTCCTTGGCAGGGTCGCCAAAGACGGCGACGCTCGACGTCAGAGGAACGCACCCAAGCATGGCAGCCTCCCGCGCCGCGATACAGTCGATCTCCGGCCAATGGCCGACATAGTAGAGCATCTGCGCGCGCGCCTTGGCGTGCAGCAGCTCGGGCTGTCCCACACGTCCGTGGTCGATGACGCGGCCCTCGTGGCTCGCAATGAGAGCACGCATCTGCTCACGCCAGCTAGAGACTGGATACAGGAGCTCGTGCGTGCGCCAGCCGTAGTACAAGTGAAGCGTCGCGCCGGGAACGGCCGCGCTCAGGAGCGGCCAGCCAAACCGAAGCATCTGCTCGAGCCCCCGGTCATAGGATGAGGTGTACACGAGCTGCGGCCGAGATCGCGCCGGAGCGGATCCCTTCGCCGTCGGGTCCGATGACGTGTCGGTGGCCGCCGCGTGGTCCGCCGCGCCCGCCGCCGCCGCGCCCGCCGCCGCCACAGCAGCCCGCACGCGCGCGATGAGCTCCTCGTCGACGCCGTTAGGGATCACCGAGGCAGCGAGCGTGCTGGCTCGCTCGGGCAGGGCCCGCTGCTGGAAGCTACTCTTCAGCATGAGCCGATCGACCATGCCAAGACGGCGCTCACTCATGTCGTGAGGACGCGGCATGTCGTGCAGGTCGAGGAGGACGTGGCGCGCATGCATGCGCTCGTCGCGGCGCTCGAGCACCTCGAGCTCGTCGAGCACCTCGAGCGAGCGCCACACAATCAGGTACTCGAACTGATCGGCCGGGTTGAAGAGGCTCACATCGACGAGCTCCACACCCTCCCATACCCGAGAAAATTCCCGAGATAATTCCCGAGAATGGCCCTTCTCGGACGAGTCTACCTCGGTAGGACCAGCGCTGTTCGCAGTAGCGCCGCTCGCAACAGCACCGCCCGCCGTAGCACCGCACGCCACGGCACATGGCGCTCGACATGGCGCGAGGCGCAGGTACACAGTGACACGACGGCCAGCCTGTGCCCAGCGCCTCGAGAGCTGCAGCACGGCCGTCTCCGAGCCACCGAGCCCGGTGTCGAGGGACTCAGGTCCCCATGCCTCAAGGGCCACCCCTGTGTAGTACACGATCGAACCCGCTGGCCAGCGGCGCGGTGGCGGGCGCGCGCTTGGGGGTCGCCAGTGACGCGCCTCCGTGCGAGTGAACGCGGCCACGATGCGTGAGGCCGTCGCCTGCGCTTGAGACTGCGCTTGCGACTGCGCTTGCGACTGCGCTTGAGACTGCGGCCCGGGCTGCGTCGTCGCTGAAGGGTCTGGAGTAGACGAGAGCCACTCCGCTAGACTCGAGAGGAGTTTGCCGTCCGGTAGAGCCTTGGACGCCTGCTCTCGAGCCCTTGCCGAGACGACACACATGCGCTCGAGCGCACGTAGCGAGAGGTGCACGGCCGGCTGCTTATGAGGCAGATGCAGTGCGAGCGCCGCGGCCGCGCCCGCCTCGAGGAGCGCGCCCATGGCGTCGTCGTGAGCGCTCGCATTGCAAACTGCACCCGCCGCGCGACGACGGACGGTCGGGTCGGTCGACGAAAGGGCGGCCACGAGCGGCGAGGCCACGGCACACAGCGGCAGGCTCGTCAACTTCACTTGCTCGGCATGCCTTGTGAGTAAGTGCTGCAGCGCGCCGGCCGCAGCGGCGCGCCCGCGCCCGTCCTCGATCTCATGGCAAGCCAGCACTGCGCCGAGCACCTCGAGCAGCGATGATCTCGAACGTTGCTCGCCGCTCCCATCCGACGGCAGCAGCGGCGTGCGCGTGCGGAACAGAAGCTCCTCAGAAAGCTCGGCCGCAGCGCACACCACGCTGCCGGCCCACTTAGCGGTGGTGGGTCGCAGCCATCGTGTGTCCATGAGGCCGAGCACATCATGCATGATGCCTTCCCCGAGGAGACCTTCGGCAACCCCCGACTCGTCGCGCGAGCCTGCTGCACGTGCGCGGTGGTCGGCTGAGAGCATGCGGAGCGACTGCAGCGTGCCAACGACAGCGCGCGCCGCGGCGCCTTGCGCGGCATCATCGGCGCGTCTCTCGTCGGCTGATTGCATGCCGACAGCGGCGAGTGTAAGAACCTCCGCGTGAAGTCGCACCGCAGATGCTCGAAAACCCTCCGTCACGAGCGGCGCTGTGCTTGAACCCACATCGTCGGCCGTTGACGACGCCGGTACAACATGGCTCGAGCTCGATGGCGGCGACCTAATTTGGGTCGAGCTCGATGGCGGCGAGATGGCCGAGATGGCGTCCTCGTGGGCGTACCTTATTATGGTCGAGCTCGATGGCGGCGCGGGCGGCGGCACAGGCGGCGGTGCGGGCGGCGAAGAAGCATACCTCCCAAGCCTACCTCCCGGAGCCAGCTGGTTGCATGCGGAGAGGAGGAGGAGCGCCTCGTTAGCTGCGGCCATCCGTCGTGCCGCGTCATGCAGCACGGCCTCAAGACCCTCCTGAACAGGTGGCGGCGGCACCCAAGGTGGTGACACCAGTGACAGTGCCGGTGGCACCACGTTCGATGCGTCCGCGCGTGCCGTGGGCATGAGGCCCGCGTCGCCGCCCGCATCAACACCCGAACTGCCACCCGCGTCGCCACCCGCGTCATCGCCCGCGTCATCGCCCGCGTCGTTGCCCGCGTCGTTGTGAGCGTCTTGCGACGCGTCGACGGGAAGCGCTCGGCGCAGCGCGGCACAATGTGCTCGATAGAACGCCACGTCATCAGCATGGAGACACGGCGGCGGCGACGTGGCCGGCGGCCTGTCGAGCGGTCGCAGCGGCCACTCATGGTGGTAACCGACGAGGCGCACCGTCATGAAGATCGCGTGCTCACGCCCCTGTGCGAGCAAGGCCTCGCGGTCAAGGAGCTGGTGAGTGCATCGGCGTGGGCGAACGCCCTTGAGGAGCGGCGAGTCGGACAGTAGCAGCCGCATAAAGTCGAGATCCTCGCACGGCGTGTCTGGGTAACCGAGCAAATGATTCGTCTCCCACACGACGCGTCGCACTGCCACCGTGCCCGGATTGCCGAACCGCGCAGAAAAGATGCCGTCGCCGCCGTCCGCAATGTCAAAGTAGCGCACAGCAGAGGCGCACGGATCGAGCTCAGATACGTGCCGCACCTGCAAGGTGCACAAGTCGGCGCCGCTGGCATCGAGGACGTCCAGCTGCGCCTGCACGCTCTCCAGCGCACGCCAGTCGTCATCATCGCAGAAGATGGCGACCGGGCCTCGGCATAGGAGCAAGCCGACGTTGCGCTTGAGCCGCATATTGACATGGCCGTCGTTGTTCGGCGGTAACGCCACGTAGCGCAACGCAACGCCAGCCTCCGCCGCAGCCGGTAGGAGGCTCGCTGTCGTTGGCCATGCCGCGCAGGCGGGTTGGTCATCGAGCACAATGACCTCATGTCCCAATCCGTGGCAGAGTCGCTGCCAAATGGCACGGCGGATGGTGTAAGCGAGCAGACGCAACCGCTCGGGCATTTGCGCGGGCGCGGTCATGATCAGGAGCGAGGCCGCTAGTGACCGCTCGTGCTCATCAGCAGCCATCATGACGCGGCGTGAACGTGTGAACGGCTGTGATAAGGGGGTTCTGGGGTCCCCGAGCCAATGGTAACCGCACACGTATGTACGCCAGTCCGGTGATTTGATCCGAGTTTGGCTGTTTGCGCGAAAATGAAGCGAAAAAGTCGGTGCATGGCCGTGCATGGCGAATCCTCTCAAGTGAACTCGGAGCGACCCGCATGTTCACCATCGTTGCAATTGTGATCGCGGTCCATGGTTTGCATCGCCGCCTCAGTACATCGAAGGCCGACGTGCTCGCAGTGATCAGCAATCCTGAGGAGAGTCGAGCGAGTCGCTGCTGGGCGGCTAGAAGTCTATCAGGCACAGATAGAACTTCGACGACGACGCAAATGGCACCTTTGCCGCCCATTGAGGTAGTGTACGGCGCCAATATCATCAGCTTCGCTCGTCAGAAATCCGTGAGCATCATAGAGGCACAGCTCGAGTCACTGGAGCTGGTGGGTTTGTTCCAGCCCCAGCACGCACATGTGCACGTTGTGCTCTCGTATATCTTTAGCAGTGGCACTCAGGCTGGAACGTGTCACCAGCCTCCTTGCTCTGATGCGGAGAGAACTTTTGCTTGCTCCGATATCGCGAGAAACGTGTCGACCAGACGTGACCAGGCCGATGCGTCGAAAGCCATGGCCTTGATCGGTGAGCAGGTGAGGCGGCTGAACGGTACGTTGTACTCGAGGATGGGCGAGAACCTACACGAGTGGCCTGCCCTATACCGCCTCTGGCGACTCGCCTGTAAGAGCCCGAGCCATCTTTTCCTCTACTTCCACAACAAGGGCGCGACGCGCGATCTGTTTGGCGTTACCCGCCGCGCTCTTTCCGAAATGGTCCTCTTCAAGGAGGTCGTGGCCAGCTGGAGAGCCGTGAGGTCTTTGTTCGCGCTGCACCACCCTGTGGTGCAGCACGCGGGGATTGCGCCGGCCGAGGGAGGATGGGAATGGTTCAACTTCTTTTGGGCGACAGGAAGCCATCTTCGGAACAATGTGCAGCCCATCATCTCGGGGCATCGCCACTATTACGAACTGTGGTTGCAGCGTGAGGCATCGGTCTCTCAGTGCTCCAACGCCATGGAGCGCAGTGCCGATGCCACCTCCGCGTTTAGGAGCATGTGCAAGCTAACTGCTCAAGAGGCTACAGCCAGGGAGGTTGTGGGTATGTCGAGGGAGCGTGGGTGCGAGTCGAGCTTGAATCTCGTGGACTGCAGCATCGGGAACAGCTGCGGCCCCTCACGCTGGGCTGCGCACACTCTCGGAACCCTTGAAAATTCCATGAGAGTGGATCTTGCGCGCTTGGGCCTATTCGACTCGGCGCTCCACCGGATTCAGAAATGGGTGTCTGATGATGTCTATTGGGCCCGCACCGCGATTTCACATGTCGCAAGTGGGAAGGTCTGGAGTGATCGGGGACTTTTTGGACCGCCTGCTTCGGAGCTTTGAAGCTCTTGAGCCAGAGGAGCGACGAGGCGTCACCATCTCAACGAGGCATCACCTTCCCGGTGCATCAACCTGCACTGTCGTGCGCCCTCTGGGTCCCACCTACCACTTTGGCGGCGCGCATACTGCTAGGGCCCATTCTGCATCGTTTGAACCGGAACTCTACATGAATGAATTATATTAATCATTTACACGTCGGGTCTGTATTGTGTGGTGGACCGCCGGCGGCCGGGGGATATTTGTCCAGCACCGTGCGACGCGACCGCTACGTGGCAGTGCTTGCGTGTTTTAGATACGGGCCGTTCGAGCGGCGGTCCGGGTTCCGGGAACCCCAGACCGGACGTGTTTGTGCATGCCAGGGTGAAACCAAGGGCAAATATTGATTCGGCTTGTTAGAAAGAAATGGATAGTGACACGGAGTGTCGCTGAGGAGAAGCTAGTATCCACTGATGCACATTCCCAGCCCTTTTCAGAACCAGAGGTGTTGGTTCGACGTTGAGACGCTGTTGAGACGTTTGTATTAACACTTAAGCTCAGGAAGTGTTTACCTGTCTCAACACCTGTTTCAGGAGCTGTTGAGACAGCCTGTCTCAACACCTCTAC
>Ga0210244_100424_pt1 | contig 39595 bp, 18 predicted proteins | sample ChrtobMetaP3_0mM_FD_155473 | JGI IMG/M metagenome (GOLD analysis project Ga0210244, IMG submission 155473) | Chrysochromulina tobin associated microbial communities from unialgal haptophyte culture, Seattle, Washington, United States - P3_0mM | ecosystem: Host-associated > Algae > Haptophytes >...
CTCTCCACCCTCACCCCCGCGCCGCCCACCCCCAAAGCCCCCACCGCGGCCGCCCTTGCGGCCGCCGGTGCCGTCATCCCCGCCGCCGCCCATGGCTCCGCCTAGCCCCCCGCCGCCGCCTCCGAGTCCCTTCTTGCCACCTCCGTCGCCCCCAGACTGCCCGGGCGTTCAAAATCTCGTGGTCAACACCGCGGGCAATACATGCCAGTATCTGTACCGCCTTCACAGGATCTTGAACGGAGGCACCGCGCACCAGGCGGCTACCGCCGTCTCACTGACATATCCGGTGTGTGCACCGTGCATGAGCTCGCCACCCGTGATGCCACCGCCGCCTCGCTGGCCGCCGTTGCCGCCTCCGCCCTCACCACGGCCGTTCTCGCCGCCGCTGCCTCGCACGCCGCCGCCTCTCGCGCCGCCCTTGCCGCCGTCTCCGCCTTTCCTGCCACTGGGTGCCACCTGCCGGCGCGTGCACGGCATGGGCGATTGCAGCGAGAGCAACTTCTGCAGCGGTAGGGGTACGTGCCACAACGGCCTTTGCATCTGCCCCCCCGAGTACATCGATGCGAACTGCACCATCCGCATGCGCTGCCGCTTCTGGGATGTGGAACGGCGCGTGTGGTCGAGCGAAGGGGTCACGAGCGTGCTCAGCGCCGATCGCACGAGCCTCACATGCCTCACATTCCACCTGACGACCTTTGGCGGCGTGCTCAGCGTGCCAACGAGCACCGACGAGCTGCTTGAAGAGCTGCGCAACGCCATTTCGTTCAACACGTTTACGATAGACGAGGCGGCCGCATCGCTGGCAAACTTCGACTTCGACCAAAACCCGACAATCATGACCATTGTCATCTCCCTGCTCGTGGCGAACCTGGTTACTGTTGGGGTGTTTGGCGTCTATCGAGGCCGGCGCGCGCGCCTCCGGCGCATGCGGATGAACATCATGTTCGAGGAGGAGCGCGTCCTCATGAAGCTTGCTGAGATCCGCATGAAAATCGTAAAGCTCGAAAGACATGCTTCTGGTGGCGAGCTCGGGCGGACAGGGCGGTGGCAGGTCATAAGAAGGATCTCTAAGCTCAATGGGCGCTCGCCCAAAGTGGCTCCTGTCCTTCAACCGCCGCAGCCCGAGGTGATGGGTCGTGATGATGCACAGCAGCCGAGCTCGCCACGCAAAGAGGTCGAACTCTCGTCCCCACCTACGCCAGCGATGAGCGTCATTGCATTCACCCTCAAGCTCGCCGGCGACATGTTCTCGTTCACCCCGTTCGTGCAACTCGAGATCCGCCGTGCGATCGCCGCCGAGGCGGGCGTCCAACCATCGGCGGTGGAGGTGGCTGTGACATCGGGGAGCGTCTTGGTCGACGTGACCATCCACGCGCCCACAGCGACGGCGGACTCGGTGCAGTCCAAGATGGTCAGCGCGACGTGGAGCACGAGCAGCGCGACCGAAATGCTCAGCAGTGTCACCGGCGTCGAGATCACCGTGACCGAGATCACGAAGCCTGCCACCCTCGCCGCCGTTGGGCCTGAGTCCATGGCCGAGCCGATCAGTGGAAGAGGAGCGGACGGCAGCGGGGACGCTGCACCTGAGGGCCGAAATGCTAGTGTCGACGCGCTCATGCACGCCGTCGTGCAGACGCCCCCAAGTGATGCATCGGCGACCGATGCGGCCCTTGCCGATGCAAAGATGAGCTCCCCGCCGCCATCGCCACCTGCCTCCCTGAGTCCCTCCAGGTCGCGCTATCGGATGGTCGCGCGTGCACGGCGCCGGGCTTCAATTACGGCGATGCGTGAGCTCAACGCCGAGAGACGTGCCGAGAGACGTGCGAAGCTCGGGCGCCACCCGTCGAGATCTTTGGAGCAGCTTGCCAAGTGCTCGTTCGGCTTTGGCGCCTTCTGTGAGCGTCTCGTCATCACCGCACGCAGCGAGCACACGGTGATCAATCTGATCAAGCCGCCCGATGACCCCGAGGCGCTGCAGCCAGCCCAGATGGTCCAGTTGTTTTGGAATGCGCTCGCCGTCGAACTCCTCCTCTGCTGCTTCCAGTATCAGGTGCCAGAGGAGCCTGCCGCGCAGGGGCCCTTCGTCAGCACAAGCACGTTCACGATCGCGCCGATTACGGCGTTCACGCAGGGTGTGATCTCGTCGATCATCCTCATCTTCGCTGCCTTGCCCTGCGCCCATGTCTTCCGCTGGGCAAACCAGCGCCGCATCCGCAAGAGGATCTCGTTGAAGATGGCCATCAAGCAGTATGTCCAGCGGGCGCGCCAGGGCGCCTACGCGTACGGGCACATCGTGAGTCGCGAGCAGCGCCGGCTGCGCGGCAAGATGACTGACGCCGACCGTGCGGAGGTCGCTGCGATCGCGCTCGCCAAGCAGCTGGAGCGTGAGCAGCTCGAAGCCAAGGAGCGTCAGATCAAAGCGGAGGAGCAACGCGCCGAGGCCGAGGACGGCGTGCGTTTCATCGACAAATCGGAGCTCACGCAGACGGGCTGCCTCATCTTCTACATCGGCTTTGTCGTGTGTCCGGGCTTCAACCTGCTCGCCCTCTGCTTCTGCAAGCGCACGACGCGTGTCGCTGTGCCCATGGCTGCTAAGAAGGACGCGGCGCCGGCTCCAGCGGTGGAGCCACCGGCGCCGGCGCCCCCAACGGGCAGGCTGCCGGTGGAGCGGGCGTCCTTCCGCGGACGCACCGTGCTCGAGTCCGGCGAAGTACTCGTGCAGCTTGTCACTAAAGCTGGGATGCGCCTCGGGCTCGACCTTGAGGGCGTGCCCCCACGGAACCTGGGCGTGCAGGTCCGCGCCAACGTCATCGGCGTACAGACGGGCTCACGGCTGCTCTCGGTGAACGGCATCGAGGTGCGCAGGAAGCCGCCGCAGAAGATCGCGTCCATGCTGCTCGAGTCCGATGGCGTGATTACCCTGCGCTTTCTGCCGCCGGAGCTTGCTGCCCCGCAGGGCACGCCATGTGGTGTCACCTCGCCCGCGCAGATGCCTGCGACACGCTCGCCCAGCATCAGGCAGGCGGGGGCGGCTGCACCGCTGGTGACCAGGCGTTCCGCGCCGAAGTGGATGCCGCCGGGCTGTTCGTTGGCGCCACCTCATTCCTCGATTGATCTCGTTTCCAAAGCATCATCCTTCAGCGCGATCGAGAGTTATGACGTCCTCGCCGATGCGCTCGAAGCAGACGCTCTGAACCCGATGGCCGCTGCGGCCGCGCTCCAGCGGCTCGAGAAGTTGTCGCAGAGCCGCTTGCAGCAGCAGCAGCATTCGGCAAAGCTTCGAGAAGCAGACGGTACTCCGCACCTCTCGAGTCCCGACGCCCTCGCCGATGCACTCGAAGCGGATGCTCTCGTCTCGGTGGCCGCCGCTCCTTCGCTCCAACGCCCGGGCAAGGAGTTGGACAAGGAGGCGGCGAGCAAGCTGACTTCAAGGGATCTTCCCGCCGCGATTCCACGCGATGCTGGAGTCACGCTACCAGCTGCGGGACAGCCTGCTGTGGCTCTGCCGGCAACGGGCAACGCACCGTACTTTCAGCCGCCGCCTGAGCTGCCCGTAGTCGCGGCCGCAGCGCCGCCATATGCGCCGCCCGTGCCGCCTGCCCCGCCCGCGCCACCCGCGCCACCCGCGCCGCCCGCGCCGCCCGCGCCGCCCGCGCTGCTCGCGCCGCCCGCGCTGCCCGCGCCGCCTTCCGAGGACCCAGGACGAGCGATGGTTCTCAAGAAGCTGCAGCGGCGCATCAACAGCCGCGCCACCCGAAAGAGTCGCGCCGAGAGCAAGGCTCGCGAGTGCGCGACCCGGTGGATGCAGGCGACGGTGCGCGGGCGCGCGCGTCGACTCGAGCAGCAGCGCTCAGCGGCAATACGGCTGCAGGCGAGCGCGCGTGGTGGGCACATTGGCTGGGCGCTTGCCAAGAGCGCTCGCAAAGAGGACTCGGAACTTGCGGCCCGCTTGCAGGTGACGCGCGCCGAAGTGCGAGGCCGGATGCGCAGAGAGAAGCTCATGCTAGCTACTGGTACTCGCAAAGAGAAGCTCATGCTTGCTACTGCTGGTGCGCCCGCTGGCGCCGCTGCCGAGCCCTCGCCGCCCCCCTCGCCCCCCTCGCCCCTGTTGCGCCCGAAGTCTGAGAAGCAGGGCACGAATATGAAGGAACTCATCGACTCGATGCTCGAGGAGGCGGCAGTGGCAGAGGAGGTTGCCGAGGAGGTCGAGTGGGATGCGCAACTCTCGACGAACAGGGCCATGCTTGCCAAGCGCAACGAGGGGCAGAGTGCAGCGGAGGCCGAGGCGCGTCGCGTCCGCGAGCTCACCATGATCACCCGCTCGCTGCAAAGCATGCTCGAGGAGCAGCGGAAGGAGCTTCGCTGGCGATCCGAGTTTGAGTACAACATGCGGCAGGCGATTGCGTGGGCGTTCAACTTACTCATCATCGCCATCGCATACTTCTTCTCCATCATCTTTGCGCTCAAGTTCCAGGAGGTGGCCATGCGCAACATGGCCCTCACGTGGGTCATCGCGTACGGCGTCACCTTTGCTATCGTCGAGCCCGTCCAGGTGCTCGTGATTGCAGTGTTCCCCAGCCTGATGAACAGTGATACACGCGTTGGTCGCTTCTGCGGCCGATGCCGTTTCGTCTACAACGAGCTTTGCGCGCCGTGATACGTATCGTGATATGAGACCGTCTCGAGTTGACAGTTGAGTGACGTACGGCCGGGCCGTGGGCCCCCGCGTTATCTTTTTATGTAGATCCTCCCTATATGTACATTACAACGGTCGACGTAACCCGACTCTGCCGACGAGCGAAAGGCCCGAACGCGAATCTGGGAAATACGAAACTGTAGCGCCACCGGATGCGACGTCTGGACGCCTGGACGGGATGTGGCTTGTGGGTTGTGGGATGCGCTACGTAGGCCTACGCTTCACTGTGCAGCGGTGCTCTACGGCCGCTTCTGGCTCGACAGACGGTAGCTCTTCAGGCGCTCCCCGGCTCGCCACCGAAGAGCTCACCACTCCCGGTCGCCTTGAGGGCGGCGAGCGCGGCCAGCCGGCCTGACATCTCACGTAGGAGGTAGAGCGCATCCTCGAGCCGGCCTGCCGTGCTCGAGCATTGTAGCAGCTTCTGCTGATCGAGGTCAGGCAGCAGCACAGCGACCTGGAACGAGAGGCGCTGCGCGCGACGGAGCGGCGGGTAGCGCGCGAGCCACGCTACAGGCAGCGGCGCTGTCGGCGCACCCGCCGGCCACCCTCCCTGAGGGGGCGGTGGCAGCAGCATTCGAAGGGGCTCCGGCAAGTCCACCTCGGCCTCCGCCTCTGGCACGGCTTGGAAAGCGCCGCTCGGCTCACGCAGGCGGCGCGCCAGTCGCAGGGACGCGATCAGCTCGCTCCAGCACCGCTGCTCGATGCGCAGCAGCCTCTCCGCCGGGGAGGAACGCACAGCGGCCGGTGCCGATGGCTGCGGCTCCTGCTGCTGCTGCGACGGCTGCTGCTCCTCCTCCTCCTCCTCCTGCTGCTGCTGCTGCTGCTGCTGCTGTTCTTTTTCGGTATCCTCATCGGTATCGGCCAGGAGCTCACGCCACGGCCCCCACTGAGGCGCCTCGAAGCTGAGCGTCTCGCCAACGTCGTCGAGCGCTTCAAGCTGCGCCATGGCCGCTGGCTCACCAGCCGCACGCGCCGCCGCGAGAGCGGCCGCGTTCGCCTCTGCGACGCATGAAGGCTCGTCGATCGCGAGGTTGATTGGGGCGAGATCCTGCACGCCCACGTCCCCGTCCACCTCGGCCGCCTCATGCCGCGCCCACACAGCCGCTGAGGCCGTCGCCGCAGCCCGGGCGGCTGCGAGCCTTGCTGCCGTGGAGTTGTGCATAGGCTCAACGGCAGACATCCACTCGGCCGTCTCCTCCGCATCGACGAGGAGCGCGACGTCGGCCTTGGAGTAGGGCGACGCCTGCGTCCCGCGGAGCACGCGGAACCGGCCCACGGCCTCGGCGTGCACTGCGAGCCGGCCGTCTCCCACCCGCCGCACCTCGCGCAGGCGCATGAGCGTGCCGATGGTCGGCGCGCGCGTGCCTCGTTTCAGAATCGCTTCGGGCTTGACGAGATTGGCGGAACCACCAGGGAGCAGCAGGTGCCCAAAGCACGGCCCATCTCCGCCAAATGTGACGCTGCCGTCGTCTAGGTCACCGTAGGCACTATCAGACGAGGACGAAGACACGAGCAGCTCGAAGAGGTGGACATAGTGCGGCACGTGCACGTGCAGGACCTGGGAGTGCCCGGGCAGTGCGACCCACTGCACACGCCAGAGAGGAAGGTCGAGAAGAACGCCCGGAGGCGCAGGCGCATTCTCTGCAGTGGCCACCTCTGCAGTGCTGCCACTCCGGAAGAGGCGCTCGAGCTGCGCCCGTGCGGCCGGCTCCTCGGCAAACGAGTCGTAGTCGTCGATGGCGTGGATGAGTGCGCGGCGCGCATAAGCAATCGTGCTGTGCCTCGACGATGGCAGACTATTCGTCGTGAAGGCGACGGACGAGACGAGAGCGAGTAGTGCTGTCATCAGAAAGCAGGTCCCAGTCTTTTCCCCGCGAACATTTCCATTTGATAAGTAGGGGGCAGTGGGTCTGTCCAACCCTTCCTTTGTGCATGGAGCGAGAAAATTGTGTTTTCAGGTGCTCAATTCAACGCCACGAGGACATGCAGCCGGCCGAGCCGCAGCCGCACGACGCGCACGCGGCGCTCCTACGCATGCTAACGCATGCGCTGCGTCAGCGCGCGGAGCGGCGCAAGGAGCTCGAGCGGCTCCAGAAGGCGGCCGACGAGTACGAGGAGCTGCAGCAGATGCTTCGTGCGCTGCCGGCCAAGGTGGAACACCAGATGCTCGTGCCGTTTGGCAAGCTCGCCTTCTTCCCTGGCACGTTGAAGCACACCAATGAGATCATGGTGCTCCTCGGCGACAACTACTTTGCGCTGCGCTCTGCGGAGCAGGCTGCAGCAATTGCCGGCCGGCGCGCCGAGTTTGTGCGACCCAAGGTTGCGGCTGCCGAAGCGGAGGTGGCCACGCTCGACGCGCGCATCAGGCAGATCCGCCAGTACGGCGAACTGCAGATGCGCGACAACCCGGAGGGCACCATTGAAATTCGGGAGCCCTATTGTTCCGACGAGGAAGAGGATGACGGCGCGCCGGATGAGGAGGACGAGGAGGACGACGAGGACGACGAGGACGAAGTGGACGAGGAGGACGAAGACGAGGACAAAAGCTGGCGCAGCCAAAAGCCGCCGGAGCCACCGATGGCGCCGCTGCCCCCTCGAGACTCCGATGACGACACCGACGACGACAACGAAGGCGCTCCGGGGCGGCCAGCGCCGTCGCCGCGCGGCAAGCTGAGCTCCACTGCCGCCGCTAGCGCCGTCAAGACGGTCCGCTTTTCAGACGAGGCGGTGGCCACAGGTCGAGGTCGGCAGGGAGCGTGGGGGCCACCGCCTCGAGCTCCGACGCATGGGGGCGCCACATCCGCTCCTGATGGTGCTGCCGCGCGCATGCCGACGCCCACGCCGGCCGCTGCGGCAGTCGCCTTCACCCAACAGGTGACCGAGCGCGATCCGACCGCACCACCGTCAGAGGCGGACATCTCGATGAGCGAGGTCCATTGCGAAGCGGTCCGGCTGCAGCAGATCCGCGCGTCCCGCAGCGGTACGGTCGTATACGATCCACTGGAGCGCGACGCCAGCGCTCGTGGTGATGGCGACGACGGGTCGGCGGCGGACAACAAGCCCGTATCGAGGTTCAAGGCCAGTAGGATGAGGCAGCAGCAGCAGCAGTAAGTGCAGCTCTAGTGTAGCACTGAGTTGAGTTGACCAATGAGTCATAAGATCGCCTAGCATGTTCACGTGTTCCGTCCCAGCGAAGAGTCAAGAGAGATTAATTTTTGGACATTGGAGATTTTTTTTGGATGTTAAGCCGCACTATTATAGCGTCCACTATTCGGTCCGTAACGGTCGTAACAGCTAACACCGATCTCACGTCATCAGACATCACGTCTGTGTCTCTGTCTGACGATCTCAAGCGCTCAAGATCCGTTTCCTCGAGCCTTCTACAGCTTGCGGGTCGCGCTCTGCGGCTCAAAGAGTTTAGCCCGCGCGCTCTCAGGAGCTACTCCCAGATACTCATCGAGGAGCGCAGACCGCTCGTCGTCCACGGCCGCGGGCCTTCGAGGTAGTCTGTGCCCAGCTGCGACGTGTCCCATCCCATCCGGAAGGTTCCGAACGTGGGCCGAGGGGAGGGAGGCAGTGCGGCGGCCGGCGACGCCGTGAGCTGCTGCTTCTGCGAGCGAGTCGGCTTCTGCTTCTGCTTGTCCTTCTGCTGATCATGCCGCTGCTGCTGGCGATCCCGCTCGATACGGCGCTCGAGAGCCGCGGCCCCATGAGCCTCGCGTGCCGAGCTGACGAGCGCCGTCAGCGCATCCTCGTACGCTTTGAGGCTCGCGATGCCGAGGCTCGGCATCCCACTCGAGCTGACGAGCGAGAAGCCCACCCGAGCGGAGAAGGCTCGCCCGGGGAGTGTGAGCAGCGGCAGCCCGGCCCACAACGAGTCCGCGCCCGTCGTGTGCGAGTTGTAAGAGAGCGTGTCGACGCCCACATGGCACCCAGCCGCGCGCATCAGGTGGCTGGGCTTCTTCATGACGCCCGCATGCTGGAGCCGCACGATGCGCACCCCATGGGACGCAATCTCCGCGCGCAGATTGCGCGCCGCGGACGGGTACGCGACGTGGACGCTCGTCACGCCGGTGAGCAGCAGCAGGCGCACGCCGCTCACCCGGCGCATGGCGCCAGTCCATACGGCGAACACGTCCGGCGAGATCTTCATCAGCTGATTAAAATTGGCGATCGTGAGCTCGCGGCGACGGCTCGCAGATTGAATCTTGGGCATGCCACGGCTGCCATCGGCTGAGCCGTTCGCGCTCGAGACGGCGCTCGAGTCCGGGCCGGCGGGCGGCTCCGGACGCAGCAGGTGCGCATAGATCTGTGCGTGGTCGTTGAGCTGGTACGAGCGGGGCAGCAGCAGCAGGCGCTCACGGTAGAGCGTGTGCTGCTCGCACGGCGTGACGAGTGCGTCGGTGACCATGTAGTGGACCGACGGGTCTGCGGTGGTGCTTGCCCACCCGAGCCACTGCGAGCGAACGGGCGCCGGGAGCGAGCCCATGAGCACGCGCGGCGGCTCGTCGCCGATCCAGCCATCGAGGTCGATGAGGATCCCGATGTTGTACTCACGCAGCCGCGCGGCTGCTTGCGTGGGAGTCATCCTGCTCAGTTCGATCACGTACTCATGCGGCACCTTGAGGCCGCCCTGCAGCGAGTTCCCCTCGCGCACCGGCGCGGGCTCCGCGGCCGCCGTGCACCAGTAAACCTTTAGGTGCCTGTCTGTGTGGAAGCGCAACATTGAGCCGACCAGGTCGTAGGTGACGTGGCCCGCGGGCAGCCCTGAGATGTAACCAATATTCAATCTCCCATCTCTGACGAAGCTCGCGGGCGTGCGTGTGCTCACGTCGGCGGCGATGGCCGCGCGCGCATCATCGCTCACCCCCTTCATCTGCAGCTGCGCCTGGCGCGCAAAGACGCGCCTCACGAGCATCGGCTGGGTGTCCACGAGCCGGGTGACCAGGAAGATGTACGGCGCTTCCATGGCGAGCACGAGTGCCTCCATCTCGGCATCAACGCCGCCCACTGTGGGAGAGGCAGATGGCGGCGCTGCCGCCCCGAGCGCCGTGCTGCTGCTGCTGCTGCTGCTGCTGCTGCTGCTGCTGCTGCTGCTGCTGCTGCCGCCGCTCCTGCCGCTCCTGCCGCCGCCGCCGCCGCTGCTGCCGCTGCTGCTGCCAGCACCGTCGGTGCCGCCGGCGCTTCGAAGAGGCTGCATGGCCGTGCGGTTCGCGGGCCGCCAGCGCACCTGACGAGGGAGGAAATCAACGGTCATGGTCAGAGGCCATCGGAGGCCATCCTCAGAGGCCATCATCATCAGAGGCCATCATCATCAGAGGCCATCATCAGAGGCCATCAGTGGGACGCCAGCGCACCAGGCCGCCCGGGCCGAGCTCCGACAGGGCCTCGTCGCCGAGCGAGGCATGTAAGCGCGCCGAGAGCATGCGCAGCCTACTGTCCCACTCGCGCCAGTCGCACAGGTGCTGCCACGCGTGGAAGAGCAGATAGAAGCTCATGAGCACCATCGGTGCCGTCGAGAGCGACGCCGTCACGGCAAGCGCAACCGAGGCGGTGGTGTACTCGCGCCGCAGGTTGAAGGCGCTCAGCGCGAGCTGCCACCACATATTGGCGTCGGTCGGTTGCTGCGTGAGCAAACGATACAGGGTCTCGGCATCGAGGTGCTGCCGTAGGTGGATGCGCGCATTGTGCTGGTCCTGCGGGTCTTCCGACTCGGACATCCGGTCGATGGCTTCGCGGCCCTCGGCCATGTACCTGGCGATGTTGATGAGCGCCTTGCCGATGACCTCGTGGCTCGCAGGCAGCGTCGCCGCGGCACTGGCCGCCAGAACCGGGAGCGCAGTCTGTAACTGCTCCGACGCCTTTTTCACGTCCGCCAGGACCGCGTCGGAGGTCTTGCCGCTGGCCATCGCTGCGATTGCTGCAGCGCCGGCGACGCCCGGCGGCAGGAGCGCCTGTGCCGCCGCCATCCGCGCCAACGCCTCCTGACTGCGGCCCACGCGCTGTAGGATCAGAGCAAGCGCGTAGTGCGGCTCCGGAAATTCTGGCGCCACCTCTGCCGCTTTGATGAACAGGGGCTCTGCCTTAGCAAGATCGCCGCGATCGAAGGCCTCTCGGCCAAGTTTGTAGTGGGCATTGGCCTCGTCGCGGATGGTCTCGGTGAGCACGCGGGCAGTCTCTTGGCCTGCCGCGACCGCAAGAGGCAGCAGCAGGGCGAGAGAGGGCCTCTTCATCGCCGTCAACACGAATTGTACCAGACTTGTCGCTGCGGAATTTGAGTCTTTGTCGATTTGGCGCGCAGATCAGAGAGAGCGTTCAAAGTTCAAATGGCGCCACGTTGCGTGCTGCTCCTGCTCCTCGCGATCAGCGTGCAGTCGGCGCGCCGTGCAGTAGCTGTGCGCGTCGTGGAAACCGGCGAGGTCCGGCTAGCCGACAGCATCTCGCGTGCTAGGGCTGCGCCAGTGCACGAAGCGGTCATCCTCCAGCTACTTGGTGACGTTGTCAAACATGCCGAAACCGTGCAGTCGCAGGTCTATGCTGATACGCAATGGCTGCGGGATGCAGGCAGCCCTGAGGACGTGTCGCTTGGCTATGCGCTGAGCATGGATAAAATGCTAGATGCCGCCGAAAATTTGGATCGTGCGACTCTGCTCGCTGTGTCTGCGCAACAGGCAGCGGATGCCAAGGCGGAGGCTGAGGCAGCCTTCGCGCACGCCAGCTCAGTGACCGAGGCAGTCGAGGCTCAGACGGCGACCCACAGGGAGGCCAGAGCGGCGGCTGGGGCGACCTCAAAGGCAGCCGCGGAGGCTCAGGCAGCCGCCGAGGCATCGAAGGTAGCCGAGGAGACAAAGGTGGCCGTGGCGCTGACGGCCGCCCAGGAGAAGGCCGCCAAGGAGAAGGCCGCCCAGGAGAAGGCTGCCCAGGAGAAGGCCGCCCAGGAGAAGGCCGCCCAGGAGAAGGCCGCCGCAGAGGCTGCGGCGGCACGGCAGGCCGAGGCCGAGCGCCTCGAGAAGCAGCGGCTCGCCGCTGAGCGCCTCAAGGTGGAGCGGATTGAGGCCGAGCGCCTCGAGAAGCAGCGGCTCGCCGCTGAGCGCCTCAAGGTGGAGCGGATTGAGGCCGAGCGCCTCGAGAAGCAGCGGCTCGCCGCTGAGCGCCTCAAGGTGGAGCGGATTGAGGCCGAGCGCCTCGAGAAGCAGCGGCTCGCCGCTGAGCGCCTCAAGGTGGAGCGGATTGAGGCCGAGCGCCTCGAGGAGCAGCGGCTCGCCGCTGAGCGCCTCAAGGTGGAGCGGATTGAGGCCGAGCGCCTCGAGGAGCAGCGGCTCGCCGCTGAGCGCCTCAAGGTGGAGCGGATTGAGGCCGAACAGCGGCGTCAACAGCAGCAGCTGGCAGCACAGCTGGCAGTTGCAGCCGGAGGCGCGGCGGCGACGACGACGGTGGTAAGTGCGGACCCAGCTCGGGAAGATCTCTCGGGGCAGGCTGCAGGCGAGGCAATGATGGGTGTGGCGATGGCGATGGCGATGATGGCGATGGCGATGGCGATAGCAGCGAGAAGGCAGCGAGGCGGTAATGCTGCTTCGGCGGCCCTGACTAATGCTGCTTCGGCGGCCCTGACTGAGCCCAGCGAGGCGGCAGCCGGCGAGTCCGCCTCCATGGCTGCTGCTACTGTCGAGGCGGAGATGGCGCTCAAGACGGCGCTCAAGAAGACGAAGCGCAAGAAGAAGAAGGCCACCGGCGGCGCAACGCAGACGCTCTGGGCACCGCCAGCCTATCCTCTTGACTGGGCTCCAGCAACCCCGTCGTCTGTACCTGCCGAGAGCACCTCAAGCTCGCTGCCGCTGCCGGTGGCGTGCCAGGTGATGCCACCCCTTTCGCCCGGCTGGGTGATGGCCGCCAAGCCCAAGGGCCGCCGTTCGATCAAGAGCCGCGGCGAGGCTGAGGGAGGCAGTCCGCCGACGGCGAGCAGCCGGACGCTGCATGCGCCGCCCTCGCTCGAAGCGCTGCTTCAGTGCGCCGCGTCGGGCGAGCATGACGGGCCGGTGCAGGGCCGCGAGCAGAGCATTCGATCTGCGGAGGAGGAGGGCGACGCTGCGGCGCGGGCGCGGGAACGGCGCACGGCTGATGCGGCTCTGCAGCGTGCGATCGCAGTGGGTATGCTCGCCGGCGTGCGCTTCGCCCTCTCGCGCGCGACGGCAACCGGCGTGGACGATGTACGGCTCGAGGCCGCGCGGACCTTCCTCGCGACCGCCGCCGCCGCCGCCGTGAAAGTGGCGGCGGCGCAGCCGGACGCGCCCGATGCAACGACGGGAGCCGAGCCAGGTTCGGAGATCGTGGAGGCGACGGCGGCCCCTGAGCCACCACCCATCGAAAACTGGCTACACCATCTGGACGCCCTCGGTGCAGCCGAGGATGATGAGGCCGACAGTGATTACGGAGATGAGAAGGCCAATCAAGAGCAGGAGTTGCACGAGAAGGAAGGCGAGCCACTCGTGCACGACGGAGCAGACGACGAGGAGGACGAGGAGGAGATGGAGGAGAAGGAGCCGGAGGCGATCGAGAAGGATGTGTCGTTCGACGTGAGGGAAGCACCCACGCCCGAGGCAACGCCCGTGGGGTCCGTCACGCCCCTCCGCCTGGCGCGCACCCCTCTCGAGGAGCAGCGCTCCGATCAGCGCGTCCTCTCCGTACGCAGTGAGGTCGGGGCGATGATCGAGCCCGGCGCGGCAGGTGGCGTGCCGGCGCTCGTGTCGCTCTTTGAGACCGGTACGGGAGTAGGTCTGGCCAACCCCCTTGAGACTGTGGCATCCGTGGCCGCGCGACCGCCTGCGAAGCTCGGCATGTCCCATGCGGCTTCGTTGCGTTCCAAGCGCGCGGCGTTGCAGAAGGAGGCTGCGGACAAGGCCGCGGAGGAGGAGGCGATGCATGCCCGCGCGGAGGCCGAGAAGCCGACCGAGGATTCACCGCCCGCCGAGCTCGACGAGGACGACGAGGACGACGAGGACGACGAGGACGAGGAGGACGAGGGCGAGGAGGACGAGGGCGAGGAGGACGAGGGCGAGGAACACGAAGTGGAGCTCGAGCTGGAGCCAGTGGTGATTGCGGACGAAGACGACGAAGACGACGAAGACGACGAAGACGACGAAGACGACGAAGACGACGACGACGACGACGACGACGACGACGACGAGGAGGAGGACGAGGACGAGGAGGAGGAGGACGACGACGACGACGACGTGGACGAGGAGGACGAGGAGGACGAGGCGCGCGTGTCACCGCACTCTGCAGCCCCGCGGGCAGTGGCCATGCAGCACGCGCGGCTGCCCAAATGGGGTATCGCGCGGATGTCCAGTTTTGGGGGCTCGCTTTCGTCGCACAGCGTGCTCAGCCCGATGAGTCTTGTGGCTCAGGCGCGCGCTCGAGTGGCGCGCGCGCGCCAGGCAAAGGGAAGCAGCCCTTTTTCTCCTCAGTCGGCCGACATGCTGTCGCCCGATATGCTGGAGAATAAGCCGCCGCTTGACTCGCCGCGCGCGCCGGAGCTGAGCATCTGAGACCGTGCTGAGACGGGGCTTGCAGAAGAAGGGATACAGATGATCCAAGGATGAGCAGGTTGATGGTGCAGAAACATGTGGCATTGAGCGCGTAAGGTGCGCGGTACCTGGATCATGGAACACTTTGGACTGGAGAGCCGCGCGTGCCGCAGGAGAGAATACAGCTACAGGTGGAAGGCTTGCTAGGTGGAGGTGTTGACTCCACAGCGCACAGGCGATGCACATAGGACGGGAGAGCCGCGCAGAATGTGCGCAGACTGAGGAGCACGGGATGGCTAACCCTAAACACAGCATGAGACGTCGGTAAGTCGGGTATATATGGACACCATCTCGCATCTGTACGTTAACGCCTTGGTTAACGATTAACGCGTTGTACGCTGTACGGTTCAGGTTTCGCTAACGGTTCTTGGACGAAACCAAACGAAACGCCAACCAAAATAACAAAAATACTGCTTCGGTTCAACACAACGCGCTCGACCTCCGCTAAGGACGGGGGTTGGCCACTCTCAGATGTGCTCACGGCAACGCTCGCAAAGTATGGACGCCTGTGAGGCAATCGTCATGACCGTGGCCGTCGGCGCCTTGCTCAGCTGGGTCTGGCATGTACGCCGCCACTTGAGTGCATTTCCGATGCACCCTTCTGAGACCTTGGTTGTTGCAGGCGAGCTGACCACGCCTGCTGGTTGCCACGATTTCAACGCCTCGTGCCTTCCTCCATGCCCGACGTGCCAGCGCTTGAGTCGTGAGAGCTGTGCGCGTTGCCATGGGGAGCGAGGCTGCAAGAGGCGGCATCACAACCGCTCCAACTCACTAGCCGCTCCTCGTCAGCTTATTCGCTGGCTGCACTTTCCAAAGTGTGGAGCAACGTTCGCATTAAGCGCAATGTCGTATGCGTGCGCCAGCACCATCCCTACGTGGCACACCGTGGGCATGGCGCTGCGCGGCGGCCGGATCGACGTCCGAATGGCGCATGCAATCAACGCGCGCGGCCGGAAGCGCGGCACACGCTGTGACGGGCGCCTACTGCTCCCGTTTGACGGGCACCAGCCGGTGTCGGCACGTGATGCTGGCCTGGTCGCTATGTTCCGACGACCATCGCAACGGCTGATCTCGGCGTACCTTGACAATTATCACGCGTGGGGCCTCGCAGGGAGCGCACGCGCCACGATCAAGCAGCACGCGCCCACGATCGCCGCCTTTGCGCGCTTCCCGGGCATTGCCGGGTGCATGGCCAAGATGTTGAGTGGACACCACTGCGCAGCAGATGTCGACTTGAGCGACGGCGCGGTGCTACGGAGAGCGCTTGAAGTGCTCCGCTCGGGGCGCTTCGCCTTCATTGGGCTGACCGAGGAGTGGCAGGCATCCGTCTGCTTGTTCCATCGGATGCTGCCCGAAGCGCCACCGCCGATGGCAGCCGAGTTTCGTCAACTCGGCCACTCGGTCAACTCGCACCGAGCGTTGGACTGGCTGCCGAGCTCGAGCGTCGACGGCGTGTACAACGAGAGCGTCTTGCAGGGCTTCGTCGATTTCGTTGACGAAGCCGTGTACGTGGAGGCTGCGCGGATCTTCAAAAGGAACATGCGCGTGCACCACGGCGGCCCGGCCGAAGAGCGAAGTTGAAGAGATAACCATCGAACGGACACCGCGTCAGCCTGCGGACAACCGGACATTCGACATAGGCGCCGGACATAGGCGCGAGGGTCCCAGAGTCAACTGACAGAGGATAGATAGCCGATAGAGGTTTCGTTAATAAATGAGTGATTTCCGATCATTAAACATAATTCATATGGGATCGCGGATCATAGAAAGATCATAGATCCTGATCCATGACCCCCTCATGACCCCCGCTCGCCCCGGGGACACGTCGAGTCAGACCTCCTTGCGCGCTGGCGACCCTCTGCTCGCCTGTTGACCACAAGGCGGTTCTGCTTCTGGCTTGAGCCTTAACATCCGCATCGATGCACACTCACGCGGACGGGTCGAGGACCACCGGAGCATAACGTGCCTGTGGTCCCTACGCCGTCAAGTCAGGAAATACACCGCCTTTCCCAGACCACTGCCCAGCGCCGGCGCCAACTCCGTGTAAGGGGGTAGATCAGGGTAGATCTGACCTACCCCCTTACTCCCGTGCTGTCCGAAGCCTCTGCGGAGCGGCCTCTCGCAACCCAGCGTGCGCATCAGCCGGTGCGCTGAATCAAGTGAACACCACTCGCAGTCTCGACGATGTCGCTCAGCTCGCCCTCCTCGTCGTCCGTCGGCGCGCGCAGCGCGAGCACCGCTTCCTCGAACTCGGGCTGCATGTACTTGGCGGCAAACCAGCCGAGATCGCCGCCGTGTTTGGCCGTGTCGCAGTCCGAGAATGCCTCCGCGAGCGTCGCGATGTCCTTCTTGCCCTCCTCGATCATCTTTTTGTACTTTTTGAGCAGATTGATCGCCTCCTGCTTGGTGCGACGCTTGATCTCGCGGCCCTCGGGGTCACGCCACGAGGACATCCGGCGAGACTCGTTGTGCTTGAGAAGGATGTGCGAGGCGCGTGCGATCGCGGGCGGGTCGTTGCGCGTGTCGATCGCCTCCTTCCAATCGTCGCGCTGCTTCTGATCGTCGAAGCAGAGCGAGAAGACCTCACCGCCCGCGTCTGCGATCGAGAGCTCAGGCCCGTCCTCGCCGTCCTCCTCCACAGCTTCCGTCTTGCATCCGTGCAGCATGAGCGCCTCGGACGGCTCGGTGCCATCCTTGTCCTCGGGCGCATCGGCGCCCTCGTAGAGCAACAGCACCTGCCCGTACAAGTAGCCAAAGTACTCGCCGTACCCCTCGCCCTCCCACACCTTGCACTTGCCCTCGTGAGAGGCCTCGCCCTCGAGCTGTGAGAACGCCTTGGAGGTGAGCACGAGGAGGTCGCGCTCTTCGGTCTTCTGGAGCCCGCACGCGATCGGCTTCTTCTGCGTCGCGAGCAGCAGACCGGCGGGATCCTCGGGATCGCACGAGAGCACCGTCGCGCTCAGGTCGAAGACCTTTGTCCCCCCAAAGCGAGACTTGAGCGAGATGTTCTGTTTCGTCACGCAGAGCTTTGCCGGCCCGTCCTGCGTGCGCACCTCGTACTCAGCCTTCCCTTCGAGGATGGCTGCCTTCAGGTTCTCGCGATCCTCCGCCATCAGCCGCACGCACTCGTCCGACGCCTCCGTCGCGCCTTCCTTGGACGCCTCGCCGTTGGCGCCCAAGAGCTTCCACTCGCCGAACAGCCAGCAGCCCACATCCTCAGCCGTGAGCACGTAGCGCGACTCCGTCGACCCGATCGGCGTCCACTCGGCGCTGTCGTCGGGCTCGGTCGGGCACCGATGCCAGCCATACTGGAGCGTGAGCCCTTCCGCCTCCGCCTCCTCCGAAATGCTAATTGGCACCTCAATCGTGAGCGTGCAGCCCACCTGGAGATCACCCTGCATCTCGGCGAGCGGCTCATCGTCGTCCTCGTCCTCGTCCTCCTCCTCGTCCTCGTCGTCCTCGCCCTCCTTTTCTTCCGCCGTCGACTCCTCCTCCTCGCCCTCCTCCTCCTCGCTCTCCTCCTCCTCTTCCCCCTCCTCTTCCTCACCCTCCTCCTCCTCGCCTTCATCGTCCGCAGCCGTCTCTTCCTCGTCCTCCACTGAACGCACCGCGAGCGGTGGCGCCTGATCGATGAGCTCAGACTCCACGCGGACCTCTTCCTCCGCCTTCTCCGCCGCCGCCTTCTCCGCCGCCGCCTTCGCGGCCGCCGCCTTCTCGGCCGCTTCCTTCTCGGCCGCCGCCTTCGCGGCCGCCGCCTTCTCGGCCGCCGCCTTCTCGGCCGCCGCCTTCTCGGCCGCCGCCTTCTCGGCCGCCGCCTTCTCGGCCGCCGCCTTCTCAGCCGCCGCCTTCTCCTTCGCCAGCCGTGCCTCCTCCTCCGCCTTTTCGGCCGCCACGCGTGCCTCCGCCTCAGCAGCCCTCTTCTCCGCCTCGATCCGCTCCTGCTTCTTACGCTGCTGCTCGCGCAAGATCTCCTCCTCGGCCGCCTTCGCCTCGGCCTTGTTACGCTCAATCTCGGCCGCCCTCTTCTCCGCCTCGAGCCGCAGCTCCTTTTTCCGCTGCTGCTCGCGCAAGATCTCCTCCTCGGCCTGTCGAGCCTCCTCAATCTCCCGTTGTCGCTGCTGACGCGCCTCTTCCTTCTTGCGCACCGCCTCACGCGCTTCCTCCGCCTTGGCCTTGGCCTCATCCGCCTGGGCCGCGGCGGCCGCCGCGCGCGCCTCTTCCGCCGCCTTGGCCGCCTCGGCCTTGCGACGGGCCTCCTCCTCGGCCGCCGCCTTGGCCGCCGCCTGCGCCGCAAGCTCTGCCTCGCGTCGCTTCGCCTCAGCCGCCTCACGTTTTTGCTTGGCATCCTCCTCGGCCTGCTTTGCGGCCTCCTCCGCACGCAGGCGCCGCTCCTCAGCCTCGGACGCCGCGGCCGCACGGGCGCGCTCTTCCGCCTCCCGACGTGCAGCAGCTTCACGCCCGCGCCGCTCTGCCTCCTCCCGCGCGCCGCCTCGGTCAGCGGGCGCATAGTCGAGCGAGATGGTCACCTGGCCGAGCCGCGGAACGCGAAAGGTGAGGTCTTGAAGGCCCGCACGCAGGTAGCGCACCGGCAGCATCTGACGTGCAGGCTCCTTCCAGCCCGACTTGTTGAGCACCACCTCGAGGCTCACGTCATCCACCACGCCCGCGCTGAGCTCGACGTCCTGGATTGAGAGATTCTCGAGCGTCGGGAGTCGCTGCACACTCTGCAGCGTCGCGCTCGTGCCCGTCTTTGCCACGGACGACGCCGTGCCAGGACGGCCCATTGACCTCAGCGCCGCCGCCGACAGCGGGTAGGAATTTCCTAGTGCGAACTGTGCGAGAGTCGGTTTCGGCTCTTGAAGTTGCCGCGGCAAGTCGATGCAGGAACGCTCTGTGAAATTGCGACGGAAAGAGTCAGCGCTTTCACAGAGGAGGAAACATGTGAACTAAGTTGCCAAGTTTTCGATGAAAAGTTCGCTGCTCGCCTCGATGATGCTCGTGTCGGCATCATCTCGAGGGGATGCCGATCCATTTGATAAGTATAGCCTACCCACGCTCAAGCGCATGATTTACGTGCGCGGGCTCTGGTGCAGGGACTGCACGGAGGCGGAGTATCGCACTATGGCACGGGAGAATGCGGCGTTGACGATCAACGAGGCACTCGCTGAGGAGTACGACGATGCGATGGCGTACGAGATCAAAAAGAAAGAGCTCCAGATTACCAAACCCGAGTTTGTGCAACAGATGAACACCACAGCCGGAGATTCGGTGGACGAGGCACGCGCCGAGAGAATGTGGCTGCACTTCTTGGCACAGCTCGACTCGGGTGCAGTCATTTTCCAAGAGAACGGCACCATGTCCTTCTCGCTGCCCGTGACGCACCTGGTTGCACCCTACCTGCCCATTGCAGTCAGCGACGCCATCGAGAGCAGCTTTCTCGCCTGTCGCGCCGTCTACGTGCAGCTGCCACGCCGCTACCGCCGCCGGCTCGAGAGGCGACTCGAGTGGACGGTCGAATTGGGAGCAGTGCACGCGCTTCTTGCGTGTTTGATCACCGTGCTACTCATGGATGTGGGCATGGGCGCCTTCCTGCACGTGAAGAAGCAGAAGCGGAAAGACACCCAGTGACAAGACACCCTGCGCCGCCTGTCGCTGCCTCTCGAGACAGAGCTGTGGTATGTGCGGCAAGCTTATGCGGCTCGCAAGCTTTGAGATGGAGAAGAGAACGCGGTGCAAACCGCGTGAGATACGACGAGAGATGGACGTCATCGGGTTCTCAAACCACCTTGTCCACTGGAGATGGTTTCTCGATTTCTCATTCATATGAGCGCCCGGGTTGTAGAGCCTGCGCGAGCGGCCCGGCCGGCGGGTTACAGTGATCAGTGTAGAGTCTAGAGATAGCTCTCTGAAATTCGAGAGGACGCCGGACACGCTCCGTCACATGGTTTCCGGGCGGTGACACGCTCACACCCAAACGGACCGGCCTAGACGGCCCGACGCCCGAGTCACCACGCGACGCCACATGGGCACTTGGCAGCGGCCAGCGCCCGCGCCGCCACAGCCACAGCGCCGTTATCCGCGCCGCTCACCCGTGCAACGGGCGAGCTGCGAGTTGCCCTAGCAGCAGGCTCGCCCAGACGTCCGGCACGCCCGGCATACAATAATGCGTGCAGTCGCTGTTGCCCGAGGGAGTGGGCGCCGAGTATGTGTGCGCCCACCACGCACCCTCCGAGAGGGCGTTTGTCTCGAGGACTTGAGCTCCCATGGCCGAGAGGTAAGGGAGCACAAGCTGACGCTCCAGCAGGCCCACGCCCGCGCCTAGCGTCTGCAGAGGCGTGCACTGGCGCAGCCCGATGCTCTTGCCACGGCTGCTCGAGACGAAGCCACCATCCGCTGTGGGGAAGTGCTGCGGCTCCGCTTGCTGAAAGAGCAGTTGCAGCGGAGGCAGCTGCGCGCGCTCCCGCGCCAGCAACGCCTCACGGAAGGCGCTGTGAAAGTTCGCTCGTTGCGTGGCTACCGACGAGTCGTTGGTGCCACCCCATTGCCGCCAGAGGGCCGCATGGAGAGACTCAATGGGCGAGTGATGGCGCCCGCTGCTGACGACGAGGACGTCGGGCGAGTGGGGTGCTGTGCCTCGTATGCTCCTGTGGGCGTCCTTTCCCCGAGCGCCGATGGTCCTGGTCTCCCCGCTGGGCACCGCGGGAGTCACCTTGCGCAGCGCGCCGATGAGCCCCTCCCAACCCAGCCTTTCCTCCTTCACGTAGCAGATGGTCAACGGCCGCTCATGGGTCGACTCATGGGCCCCAACCTCCTGCTGCGCTCCACCGCTCGTTCCTCCCTTTCTCTGGTCACCGGTGCTCGTGCTGCTCGATGTGCGCGCAGCAAAGGTGGCGCATCCGTACCGCATCTCACAATGGCGAGCCTGCGCATACGGACACATGCCCTTATAATCAAGGGCCGGATGCCGACGTTTCATCGGGTCCCACCAATTGGTGCCGTCGTGCACGAGGTAGCTGCGCAGCCGACACATGACGGCCTGGCACAGCTGCCGCAGCACCGAATCGCCCACGAAGTGGATCCTGCGCCCGCGAAGCGCCGCGAGCAGGCTGGCGGTGCTGCTGCTGCTTCGAGAGGTTCGATTGGTCGTGCCGAGCATCCCAAGCGCGCGGCGAGCCACTTCGCCGGCGTTCGGCTGGCCAAAGAAGAAGCAGTTGTGCCGCGTCTCCTCGAACGGGCACGCGTCGCGAGCCCATCGCGCCTCCGCATCCTTGACGTCGATGCCAAACGCCGCGGCTGGGTCAGCAGCTGGGCGTACGATGGTGTGAGCGTACAGGTGCTCACCTAGGTGCTCTTGCTCCGGCGTTGGCGTGCGGCGCTGCTGCATTGCGGGTTGCCCGTCTGATTGGCTGGTCTCTGACTGGTGAGGTGTAGTGGGAGGCTGGCGGTTTTGGAGCGCATCGTGAGCCGAAGTGGGGTTGAGGGCAGCTGCTCGGTCTTCGTCCTCCTCGCACAGCACACGCTCACTCGCGTTAGCCATCCGCACACCGCGCCGACCCGCCTGCACACGCAGCATCGCCCTCTTGGCACCAAGCAGCTTGTTGAGCGCCTTGCGGGGAACCCCTCGCGTCTCGTTCCCCGCGCCCAGCCTTCGCAGGGCGGTCGACCACGTCTCACGAGGCCCGTGCACAGGGCCGAGGAACTGCGGCGGCGCCGACGCCGCTGGCTTCTTCTTTTGCTCGTGGTCGCCGTTCGCTGCGGGGATATCGATGGTGGGCACGTGGCAGACACTCGTGGCCGCGGCGTCGGCCAGATATGCCGAGATCCAGACATCATCGTGATAACGGAAGCGGTCGTCGACCGACAGTGCAGCCTCAAAGTAGGCGCGGACTGTGTGAGGTGCACGCAGGGTCTCGAAGGGTAAAGCAAACAGGTCGGCTCCCTGGCCGACGTTGAGCCCTCCACTATCCGGCAGCGTATATCGCATAAACGAGTATGCGAACAGCGGCGCGTGGTGCAGCGCGGATGCGAGCAGCGTCAGCGCCGTTGGCTTGTACTCTCGGTCGTCGTCAGCAAGAACAAGGGCACTGGTCGCTGGCGCAGAGGAACAGAGTTCGAGGAAGCGCGACAGCGCACAGAGCAGTTTCGTGCCCGGCCCGTCGTCAGCCTCGCATGTGCGCACCTCTAGCAGAGGGTGTGCGTGAATATGTGTCCGATTGACCATGAGCCCTGGCCAGCGAGAAAACGCTCTTGGAACGAGCACGAGGACACGATATGGCGGGTGTATCTGACGGGCGAGGGAGCGCACGGAGCGGTCGACAAGGTGCGCCCGTTGTGGAATAGTAGCTATGGCCACGACCAGTCGCACAAGCATTTGACCTGCAGCCGCCGTCGAGGACGAGGTCATGCGCAAGCTATAGTTTCAAGCTTGGTCCTTGCACCTTGGACCGATATGAATAGCGATTCACGTTCTATATGTACGTTCGTTGAAAAGAGGATGCATGCAATTGCAGAATATGGAGACTCGAAACTGTAAAACACGATACCTGGGAAGAAAGGTCTAATGCACGCTCCTGCTACCTCGTATTTAAACAATTCACAAATGTTGACTTGCGCTGCTGGCGAAAGGTCACCGAGCGAAGAGCGAGGCACCGTCATTCTGCCCCGCAGCTCATCTCTCCACCGCCTGTGGGCCGGTGAACCACTGCGTGTTGTGAAAGATGCGGTCACCAAGGCGCGTCTCAAGATCGAGGTCGAGGAAGCCCGCCGCATAAAGCAGCTTGTTGATCTCCGCGGTGGCCTTCTCCACCACTATGAACCGGATCTTGACCGCACGAAAGTCGATTGAATTGAGGACCGAGAGCTCGGCCCCTTCGACGTCCACCGACAGCAAATCGATCGTCTGGATCCTGTGCCTCTGGAAGAGGGTCGAGAACGGCGTGACCCGAAGGAAGTCGCGCTGTACGTGCAGCCCCATACGCCTCGCAAAGGTCTTGGCGCGAGTAAACGTGCGAATCTCTTCGTTACTCGCATTCTTCGACTCAATGCCGCTCACGCCCGTCTCCCAACCGAGTCTGCCGCGCACCTCGACCTCCCCTTCGGGACGCCCAAACGAGATGTAGGGCACAGCGTCGGGATTTGCAAAGTCTTGGCGCAGCGAGACGAGCGTATTGACGTTCGTGCACCGAGGACGGTTGCTCGTGAGCTTTCTAAATAGCAGCGGGTTCGCCTCCACGCAGAGGCTGTGCCAGCCCAGGTGTTGCTCAAAGAAGCGCGAGTTAGACATGTGGAAGCCGTCGTTGGCCCCAATTTCCACCACGGTGTGATTGGGACCGATGAGATCGAGAGGTGACGAGCATTTGCAAACCTTCTGCTTTCGTTGCCACGGGGCCACCGTTCCCACGCGGCAAGTGCTGCCTAGCTGTTCGACCCGTCCTCCAAACAACTGAAAGATCAGCTGATCCAGCGGCCCGATGGCCTGGAATTCACATGTTCCCCAATGTCGCCAGCCAGCTCTGTCGTAATAGGTGTCCACCCCAGACTTTGCTTCGACAGGAAGCGTGACGGATGGCCACACAACCATCGCTAAGGACATACGTTGCCGACGCGTCGGCTGGCGCGGTGGCGCAGGGGTTCGCGTCCTGTCCATCGTTGTTGTGCGATGCGATGACAAAAGTTGATGCACAAATGTGGCAAACTTGACCCTCGGCCTCAAGTATTGGTGATTTAATTCATGCGTCGGCTGTGTTTCACTAAAGAACTCGCATCTTCGTTTTGGGGGAGGGCCCGGGACCTTCGTCCCAGGCGGACCATTCGACTATGGGAAAACAAGACGCGGCGCCGGGCGGCGGGGGCTGTGCCCGTGAGCCCGTTTCTAAAACGCACACTGTGGCGAGGCGCATTCTGCGCGCGCTCTTTCTCTCGGTGAGACTCGGTGCGGTCGTTCGCGCGTTGGGGTTTACCGGTTGGACTTAAAGCGTCGAGAGGTCGCTGGTCGGAGGTGTGCAGGCTTGACCATGAGGCTTGACCCAAGCGCCATAAAGGGGGAGTGGTCTACTTCATGTTTATAAGCCCCACCCCTACACCTGTTTGGGAATTTAATGCAGCACAAGGTGCGACGTGGAGGTGGACCAATTGTGAGTCGAGTCGCCTGGCCGATTTCCATCCATTTGCGCTGTCCGTGATGGGCCTCTTTTGTCTCTGCTTCGCTGGCGGGTTTGTCGCTAAGCTGTTTGACGCATCGCTCACTTGGTCTGACTTGAATCTCAAAAGCGGCTTCAATATCAACACCTGTTAATCGGGGCGACCGCCATCGGTGCGACCGTCTTTTATCTGCTCGTTCTCTGCTTATGGGTTGGTTTGGCGGCAAAAATGGGGACATTATACTATGGGGCCCGCTTATAGTCTATTCTCTATACTGTAGAGTATTATACAATTTCGTTGAGGTCGAGGTGTGGCCGCTGTGCGGACGCGCACTCAATTGACGACACTCGCCTCATCTTGACCCAAAGGGGTAGGGGAGGGTATTCTTTCTGGATCTTCTTCTTCACACACTATCCCCACCACCTGATTTTGCGACTCAGTGGTTGACCCAAAGGGGTAGGGGAGCGGGTATTCTTTCTGGATTCACACACGCTATCTCCACCACCTGATTTTGAACTCAGTGTCAAGCCGCGGGCGCTCGCGCGCGCTCCTAGAAGCCACACACAGTTCGAAAACCCTCCCCGCGTGTACGTACACCCCTCGAGCGCCAGTGCGCCGTGCCTTGCATACAGTATTGTCAGAGCCCAGCGCACATAACCGAACCTGGAACCTCCAATCGCATGAACCCCAGCATTGCTAGGTGTCGAGCGCGTGGCCTCACTATCACGCTTCTACAGAGAACCGTATCGCGCGACGTGATCGATGTGGCAGCCATCCACCCCCCTCGCGTCTGGCCGCGCGCAAGCCTCTCACATGCCCCGTGGTGAACCGACGGATCACTCAATTGGCTACGCCGGAGGACGAGGCTGCAGAGTCGTTTTTGATCTTCCACGCGCGAATGGCGTCCTCGCGGTGCATCGTGACGAAGGGGTTAGGATCGTCGGTTTTCATATCCGCAAAGGTGTGGTTGACGTCCCGATGGTGGGTTTCGTCGGCGTAAATACACTTGAGGGTGTCCACCCACTTAGCGTCGTCCGAGAGCTTCCAGTACCCTTTGGCCATCTCGGGCGCGGGAAGGTTGGCCCAGGCCTCGTGCAGGCGCGTGCCTGGCGTTTCGATGTGGTCGATGATGTTCTTGTAGGTAGTGCAGGCCGTTTGTTCGAGGTAGCCGACGAAGCGATGCACCGCCTTTGGGTAGATTATGTACGTGAGGAAGAGGAAAGGGGTCATTGCAAATTGGGCGCCCACGACCATGAGTCGGGTGATGGGGCCGGCCTGGAACATCGTCAGGCACACCAAAAGGTGCATCCGCTCGTTCTCGGCCTCCTCGAGAAGGGTGTGGATCCAGCCGTGGTCGCGCTGCAGGGATCGCAGCGAGCGAAAGTGACGGAACCCAGCCGCGACGAACCCGGGCACCCCGGCAAAGGATTCGAGCACGATGAGGCGCCACTCGATTGCCCGCGGCGACGGATCGATCTTGGTGTAGCCCGTGATGAAATTGAACGGGTGGTATAGGCCGTAGTACATGACGCCGTAGGCGAGCTTGTCAGGCAGCGTGATGGGCGTGTGGTGATCATGCGACGTTGCGAGAGCCTTTTCCAACTCGGACTTGCTCCAGATGTGGTTCTGCTGACGACCCATGTGATCGGCCATATCACGCTAACAAACGGGGCGGGGCAGCAGAGGGCAATGAGCAAGACGGCATATACTACCGAGCATATACTACCGAGGACGGCGTGCTCACCTCATTCGCGATCTCTGTGAGTGTCGGCTTGGCATGCAGAGGATGCAGCGCCTTCGAATGCCTGAAGTGCGTGGGCCAGTTCGAGAGCGGACGAATGCAGGCGCCGTTCAGCGGGCTGGAAAGGCGGCTGAACTGAAGGCGGATCGTCGCAGTCGAGCGGGGCAAGAACGCCATGGATGCTCGCATTTGCGGCGATCGCCACCCGACAGTAGTCCCCGATGCTGATGACGAGCTTCCCCAGTTTTTCCCCACGTGTCGAGAGCGTAAAGTTTAACGCGACCACGGCGGTCAGGCGAGGCGGTTGTCCAGGGTTTGTGTGGTTCACAAGCAGTCTGCGAGGTGTTCACAGTGAGAGCGAAGACAAGCGTGGCGAGAATGAAAACAGAGGCGAACCATGCCCGGCGTGACGATCTCGCAACAAGAGAAGAAGCCGTTCAAGCTGATGGACCTGCGGAAGCCACCCTCTAAGCACAAGCAGTACATGATGGGCGAGATCCTTGGCGAGGGCGCACAGGGCAAGGTGCGCGAGGCGATCGACTCCGAGACGCTCCAAAGGGTTGCCATCAAGCGCATCAACCTGCGGCAGCTGCGGAAGATCCGCCATGCGGAGGAGAATCTGCGCAAAGAGATCACGATCCACAGCAAGCTCAAGCACAAGCACGTCATCGAGATGCTCGACTCCTTTGTCAACGATGAGAAGCAGAAGGTGTACATCGTGTACGAGCACGTCGCAGGTGGCTCGCTGCAGGACGTGGCGGACAGCCTACCAGACAACGTGCTCCCAGCGACGCTGATGCGCCGCTGCACATACCAGCTCTTCGACGCGCTCGCTTACTGCCATTCCTGCGGCGTCGTGCACCGCGACATCAAGCCGTCCAACCTGCTCATCTCGATAGAGGGCGTCCTCAAGGTGGGCGACTTTGGCGTCGCTGAGGAGCTCGACCGGTATGACGAGCACGACACGTGCTCCAAGAGCCGTGGCTCGCCCGCCTTCCAGTCGCCCGAGGTCGCCGCCGGCAAGGAGTCCTTCTCGGGCTTCAAGGTGGACGTGTGGGCCGCCGGCGTGTCCCTCTTCCTGCTCATGAGCGGCCAGGTGCCCTTCGAGGGATCGTCGCTCCTGCATCTGTGGGAGCTCATCGAGCTGGGCAAGTACGACATCCCCGAGCGCATCGCCGCCGACGCCAAGCTGCGCGACCTCATCTGCGGCCTGCTTGTCGTCGATGAGACCACGCGGCTCAGCGTGCAGGATGCGCGCAAGCATACGTGGCTCGACGGCGCCGAGGACGAGGGTTGGAGTGACGAGGACCGGCGGCTCGTGAGCGCAGTGGTGCTCGGCTCGGTGCGCCCGCTGGTGGTGATGCGGAGCGTCGCGCGCATGTACGGCGAGGAGCCGCCGCTAGAGGATGCACTAGAGGAGCCGCCGACGCCCGCGATGCCGCTGCTCGACGACTCTGCACCCGCGGCCGTGCCGCCGCTACGAGAACCGAAGTGCGATGCGCTGACGGCCGAGGGTGGTGGGGAAGAGAACAAATCCCCGGCGCTCGGGCGGCGGGCACTGCGCCGCATGCTTACCGGCGAATTTCCGGGGGGGGCGAAAAGCATGGATGCGCTCTCCCAGCAGCTCGCCGAGGCCCCCGAACCCGAGGAAGCAGAGGGCGAGAGTTTCCGGCGCAAGCCGAGGCGTACGCGCTCGGCTGACGCGGAATGTAATGTCCAATGAGCCTAGGTACATGGAAAGTAGGGACCCGCGCCACACACACAAATTAAGTTATAAGTAGTCGTATAGTCAGAAGTCCGCTATATTCGCGCGGTACGAGCGTTAACTTTGAACTTTCTCGACACTCGAGACTCGTGTGTCGTGACTCGAGTACGGTCGGTATAGCACTCGATCACTATAGATACTTATTAGTACATAGTAGATAGTACGTAACAGAAGAGGGCGGCGGACAAGACCTCGAACCTGGCAACCGGCGGCCCTCCACGGCTTCCGGAGCCCTTGTACAAGCCGTCGGCGGGGTCCGACGGGTACTCAACTGTAGTCCTGGTCCATATGCGGTACCGGTATGGGACTTCGGCTGAAGTTGGTAAGGTCGTGTGTAAGTAACGGGTGTACTTGCAACTTGGTCGTCTGACGTCTCCGGCACTGAACACACAAACCGTTCTCGCTTCCAGTTCCACGCGCGCGTGGTCCGTGGAGTCTGGAGACGCTCCGCGCGCTTACTTACCGGGGCGGCGACGGCGCTTGAGCCTTGACGTAACTTAGACGTCGACTTAACACGCATGCGACCGGGACGTCCCAGGACGCGGTTTACTGACGCGCACAACCGGTCTGTATGTCACTACTATGTGTGGTATGTGATGTCACGCACAGGTCTGCGGACACGACGACGGGCACGCAACAAGGGTCACTACAGACACGATTCACGTGGCTTTCTCCAGCCAGGACTGTCAGGACTGAATGCCTTGCCAATCTCGTCGCCGCTCTTCTTGAAAAACTGTCCCGTGTTTTCTAGCAAGGCCTTCAAGAGATCGACGTGGCCAGGTGGCGTGCTGCGTTTGGAAGCAGCGTCTGCTGCTCCTAGCGCCGCTCCGAACCCGGTTGCCGCCTCGCCCATATATGGACGCCCATGGCAGAGCGGCGTCTCGAAAACAACCGCCGATTCAGCCGACGATGTGGCGCCAGGTGTGGATCGTGGGGTGATGGTGCCTGCATCCGGCTCGCCGAAGCCTGTCGCCGCATAAAGACGTCCTGCGCGAGGCGGCGGCGAGCGATTGCCAGCACCTAGACTGTGTGAGGTGAAGGCAACGCTCGCATCAGTCGGCGCACTAAGACGCCCGGGGCGAGGGGGCTTCTCGCGGCCCGATGCAGAAGGCTGCAGCAGGCGCTCAGCTGTCCCTGGCTCAGCCACAGCTGCAGAAGCATCTGGCTCAGCCGCAGCTGGAGACATCCTTGGCGCGGTCTTTGGAGACCTAGGAGACCTTGGACTTTGGAGACCACCATGGGGCGTGGTCTCCAAAGTAGCGACGCTCGCGTCGTTACCCGCGTCCCCTCCATCCGATCCAGCTGACGGCTCGGCGGTGCTTTCCCTCCGGAGGCTCTCCAAGATGTTGAGCTTCCACGTGGTCGTTAGAAACTCGGAGAGGCTGTGTTGGTCGTCATCTTGTTGCGGCATGAGCAGCGTACTAGCTGATGGCATTTCGTCGAGGAGCTCGTCTTCAGACGGCTGCGGTTTTGTTCGAGGTGCAGCTGCTGAATCGTCGCACATCGTCTGTGTGGTGAAGGCAAAGTCCACATCCGGGTAGCCGATGCCCGTGGCCACATGCTGAGGACGCACGGGGCGAGGCGGCTTCTCGCTACGCTTCTCGCGGCCGCCGCCCGCGGAACCGCTCGCCATCGCCGCCTTCGCGGCTGCAAGGCGCGCCGCCTCGGCGCGCATGTCCGCAAGTTTCTGCGATGCTGCTGGGCTGTGCCGCGGGTTGTTGCGCTTGAGATGTTCGGCGAGGACACTGATCGAATCACGTTTGGTGCCGGCCTTGGTGCAAACCTTGGCCAGCTCCTCGAGGCCCGCCTCTAGGCTCAGAAAGACATCGGGCCTCGAGTGTGTGGAGATGAACGTGGAAGATGAAGGTGGAGACGAGGCTTCGCTGGCGAAGCCGGAGGCCGCAGCCGAGGGGCAGCCTGAGGCACTGTCCCCCAGAGGACTGGCATTGGCACTGCCGGACGCCTCCTCCTTGGCCTCCATCTCCAAGGCCTCATCCTCAGCTTCTGCTTCAACCTGTTCCTCAGCCTCCTCTTCGGCCTCCGTCACGGCCTGCTGCATGACAGCGTACAGAGCGACCTCTTCCTGCGGTTCAAGTCGACGTACGATGGACTGATCAGGTGCCTTATTCGGTATGATTGCCTCGTATTCCTTCTGCTCCGCGGCGGCAGTGGTGAGAGCTGGGGGGTGGATGGAGAGTGGGGCGACCTCGACCGCCTCCACCTCGATCATCTTTGCCGCCTGCGCCTCTGCTGCCTTGGCCGCTGCGTAAGCCGCTGCGATCTCAGCTTCCGCGTTCTTGGCTTCCGTCTTCTGCGCTACCGCACGAGCCTTCATTGACGCAACCAAGGCATCCTCGGCTGCCGCCTTCTCAGCGGCTGCCGCCTTCGAGAATGAAGCAGTCTTCTTCAATGCAGGGGCTGCAGACAGAGGCGCATCCCAGAGATCAAACTCGTCATCATCATCCTCATACATTTTCTTCTTGGCCTCCTCTGCATCCGCCGCATTCGCCGCCTCGGCCTCGGCCGCCTTGGCAACTTCCGCCTTCGCTGCCTCGACCGCCTCTGCCTTGGCTGTCTCTGCTGCCGTGGCCGCCTTCGTTTCGGCAGTCTTGATCGCCTCCGCCTCGGCGGCCGCCTTGGCAACTTCCGCCTTCGCTGCCTCGACCGCCTCTGCCTTGGCCGTCTCTGCTGCCTCGGCCGCCTTGACCGTCACAGGCCCCTCGGCCACCTGCTGAGCCTCAACAACCAGCGCCGAAGCCGAGACCGCCCTCAGCTCGGCGGCCGCGAAGGTCACACGGACGGCCTCCTCCCGGGCCCCATCCTGATGCGTTTGCTGCTTCTGCCACGGCGGCACCTGAGACGGCTGGGGTGGTTGCGGCTGCTGCGTTGGCGTCAGCTGCTGCTGCTGCTGCAGGATGGTGGCGCGACTAGCCGTCGCGTCCCTCGCTTCATCTGATACCTCCCCCAGCTCCCCCGCCGCCTCCTGCTCTGCCTCGCTCTTTGCCGCCAATGCCATTTCGCATGCCAAAGCCTCCTGCTCCTCGCAGCTTCCCGCCTCTGCCGTTGCCGCCGTTGCCGCCCCTGCCGCCTGTGTGGCAACTGCCATTGTCGGTTTCGGTTTCGCCTGCGCCTGCGCCGCCCATGCCTCATCCTCTGCTATCGCCTTCACCTTTGCCTCTGCAATCTGGGCCTCCGCCGCGCGCGCCAGATGTGTCCACAGCGCGGGCTGCGCATGCAGCTGTTCAGCGGCCGCCTTGAAATCAGGAGAGCCGCGGCCATACTTCTCCTGCGAGTATGCCATCTTCGCAGCTGGTGTCGCAGCCCACGATGGCTTGGGAGGCAGGGCAAAGTCAGCGTAAGCAACCGCGGCGACGGCGTTTCCAACCTCATGGACCACAGCCAGCTCGGCAGGGGACCATAAATGAGTACTGGTGTTGATCGCCTTCGTCTGGCTCACGTGCTGTCCCATGTTGCGGTGCGTCTGCGCGCAGTCGACACAGATGAACACGCCATGCGGAAGCGCCACCCAGGCAGGTTCGAGCGCAGTGCAATCGAAGCACGTCGAGTTCCACGGGAGGTCTCGGAGCTTGTTCAGCTCCGCCTGCGTGATCGTGTCGGTCTTGACTTGGCGCATGTACTTGATGTATCCGGTCTGCGACGGGAGGAGGTTGCTGAGCAGCATGTTTGCTGGCAGGGCTGCATTGAGTGTGGAGTCGAAGCGGACGAGCTTGGCACGGCAGCCGAATCTCAACGTCGAAAGCGTCTCGGAGACGTCGGCCGAGGCTGGCGAGCAGCAACAGATGAGCGTCGTGCGGCAATTGCCCCCTATGGAATCCGAAAGCAGCCGTGTGAGTACCGACGACCGGAACGGAACGTGTGTCGTCGCGCTGCCGATCTTCTTGCCTCCCTCCGTGCGGGTCAGAGCGTGGATCACGTTGCCGAGGGCGAGGAGGGATTGATTGATCTTCTGCGCTTCGGCAAGGCACTGCCCCGTGACGCCCGAGCGGCCAACGTCCTCCGAGCCCGCCAAATCCACCAGCACGAGCTTTGCGTGCACGTCAGACTTGGGCGGCCCCCCTTCTTGATCACCGGCGGTGCCACGCTGAGCGCGTTCGGTGCGCTTCACAAGAAGGGTGCAGAGCGAGTGCGATCGCGACGAGTGCTGATTCAATTTCGTCCAGGCGAACACAAGCTGCGCGGACGCCCGCTCCATTAGAGCAAGCGCCTCCTCAGCTGAGCTGACCCTGTTGGTCGTCGCCCCTTGCACAAAGACGCCGTTCTTCTTGTCCTCGCGCACGGAGAGGGAGGTGTCCTCTCGCTTGCTCGGCGAGCCAAAGCTGTCCGGCTCGCGCCGAGCAGGCGCGGGCGGCGGACGCGGAGAACGTGGCTGCGCCGGTGACGACGTTGACGGTACCGCGAATTTGGGGTTCGAGACCACCTCCGGTTGCTTCTCAATAAGCAGGTCGTAAATCCTCTCGCAGTAGACCTGGACGTAGAGCATGCTGATATCGTACGAGTGTCCACTGTCGGCAGCGATGGCCGAGAACAGCTGCCGCACCATACGATGCGACATGCCCTCCTCCAGGCTGCCAATCCGGGCAGTCTCACCCATCGTGAATGTTTTGCCCGATCCTGTCTGGCCGTAGGCTAGCAGCGCTCCATTGTAGCCGCCCAAAACTGAATTGCAGAGCGGCATGCCGTACGCCTCAAAAATCGCTTCATTGCTCTCTCGCACGTGCACTGACGAAAAAGCGAACATCTCTCTTCGTCTCATTTTGGGCGGTGTCACGCCGATCATGCCCGCCGTCTCATTGAAGGCAATGTCAGCCTCAGCCTCATCATTGTAAATCGATGGCGGTCGGAACCGTATGGCCACGCACACGTTGCCCATGGCCTCCATATCAATCAAATTCGATGAGATCGATGAGATCGACGAGAGAGGCGTGTCTTCCATTTGATGTGAGAGGCATGTGGCAAATCATTTGTTCGTTTTCCTCATTTGTGTCGGCGGCCGGTAAAATGCAATGTCTACATGTAAGTCAAAATCACGACGAGCTGACGACAGCCTTGCAACAGCCTGAGCACCCCTGCACCCCGGCCGTCTCACCTCCTTTCTTTTGCCTTCTGCTGATTAGAACGAACCGTTAAAACACCGGGCCCCGCCTACATGGCGCCACGAGCGGCTGTAAGATGTACTCGGCATGCAGGGTACATGTAAGCCCACTCACTAACTCCATTGGCCTCCTTGGTGTGGCCTCAATTGTATTGTATTGTCTTCACAGCTGTGCTGCTTACGTGTTGTGTGTATTAACATGAACGTTCACATGTCCTCCCTTTCTTCCGTCCGCCCGTCGATGTCCGCCCAGAATGGCCGGGTACAACTTCAGAAGGTGGCGCCGTCCGCGCCGATGCTGGATGCCCTGATAATCGGTGCCGGTGCCGCTGGCGTCGGAGCTGCGGCTCTCTTGCGTGGAGGGGGGCTTAGCAATTTTGCCGTGCTCGAAGCCACTGATCGCATTGGCGGCCGTGTCCAGGCGCTCCCCTTTGGCTCGGGTCCGCAAATCATGATCGAAAACGGCGCTAACTGGATAAGTGGCGCTCCGAGGGGGGACCAAGGCCAAGTGAATCCAGTCTTCAAGCTCGCCAACGACATGGGCCTGCAGTTGGTCCGTGTACCCGGCTCGGCCACCAACATGTCGAATTGGGACGCCTACGACGAGTTTGGCAATTCGGCCGACCTTGACGGCAAGAGGCGCACGCTTGCCAACAATGTGACGACTTGCATTTCGAAGGGCGTCGATTCTGGGCGCTTTTCCAACACGTCCGCTGTCGACGCTGCCTCCGAATGCGGCTGGGCGCCGAATCCGGATGGTCTCGATTCTGCCATCGAGTGGCAACTCTTCACGGGCGAGAGTGGTCTCCCCGTGAGCAAAATGAGGGCGGAGAATTACCTGCCCGACCCAACGTACGGTGATTTCGGCGCGGACGACTTCTTCTTCAAGAACCAGGACCCACTAGGCTACTCGACTGTGATCCATGCGGTCGCGGACGGGGCACTGGACGGTGGCGCTAAGGCTCTCGACGAGGGGCGGCTCGTGCTGGGGGCCGAGGTCGATCGTATCGAGCTGGAGTGTGACTATGTGACCGTAAGATCCAAGGATGGGCGCTCGTGGCGCTCCCTTCACGTCATCAGCACCCTCCCTCTCGGAGTGCTACAGCGCCGTCCCGAGATCTTCACGCCCCCAATGCTGACTGGTCAGCGCGAGGCGCTGGGGCGCATTTCAATGTCCAATTACACCAAGATCCATGCGCAGTGGGACGAGGTGTGGTGGAACGCGTCCGTGTACAAGTGGGTGCAGGCGAATGACGGCTTCAACGGCGGCACCTTGCCATCTGTGCGTAACCTCGCTCACGCATCTGTTCTGCCCTCGTCGCGCACGCTCCTGTTCGACCTTGGCGATCCCCAGGCGTCCGAATGGGAGCAACTTGATGATGATGCCGCGAAAGCAAAGCTCGTGGCCGAGCTTCAGCGTGTGCACCCGGGCAAGGCCATCCCGCTGCCAAGTGCCTTCCACATGACACGACACTCCATCGATCCGCTCTCCTACGGGGCTTACTCCGACTGGGGCGACTCGACGGCCGAAGATCATCTGCGTGCCGGAATGCCGCTTTCCGCACCAACGCCACCAGCCTCCGGGCAGTTCCCACCCCGCGCGTGCCCGCCCCGCGTGTGGCTCTCAGGCGAGGCCCTCTGTCCCAGATACAACGGCTTCGTCCACGGCGGCCTCATCTCTGGCCGGCGCGATGCCACCCGCGTGCTCGCGGCCCTCGGAGTGAACGGCTCGTTTGCCGCGAACGATGGCTGCGATATGACTCTCGGACGCGATCAGATGAAGCGTGGGCGCGCCGTCCTGAGGTGGCGAGCCTCGTTTGCCCGTTGAAGCGCCGGCCGTTGGAGGACAGCCCTCGTCATCTTGCGACCATGAGGCCATTTTGTCGGTCGGCGCGCTGTTCTGACTTCTGTCAGTGCGCGTCCGACCCGTCAGTGCGTTGGCCCCTGGATCGCCCAATGATCGGAGCTGATAGGGCTACGCTTGCGCGGCGGGCCGTGAACAAGTGCAGGTGGAGTTCGAGCTGTATCCGGATAGTTGTTGCGAAACGTCGAGACGCGACGTAGGAGCCTCCTAGTACAACCACGGTTCAAGTTATCGAGTACTCCCTCGTGGAGGCTTGAGTGTCGCAGCGTTACGATCACGTGTCGGGTCGCCGCGGCGTCGGACGCGGGAGACAGGAACGGGGTTTTGACCTGTAAAAAACTGATAATCTGTGTGGCCGTCGCCCGCCGGGTCGAGGCCGGTACGCGTTTCGGTCCGCCGGCCGGGCCGCGGCCGGTATTCTTGGCGCACTATGGCGGTCCCGGTCGTGCGTTTGCCGCCGCCCGCCGGCCGGGCCGGCGAGCGAAGCGATTCATAGCCGGAAGTGAACCGCCGGCCGACCCGCGACCAGAGTCGCGCGCGAAAAAGCTAAAACCTCGGGGCGCCACAGTTCTCAGTTGTCATTGCTCACGACGCTCGGTCACTCCCACCTCTCTCCCCGCTCTTCTCTCTACACTGCGAATGCCCTTGATAGCCGCCCGCCTCCCCGGCGACGCAATCTTTACTTGTGCGCCGCAATCGCTTCGCGGATTTTGTCCTCGCTCGCGCCAGAGAACTCGTGGATCTTCGCGCCCTTTTTGTAGAACTGGAAGGTCGGCATCGCCTGGATGCCGCAAGCCGCGGCAACCTCTTCAAGCTCGTCGACGTCGACCTTGAGAAAGACGATGTCAGGCATCTCCTCGGCTAGCGCCGCAAAGACGGGCGCGATGCGCTGGCAAGGGCCACACCACGTCGCCGTAAAGTCGACGACCACGAGCTTCTCATCGGCGATGGCCACATCAAATTCTGCCTTGCTCGTCAGCATCTGCACGCCACCGCGGAGGCGGAGCACGAGGTGCAGGGTCGACTCCTTCTGGATGTTGTAGTCCGAGAGGGTGCGGCCGTCCTCGAGCTGCTTGCCCGCGAAGATCAGGCGCTGTTGGTCGGGCGGGATGCCCTCCTTGTCCTGGATCTTGGCCTTGACGTTGTCGATCGAGTCAGACGGCTCGACCTCGAGGGTGATCGTCTTGCCGGTGAGAGTCTTGACAAAGATCTGCATGCCACCGCGGAGGCGGAGCACAAGGTGGAGGGTCGACTCCTTCTGGATGTTGTAGTCCGAGAGGGTGCGGCCGTCCTCGAGCTGCTTGCCCGCGAAGATCAGGCGCTGTTGGTCGGGCGGGATGCCCTCCTTGTCCTGGATCTTGGCCTTGACGTTGTCGATCGAGTCAGACGGCTCGACCTCGAGGGTGATCGTCTTGCCGGTGAGAGTCTTGACAAAGATCTGCATGTGTGCTTGCGATTGGGTTTGTCTTCGAGCGCTGCGACGTGGAGTGCTCGAGAAACCGAGCTATTGGATTTTTCGAGCGCGTGCGCGATTTTACGATTACGAAAACCCGGAGACACGGCACTGTTAATGCCCGCTCAGAATATAGAGAATACACACTCCTTACACAACTCCCCTCGTGGCGCGGAGTAACATGCGCGTCAGCATGCGGGCCCATGCGCGAGCTCGCGGCTTGAGGATGGTTTGGGCGTCGGCGGCTTGGATGGCGGTGGAGATGTTACATGTACATGTAGCTGGTGCGTGAGGGGCTTCAATGTGCTATATTCATGTGAACGTGTCGGATTCGCGCTCGCGTCGATTCACGCCGCCGCGGCTTCGCCCCAGCACGTCCGTCTGCGAGCGAGCTCCGGCCTTTGTGCGAGGAGTCGTCGCGCATGGAATGGCGGCACGTCCAAACGACCGGCGGTCCTGCTGGGATGTCGCGCCACGGACACACTGCCACCTTGCTCAGCGGGCGAATCTTTGTCTACGGCGGCCGCACTGCTGAAAAGGAACACATTGCCAACATTCACATCTTTGACCCAAGCAACCTGACGTGGAAGACGCCGCGCGTGCGCAGCAACCCGCCCTCGCGCGTCTTCCACACGGCCAACGCGCTCGAAGGCGACTCGCGCATCACCGTCTTCGGCGGCAGCGGACATGCCCTCGACGGCAGGTCTGTTTTCCACAATGACGTTTGGCTCTACATTGCGGACCGAACCGTCTGGGAACTCTGCAGCGTGGCCGGCGAGCCGCCCGCCGCTCGCGCAGCGCATGCAAGCGTCATGCTCACGATGCCGCGCGCGGCGCTCGTCGTGTGCGGCGGCACCAATAGCGTCCAAACATTCGGCGACACTTGGGTGATGGCGATCGCGAGCGCGCGCTGGGAGCAGCTCGGGACCACGGGCCCGCCGATGCCGCCGCGCTGCTACTTTAGCGCTTCGCTCGTGGGTCAGCAGATGGTCATCTTCGGCGGGCGCAACCACAAGAATATCTGCAAGCCCGACACGTATGTGCTCCACCTTGGCACCAAGGCGTGGACGCAGATCTCGCAGCCAGCCGAGGCGGTCGCGCACGCGCCGCCGCTCGGCCGCTCGTCGCACTCGGCGGTGGTGGTGGACGAGTACGTGCTCGTCTTTGGCGGCAAGCAGGAGCCCGCTGCAGACACGCCCGCCGCCGCCATGCGTGTGGCCGAAGCTACGAACTCTTGCTATCTTCTCGACATGAGTGCGAGGCGCTGGGTGCCGATGCCAAGCAAGCCCTTGAGCGGTGGCGGCGGCGGCGGCGGTGGCGGCGGCGGCGGCGGCGGCAGCGGCAGCGCGGCCGACCCGGCGACGCTCGCGCGCGAGCTCGCACGCGGCGCGCACAGTGCCACCGTCGCCGGCGTGCCCTCGACGATGTGGGTCATCGGAGGTTACGCACGCGACCAGGGCGCTATGGAGTCGCGATTCCTTGACAGCTCTCCATATGCCCTTGACCTCACGCCGCTGCTCAAGAGCGCTGCCGCTGCTGCGCGTAAGCGCGCCCGCGAGCCTGTCGCCGCGAGCGGCTCGGCCACCGCAGAGAGCGGCGGCAGCAGCAAGCGAGCGGCCACCGCTGCGCGAGTCGACACCGCCGGTGGCAGTGGCGGCCGGCGGCGGCGCAGAGGCGGCGCCGGCGCGGACGACGCAGAGGAGGGGGCGAGGGCAGAGCAGGAGCAGCAGGATGATGAGGATGGCATCGAGGACGTGGAAGAGGATGCAGACGGTGGCCGGACTCGCTGCGGCGCCGGTGGCGCCGGCACCTCCGGCCGTGTGGCCGCACCGCCCCCCAGGGCGGCCACCACGCCGGGCCGCAGTAGCGCGACCGCGGCGACGGCGCGCCTCGAGGAGAGGGTGGCGGCCCAGGCCACGCAGCTGGCAATGCTTCAGATGAAGCTGCAGGCGGAGGCGACGGCGGCGGCTGCCGCACAGCAGCAGTGCGCTGAGGCGGGGCGAGAGGCGCAGCGCTGCCGCGAGGCGCAGCGCCAAGCCGAGTCCAAGGTGCGTGAGCTCGAGGCTCAGCTAGGCGAGGATCAGGATGCATGCGCCACGGCACGCGAGGAGGCCGCGGCCGCGCGTGAGGCCGAGCGCGTCGCGAGCGAGGCTGCCGAGCATGAGCGCACGCGCCGCTCGGAGCTCGCGGCTTCCGTCGAGGAGCTTGCCGCCGCGCAACGGGTGGGCGACCACCGGTGCTCCACGCTCGACGAGGCGCTTCGCTCGGCGCAGGAGCAGCTGAGCTCGGTACAGCGCGAGCTGGTGAGCGAGCGCGAGCGGCGTGAGCGGCTGCAGTCTGACAACGCCAAGTGGTCTGCGTCTGTCAAGAGCATCGGCGAGGGGCTTGCCGTCAAGGATGCCAATATCCGAAGGCTCGAGGAGCGCTTGGAGCAGGCGGCGGCGGTGCAGCAGGCCGAACGGCGACAGCTCGAGCAGGCGCAGGGAGAGCGCGAGAAGGCAGCGGCCGAGGTGAGCCAGCTGCGCGACGAGTCGGCGCGCCTGGCGAGCGAGTACGAGGCGACGGTGTCCGACCTCGCCGAGACGCGCCGTGCCAAGCAGCAGGCGAAGGCCGAGGCGGCCGGGCTGCAAGAGGACCTGCGCCACGCGACAAGCTGCATCACAAAGCTCGAGGCCGAGCTGAGCGAGCAGCGCCAGACTGTCGCGGCGCTCGGGTCCCAGCTGCGCGACGCCCAGCAGGCCCGGTGCGACCTCGAGGCGAAGCACATGCGCTCCCAGCAGGAGCGAGAGCGCTTGCTCGCGCGGCTGGCTGCGCTGCCCAAGGCGGTCGAGATGCTGCAGGAGCGCCTGGCCGACACGCTGCTCAAGCCTCTGGAGGAGGCGATCCGAGTCGGCTTTGCGCACGAGTCGGGAGGCAGCAGCGACGAGCGGTTGTGAGCTTTGAATGACACATCAGTCGGGATCTCTCAGAGGCTCGCCCCTCGATTGACTTTTCTTCACACGAGCGGGCAGTAACAGTGCCGTAGGCCCTTGGCGTGCATCGCACGCACCACGCGAGCAAAGGTGACATTCAAGATCGCCATGCCCTGCACAAGGCGCGCATCCGTCGGGTTCAGCACCACCATGACAGCCCGTCGACGATCCGCATCCGTGACTCCAAGCTCTTCCACGGCCATAACCGAGAGCAGAGCCTCCACCTCCGTTCGAGTGATGGCTTCCATTACTATGGCAGCCACGCCT
>Ga0210244_100425_pt1 | contig 39570 bp, 20 predicted proteins | sample ChrtobMetaP3_0mM_FD_155473 | JGI IMG/M metagenome (GOLD analysis project Ga0210244, IMG submission 155473) | Chrysochromulina tobin associated microbial communities from unialgal haptophyte culture, Seattle, Washington, United States - P3_0mM | ecosystem: Host-associated > Algae > Haptophytes >...
GACCAGAAGCACCTCCCTGAGAAAAGGCTATAGCCAAGTCTTGGGCCCCATCCGCGATCACCACGGCTTATGGATTTCAAACGACGGTTTTTCGTCCATTTTCGCTCACTTTACCGCTCAGGCGGCCCCCGCGTCTATCCGGATGAGTCTCCGCGTGACGATGTGCGCAGTGCGGCTTGTCGGCGGGCACAGGGTGCCGTTGGGTGGGTGAGCGTCGGGTGATCCGTGGCATCTGCGCTGTGGCACCGCTGAGGCCCGAGACGCAGACGGGCCCGTGAACCGAACCGAACCGAAGTAGACCGGAGATGTAATCTCGTCAAATTCCTCATGTCCTCGTCGCACGCCGCATCGCGGCCACTGACATGGACTCTGTGAGCCCTCCGAGCCCTCCCAGTGCCGTGAGCGGCGTTGTAGCCGTGCCTACCGCGGCGGAACTCACAGAGCCGACCGTGTCGACCGCCCAACTCGCGAGCCCTCTCATGCCGCCGGCAGCTGCGACCTCGTCAACGGCTTTCAGCTTATCAGCTCTGTCCGCGTCTGCAGCTGGGACAAGGGCCAGCTGCTCCTGCCGCTGCTGCTGCCCGTGCTGCTTCTGTGCGTGCTGCTGCCGCAGCGGCAGCGATGGCGCCGCAGCGGCTCTCACTCCCGCAGCCGCGGCGCGCTCGGCAGCGGCACGCTGCTCGCGCAGCTCGAGCTGGCGCATTCGCCTGACCTCCTCTTTGGCATTCTGCTCGGCAAGTGCGTCGCTCAGCATGCCAATCTGCTGCTGGAAGCGTTCAGACGACAGCGCGAGCTCCTCTGTGGCGATGTCCGCGCGACGCTCGGCGGCGGTGCGGCTAGCGTCAGCTTCCAACAGGGCGGCGCGAAGCGCAGCCACTTCTATGCCAACGCCGAGTGTCGAGCCACCAGTTGCTGATGAGCTCACTCTGGCAGCTTGGCGACTCCGGCCGCGGCCGCCCTCGCCGCCGCCGCCCTCGCCGCCGCCGCCCTCGCCACCGCCGCCCTTGCCGTCGCCGCCCTCGCCGCCGCCGCCGCGCTTGCCCTCGCTGAGGACCTCCGCGGCGTGCGCCAATAATCGGAGCTCATCCGCGGCTGCGACGGGCGCTGTGGCGGGCGCCGCTGCGTCGGCCGCCTGCGCCGCCGCGAGAGCCGCCGCCTCCGCCTCCGCACGTGCTTGCTCGTCGCGCCAGGCACGCCGTAGCCGCGCACGCCAGCGACGGTGCTCCAGGTCGCGCTCGCGCAGCCGCTCGATCAGCTTCGTGTTCTCATCCAGCTCGTCGAGCGTCGTTTTGCACTTGAGCTGCAGCTCGTAGCACACAGCATGCAGCGCGTCCACGTTCGCACGCTGCTCCGTGCGCTCGCGGACGCGTTCGGCAATCGCGGCGGCGATGCCGGCGCGTGCATTCTCTGCTTCCTCCTCCGCCTCCCCAAGCGCGCGTCGCAGGAGCGCCATGTCAGCATCGCATAGGTGCATGTGCAGCTTGCGCTGCCGCTCATGCTCGCGCTGCTGCTCAAAGATGGCGTGCTGAAGCTGCAGGTTCTCGTCCGCCCGCGCCTGCAGCTCCGCGTCGAGATCGTCGTGAGATGGCGGCGGCGCTGACCAGCCGAGCAGTCCTGAGAGGCCTGACGATGCATTCGCTGCACGGAGGTCCTCCAGCCGGCGCTCCAACTCAGCCGCACGCCGTGCGAGCATGAGGTTCTCGAGCGCGAGGCGCTCCGCTTGGTCAGCCGCCGCCTGGCGCTCGTGTCGGGCACACACGAGGCTCACGAGGAGCCCTTCGTCCGCCATCTTGAAAAGGTCCGCTTTCTGATGTGAACTGTGAACTCGCGAGCAGCTCGGAATCTAGATTCCATGGATATGGCACGCTGGATTAGGTTAAGGAGTGGCTTGAATTGTCGTGTGATTTGAACTTTGCCAATTCATCGCGGGATGCGAGAGCAACTCGAGTTTTCTCCTCACCCCCTCCTACGATGGCCCATGGCGCAGTCGGAGTCATAGACTTCCTTGACGTGATCTTCATTAGCCACACGCTGCTCGAGACCTGGCTCGGCCTCATAAAACTGCGTGGGCGCTATCAACATGAGGCGACGAACAAGCCAGTCCGATCTGCAGCTTATACACGACATCATGGTGCTTCAATTCTTGCGCTCGCGCTGCTCAGTCACCTCGTGTATTCGCGTGGCCTCGTGCGCTCACCAACCGGGCAGCTAGCAAGCGCGGTGCTGGCAACCTTTCATGGCGGCGCGGTTGCCAGCTTCACGCATGCCTGGCTGTCAGGAGCGCTACCTTTTTCGAAGATTCTCTTTCCGCACGGTCCCTACGCCGCCTTCTTCGCATGGCATGCGTGGTGGATGTGACGTCAGCGCTCGAGATTTCGTTTTCACATTAGTTTCTCATGCCATGACGATAAAATCTCACGTACTAAACTACCGAGCGCAACCTCTGAGTTTACAGCACTGGTGGGAGATCCATGCGAGCGAACCGTTCGGTAAGTTGCAGTGCAGATAACAGAGAGCATGCCAAACATAGCTGTTGAGCGATTCCATGCCGCCGGGGTCAGTGCTCCCGCATCTCCCATTTGCACGCCTTTTCGGCGGCGGGCCCGAGGTGCTCGTTCATGCGTTTTTTCAGCTCGTCGGCGACAGACAGGTCCTTGCGCTTGAACCAGAGCTCGAGACGGAAGAGCTGGCGCGTGCCAACGCTCTTGTCGACCACGCGTGCGCCGCAGATGTCGTCGAGCGGATCGATGGTCTCGCCGATCATGCCGAGCGCGAGGTCGCGCCAAAGTTCGTCGAGCTGCTGAAGTGGCATCATTTTGCGGCATTGCCACTCTGCTCCAAAGCGGTTTGCCGGGTCCTCCCATTCCGGCTTGATGTTCTTCTTGAAGAGCGAGAAGGCTTCGACCGTCCGATTGGCAAACTTTTTTTTCGTCTTGCCGTCGTAGAACAACTGGCTCGGCTTCGGAATGTTGTTAAATGCTCGCCAGAAGTCCTCGATCGTCGCTATCTCGCAAACCTTGCACATGTTGTCTTCATACGACTTGGCTTTTTTGTCTTCTGCGCGGTGCTCCCAAATGACCCACTCGCTCTCGAGAAAGTGCTGCGGGCCGCTCACCACAACCGCTTGTGGTTCGACAGCCATCGTTGCTCGCGTACTTCTCCCAGTGCCGCCACGCGTCCTGTGTCCTGAACATGTAGCTCGTGAATCAGACGAGGCGGGGCGGAGCGTTCAGAAAGAAAGAAGGGTACACGCGCAACAACATATCGTTCAGCCTGCTCTGTGGGATGATCGTGGTTCACACATGCTTTTCACTGTTTCGGTGTCATGCGGCGCACCGGCATGGCCTGCTCTGCGCTGCTATTGATCGTGACAGTGTCGACCTCGCCAAATCATGCAGATCTGCCCCCCATCTTCCTCTCGCTCGAGGGATCCGTGGTTGCGGACGGCACGGAGCGCGCGTTCAACCTCGCTGCCTCGACGCTTCATTTGGTGCTCAGCGGCGACGCCTGGGCCCCTGACGTGGCTGTCAACGGCAGTGCCTCGAGGGCGGCGCTCCTCGGCTCGTTCGCGAGTCAGCAGCCGCTCGCTGCTTCTGGCTGGACGGCTGTTGTGGGACCCGTGCTCGGCAGTGCTAGTCTCCTGCGAGCCTCGCCAACGCTGCTGACCCTATCGCTGCCGCAGCTGCCATGCTACGATCTGCTCGTACCCGAGCTAGTGACTGTGCGCGTGCCTGGTGCTGCCATCGCCTCGGGTCGCAGCGTGGTGGCGCCGTCACTTCGCATCTCCGCCATTGCGCAGATCACGCCGCCACGCTGGGGTTCGGTCCTCACTCCGCCGCGGGAGCTCGGGCGCAACTGCACGCACGTGACGCTGAGCTGGGATCCACCGTACTTCGATGGCGGCACCGCGCTCTCGGGATATCGACTCGAGACGCGCCGCGCGGATGGATCCGATCCGCCGCCCACCGCCGTGGACGAGCCCGGCGTGCTCGTAAGCGCCGCAGACGGCACCTTGTGGCGGCGTGACTCCACCCTCCTCTCGCCGCTTGCGGTGCCCGGCGGCGCCGTCACGGGCGTTCTCGGCCCTCTTCTAGCGGGTGTCGCGTACGAGGTGCGAGTGCGCGCCTTCTCCGTGGGCACCGGCTGCACGCACCTCGAAGGTGACGACGGCGCCGTCGCCATCGTGTACGGTGGCTGGCGAGCAGACTCGCTTCACGTGATCGTGGGCCCTCCAGGCGGTCCAGTCCGCGGCGGCACGGTCGTGCTCGTGCGAGGCGCGTGCATGCACGCCGCGACTGCATGCGTGTGGGGCAGCAGCAGCAGCAGCAGCGGCAGCAGCGGCAGCAGCGGCAGCAGCGGCAGCAGCGGCAGCAGCGGCAGCAGCGGCAGCAGCGGCAGCAGCGGCAGCAGCGGCAGCAGCGGCGGTAGCGGAAGCGGTAACGGTGGCGGTGGCACTGAGCCGCCGATGACAGCCGCCATCGCACGCAACGAGTCTGCCTTGCTCTGTGAGAGTGGGCCTGCTTCGGAGCCGGGGAGCGTGAGCCTAGCGCTCGCCGAGCAGCTCAACGCCAGTGCTGCGCGCGCCACCGGCCTTGCGTTTGAATATTTTGGGCTCTCGGCGCTCGCCTTAGAGCCTGCCGCTGGGCCGGTCGGGGGAGGGACTGACCTTCGGATTGGAATTGCAATCGAGGGCTCGGCAGCGTTGCGGCGTGGCGTGCGGCTGCCGGACGCGCGCTGCCGCTTTGAAGGTGCCATGGTGAGCGGCACGATGGCAGCGGCGCATGCCTCTTCACTCGAGGTCATCTGCACAACGCCTGTGGGAACGGCGGTGGGTCTCGTCAACGTGACCGTCTCCCTCGATGCGGGTCTTGCGTACACAGCGCCTCTACCGGCCGCAAGGGCTTTCCTCTACTACAATGCGTCGCTACGTGCCGTTTGGCCGGTGGGTGGGCCGGTGCGCGGCGGTACGCTCACGACCATCGTGGGTTCGGGGCTTGCCGGTGGCAAAGGCGGGACGGGCACCGTGGGCGACGATGGCAGCGGCGAAGAGTGGTGCCGCACGAACATTGCCCACTGTGCGGATCAGATGCGCTGCCGCTTCGGCGTCCTCGGCGGCCGTGTGATCCCTTTCCAAACGAACGACACGCACGTGCTCTGCATGTCGCCGCCGACGTTTCGTGTGGCCGAAGGTGGGCCAGCGCGCCTGGCGGCCGCAGTGGATGTACTGCATCCGGATCGGATCGCAGGTCGATCTTGGGACGACCTCGGGTCGGCGACCGATGAACTCACCTATTCGCTCAACGGCGAGGCATACCTGCGCCCCCGACTGGCGTGGACGTACTACGCACCGCCCACCATCTCCTCGCTGCAGCCCGCCGACGGCCCTGCATCTGGGGGGCAAGAGATCACCGTTCGCGGCGACGGGTTCATGAACCTCGTCGCGGGTGGCGCGAGCGCAGCGCGCTGCCGCTTTGGCACGCACACGACGAGAGTCCTGGAGATCCGCAATGCCACCCTGCTCGTGTGCGCTGCGCCCCAAGACCTCGCCGCCCGCGACGCTGCACTGGCTGCGCCGTTGCCGGCGATCCGAGCCGACGGTACGGGGGGTGGTATTGGCGACGACGTCACGTTTCCACTCGAGCATTCCGCACGCCACTGCTGCCTCGAAGGCGCCGGCGCCGCGCGCGTCGGAGGTGGCATGGGATACACCTCACGCTTGGCGTGCCAGGAGAGCTGCGTGGCCAATCCGTCCTGTCGCTTCTTCTCGTACGCTGGCGTGCTCGGCCGTTGCGACTTATGCTCCTCGTGCACGGACGAGTCGAGTGCGGCCGAGAGCAGTGCTCTCTACGAGTCCTATCGCCGTGTCGAGCCTGCACTGCCCGCATTGCTGCCCTTCGAGCTGTCCCTCAACGGCCAGCAGTTTGAGCTGAGCGATGCGGATCGCACATTTGAGCTCGGCTACCTCATGTACGCCACTGCCTCGTACAACGTCTCGACCACGGGCGGGCCGACGACGGGCGGAACGCTCGTGACGATCACGGGCCGTGGCTTTGCACGCGCAGCAGCGAGGGCGACCAGCACGCGGGCGCGCTTCGGGACGCTTTGGTGGGAGCGCAACGCGACGCTGGCAGTGCGCTGCCGATTTGGTGCGGCGGGCAGCACGACACCGATACAGCTGCGCGATGATGAGATCGTTTGCCCGACGCCGCCGCTCCCAAGCGGCATGGCTCTCCGAGGGGATTCCTCGGTAGCAGCCGAGCTCACTTTGCGCAGCGGTCGTGCGACGCTGCCGCTTACGGTTGCACTCAACGCGGCGCGTTTCAACGGCGGCAGCGTGTACGGCAGCGGCGAGCCGGCGCCAGCCGCCCACGATGAAGCCTTTGACGTGGCCCATTTCGAGGTCGCGCCAGATTTTAATGTGACGCTGTATGAGCAGCACATTTCGGAGCTTTTGCCGCCTGGGGGGCCGACGGCGGGTGGCACACAGGTGCAGATCGCGGGGCGCTGGCTCCATGCTTTCGCGCCGCATGCTGCCATGTGCCGGTTCGGGAAGCTGCCCTCCCCTGCGATCTCCCTCGGGGAGGTCGACGCTGACGGCGGTGGAGATTATGGCAGCGGGGCGCAAGAGGGCAGCGGCAGCGGCAGCGGCGACTACGCGAGCGGCGGTGACTCCTCTGGCGAGGTCGCCCTAGGGGAGGATTCGTCGCCCATCTCGGGGCTCCGCTGCACCGCACCGTCACCCGATCCGGCCACGTACGTGCAAGACTGGCCCACGAGCGCCATACCTTTTCGGCTCGCCCTCAACTACCAGCCGCGCCCGTGTGAACCTTCGGTTGGACTGGTGGCACCCGCCTTCGGCCCGGGCACCTTCGACTCCAACGAATGCGGCGAGGGCTTCCGCGGCTCATTCAGGCCGGCACAGGGGATGCCCTTCCATTACTACGCACCTCCGACGATCTCGTCCATTTTCCCTGTACGGGGTGTCTTCAGCGGAGGCGTGGCGCTTACCCTAAAGGGTCATGGATTCCACAGCCGTTTGGCGGCGTTGGGCGTGCCCATTCTGTGTGGCTTCGGGCTGAGCGGCCCCACGCCCTACCCGCCGCCTAACACGACGAGCGTCGCAACCTTGGACGCGGCCACCGGAGCCTTTCGCTGTTCCTCACCAGCGAGGCTCGCCGCCGGAGCGGACGAGGCTGTGAGTGTCGCGCTCAACGGCCACGACTTTGAGGGGGGCGGCGAGCACTCGCGCTTTGCATACATCGCTCCGCTGCTGCCTCGCACCTCGTTCCCGCTCGGTGGCCCCGTGGCGGGTGGCTCAGTCGTGCACGTGCTGAGTGCGGGGCTGCTCAACCGCACGGACGGCACGCTGCGCTGCCGCTTTGGCGATGCGGAGGGCGCGGCGGACTATGTGGCACTCGAGCGGCACGACGTCGAGGGTGAGCTCGACCGAACCAACTTTGACGTGGCGCTCGCTCGCAATGAGACGGGCGTGCTGCGCTGTGTTGCGCCGCGCGCGCATGTGGCTGGCGCCACCGCGCTGCTGGTGCGCAACTTTGACCGCGATACGTACGAGAACGCCACGACGGCGCCTCGCGACGACCCTAATTCGTCCTACTATGACCGGTACTACTCGGCGCGCTTGCACTCTTGGTACCCGCTCGGCCTCGACGGGAACCCGGAGATGAGCGGCTTTGATTGGAGTCTGTTCGACTTGGGCATGAGAGGCTTCGGCGCCCTCGGCCCGCTGCCGACGGACAGCTTGCGTGGCGACGCCCTGATCGAAGGAGGCTCGCTGCGCCTGACCCAGGGCGCCCAGCTCGATGCGCTTGGTGATGAGGATCGTGACGTGCCTAGCTTGACAAGGTCACGCGCAGCCGCTCATCGAGCCTCGCTCCGTTCCTCTACCGGCAGCCTCGTGCTCGCTCGAGCGGACATGGCGCCCGCGGCAGTGATTCATCATTTTGAGGCCGCGTTCGAGCTGAGTCAGCCTGGCCACAGCTTCAGTGGACGGGGCATCAGCTTCTGCTACGGCCTGCCCCCCGAGGGTAACCTGAGCTTCGGCGAGGAGGGCACGCGGAGTGGGCTCAACGTCCACGTGATCACGCTCGATGCGCGCCCGCCCGCCAACCAGCTCCGAGTGAGCTACGACGGGCGCGAGCTCGAGACGCTCACTCTCGGCACGGCGCTGCGGGAGGCCACGTGGGCCAATATGACCATCCGCTATGATGAGTACGGGCTCGCGGTGACCCATAACGGACGACGGCGCATCGTCAGCCTGCCCATTTACGGTTACGCTCCGACCACCGCGTGGCACTTTTCTGTGGGCGCGCGAGCCGGCCCGCACGGCGACACGCACCTCGTGGACAACCTGCGCATTCGGAGCGGCGAGCTGTTGCGTGAAGGAACCGTGCCCTTCTCTGTGAGTGTCAACGGGCGTGACTTTGCGCCCGTACCCGGCGGGTACCGGTACGTGACGCCTCCGGTCATCTCCGTCGCCTCTCCGGCTTCGGGCCCGGTGGCCGGCGGCACCGTTGTGACGGTGGGTGGCTTCGGCTTCGGCAGCGGCATGCAACTCGAGTGTCGCTTCCAAACGGAGGTGGTGTACGCCACAGTGCTCAACAGTAGCGCCGTGCGCTGCGTCACTCCACTCGCGCCGCGTCTCAACGTGAGCCGTCCGCCCCTGCAGCCCATTGAGCTGTCAATCAGCCTCCATGGGGCCTGGGAGCCTCCTACGGCGATTGCGACGCTGCCGTGGCTGCTGCGCACTCGGCCAGAGGTGAGCAGCTTCTCGCCCGAGAGTGGCCCTCTCGCTGGAGGGACGCATGTGATTGTCCAAGCGTCCGCCCTCGCCGGTGGGGTAGACTATCGTTGCCGCTTCGGGCTGCCCAACCGCACAGTGAGCGCCACGTACGATGACGTGAGCGAAACGCTCCGCTGTGTCGCCCCCGCGCATGCGGCGATCTCGGCGCTCGAGATCACGCTCAACGGCCAGCAGTACACGAGCAGCGGCCGCCTCTTCTCGCAATATGAGCCCTTTCTGCTCCGCTCCCTCGAGCCTTCCCGCGCTGCCTCGCTCGGCGGCGCTCTCATGCACGTGAGCTTTGACGCCTTCGGCCAGCCGTCGCCCTTCGAGGCGATCCGTTGCCGCGTGGGCGAAGCGCCCCCGACGGAGCCGTTGCAGTACACTGACCAGTGGGCGCTCTGCGTGGTGCCTCCCTCGTACTCCGCGCGTGCCGTCGCTCTCGACCATACACTCGAGTTCAATGACGCGAATGCCAGCACGGATGGCGTGCTCATGCTCTCCACCACCGGCGATGCCAAGATCGCGGAGGGTGTGCTCATGCTCACCGACCCGTCGCCTGCGACGCCCTTTCTCTCGGCTGGCCAGCAGATCGCGACAGGCGCCAAAGGCATCGGCAGCGCCGTGCTCACGCTGCGCCGCCCGTACAATGCCTTGCACTGGTTCGAGCTGAGCTTTGAGCTGCTCATCGGCAGTGCCAGCCACATGGGAGGATTCGGTCTGAGCATCAACCTGGGCGAGCTCAACACGAGCCTCGTGACCAGCTGTGAAGCTTATCCGTCCCTTTGGGGGCCGAACACCTTGGGGCATCAGGACGGTCGAGCTGCTCCCGGAGTCTTGCCCCCCAACTGCCTCGCAACCGATTATTGGGAGCCTTTTGGCGAGGATGGTGCAGGCAGCGGGCTGCGCCTCAAGTTCCTGACGCGGCGCGAGCACGTCGTGCAGGGGGGCTTTGAGCCTAACATGGAGCTGTACGAGGCCATCGAAGTTTGGTACGCGGGCGAGCAGCTGCTCGTGGTACCGCTCGGGAAGACGCTGCGCACCTCATCCTGGGTCCCCATGCACATCCGATACGACGGCGACGGGCTGCATGTGGCGCACAATGGACGAGTGTGGATCGAGCGCTATCAAATCCGCGGGTGGTCACCCCAGCCAAGCTGGCGCCTGGGCTTTGGCGCGCGCGGGGCACCCACCCTGTACCCGGGCTCGATTATCGACGTGGGCCCAGACGGCTTACCTGGAGAGGCCGAGCGCCACTGGATCGATCACCTGCGTGTGACCAGTGGGCTGCTGGTGGCCGAGGCGACAGCGCCCGTCACCTTGAGCTTCAACGGGCAGCAGTACGCGCCCGCGCCGGCGGCGCTCTCGTATTATGCGATGCCTGCCGTCTCGAAGATCACGCCGACGACCGGTCCCCTAGCAGGTGGGACGCTCGTGCGCGTGAGTGGCTCGAAGCTCGACTTGGGCCACGAGAATACCGACAGCTTCCGTGCGGGCTACCGGTGCCGCTACGGCGACGTGCCGCAGCTCGCGGGCTACCTCGTCAACCAGACGGAGCTCGAGCTGCCGCGCATCTCCCACGATCTGGGCAGCTCGAGCGCCACGTGCCCACCATACGCGCGCGCGCACGCACACGCGCACGCCGATTGCTACTACGGCTCTCAGGTGGTCAATGCCACGTACGGTGACGAGTTCGCGCAAGGAGTGTACGGCATGGCCTCCGCACGCGGAACCGTCTCGTGCGTGACGCCGTCGCGTGAAGACCCGCGCATTCTCGCGGTCGAGCTCTCACTCAACGGGCAGCAGTACACGGCGGACGCGACGCCGTATGGCTTCTACACCGAGGCCGTGCTCTCTTCGGCGCTACCGCTCTCGGGCCCGCAACAGGGCGGCACCGCCCTGCTCATCAATGCGTCCTTCTTGGGCAACGGGTCAGACAGCCGTTGCCGCTTTTTCGGACTCACGCCGCCTGAATTGCATGCGCCGTGGGCCGAGGCGCATCTGGGTGGGGAGTCGCCCGCCACCTTTGATGTGGCACGGGGCCTGGCACGTTGCGTGTCGCCGGCGCTGCCCGAGGTGGAGCACGGCGGATACACGGGCTACCCGAACGCGTACATTGCCTCCCTCCGGATCACCAAGAATGGTCAGAATTACGATCTGGCTGGCCTGCCCTTTTCCTACTTCCGTCAGCCGCGGCCTCTCTTTTTCGACCCCCCTGGCGGCCCTCTTGAAGGCCACACGACCGTCACGCTCTTCGGAGGCTTCTCGGGCGGCTTCACGCAGGACTACGTGTGTCGCTTCGGCGCCGTGCTCGTACCTGCGACGCACCAGTCTGTGCCTACCGAGCGCTTGCTCTGCATCTCGCCTCCTTTGGACAATGCAACCGTGCCTGAGCTTGCCAATGTGACGCACGCGCGCCCGGTGCCGCTGCACGTGTCGCTCAATGGGCAGCAGTTCCATTCGATTGGTACGTACAGTTACTACGACGACCCGGCCTTTGATTCGCTCACGCCGCCCTCGGGCCCCGACAGGGGCGGCACGCAGGTGAGTATCGTGGGCGTCGGGCTTGCCGCGAATGTGCAGCCGCGCGCGAATTCGTCCGAGCCGAACAGCGTGGTGGGCGTCTCTGCGGACATCGTGGGGCAGCGAGCCCTCGGCTTGGATGGGATGCACCAGTTCTATTGCCGCTTTGGGCCGCTCGGCAAGGTCGAAGGCACCTATGCCGCGGCCAGCACGCTGCGCTGCGACTCGCCTCCCTTTGGTGCCACCGGCTCGGTGGCTCGGACGGTGCTCGTCTCGGTGACGCTGAATGACCAGGATTATGAGCCTGCTTATGACTTTCAGTACTATGCCGAGCCAATCATCAGCGCACTACTCCCACCTACCGGCCCAACGGTCGGCAACACGTCGATTGTCGTCGTGGGCAGCTCGACCTTCGAGCTGATCGATCGCGAATCGCACTTTGCGTCGTACGCCTGCCAGGTGGGCGATGCCGCTGACTCGCGCCAGTCGCGCGGCCAACGCTTTGCCGCCATCCGCAGTCAGGCGGACCCGACGCGCCTGCTGTGCACTACGCCGGCTCTGCTGCTCAACATCTCACAGCGCTTCGGCTTCCGAGGGGACGAGGGGCTTTTTCCGCTGCCGTTCACAGTCTCGCTCAACGGGCAGCAGTTCACGCCGCGTACGCCCCTCTTCGTGGCGGCAGATGGCACGCCATTCACACCGCCGCCGCCCGCCGCGAGCAATGCATCGAATGCGACTGCGTCGCTCGGTGCCCACAGCATGTCCCATCGCGCCATCAACTTCACGTTCATTGGTGTGCTAATGGACCTTAACGGCTCGCTCGCACTCTCCAGTTTGCCCACCTCTGGCCCTTCGAATGGCGCGACGTCAGTTGTCGTCTATGGCCGGCCTCGGGAGCTCGCGGGTGGCAGTCGTTACCAGTGCCGAGTGGGTCCGCAGCTGCTCGAGGGCACGTACTTGAGCGATGCAGGCGGCATTCGGTGCACCACCGGGCCCTTCGCCGCCAACGGCACGTACAGCGTCGAGGTGTCACTGAATGGGCAACAATTCACCGACGCGCGTCGTGACGGCGCTGGTGCGCGGCGCCAATTCGCTGTGTACGACCCGCCGCATCTGGTCGACACCTTCCCGCGGAGCGCCCCGACGCTCGTGGCAACGGCGCTGCGCCTGAGTGGGAGCGCCTTTTCACGCGGTTCGGACTATGTGTGCCGCTTTGCGCATGCGGAGGGGCTTGCAGGGCGCGGCACGCTCATCAATGGTTCGTATGTGGAGGACGCGGCGGAGGCGGCGTGGGGCAGCGAGCCCGACCGCTTCTTGCCGCCCCCATGCTGCTCCAATCTGGCGCCACCTTCGATGCGCTGCCTGGGCCACAATCACTCGTGCACCGCCGCCTCGTTTGTGAGTGACCACGAGGTGCGCTGCGCGACTCCTGAAGTGCTGACGCCCAGGCTCATGTCGGTGCAGCTCACGCTCAACGGGCAGCAGTATGCCCTCGGTACGCCCACGATCCTCGTGTACCCTCCGCCAGTGATCAACTATTCGGTGCCCTCGCGTGGCTCGATGAGCGGAGGCACAAGCGTCCTCGTGCACGGACGCGACTTTATGCCCACGGTCGCCTCGCAGGCGCAGGCCCCAAGCTCGCTCCCGACGCTTCGGTGCGCCTTCGGGCCGCAAAAGGTGCCCGGTACGGCACTCTCTTCGAGCGTGGTCCGTTGCTTCACGCCGCCGGGCGCGAGTGCAGGGGCACTAAACGAGATTCGAATCGGCGGCACGGGCAACGCGTCCGCGGACATGCTCAGCGCGCAGATGCTCCGAATCGGTACGCGTGGACCGCCCAGCTGGACGAGGCTCAGCCGCGGAGGCGATGGGCGTGCCGGTGAGGTTCAAGCCGCAGGGGCAGGCTCGATGCAAAGCGGGAGCGCCAGCGCCAGCGCCGGTGGCGCATATGACATGAGTGGCCGCAGCGAAGCGTCCGACACTTACGATCACGGCACGCACGCGACCTTTGACAGAGGGCACACGTACCGGCACAATGGCAGCAGCACGAGCTTCGGCGGCGAGCTCGACGGCTCGCCCCTGATGCTGTACGGCGACTCGCGGCTCGAGGACGGGCTGCTCAAACTGACGCGCTCCATCCGGAACGGTGCAGATCGACAGGAGATTGGTTTCGTCATTCTGCGTGACGAAGCCTTCTTCGCGCCGCCGCAGCGCTCGTTCACCTTTGACTTTCTGCTGCGTATGGGCGGCACGTACAACGAGCCCGGCGGCGAGGGCTTCTCCATCTCCTACGGCGACCTGCCGAACCCGCCGAGCGGCATCGGCGAGCGCGGCGCGGGCCTCGGTCTGCGCATCCTCATGCGCACCTACGTGCACAACCAGCTACTCATCATGTGGGCGGGTGACATCGTGTACTCCATGGGCGTCGACGACCTGCGCACGCGTGCCGACGGTGAGTTTGCACACGTGCACATCCGTATGCTGGGGCAGGTGCTCGAGCTCTGGTACCGTGGTGTCAGCCTCATCCACGAGCTACGATGCCCGTGGTTTGAGCCACGTGTCGAGTGGACATGGGCCCTCGGGGCGCGCGCGGGCCAGCGCGGCGACGATCACTGGATAGGCAACTTCACGATGCGCTCGTCGCACTCTGTGCATGAGGTCGGTGCGGTCGAGTTGCGCGTCTCCCTGAATGATCAGGAGTACACGCCCGGGCCCACGCCCTTCTACGTGTACTATGGCGAACCGTCCCTCACGCCCGGCGCCGCGCCGTGCCGGGCGCCCTCCACGTCGACGTGCGCCTTGGCCTTCTCACCCACCAGTGGGCCCTCCACCGGTGGCACTCGCGTCCTCATGGACGGCGAGGCACTGGGGCACGGCTACCCATACACGTGCCGCTTTGGGAACGCGCCATACCCGCACGACCCGTTCTACCCGTCCGATTCAGCGGGGCACTATGCGCGTCTGAGCGCTATGGTGGCTGGATGCACCGAGGATCCCCTCAACACGCTTCTGCCCCTCTCGGCACGCGGCGATGCGGCCACGTGCATGGCGCCGCCGCCGGTCAGCACGGCCTACTCGCATGACCCGTACGCCGATAGGGACGACAGCAGCGTGTCGAAGTCCATCGTGCCCGCGGGCTACGTCCCGGGGACGACGGCGGGCCGCAACGGCACGGTTCGTGTCTTCGGCTCCGCCCTCTGCGTCGCACCCGCTGCACAGACTCTGCCCGTGCCAGCGAACGCCACGTCCCTCGTGGTTCTCGAGATCTCGCTCAATGCGCAAGACTACACGCGGAACGGTGCCAATTTCACATACTATGCGCCACCTGCCGTCCTCGGGCTCAGTCCGAGCTCGGGTCCTCTCGCTGGAGGCACGCGTGTGCTCGTCCTCGGCGCCAACCTGACCGGCGGCTCCGACTATCGCTGCGCCTTTGGCACGCGCTCGCTGCAGCGCTCGCCCGTTGGGAACTCGACGACCGCTCCCGTGTTTGCTGAGGCCGAGACTCTCAGCGCCACCATGCTTGTGTGCACGACGCCACCGCACCTCGCACCGCCCAGGTCGCTCGATGTGGCCGTCACGCTCAACGGGCAGCAGTACTCGGCACGCACCGCCCCCTTCAGCGTGCATGCTCCCGTCGACGTGCTCGCCCTCTCGCCCGCATCTGGCCCTCGGCTCGGCGCGACCGAGGTGACGCTGAGCGGCGGTCCATTCGCCAACGGCTCCGACTATCGCTGCCGCTTCATCCCGAACGCGCAGAGCAGCGAGTACTGGCGTGAGTCTGCCGGCGTGCTCGGCGGCGCCGAGTATTGGAACGAACTCGGGGCTGTGAATGCGACCGTGGTGGGTGAGGCTGTGAACGCGAGCGCGCTGCGCTGCGTCTCGCCACCGCAGCTGCGCCCGCTCGTGGCGCACATTGAGACCACCCTCAACGGTCAGCAGTACACCACCTCTCGCCGCCGCTTCGAGTACACGGACAGTTTGCTGACTGTATCGTCGGTCTCGCCGAGCAGCGGGCCGCACCACGGCGGCACTCGGCTCGTGGTGCACGGGCATGGTCTGCGGCTCGGTGCGCACTACTGCTGCAGGCTTGATGGCATCGTGCTCCCTGCGAGCCTGGAGACGGCAGGTAGAGGCACGCGACTCCTTTGGAATGGAACGCATGGGGTCCCGGCCATCTCCAACGCCTCGGCCGTCGACGCCGTACGCTGCATCACGCCCGATGCTGCCCAGCCCAATATGACGAACCAGACACTCACCTCGACCAACCTGACGAGCAGCTCGGTCCGCCTTGGCGTGCCTCTCAGCGTGAGCATCGCGACCAATTGCCAGCAGTACAGCGCGCCGCACGCGGGCGTCACCTTTACATACTTCGGATCGCCGCCAGAGAGCATCGGCAGCAGTACGGAGCTCGGCTGGCCCTCATCGAGGCCACCGGTACCGCCCACCCCTCCCGTGCCTGGACTCACCGACTTCGCCGCACTGCCTCTGAAGGCGCTCAACTTTAGCGCGCGCGACCTCCGAGTGAGCGGCCATCAGGTGTCGCAGCTCATCAACACGAGCGGCTTCACAGCGGCGGAGCTGTGGAATGGCGGTTACACGATCGACGAGTTGCGCGTGGGTGGGTTTGGAGCTCACGAGCTGAGCCAGGCAGGCGCCTCGGCGGCGGAGCTAAGAGCAGGGGGCTTCACGTCCGTTGAGCTGCGGGCGGCGGGCTTCTCCGCACTCGAGCTTGAGCTCGGCGGCTACAGCAGGCCACACCTGTTTGCTGCCGGCTTCGTCGCCACCGCCGTATCCCCAGCGTCCGGCCCGAATGATGGCAACACGAATGTGACCGTTTTCGGCGGTCCATTCGCCAACGGCTCCGACTATCGCTGCCGCTTCACTCCGCTGATGCTTCTGGTACCTGGGACGCCATCCGCGGACGGCTCCAGGCTGCACTGCCAGTCGCCTGCCGTGAGCGTTCGCCAGCTGCATACCGCGATCCGCAGGACCGCTGCACCGCCTCCGCCCGCTCCGGTCATCACGCCACGGCAGGCAGCCATCAACGCGCGCCTGCCGTACGAGGCTCTCTACGAGCCAGAGACATTTGACAGCTACAACCAGCTCGTGCGCATCGCTGTCGCCGAGCAGAATGCCGCCGCCGCCGCCGCCCACTCTGCCGCGGCTGCGGCCGCCGCGTTGCCGCCGCCACCCGGCAGCTTACCCACCGGCACGGTGTCCGCTGCCCTCGAGGTGACTTTGAACGGGCAGCAGTTCAGCATGAACACGTTCCTGTTCGAGACGTACGCGGCGCCGATGATCAGCTCCCTGAGCCCCGCGTCTGGACCCATAGTCGGAGGCACGCTTCTGCAACTGGTCGGGCGAGAGCTTGGGCATGGCTCGCATCGCCTCTGCCGCTTCGCGATGGCCCCACCCCCACCAGCGGAGGTTGCGAGCGGCGAGGGTGGCAGCGGCGACGAGGCGACCAATAGTACGCATGCGCTTGTGCACGTGGGCCCTGCAGCCAATACGGCAGAGTGGCAGCAGATCCGGGTGGCAGGCGCCGAGGTCCTTGCCGCGACCGTGACCGCTTCCGTAGTCGCAGGAGGTGGGGCGTTGCTGTGCCGCACACCTCTCACCTCCTCGGCTCTAGCCCTGCCGTCCGTCGTCGAGGTTGCACTCAACGGACAGCAATTCACCAGCGGGGGCGCGCGCTTCGACTTCTTCCACCCCCCCGCCTTCTCAGCGGTCTATCCGCTCCTCGGCCCCCCGGCGGGAGGGACGAGCGTGTTGCTCACCGGCACCGGCTTCCATGATTTCGGGCGCGTGAGCGCATTCCCCGGTGCGCGGGAAGACCTGCGCTGCCGCTTTGGCAACGAGACTGTCTTCGTGCTCGCACCGACCACGTGGGTGCAGGAGTCGGGCGTGCGATGCACCTCGCCGCCCCTGTCGCAGCTCGAGGTGATGGGGGAGCTCCGGTACAGCTTCGATGCGCAGCCGAATGCCTCCGCTCTGCTGGGCGATGCGCACATTGCTGACGGGATCCTGGTGCTCACCCAGCCCACCCCGCGCCAAATTGGCACCTTTGTGGTGCGCCCCGATCGCCTCGTGCCGGCCCCCACCGCCTTCGACGCCTCCTTTGAGGTCCTCATCGGCGGCGGCACGACCGCATGGTACGACAATGCGCACCTGGGCGACTACCAACGCGGCTACGAGCCGCTCTCCGGCATGGGCTTCGCTTTCAACTTTGGACCGTTTGACAGTGACGTGGCCAACGGGCGCCGGTGGCCGGAGGGGTTCGGCACGGCCTTTGGCGAGCAGGGAGCGCCGCATGGCCGTGGTCTACGCGTCGCGCTGATCACGTACACATCGAGGCTCCTCGAGGTGGCGTACGATGGCGCGATGCTCATTCGCGTGCCCCTGGGCTCCGAGCTGCGGATCCTTTCTTGGGCGCTGATGCGGGTGCTCTATGTCGCTGCGGAGCCCGGCGCGCCTGAGGGGAGTGGCGGGCTCAGCGTCTGGTATGATGGCGTGCGGCGCGTGACGAACTTGACCGTGCCTGGCTGGGCGCCGAACGCGTCGTGGAGCTGGGCGTTGAGCGCCTCCACCCAGTACGAGACGGCAACCGACGCCCATTGGGTGGACAATCTCGTCATCCAAGGTGCCAACCTCTCCCTTGGTGTCGAGTTTCCGGTGGCCCTCACTCTCAATCGTCGCGAGGTCTATGAGACGGGCCAGGCCTTCCGGTACGCGCCTTCTCCGGTGCTCTCGCGCATCCATCCAACCGGAGGACCGCTCGCCGGTGGCACCGTCGTGAGCCTCTTTGGCGTCAATCTCGCCAACGGCACGCACTACAAGTGCCGCTTTGGCGGCGAAGCGCCCACGCCGGCGCTCGGTGGCCCCGTACTAGACGGGCCTGTGCCGGGGTCACTCCCTCTTGAGCAGTTCATGACTCCCGCCACTTACACTGGCGATGCTGAGCTGGCAGCCGGCCCGTCGTATGCGGCCTTCGGCGAGGTGCTTGGCGCAGGCGTCGTGCGGTGCGTTTCCCCCAATGTGTCGGCGTTCGTTGAGCCCAATCGCACTGCCACGGGTGACGTCGTGACGCTCGAGCTGTCGGTCAACGGACAAGAGTACACACAGCAATCCCACTCGTTCTCGCGGTACGCGCCCATTCTGACGGCAGTCTATCCAATGTCGGGCCCGCTCGCGGGCGCCTTCCGCATCGAACTCTCCGGCGCCAACCTCGCCGATGGGTCCGAGTACCGATGCCGTTTCGAGCTGCCGTTCAACGTGAGCACTCCTCGGAGCGAGATTTCGCCCAGCCCTCCGCCCTCGGCGCCGCTTTTCTGGCTCAAGCCCCCGAGCCCGCCGCCCCCTCAACCGCTTCCGGAGCTGGGCTCAGGGGACAGTGGCAGCGGCTCAGGGGACAGTGGCTCAGGGGGCAGTGGCTCGGGGGACAGTGGCTCGGGGGACAGGGGCTCTGGGGACATTGGTTCGGGTGACAGTGATAGTGGCTCTGGTTCGCCGGACGAGCAGGGAGCGGTGCCTACTAGTGCTACGTCGGATGCCTTCTTGCACGCGCGCTTCTTGGTGACGGAAGCTCGGCTGGAGCCAGACGCGCGAACTGCCGGCCGGCGGCCTGCGCACGATGCTGTGGTCTGCAGTGTGCCCGCAGAGGCCCGCTACCTGCTGCTGCGCGAGTCTGACCGGCGCGGCGAGGCGAGCGAACTCAAGGTGGCGGTCTCGCTCAATGCGCAGCAGTACACGTCCGGCTCCGAGAGCGAGGTCTGGTGGCCGGCTTCGATCGCGTCGCTCGTCCTCTACCCGCCGCCGACGCTCACCTCGATCAGCCCGAGCTCGGGCCCAGCGCTCGGCGGCACCCGTATCGCCGTCTCCGGGGCCAATCTCACCTCGGGCAGCAACTACACGTGTCGCTTCAACGAGTTCAGCCGCGAGGCCCTGCCAGGCACGCTGGAGACATCGCTCGGCAGCTCGGTGCGCTGCATCGCGCCTCCCGTCGTCTTGCAGCCGTGCACCTCGCCCAGCATCGCCTGCCGTGTTCTGTCCCAGAGGATCTCGCCTCTGGACGTGGCACCCAATGGCCAAGACTATGCCGATCGCGCGGCTGCCGGTCTGCAGCACTTTGTGAGCTTCCGCCCGCCTGAGCTCGACAGTATCACGCCGAGTTCGGGCCCGAGCGCGGGTGCAACGGTCGTCGACATTGGAGGCGTGCGGCCCCCGACTGGCGGCTCGGACTATCGTTGCCGCTTCGTAAGCGCTGCTCTGGCAAACGCCACCGCGCTCAATACGACCGCGACGCGTGGCCTCCCTTCGGTCACCGTGCATGCTACCTTTGACGAGACCCGTGGCGTCGTGCGCTGCGTGACGCCTGGCCTGATCGCCACGAACGCTACTGCCTCGGCGGCCGTCTTGGTGGCCCTCAACGGCCAGCAATACCACGGCCAAGTGCTCAGCGATGGCGAGGCCGACCAAGTGACCGGATCGATGACCTTCCGCTTCTATGGCATGCCGTCCGTGACAGCCATCTCACCGTCGTGTGGACCCATTGAGGGCGCCACCAATCTGACAGTGAGCGGCACTCAGCTGGGTGGTGGCTCCGATTACCGCTGTCGCTTCGCCGATCGTCCGAGCTCGCCCTCTTCGTCCTCGCAGCACAGTGCCACCGCGAGGCGCTTCGGGGGCGCACTCGTCGTGAACGCCAGCACCTCCGCGTACTATGACGGCGGAAGCGGTTCACTTTGGTGCTTGACGCCCGCCGGATTGGCCTCCGCAGTGGCGCTGTATGTGGAGGTGACGCTCAACGGCCAAGAGTCCACTGCCGACGGCGTAACGCTCGTTCGTTACGCTCCCATCGCCCTCGGTGCCATTTCGCCTGCCTCTGGGCCTGTGAACGGCGCCACCATGCTACGCATCGAAGGGGTTGGAGCTGTTCGAGGCCTCGCCTCGTCGAATGGGTGCGACGTGCGCTGCCGATTTGCGAGCGGCAGTAGTGTGGCGCCGCTGGATACCCCGGCCGTGCTGCCGGACCTCGCCTCTGGCAGCGTGCAATGCGAGAGCCCGAGAGGTGTGGGCAGCGGCACGCTCGAGCTCAGCCTCAATGGACAGCAGTACTCGAGCAGCCGCCTCCACTTTGCTGCCTACCCACCCATCGTGCTGCACCGTATCGCACCACCGCTCGGGCCGCTGGCAGGGGGCACCACAGTGCTGCTCCACGCGTCAAACCTGAGCGCCGTGGGCACAGACCTACGCTGCCGCTTCAGTACGCTGGATGGTCCCTTTGTGGATGCGATCGCCACGCGGGTGGAGTTGGCAGAGGGCGGCGCCGCGCTGTCCTGCCTCACGCTGCCTCGTGCCGTTGGGGTCGACCAGGTGCGAATCACTCTCAACGGGCAGCAGTTCTCGCCACCGGTACAGTACTCAGTGCTTCCCAGGGCTCGAGTGCATAGCATCTACCCGCTGGCAACGCCCGAGCGAGGCGGCATCGTCCTCACCGTCCATGGAGAAGGCTTCGCTTCGACGGATGGCCAGCCGGAGCTGCTGCGCTGCCAGATTGGTGCCACCACCGTGATCGGCACGCTGCTGAACCAGAGCGCGGTCCGTTGCACGACTCCTCCCGCTCAGGCGGCCGGCCTGGCCCGACGCGTGCACCTCAATGTCGAACAGGCGACGCTGTACCGGATCGACCCGACGATAAACGCGCGGCCCGAGTGGGAGATCCCCTACCTAGGGTACGCCCAGCCAACGGGCGCATGGCCACTCCCCGCTCCCCACGAAGACGTGCCGTATGAGGCGGTACTCTGGTGGAGCGGCGACAGCACGCTCGCGGACCTGGGGGCGTCCTTGTTCGGTGACGCGCGCCTCTTTCGTGGATCGATTGTCCTCACCGAAGTGACGGAGTCGCAGCGCGGCGGCTTTCTCTTCCTGCCACCCACCGTGGGCAGCCGCGCCGGCACCATCAAACCGCCCCGAGCGTCGGTGCACCTCACCAACAGCTCCACCCCGTTCCCCACAGCCTTCCGGCTCTCCCTCGAGCTCACGATGGGCACCGGTCTGCCAGTGACGATGGAGCCGCCGCTCTCCGAGCGCGAGAGCGGAGATGGCTTCTCGATCTCCATCGGTGAGCTGCCGAACGCTGCCGCGGGCGAGCTCGGCTCCGGGAACGGCCTGCGCATCAGCCTCCTCACGCGGCGCAATCTGCTGAGCGTGAGCTATGCCGAGCGCTCCCTTCTCTCGACTCCGCTACCGGACGCCGAGCGACTTCGCTCCAACACCTCCTTCCCGATAGAGCTCATCATGCGCACCAACCGCCTCTCGCTCACCGTGGACGGAAGGGCCGTGCTCTCCGACGCTCCACTGCCCGAGTGGGCGGTGGACGTGCAGCCCGAGTGGCGCGTCGGGCTCGGTGCGCGTACCAATGCGCGCCGGGGCGAGCTCCATGTCGTCGACAATCTCATCTTCGAGATCAGCCCCTCGCTCGAAGCGTCTCCAGCTCGCCTCGAAGTCACCCTCAATGGCCAACAGTATTCTACGGACGACACGCGGCTGCGCTACCTTGGCAATGCTCAGGTGAGCTTGGCGGGCCCCGCCCTCGGGCCTGCACACGGTGGCACGCGGGTGCTGGTGCACGGAGCGTCGATGCATGGCGGCTCAGCGTATCGCTGCCGCTTCGGTGCGAGGGTAGTCGAAGCAGCTTTCGAGCCAGCAAGCACCTTGGACGGACGGCTTGTGTGCACATCGCCACCGCTCGCAGAGGCGCTCGATGGCCTCCGTGTCCTCAACGGCAGCCGCGCCGAAGCAGGTAGCGCCGAAGCAGGTAGCGGCGTGATTGGCATTGGTGACGATGGCAGCGGTGACGGGGGCAGTGGCGACGGGGCTATGCTCGGTTATGATAGCCAGGGTGAGGTACGTGGCAACGTTACGCTGACCATCTCCCTGAACGAGCAAGACTTCGAGCCGTCCACACTCACGTTCTCCTACTATGAGCACCCGATCATCCTCGCCATCTCGCCGCACGCGGGACCCGTGCGCGGCCAGACGCGCGTCACGGTCATCATGAGCGCATCCGAAGCCGGCGGGCTGCCTTGGAGGCCGGATTTGATCCCCTTGACGGCGCGAGCAGAGTGCCGCTTCGGCTCCGAAAAGGTGGTGCCTGCCTCGTGGGGGGGAGGGATAATTGCTACTGAGCCCTACCATGATAATGAAAGCCAGCTAGCGTCGCCACCAATCAACGCCACTGGGTTGGCTCTGACGTGCGTCACGCCCATGCTCACGGCTGGCCAACACCCGCTCTCCATGTCTCTCAATCGTCAAGACTACCGGCTCGACGGCTCGCCCAATTTTACTTTCTACGAGCCCAGTGCGATCAGTTCGGTGCTGCCTTCAGGTGGACCTCGACGCGGCGGCACCATCGTCACGCTCACCGGCACGCTCGCGCCGGCGCACGTCAGTGCTCGGCCCGCCCTGTGTCGCTTTGGCCGGCACGCCGTTGCAGCGACGGTCGATACCGCTCAGGGCGCACTGCGATGCACGTCGCCCTCGGCAGCCGCAGCCGGTGTTGAGATCGAGGGAGATATGCTGGCCTCGGATGGGCAGCTGCCGCTCGATACAGCGCAGTTGGAGATGAGCCGTTGGAACGGAACACTGCCCACCGGCGTCACTGGAGCCTCGCACGCCGCCTACACTGCTGCCATTGGGGGCCGTGCGCAGCGCGGCAGCGAAGCCAGGTCGATCGTGCTCGTGCAAGGTGCGGAGCATGCGGCGGGCCACCTCGCCATCATCCCGCACCGGATCGGCGAGCATGTGGCCCTGCGCTGGTTCGAGGCGCACTTCGAAGCCTTCAGCTATGGGACGGCTGGCCTCTCCATCTCCGTCGGCGACGTGCCAGGGTACGTGGGGCAGTCCGGCGGTGGCTCGGCATTGCGTGTGCTCTTCGCGAAGCGCTGGCGCTCGCTCACGATCTCGTACGCGGGCGAGCGGCTGCGTGTGGTGACGCTCGAGGAGGACCAGCTCCAGGGGCTGGATCCGGACGACGAGTGGTTTGGTGTGGACTGCACCTCTGGGGCCGATGGTCGAGTGGACTGCGCGAACGTGCCGCCCAGGTGGCGCTCCGTGCGGCTCGCCTATTTGGAGGACGGCCTGCATCTCTCCTTCGACGAGCAGCCGATTGTCACCGGCCTGGCGCTTCCGCGCTGGGCCCCGGCGAGTGACTGGCGCCTCGTCTTCGGGGCGAGTACCGAGTTTGGCTACGGAAGGCTCGCGCTCCGTGCCCTGAGGCTGCGCACCGACGCAGCTGTGGGCTCCATCCCTCTGCCACTCTCCGTGAGCCTCAACGGGCAGCAGTTCGAGCCGGAGGACTCCTTTGCTCAGTATGCGCATCCCGAGATATGGTCGGTGGCGCCCTCGGCTGGTCCAGTGCTGGGTGGCACACGTATCCTGGTCCGCGGCCTCACATTCGGCATCTCCGCGTCCGAGCACCGTTGCCGCTTTGGCGTCGACGGTCTCGTCGATGCGACGCGCTACGAGGCCACTGGCCTCCTCGCATGCATCTCTCCCGCTCTCACCGACTCGTCCCTGCTCGCCGCTGCCAACGGCACAAGGGCAGGTACGGCTCCGATGGTGCACTTAGCCACCTTGAACTTCACCATTGAGCTCCGCAGGGACGGGCAGCTCCTCGGCTCGGAGCCCGCCGGGCAGGGCTCGTTCACCTACTACACTGTCGGCGCCATAGCTGGCCTAGGACTGCACCCGGCCAGTGGGCCGATCAACGGCGGCACGCTTCTGAGCCTTGTTGTCGGCGGCCTGGCGAACAGCAGTGGGCTCTTCTCGATCTCGTGCCGCTACGACCTTCGCGGGCTGCGAGTGGCTCGGCGTGCCGTCGACCTCGCGCGAGCGGCGGATGTGGAACTGGTCGCGTCGGCTGCGGGCTTCAACGCCAGCCGCGTCGAGCAGCCCGCACTCACGGTCGCCGCGTCGTATGGCACAGCGGTTGGCGGCATAGAGGGACGAGCGATCCTCTGCCTCTCGCCAGCAGTCAATTTGACGGATGCGCAGATGATCGCAGGCTCCGGTGCCGAGCTGCCGGTAGCTATCTCTCTCAATGCGCAGCAGTACACGCCGCTTCAGATTGCCTTCCACCTGCATGAACATCCACAGCTCGCACTCGTCAGCCCGGCGTGCGGCCCAGTCGGCGGCGAGACCCGACTGACCGTTGTGGGCGACCAGCTCCGGGGCGGATCTGCGTACCGCTGCCGCCTGGGCAACTCGTCCGCAACCAACGCCACATACGAGAGCACACTGCAAGGTGACTTGATCCATTGCGCGACGCCAAGAGAGGGCCTGACGACGCTACTCAGGGGCGAGATCCACGGCGGCCAACGGTCGCCGGCCGTGCTGTACGTCTCTCTCAATGCACAGCAGTACGTGGACGTCCCTACGGGTCGATTGGCGCCCGGCACGGCGCCAGGCTTCGCGCCCGCCGACGCCTTCAGCCTCTACCTCGACCCCCCGCGTGCCAACCTCGTGCGGCCGATACCCGATGAGTCGCTTCCCGTCGTTCCGAGCTTCGTGGCCTCGCTGGACTCGCGCAACGGCACTCGTAGTGGCGTCGTGACCATCTTCTCGCACGTCTACTTTGGCGGGTGCGACTATCGCTGCCGCTTTGGTGGCTCAGGTGCTGCCACGGCGACCGGTAGCTTCCGGGAGCGCGACGGCGGCATTCGATGCCAAGCGCCCATTCGGCCAGCGGACACCTCTGTGGAGCTCTGGGTCTCGCTCAACGGGCAGCAGTTTGTACCCACCAACACGACGCTCACTTGGACGTGACCCTCGTAAGAGAGCTGAGAGGCCCCCAGATAGGCACATGTATTTAGGGACCTAGGCATTTTGAGTAGTCGTTATTGAGACGAGAGACGAGTCAGACTCAGAGAACGAGAGTGGGTGCTGGGTGGCTCAACTAGTCAGAATACCCCAACGCAACTAGTCAGAAGGACATGGCATTTAGGCAGATTACAGTGAGAAATACTACGGAAGTGCACGCTCCCAAGCTGCGGAGACCCACGCGCCTGACCACGCGCCCGGTTCGGCGCTCGTCACAGGCGTGGAGGTGGGCGATCTGAGAAATCCTCAAGCGAGTCGGCGAATGTGGGCGGTCCTCTTCCACTGCCTCGCCCTCGCGAGCGCAGTGCAAACGGCTGTTCCAGCACCGCGCTGTGCGGCCCCTGCATTGCGCCGCCTCGTGCCGCCAGTAAACCGCCTTGACGCGCCGACCGAGGAAGATTCTGCAGAGGCATTTGTTGCCAGCGGCAGTGTTGGCGGCGTGGGCGCTTGGGTGCAGCAGAACGTGATGCAGGGTGTGGCCGGTGGGCCTGCGACGTACACGGTGATGACCGTTTACTTTGTGCAGGGCATCCTCGGCCTCGCGTCCCTCGCACGCACATACTTTCTCAAGGAGAACCTCCATCTGGGTCCAGCCGAGTCTTCCGCACTGCTCGGCATCGCGTCGCTGCCGTGGGTCATCAAGCCCGTGTACGGCTTCCTGACCGATGCGCTGCCCATCCTGGGCTACCGCCGCAAGCCCTACCTCATCATGGCCGGCCTGCTCGGCGCGGCGGGCTGGGCGTCGCTCGCGACGTGGGTGCACACGCCCGCGCAGGCCATCCTGGCCTCAACGGTCGCCTCACTCGGCGTGGCCATGTCGGACGTGGTGGTGGACTCGCTCGTGGTGGAGCGCGCACGCGACGATGCCTCCGCCTCCTCGGGCGCGCTCCAGTCGCTATGCTGGTCGTGCTCGTCGTTTGGGGGCCTTGCGTCTGCTTACCTATCGGGCTCGCTGCTCGAGACCATGACACCTCAGCAGGTCTGATCGCGTCTGATTGAGTCTGATTGCATCTGATGGCCTCTGATGGTGTCTGATTGGATCTGATTGCATCGTCTGCTCAATCAGGTCTTCGGGATCACCGCCGTCTTTCCGCTCCTCGTGAGCGCGATCTCGCTCAATCTGGCTGAGGAGAAGGTGGTTTCATCCCAAACGAGGGGCGAGGACTCGGCGGACGCAATGGCTGGCGGCGCGACGACGACCGGCGACGGCGCGACCGCCCGCAACGGTGTGATCGCTCGCGACGGCGCGCTGGGCTCGTTCGGAGCACAGGTGGGCGATCAGGCGGCTCTGCTGTGGGGGGCCGTGAGCCAGCGGCGCGTCTGGCTGCCCGCACTGTTCATGCTGCTCTGGCAAGGCACACCGAGCTCGGGCGGCGCCTTCTTCTACTTCCTGACCGATGAGCTCGGCTTTGGGCCCGAATTCCTCGGGCGCGTGAGCGTGGGCACGTCGATCGCCTCGCTGGTGGGTTGGCTCAGATTGGTCCAGATTGTTCCAGATTGTTCCAGATTGCGCCCGATGGGGTCCGGCCGATGCGAGTGCGCCTGATTGATACCTTGACCATCTCTCCTTGCCTCTTTGGATGCAGCTGGGCATCTGGCTCTACCGGACCTATTTGCAAGAAGTGCCCATCAAGGCGCTCTTCCGCGGCCTCGCGCTGACCGGTACGGCGCTCGGGCTCTCGCAGCTGCTGCTCGTTACGCACTACAACCGCGTGCTCGGTATCCCAGACGCGCTCTTCACCTTTGGCGATGACGTCGTGCTCACGGTGCTCGGCCAGCTCGCCTTCATGCCGCTGCTCGTGCTCGCCGCCTCCCTGTGCCCACCCGGCGTCGAGGGGACGCTGTTCGCACTGCTCATGTCTGGCTTCAACGCCGCGGGCATCTTGGGCACGGAGCTCGGCGCGATGCTCACTGCATGGCTCGGCGTGAGCGCAAGTGAGGAGGGGGGGGGCATCGACTTCACCAACCTCGGCCTGCTGATTACTATCTGTAATCTCTCTTCGCTGCTGCCGCTGCTCGCCCTCGATTGGCTCGACGAGGCGCCCGTCACGGCGCCCGCGGCCAGCGGCAGCGCTCCGCGGGCGCCGAACGAGAACGCGCAGACTCGAAGTGAGACCTAACTCTGCTTGGAGAGCCTTGATGCGGAGATGCTGGAAATGTCGTGCTGCAGAGGCGCGTGTTACTCGTTAGTTTTACTTACACTTACTCAGCAACACATGCAGAGGGCAGAGGCATGGACTGAGCCGGCCCCGCGCCCGTCTAGACGTTGAGACGTCCTTTCAGCTTTCCTCCCGGTCGGCATGTCGTCCGCGGCCGCACCGCTTCCGGTGTCCGCAAAGTCGGCGTCCGCAAAGTCGCAGTCGTGGCCATCTGTCAGTTACGGCGAGCGCTTTGAGGACCGTCCGCGGCCGACCGGGCGGCCTCGCTCAGAAGAAGAAGGGGTCGGGGCCAAACGAGTTGGTGAACTGCTGCGAGGTCGCATGTACCTTCTTGGTCGGGTCGGGGCCGTTGGCGCCGAGCATGGTGGCCTTCGACTTGGTGCCTAGCGGGAAGGACGAGACGGGCTGTGGCGGCGCCACGCCGAGACGCGCCGTAGTGCCATGCGACACCGACGCGCGCAGCATCTGCTCTGCCGGGTTGGACAGAGCGCGGTTGCTCGCCATCACGGCGAGTGCGGCCCGACTAGGTTCGGGGCCGGAGCCGGGGCCGGGCTGCCCAAGGCGGCGCGCGCTGCCGCCAGGAGGCCCGTGATGGTCGAGGGTGGCCAGCTGCTTTTGCATCTGCATGTGCCGCCATGTTTGCTCCTTCATCTGTGCCTCACTGTACGCCGCGGGCGGAGCATAGCCCACCGCATGGGGCGCCGACGGACCTGAGGTCGCGAAGTGGGCCGCCTTCGCCTGTGCGTACGGCGCCTCCTGCGCAAACTCGTCCTGCACGCGCGCGGACGAGGGTGGCTGCGGCGGCTGCGGCGGCTGCGGCGGCTGCAGCTCGAGCTCGGGCGGGGGGTGCTCACGGTGGGGGCGCGAGAGGCAGAGCAGGAAGTCGGAAAATGGCGGGAATCCCTCGGGCGCGACGTCGCAGCGGGCCAGCAGCTCCGCCAGCCCATCCACAGAGATCTCGAGGCCGCACGCATTGAGCGCTGCGAGCGCCGCTCCCTCCTGCGTGTTGCCGTCCTCGTCACGCGGAAGCGTGGGCATCGTGCTCGCGAGGAACTCGTAGGCTGGCCAGATGGGATGATTGCCGTGCAATGGCGGTGGCGCCATCATCGGCGCTGTCGGTGCCGTCGGCGCCGTGCTCGCGCTGCTGTACAGCAAGTCCTTGACCCCGGTGTCATGTTGCGAGCGGTGGATCTGATAGTTCGGGTGCTGGTACTCCGTGCGCTTCTCGGTGCGCTTATGACCTATGGGCAGGTCAGCGCCCGATCGCTTTCCAGCGTGCCAGCTCGGCATTTGCATCGGCGGCGGACCGTTCTCGAAGCGCTCCATGGCCGTGTTCTGCGTGCGCTCAATCACAGAGTGGTGTGTCACGCCACCGCCCGGACCGAAATAGAGCGGGTTGTCGACGGAGGTCTGGGTAGGTGCCTGCGGGACGATGCGCCTGCCGCCGCGCACGGGTGCTGCGGCGCGCCCATAGTCGAAAATGATCGAACCGGCGGGGTCCATGTTGCACCCGATGCGATCGACCGTTTGTTCTCTCAGAAACAGATCACGAGTTCCACGATTCCACAAGGAGCCACCTTTTACGCGTGTGGCACCTTAACATTTGAGTGGTGCACGTTTGGTCGCGCAGAGGACGGAAACACAAATAATCTCCCGCGGAGCTGCTTTGTGCCAGGCCTTCGCCTTTCAGCAGCCGAACTGTCGGAGCATTCCGCCACAGAGCCCTCTGCAGCTGAGCTGCGAGCGATACAACGCCGTGCGCGCGTGTTGGAGCGGAAGCAGAAGCGTGAGCAGCGATCGCGTCAGCCGCGGTCGCTGGCATCTGTAAGCGACGACGAGCATGGCGGCGAGGAGCAGGAAGTCGAGGACGAGGGTGCGGCACCACTGCTCGAGGTCCGACCATCGCTGATACCGAACGCTGGCAATGGCCTCTTCCTTTGCTCGCGGGTCGTTCGTGCCGGAACAACCTTGGTCGAGGAGGAGGCTGTTGCCATCCGGCGGCAGGAGGCCAAACAGATCCTCAACATGCCAGAGTGGCGCGGGCTTCAGCCGGTCATACAAGCCAATGGAAACGCTTTCCTGGACATTCGGAAGCTCAAGCTCTACAAGTGCAACCATAGCGCCTCGACGAGTCCCAAGTGCAATGCGTGCGTCACCCAGACAGGCCCGGCGCGGCTGACTCTGACCGCGCGGCGGGACATCTGGCGAGGCGAGGAGATCTTATGGGAGTACTCGCCGACCATGCAGGATAGCTACTTCAAGCCAGTTACAGTTCCCACTCCCAGACCCAGTGATGATGATCGCTGAGTGTTCAGAGACAGTTTCACATGTCTCATCATACATGTATCCGATCCGGCATCCGGAAAGCGTTATGTGGCACCGTGCTGGATAGCCATCGCGCAGGCGCAGGAGACCTCTCCCTCAATGACTGGTGGCCGAGGCGCGGTCGTTCTAAGAGCTGACCTGTTCGTATTCTCACCGGTGTCCGCCATACAATTGTAGTGTGGCCGAGCTGACCAATTTTCGCATGCTCGGTCTTCTATGGCGAGCAGCACAAGAACTCCTTTGCCGACGCGCATCGGCACATGGGTCTCGCTCTCTGACCTGGACGCCGGCCGTCGATCGCAGCGACTTGCGGCGCTCCAAGCGCTCGAGAGCGGCCTGCGCACGGACGGCTGGGTTCGCGTGGCATGGACGGGCGGTGGCACCACTGACCGGCTCTATGCGGCGGCAAAGGCACTGCTGGAACACCCAGCGCGAGAGCGCTATCAGCAGAGCGTGCTGCATGGAGTAGAGGGGTCGCCACTCGGCTTAACCTATTATGCAATTGGCGATGAGCCGCTGTACCAGGCAAGTACCAAGCGCCAGCGCGTGCGGTCGCTCAACATGCACGAGGAGCGCACGCCGGAAGAGTGCGACGCGCGGGCCGTGGCGTACGTGGCGGGCTCGTACGACGCGGAGGAGCGCGCGCTCGCGCACGCCTTTCACGCGTGGCCCTCTGATCCGGACGTGGCCGAGCTACGCTCGGCGGCGGCCGCGTTTCGGCACGCTTTGACCGACGAGGTGGCCGCGCCGCTGCGGCGTGCCTTCGGCGCTTTGCTCGGCCTGGATGCGGACTACCTGTGCTCGCGCTGCCAGGGCCTCCGGTCGGACAACACCTCCCTGCTGCGCGTGCTCGAGTACCCTCCTGCCCATCTCGACGGCGAGGTCCACGACGAGACCGAGACGATGGGCGTGAGTGAGCACACCGACTTTGAGCTGTTTAGCCTGCTGCACGAGCAGGCGCGTGGGCTGCAGCTGTGCGACCCGAGCGGCGTGTGGCACGAGCCCGCGCCGAGCGACGGCGGTGGCGCTTGGGTCGTCATCGTGGGGGATATGTACGCGCGGCTCAGCGGGGGGTTCTGTGCAGCCACACCGCACCGAGTGCCGCCGACCGTGCCGCGGGCAGCGGCTTCGCGCCACTCAATGGTCTTCTTCCAGGGACTGGACGAGCACGAGGCAGTGGTCCCCGTGTTCCCTTCGGTGGCTCGGCGCTCTCCGACTGGGGGCTATCGTCGCTGGGAGGAGGCGGGCGGCGCGGGCGGCGGCCAACGTCCAGCAGGGCACGAGGCGATCCCGACCCTCCCGACTGAAGCCGTGCCGATCACCCAGCGCGAGTGGACCGAGTGGAAAGAGCAGGCTGCGCGTGAGAGATTGAAGTTGACGGGCCAACCATGGGCCCAATTGCATCATGATGACGAGAAAGACGAGGAACGATAGAGTGAATCGAGTCTGAGCGAGTTGTGAACAATTGTCAACGTCTCTCGATCAAATTCAGGGATTCGTGCCTTTGAAAAGTACCCGGTACTACCCGGAAGTGCGGGTGGACCGCGACACTAGTGAGTGAGTACCGGTACCGCGGACTACATGTAGGACCGATGACAGGACGTGATTGCAGTTGATTGCCCGGCTGTCGGCGTGCGGTGCGCCGCGGCCGAGAGCGCCGACGGCCTCTCGTCGGCCTCCTCCTGACCCTTCGTCATCGCCCGCGCAGGCTGTGCAACACCTCTTCCAACTAAGCAGCCATGGCCAACCCGATTGCAACGTTTTCCACGACCATGGGCGACATCAAATGTGAGATCTTCCTCGACAAGATGCCCATCACCGCCTCCAACTTCATCGACCTCGCCCAGTCGGGCTTCTACAATGGCCTGCACTTCCACCGTGTCATCCCCGATTTCATGGACCAGGTGTCATGCTCAGCCCAAGAAGCGCCCGCAATTTGCGTTGCGCGCCACCAAGATATGCTCACCTCACCACGTGTGTCCGACTCCCCGGCTGGCTGCTAGTTTGGCTGCCCATACTCAAAGGACCCGAAGTCCCAACAAGCAGGCACCGGCGGCCCGCCGGACGGCACCTTCAAGAACCTCGTCACCGGCGCCATCGAGAAGCGCTCCAATGGCGGCAACATCAAGGACGAGTACGCGGCCAAGATCTCCAACGAGCCGGGCACCCTCAGCATGGCGAACACGGGCCAGCCCAACTCTGGCGGCTCGCAGTTCTTCATGAACACGGTGCACAACGACTTCCTCGACTGGTTCTCGCCGGGCGAGTCCAAGCACCCCGTCTTCGGAAAGGCCATTGACAAGGCCTCGTTCGACATCATGGTGAAGATCTCGATGGTGAGGACCAAAGATGACTGCCCTATCCAGCCGATCCAGATGAAGTCGGTCACCATCAGCGGCCTGTAAGCGGATGGCACTGCATCGGTGCCATGCGGGTCGGCACATTGCTTAATCAGAGCATAAGGATCTCGGCGATGAGAGTTGCTCGAGGCACTGATTGGGCAAAATTCGGACTTTCGGAGGCGAGGTGGGACACGCACACTTGACTTCAGTGTTCAGAGTGACCAATGTGAGGGGATGTCAAACAGTACTCATCAGCGTACAATGATTAGCGGCCATGTATCCGGTAAGCGAACTGGTCGTACTGGGGCAGTGATCGTAGTAAGTAAAGATGCGGTACGGGTCGAAACTTTTGACGGTTCAAACTTCGCGTGGTACCACGTGTTTAAGTGTTATATACCACGTGTTTTTAGTGTTAACGTTCACACACGATCAGCCCGTAAATGCCAAGGTTGCACTGCTTCACGTCCCGCTTGGCGCGCACCATTGGCGCGCGGCGTATGCTGTGCACGTCCACGCTGGGCGCGTCGGGCACACTGCGCGTGCGCGGCGTCGATCTCTTCTACATCAAAAATGGGCGCGAGACTGATATGCCACTGCTGTGCATGCCAGGCGCAATGGGCACCGCGGAGACCGACTTTGCGCCGCAGTTGACGGGCCTGTCCGATACGACACAGGTCATCTCGTTCGACCCGCGCGGATACGGCCGATCGCGCCCGCCGGCGCGCGAGTTTCCGATCGATTTTTACCAGCAGGACGCTGACGACGCAGCAGCACTCATGAAGGCACTTGGCCATGAGCGCTACGCTCTCATGGGCTGGTCGGACGGCGCAATCAGCGCGGTCATGCATGCTGCGTCGAACCCGGCCACCGTCGCGAAATTGATCATCTTTGGCGGAAACGCGTACCTCACGAAGAAGGACATCGACGCCTTCGAAGCCACTCGCAACGTCGAGGCGACGTGGTCAAGGAGGCAGAAGGAGACGCACTATCCAATTTACGGCGCTGAGGGGCTGCAGAAGATGTGGGGTTCGGCTTGTGACGCGTGGGCCGCGATCTACGAGCACAGCCAGGGCGACGTGTGCATGCGGCAGGCCAAGTCGATCACGTGCCCGACGATGGTGCTGCACGGAGCCAAAGATCCGATCTGCCTCCCTGAGCATGCCGAGTGGTTCAAGGCCAATATTCCTGGCGATGGCGCCACCTCGCTGCACGTCTTGCCCGAGGGCAAGCACAACCTGCACATCCGATTTGCGGACGAAGTCAACGGTCTGGTGCGAGACTTTCTCAAGCGATGACTCCGCAGTCCGCACCGCCAGGTGTAGGAATTCAATCCGAGTCCGCAGCGCGGAAGATTCGTAATTTCAGTCGCGTAATTTTGTATGAGCGTGAACCGTCATTGCAGTCAGGTATGACTCATTTTTTCGGATTATTCGTTACGCGACGGCTGTGCGTCGTCCGGTCGTCGCCTTCTTGTGATATGACAATCGTGAGCGTGTGTCCCGCGCCGGCATGGACCCGATGTTGGAGCGCGTGTGGAGACGGGACGTGCACGCGCGGGACTCGCCGTGGGGGGAAACAAAGGGAGCGGGCCCCGCGCGTTTGAGTGCATGCACTCGACTACGCGGATGCTCTCGTCTCGCCCCCGAAACACGTCGCGTGCATGCAAGCACGCCCTCATTACCGCACAAGGACGTTCCGCCTATCTGGTATCTGCCATCGGGGATCGCGCCCATAGGCGGGAGCCCATCGACATCCGAACAAGGTGACCCCGCTCATCTGCGAGGCTCGAGGTTGACGACCCTTGCGAGCAGGAGCTCCTCGTGTGCGGGCGAGCGAAGGACGCGGCTGACCTTGAGCTGCTGGGGACTCGAGCCCTCGCTCAACCGGCACTCACGCAGTGCCTCGAAGCTGCCCGGCGCCACCTCGAAGACCTGGCAGGGCCCGATGGCACCCTTGGCTCGCCACGTCGCGTAGATTGGATTCGCGCGACCCAGAGCGGCGTCGAGGGTGGCGGGCGCTCCCGCTGCGAGCGCTGGTGCACCGGCGGCGCGCTCGATGAAGATGCGGTAGAAGGGCAGGCCGCGGGATGGGATAGCCTCCACAGTAGTATATTCCATCAAGGTGCGCCCGTCGAACGTGGCAGACAGTGCGGCCGCGAGCTGCGGCTCCGAAGTCTTCTCCCCGCGCAGGTTGAGCAGCTGGCCACGCCTGTAGCGGAACTCTACCAATGGCGCCGTGCCGTGCCTGCCCACGACACGCACCACGTCGCCGATCCGGTAGCGGCACAACCCGCCTAGCGTCGTTACGACCAGCTCGTAGTCCGTGTTCAGAGCCACCTCGTGCGCAAGCAGCGTCTGGTCGGCCACCGCACTGCCCCCGTGGTCACCACTAGCATGGCTGCTTCCGCCGCCACCGCCGTCAACGCCGCTGCTGCCGCTACTGCTGCTGCCGCTGCTGCTTAGCGGCAGGAACTCAAAGAACATCGCGCTCGGGACCAGGCAGTAAGCCGACCTGCCATCAAGCGAGGGTGAGAGCGCCACACCCATCAGCCCCTCGGACGCCGCGTAGACCGTGCTCAGGATGGGCACGCCGGCCGCGCTGCCCGCGCGCAGCTTCTCGGCATAGGACTCGAAGGCGCCCGTAGCATTGGCGAGAATGAGGCGCAACTTGGGCCAGACGCGGCGAGCGAGGCCGGTTGGCTCCCCCGAGCGCAGCGCTTCGCGCAGCGCCGCCGCGCGGCCGCCGTCTTCACCGCCCAGCGCCGCCTCGAGCGCCGCGACTTTGGCGGGATCGGAGATCCGTGCGGCAATCTGGCAGTTGATGGTGCCCCTCGCGATGTCGTCAGCTATGGACTCTCCCTGCTCCTCGAGCAGATTGAGAAGCCGGAAGGGCAGGTTGACGAAGTTGGCCTCCAGGATGCCTAGCTTCGCGTCCTTGGCGGCAAAGAGGGCGTGCACGTACAGCGCCGCGCCCTCGTCGTGAGAGATCTCGTATCTGCCGTGTCAGGCAAGTGCGATGGCAATCAGAGGCCATCAGACGGCGGTGATCAGATGGCAAGCTCGAGATCTCTCACCCAACCGAAGGTGTCGAATATAGGAGGAGGAGACGACGGAAGGCTTTGTCGTTGGGATTGGACGAGTTGGGCCCGATGCGCAGGCCGCCCTCTGCATACGTCCACGACGGCGCGAACGCCAGCTTGCACGTCTTCTGCAACTCGAAGCTCTCAGGTAGCGTGCGCCTGAGCGTGTCGAACACGACGAGGATACCATACTTGAAGAAGGCGGAGGCCATGACCTGAGTGTATGGCAAGAGCGCACGTTGACCGGAGGTGCCCGAGGTGGCCGCCAGCATCGTCTCTGGCTCCTTGAGCAGCACGTTCGATTCACCCTTTGCGATCCGGTGCACCCATGGAGCCCAATCGCCATAGGTCGTGATCGGGTGCGATTTGCGAAAGGCGACGCACACGTCATCCGATTGAAGCATTTCACTAAATCCATGCGCCACTCCGTACGCGGTCGAAGCATTGGCCTCCAATTGCTTGGCGAGAACCATCCGCTGCACCGTTGCAAAGTCATCGCATTCCTTGTCGTGCCTTCGCCGTGCCTGCCATGCGAGGACCTTCAAGACGTCCCAAACCAACATCTGCTTGACAGCTGTCTCAAAACTGTGCGACTCTGACTTTTCGAGGGCACATAATCTGGCAGCGTACACACACGTCGCTCCAGCTGCGCCGGCAGCGACTCGGCGAAGCATTTTTCTCAAAGAAAGACAAGAATTTTCCCAGAATTTCCTCACTCGGGGAATTGACTGTGAATTCACCTGCACAGGTCCGGAGTTACCAGTCCTCCTCGGCGAGCCCGCGCGCCGCACCTCTCGACTCACGACGTCCTTCGCTCTGCATCCCAAAATGCCCGTTGAGGATCCCACCAGACGCTCTCACTCCATGCGCCACGCCCCTAGGGCCCCCTACCGCCATGCAAGGTGGCTGCTCCGCTCTGCCGAAGCTTCGTGCCGGCAGCTCCGCCACGCACCTTTCTCCCGTTGAGGAGATCAATCCCTCCGTGCGCTCCGCCTGCCCACGGTGCTGCCTGCTCTCGCGGCATCCCCTCCACTACCAGCCGCGGAGCTGAGGGGCGGTGGCGCTGAGGGGCGGCGGCGCTGTAGCGCGCCAGAGAAAGCCCCAGCTCGGTGCTCATGCACAGCGCTCTTTCACAGCCACACTGCTGGGAAGAGTCTCTCGCTCACTTTGGCTCACTCCGGCGCCGCCAGCTCGGCCGTCGCTGCGGCGACCTCGGCCACCTCCGCGGCCGCAGTGGCAACCTCGGCGGCCGCGGTCGCGATCTCAGAGGCAGCCACCATCGCGTCGCTCGCATGCACCAAGTGTGTGGCCTCCACCTGCATGGCGGCGACCGACGGATCCTCCGCGAGCTCTGTGGGCGCGACAACGAGGGCGGGCGCGACAACCTGCGTGGTGGCGACGGGGTGGTGGCTGGCCGAGGCACCGCCTTCTTGTTTCGCCGTCTGGCGCAGGTACCGATTGCGCACTGCATTGGCCGAGCGGCCCGGCAGGAAGTCGGCGATGACGTGCCATTTTTGGCCGTAGCGCTGCACCCCGTCGTTGATGAGGTCGTCCTCCGCTGTCGTCCACATGTCGCCTTTCTTGAGACTATCGCGCTGCGAGAGGTCGCCATTCTTCTTAGACAGGCGTAGGTAACGGTTTCGCACCGCGTCGTCGGTGCGCCCGCTGAGCGACTGGGCGATCACCGCCCACCGGGGCCCTGCATATGGCAGCAGCAGCACCATGAGCAGCACAGCGCATCGGTGTACCACGCGGGTGAGGTGGAGCGCACAGAGGGGTGGCGGGGGAGCGCGGCGGCTAGCCTCGCGTCGCCGCATCGAGCGCACGCGCGTTCGGGTCCAAATTTAGAACGCATGTGTACATTGAGAGCGCACGCGCGTGGAAGCGAGGAAGGGGAGCGGGCCGCGCACCCTTTTCCTTGTACGCCTCCATGATTTTCTCATCCTCATCACGGCTCCAGCCCTGCTTGGTCACAGAGCCGCTGCGACGCGAGGAGACCGGCTTCGCCGGCGGCGCGACAGCGGCGCCCGGGACGACGGCCGCGTAGGAGGCCTGGCACATCATCATCGCCTGCAGCGCGGCGCCCGGAGGTGGCGGCGACATGCCGTACGCGGCATACGCGGCCGCGAGCTGCTCCTGCGTCACCTGAGCCATCAGCTGCGCACTCACTGGCACCGCCGTCGTCACGCCCGCTGGGTGCGAGAGCACCGTCGTCGCAATCGGCGGCATCCCCTCATCGACGCCAGAAGCCTCGGCGGGCACGGTGGCAATTGCAGTGGTGGTTTCCACCTCCGTTGCCGCAGCCTCTGCCACCACAACCTCAGCAGTCAACGACTCGGCAACGTCACCAGCAGCAGGATCTGCTTTGGTCAGCCCCATGGCGTCGCGCAGAGCGTTGACGTTGGCGACGGTGCCGAATGAGCTCAGCGTATCCGCTGCGAGGGGCACCATCGGGCCGCGCGTCAACACATGAACATGCCCATCCATGGCTGCTTGGGGAGCGGCGCCGGAAAAGGAGGTGGCGGGGGAGTGTGGCAATACTGCTGGGGGGAAGCCTCGGGGCGGGGATGCCGCACGGGGCCGAGCGGGGGCCATTGAAGGGGATGGAGCGCACCTGCGTCCGCTGCAGCGGCCTCCTGTGGCTTCGGCTCTTCGGCCATTGCAAGGGCGGGGCAGGCAGCGCCAAGAAGGGCACGGCGGCGCTGCGGCGGTGGACGCGCCTGTCTGAACTCCTGTGTGTCAGTTTCACAGTGCTGTGGGGAAGAATTTCCATTTCCGTGTTTACAGTCGATCGCATTCATTCTGAGAGGGGGGGGGGAGGGGGGAGGGGGGGTCCTCGGTTTTGATGTGTTTGGTGTGTTTGGTGCATCTTCGTGAAATGGAGGCGTGTTCCTCGCGGCTTCTCGTGGCCGAGCGGCGCACGAGAGTCGCGAAAGGCACCCCGGCGGCGGCCGCCGCTGCCGAGGAGGTGGCGGATCACGACGACGACTTGCCCGATCCCCTCGACGACTTGCCCGAGCGCGGCGAGGTGTGTTTTGGATGGTAACATCAGCGACGAGTCCATGGGCCATCTGCGACGCTTCCATGGGCCATGTGCGACGCTTCCATGGGCCATGTGCGACGGATCCGTGGGCCACAGGCGGCTGGCTCCACGAACCGTGTGCGACGGCTCCATGGGCCATGTGCGACGGCTCCATGGGCCACAGGCGGCTGGCAAGCTGCCGTGCGCCACGACACTGTCGTCTCTCGACGCCGCCGTCGTCACGCGACGGCGGCGTCGAGTGACTTCTTTTGCGTTCCCTTCGGGGGGAGCGGGAGCGTCTGCCGACAGTGCAGAAAAAGCCGGTTGCTCGGTTCGACCTTCATCGGTCATTGTCACAGGTACGCACGCCGCCTCGCTGTCTCGGTCCCACCCCGCCCGAGAGCCTTACCCACTTGACTGACACTTGCTCGATCACCCAGACCACCGCCTCCCACCTCGCCTACGCCCCGCCGCCACAGCCGCCACCGCCACCGCTGCTACCGCCGCCACCGCTGTTGCCGTCGGGGCCGTCATCGCCGCCCCATACACCGCGCCGTCTCGGGCAGTGGCAGCGGTGGCCTCCACGTGCACTGCCACGCCGCCGCACCACAGCCGCCGCCCCTGCTGCCGCCGCCCGGACCGGACGATAACCGGACGATAACCGGGCGAGAGCAGCGATGAAGAGTTTACAGTTTAGCTGAGCGTTCAGCGTAGTAAGTGTATAGCTGTATACTTGCTCACCATGTTGCTCACTGGCGAGTCCCTCCCGGATTCTCATTCATGTTCATTCATGTAAGGTGCGACGCGAAATAATAACTTATAACGAATAATAACTAACCCTAGCATCCTGGTCCGGAAGGCGGCGGCAGCGCGCGCGCGCGCAATGCAACGCCGGGGCGGGGCGGCGGCCGGGCGAGCGCGGCATGCGCGGGCCGCAGTCCGTGCAGTCGGAGCCGTAGGGGCGATCAGCCTGTTGGAACTCCGAGCCGGGGCCGCCGTCGTCGCAATCGGCGTCGGACGGCGCCATTCGCACGTCTCGGCGCAGATGGGCGCCTAGGGGCGGGAACCTACTGCGGCCCGCGCTGTCAACCCAGGTACTCTGCGCCAGGGCCGCCGCCGTCGCAATCGCCGTCCGAGGCGTACGAGGGCGTTTCAATGCAGTCCTTGGTGCAGATCGCCATCGGGGGCGGCGGCCGCGGCACGCGCGGGCCGCAGTCCGCGCAGTAGGAGCCGCAGGTGCAGTCTGCGTACTCGCGCCGGGACCGCCGTCGTCGCAGAGGGAGTCGGAGGTGTAGAGACGCTCCCGCTGGCGCCCCCACCCCCCCCGAAGGGAACGCAAAAGAAGTCACTCGACGCCGCCGTCGCGTGACGACGGCGGCGTCGAGAGACGACAGTGTCGTGGCGCACGGCAGCTTGCCAGCCGCCTGTGGCCCATGGAGCCGTCG
>Ga0210244_100429_pt1 | contig 39443 bp, 27 predicted proteins | sample ChrtobMetaP3_0mM_FD_155473 | JGI IMG/M metagenome (GOLD analysis project Ga0210244, IMG submission 155473) | Chrysochromulina tobin associated microbial communities from unialgal haptophyte culture, Seattle, Washington, United States - P3_0mM | ecosystem: Host-associated > Algae > Haptophytes >...
GGGTCCAGCTCTGGGAAGTTAAAAGACCAGAAGCACCTCCCTGAGAAAAGGCTATAGCCAAGTCTTGGGCCCCATCCGCGATCACCATGGCTTATGATTTTCAAGTGACGGTTTTTCGTCCATTTTCGCTCACTTTACCGCTCAGGCGGCCCGTCGCAGCGCACGAACCTCGTAGGCCACGCCCGCTAGCCGTCGGTCGCGCAGAACGGCCCGTGGGTGAAGAATCTGAGTGTCTCCACACACACGGTCCGTGACACCTACGCGCGGCGGAACGGTCTACGCACTAAGACTTAACGGCCCCCCCCGCCGTCCGCTTACGCCTTACCGCTGTACACGCGCCCTCCACCGTACGCGCGGCTACTCCAACCGAACGCCCGGCCCTATATTACTATATTATTTTTATAACATAGTTACCGTATCTAACGAGATAGGAGCGACGGGCAGCGCCGGCGCGTCGTCGATACTCGAAATACTGATATCGGTTATCGCTGAAAACGTAATCGCGTTAACTATAGATACTTTCCACGCACCGCGGCGGGACCGCGGAGAGAGGAGAGGGCCGCCCTCGACGTGACGAAACGACGGCAGCTCGGAGCTCGGCTCGCGAAGGACGGAGCGGGAGAGAACAGAGGAGGACCCTCGAGTTCACGGGAGTGCTTCGGAGTGCAGCGAGGAGAGCCGGAGAGCCGGCGCACCGTCGAACTCACGACAGAGGTTCGAAAAGCAGAGGTACGGTTCGCATGGCGCGGGCATCTCCGTCTCGTCTGAACAGCCATCAGCGAGCTCCGGGGCTCTCAAGTTCGTCTGCGGCCTCTTGAATGCCTCGAAGCACATCTTCAATGGTTGAAGCCGCAGGATCGATGGAGGTGGCGGTGCCGATCGCACTTGGTGCGTTCGGGGGGCACCTGCTCACGTGTAATTCGCAGCCTGTGGCGGAGGCCGTGCAAGTTGCATCGCCTGAGAGCGCAAGCGCTCTCAAGGGTCCAGTGTGGCCAAAGAGAGAGAAGGTCCAACCGACTGCGATGCGCTTCCGCTCGAGATCCAGAACGTGAAGATCGCCTTCTTGGTTTGCAGTCAATGCGCAGCTTCCTCCCGTAACGAGAAGGGCTGTATGCACAGCGCTGCCCGCCACGAATGTGTGGAGGCACTCGAGCTGCCGCGTGCCGTCCGCCGAGCCGGTTCCTGCGTCGACTGCCGTCGAGGCCAGGATTTGTGAGACGCCCAGACCACACCACTGTCGCAACCACGAGCGTTTGCTACCAGAGGTACGCATCATCAATATGGGAGTGCGCCAGACCGAGACCGCCCCAGCACCCTCGTTGCTGCACGTGACCAGCTGCCGACGATCCAGGTTCAGTGAGATCGAGGATGGGGGGCTCACATCCTCCTCAAGCATGGTAATCAGGCTTCCGTTGCGAGAGCTAAATAGCCGGATGCAGCGATCGGTGGAAGCGACGTAAAGCTGCTGCTGTGCGCACGCTACAGCTGTCACTTGGCCGCGGTTCCGATCCGGCTCCAGCCGCGTAAGGTCGTCGCTGAGTGCGCCTGAGGTAAGGTCGACCTTGGCAAAGTACACGTCGCTCCCTCCAACGCTGTAGTAGACGTTCACCATGCTGCGCGGTGACTCGGACGTTGATGCCAAGGCCTCCGCGGCCATGGTTATCGGCGTGCCATACCGCACTGTGATACCGCTGCGCACCACCCTCGGCGCTGTGGTGCCATTTAGGTCAATGACGGCCAACGTTGCGTTTCGGCATGCCACGATCAGGTGGTGCTGGCTTGGGATCATGCACGCAACGTTGGCCGATATGGGCACCTTAAAGATGCGCAGCGGCCTCGCCAGCCGCGCCGTAAACGCTTCGGTGCTCTCCGTTCCCTCAGACTCGTCAACCGCAGCTGGCTGGCCAGCCATGACGCCGGTTTACATGGACAATCGCGGCATTCATGGCAATCACCGAAATTTGGAACAGCACGTGTACCGGGACACGCCTCTCAGGTACAGGATACTTCATCACGACACACCAAGCTCCTCCTCCTCACAGGTTAGGATACATCATCTCGTCACGTGAAGTCCATTTCGCACACACATGACACAGAGCAGTACGAGCAGCCATGCTGCCGCCGCCGCACTTGTCGAGTGCTTGCGTGGCGAGCTGTCTCCAGAGCGCGAGCGCGAGGCGATGGATGCGTTCCTCCTCGAAAATGCTCAGAGGTACGACTTCAGCGATATACCAGCGCAAGAGGACTTCGTGGATATATTCAGGCTCCTGATTAAGCAGCGCTTCCTGCCCGATACGAATCGCCAGCAGCCGCGCGACTGTCAGCTGCGTGTGCTTCAGTGCATGCGCGTGCTCATGCGAGATCCGGCCCACCGCATGCTCTTTTCGGAGCTTGGAGGTGCACAAGTGCTCGTGCGCCTCTTTGTGGAGCTCTCGGAAGAGCATTCGTCGCAGCCGCACACTGACTTCGCCTCTGGGATGCTCGTTGAGACACTCTCAATCATGAAGCGCTTCGCTCCCCTCGAGGAATTGGCACCGCTGTCGAGGGCCGCAGCAGGAGCGTCGACTTCCGCAGCGGAGCCCACCGATGGCATGCGGTTGCAGCGTGCACTCGTCGCTCTGCTGTCGACGCGCGAGGTGCTCGTGCTGCAGTGCGTGCTCGTCGCCATGCACCAGTTTGTGCAACTCGAATCACACCTTCAGGCGTTCGGCCAGCTGGGTTGCGCGGAGATGCTCCTCCGCATCCTCACCGACTATGAGCCCACATTCAAGGCGCACGCTGCCGAGCTGATCGAGCTGCTCCTGAGTGAGCGCACGTTTCTGTTGGACGTGGTGCTTCACGATGGGACGGCCGCCATCCTTTCCGCGCTCCCTTCGGACGATCCCAACGTGCAGCTGCCGCTGCTGCGTACGCTCGAGCGGATGATAGGCCACGGCGAGTGTGGAAAGGAGATCCGGCAGATCGGCGGCATCAACGTGCTGATGAATGTGCTGTCTGCGCCATATCTCGCGCCGCGCGTCGCCATCGCCATCTGCTCCGTGCTCACTGCGATCGCGCTCGATGACGAGGGAGCACTACAGATCCGCAAAGCAAATGGCGTCTACCAGCTAGGGCAGCTGCTCCTGCAGTGTGCTCCGCCTGAAGCTGCCAACATCGGGGCACCTACCACGGCTGGTAGTGGGAGGGCTGCTGCTGTCAGTTGTGCCAGTGCCGATGCGCGCATCAGTCCCAGCACCGCCGCTGCCGCGCCGGCAGCAGATGCAGCGGACGTTTCACGGATCGCTGAGGGTGGCGAACCGTCTCCGGAGTTGCTTGCCGCACACGCCTTTCGCGCGCTACGCATCCTTTTCTCCACGGAACGCAACCGCAAGATCTTCCAAAGGCTCTTCCCCCCCGTCCTCTTCGCGGCTTTCATTGATCTCGGCCACTACGTCAACTCGCTGGCATGCTACGCGCCCCTTGCGCAACAGCTCTTCCGGCTCACGGCTGAGATGCGCGTGCGCATGCAGGAGGCTCTCGCAGACATCAATGTGATCAAAGGCCCGGCGTCGCACAAGGTCAAGGACTATGCCGTGCAGGAGCTCCTGGGCCGAGGCGCCTTTGGAAGCGTGTATCAGGTGAAAAAAGATACAGGCGAGACACTCTTCGCCATGAAAGAGTTGCCGCTGGACGCGGTTGCCGAGATGCAGCCTCAGCAGCCATCTGGCGCGCAGCAGCCTGTGAGCTACCTAAAGCGCGAGGTCAAGATCCTTTCGACGCTGCAGCACCCAAACATCATCCGGTACTTCGAGTCCTTTCAGCAGGGAAAGTCGCTCTACATCGTGATGGAGCTCGTCGAAGGTGCCACGCTTCTTGATCATCTTAACAGCCTCGCCGAGAAAGGGCAGACGATGCCCGAGGCGCGCATCTGGTCCATCTTTACGCAAATGTGCCTCGCCCTCCGCTACATCCACAAGGAGAAGCATGTGGTCCACCGCGACTTGACGCCATCCAACGTAATGATCACAGCCGAGGGGGTCGTCAAGCTTGCCGACTTCGGCCTCGCCAAGCAGCGCATGGGCACCAACTCAGTCATGGACTCGGTCGTCGGAACCGTGCTCTACCAGTGCCCCGAGATCATCCAGCACGAGACTTACGGTGAGAAGGCCGATATCTGGTCGCTTGGCTGCATCCTGTACCAAACTGCAATGCTGCGCCCGCCGTTTGAGGGCAGTAATCCACTCGTTGTTGCCACGAACATCGTCGAGGGCAATTACAAGCCCATAAGCGGTCCGTTTGAGCCACTCCTCGTCGATGTGGTCTCCAAGTTGCTCAGCGTCGACCCACAGGTGCGCCCAGACATAGACGCGGTCTCATCGCTCATCTCGCCAGTACTGATGGCCGAGCTTGCGCGCGTGAGCCGCGCCGAGCATCAGCTGCGCGCAGAGGTGCATATAGAGCGCGACTTCCGCCAGAGGCACGAGCGTGAGGCTTCGCGCAACAAAGAGGCTGTCCATCGGCTGCTCGCGCGCCATCACCTTGGCTCTGGCCAGCCGCGTGGCGCTAGTCATGGCCCCGGTCATGGAGGCGGCCCCAGCGGTGGGGTGTCGCATCGTGAGCCGGGCGAGCCGTCGCTATTGAGACGCAGTGGACAGACGCGCTCACCGATGCTCTCTATCTCTCCGAGCCGCATCCGCGAGATACACGACCCGTGCTCGCGACTGCTCAACCAGCTGCACAAAATTCTCTTCATTTGCGAGCTGCCGCCCTCGATGGAGGGCGCGCTTTCGGCGGAGCGCCTGGCCATCGAAAAGTACAAGCGCGAGCTCTTCTCGCACCGCAACCACCATCGCGGTCGCAACCTGAAGGTCGAGCTGCACAAGGTGGTGAGCGGCTCGCAGGAGACCATCGACCTCGCCTTTCGATCGTCCGCGGCGGACGTGCAGCGCATCAGCTACGAGGCGATGCAGCAGTACATCGAACAGGTGCTCGAAGTGACGGGGTACTACGCGCTGGGCGCCACGAGTGAGGAGACGCTTGGCAGCGAGCCAGCGCCTCCCAAGATGCAGCGTGCCATCTCGCTGCCTGGCTCCTTACCAGAGCCAGCACGACTCGTCCCGATGCCCGATCGGGGGGGAGCTAGCGCTGGTTCAGCTCCAGCGCCTGACCCAGCGCCCGTATACCCGCCGGGGCGCCTCCGCACAACCCCCGGCCCTGTCAAATCGCTCATGCGGGCGCCGAACACACCTGCCGGCGCGACCTTGCCACCTGTTATTCGCGCAGGCGGCGCCAATCTGCCACCCGTACCGCCCCCATCTACAACATAACCCAATCGGGTCGAGCAATCGGGATCCGGCGCGCGCAGCTGGCGCGCGTGGAACCGCGAGCCGGCCGTGGCTTAGGCCGTGGCCCGCGTGCGAGACGCCGGACCGCCGCCAGGACCGCGAGCAGGAACCCTGTCTTGTCGCGGCGACCGTGGGCGTGCGCTCTCGTCCCCGGCGCACCGCAAGCGCAACGCGCCGCCGCTCTGACCGCCGCTCCGGCGTGCGGCCCGCCCGTCGGCCCTCCCGCCTCCGTCGCGGCCCGCGCCGGCCGCGCGGGACGTAGGGAAATTAGTAACCGAGCGAACACTTCCGTACGGAATAGCGAAATTAGTAACCACGCGGTAGACCGCGCGCGTTGGCGCAACGCGCGCCGTCTCCATCGCGGTTTAACCGATCACGCCGCCCGGGACGCGGGCAATTGGACGCGGGAGGCCGGCGCGGCATCCGGACCGGCGCCACATACACCATCTTTAACGGGTTCCCTCTCACACGTTGTACACGTATACCGCTCGCCGTGATTCGATCGTACTTTTGGATGGTCGCGTTGCCGTTGCTTGGCTACACATACTAGCCGCGGGGGGGGCAGCCCGCACCACACGGTAGTCCACGCTCGGCGCTTTCCTTGCGCCCCGACGGAATCGGGCCACACGGTCGCACGCGGTGAGCCATGAACGTCCAGCAGGTCCCCGCCCCGCCACGCCGCGCCGACGCTTGCCCACGTTCGCTCAACCGCCACGCCGTCGGGGCCGCGCTTTTAGTCGCGCGCCGCAACATCGTCGTCACGTTCAGCGAGCGCCGTCAGATGCGCCTCTATCTCGTCGTTGGACAGTTTAGTGAATTTAAGCGCGTCGTTCCGCACCACGCACGCCTCCACGTCGCTGGCTTTGAGGTCCGAACCCAGGACAGTCTGCAGGCACGCCAGCGCGAGCTGCACGGTGTCATCGTACGACAGGGCCGGGTTTGGGTCCGTCTTGTAGCGCTTCTCCAAAAAGTTGTTGGCCTCCTGCTCCTTTTGGCCGGCGGAGGTAGCCTTGTAGCCAACGTAGTACCCAGCGGGATCGCATCGGTACAGCTGCGGAATTTTGTTCTCGCCCTCGACGTCAATACCGACGATGATCATGGCTGCGGATGCACACGCAGGCAGGGGCAGGATGAGCCAGGCAGGCTGGGATTCCCGCCGTGTTTCTCTTCAAGGATCTGGACACGGCACGCAGCGTCCGAGCGCAACTCGGGCGTCGCGTTCGCGCACGTACCGATGCCGAGCGGGCGCATGCTGGCGTGCTGCGTGTAGACCTGTGCCAGGTCTGCAGCACGCTTTGCCAAGTAGCCAACAGGGATATCGTACCCGTTGTTGAACTTAAACTCCGCCGCTTCGCTGCGCAGCCGCTGCACCTTGGAGCGGGCATCGGCAACCATACCGGTCATCACAAGCCCGATGTTCTCCGTGATGTGGTACATGTTGGTGACCGATTCGGGGTCATGCAGCTTGTCAGGCACCTTACGCTGCGTCAGTACGACTGCAGAGTCGGCGCCGCGTACGCCCACAGAGGTGAGGCCACTCGTCTTGATAGCCTGCACGCAGCCACACCGACCGGTCATCGTGAGATGTGGCGTGTGCGGGGAGGCGGCCCATCGCGGAGCACGCACCTTGAAGGCGTACTCGACTTGGTAGAGCCGACCCTCTGGCGAGAAGATGGTGATGTGTCGATCATAGCCAGCGGAGCTACCGCGTGACATGGCTGCAGCTGGTCTGGATGTACCTGCCAGACGGGCAGAGCACGGTACGGCACGGTCACGATGCAGCTGGACGAGAGAGGCTAGCGCGCTGTGGGGCGCTGCTGCGCGGCGGCGACGCTTGCGAAGGACGCCTGCTTGCCGCCGTGGGTTCGCGTTCACAGGAAGATGTCAGTGAAGAGGCACGGCAACCTTGACACAAATCCAACAGAGATGCAGAGTGACTGTGCGGTTGTGCGGTAATGTGCGGTGATATGGTCGTGTGATGAACGTCTGTGAAATGGTGTGATGGGTCTGATTTTGGCCGTCTCTGGCGTACCCCGCATAGTGTGCGGTGATATGGTCGTGTGATGAACGTCTGTGAAATGGTGTGTGCAGATGAGTCTGAAAGGGTTTTGTAATTGTGGCCGTCTCTGACGTACCCCCCGCCACTTGAAACGCTCATCCAACGCGAGCCGTGAGGCTGCGCCTGCGTCGATCGTGACAGGGCGGCATAGGAGTCGTCCTCGACGGTGGTAGATCGGACTTCTTTACAAAGTGCGAGTGGAGAACATACTATAGAAATGATCCTATCAAGTATGATCTTACTGATTTCGTAACCACATCGAGAAAACATATATAGATCAATTTGGGATCCTCGCAGGCGGCGCGTTGTGGAAGTCTCTGCGACTCTGCGAAGAACTCAGCGAAGACCTCCATCGAGATGAGTGACGCGAATGCGGAGCTGCGCGAACAGGTACGCGCTATAGGGCCAGGGACTGTTACCACTCGCAATTGCGCTTAACGAGGACTCATCGCTTCCGCCCGTCAGGCCCGAATGCAATGGAAGGCTGTGTTCGGAAACGAAATCGTGCCTGAGTTCAGGTAGGCCGAAGATTGGACGAAGTGGGTGGTGAAACGGAGGCTCGAAGCGGAGGCCGAAGCGGAGGCCGAAGCGGAGGCCGAATTCAAACTGAGCATAGCAAAGCGTTCCGCCTCTGAGGTCAGCTTGTTCTGTGCATCATCATTTCGCAAGCATAGTTCTGCTGGCTGGCTGGCCGATGCCGCTGATTCCTTCGATATCAGCGCCACTCGGACGAGAGCGGCGCATCAGGCTGCGCCCGTCGCAGCGTCATTGACGCCCCGCAGCCCCCCCGCACAGATAGAGGCCCCAGAACCTGCAATGCCTCCACACGGCGACGCTCCGGCGCGTTCGGCCCTGAACCCTCACAAGGTCCAAGCAAGCGACGAAGTGCCCATCTAAGTGCCCGAGGTTTTGTGAGCATCACCGCCAATGGGACGGCACGGTTTGCGGCGAGCGGCTGGTCGAATCGCGGCAGCGGCCACGGGTCGACCGATGTGCGCAGGCGCGTGACGGCGAGCCACTGACGGTAGCCACTGCGGACGGTAGCCACTGACGGTAGCCACGTTTCGCCTACACGGTCGGACTTCGGTCGGACACTGTGTTACTACAAGCCGACGAACTCCCTTCGAGAAGTAAGATTCATGAATTTTAATTCAAACGATGCCGATGGGGAACGCCCTCAGCTATAAGAGTTTAGAAGGCCGCGGGCGACCCCGGATATCGGAACAGCGACGCAGTGTCGAAAACCGCCCCCTAAAGCTAAACACCGAGTCCCACCGGTCTCCCGGCGGAGGCGCGGAGCATCCGGAACATGCCGGGTCCGTCGACGGGCGGAGGGAATGTGCGCGTCGGCGTGCCATCGGTAGCGCATGCGTGCCGTCTGCCGAAGCAACGCGGAATGCCCGGCTTTTCGTAGGCTTGCAGGCCTCTTCGGACTTACTTGGGACTTCTCGCCCCAACGGTCGAGAGCGCGGGTACCCGACGCTCCCGAGACGCGTGAGAATGGCCGAAACACGGCAGGGGAGAGCGAAGACGAGCGCGCCGACCGCAGAGTCGTGAGTCGACCCACATGGCTACGGCACACGCGGCACATGCTCGTCAACCTGTCGACCGCCGAACTACCGCTATCCGGCTGTGTTTGTTGTCGCATCTCGGTCGAACATGCCATCTCGGCGCTGCCCTGTCGCCTCCGTCCGTCTGGTGGGTCCGCGCGACGTATCACGACCGTCTTGGCACTTCGACCGTTCACGGCCCATCAACGCGCCGAAGCTCCAGTCGTCCCATCGCCTGACTCGGCCAGCAGGAAGTCGGTCCAAAGGTCGGACAGCTTCGCATCCGGATGGGACGCCATCATCGTCCGGGGTACAAGTCCGAGCCTCTGGCGTTCGGTATGAGAACAGCCGAGCATCGAGGCGAGCACTGCGAGCACCTGGCCACTGTTCCCGCCCTCGACGTATTTGACGAGCACGGAGGCAACGAGCTGCTTGTCGATGACCGAGTCTTGCGAGCGCTCATCCTTTGCAGCACGCAGCAGTGCCTGCATGCTCGCCATCTGTTCATGCCGCAGCAAATTCGCCTCCCTCTCCTCCTCGAGCTTGCGGCGCACCTTGGGGAGCTCATCGCGTGCGAGCACCGCGCCGGCGTGCTCAGCCTCCATTTGATGCAGCTCGTCCGCGAGGAGCCGGCCACCAAGGCGCAGCTGCGTGAGCTCCTCGCTCGGTCCGGTCGACTGCAGCTGCAGGTGCTCGAGCACGATTTGCAAGTTCGAGAGCGCGGTCGACTGCTCGACGATGCGGCGCTCGGCTGTCGCAAGGGCCGATTCGGCACGCCCGGCGCGATTCTCGCTCGCCGCCGCCGCTGCCTCGGCGCTCTGCCTCCTCGCTTCCAAGTCAGCAGCCGCGGCCTCGAGTGTGCGCACATGGTCGGACAGTTGCCCCTCGCGTTGGGAACTTTCCTCTTCGTCATCGAGCAGGTGGAGCCGCAGCGCTTCTAGTTCGCCTCGCACCTTACGTAGCTCTTGCTGCGCACCATCCAGCTCGCTCACCGTCGCGGCAAGCGTGCGGGCCTGCGCCTTGCGATGCTCCTCTGCCGACTCACGTTCTGCCGCCACGTCCGCACGCTCCTTTGCAACCGTTTGCTGCAGCTCGTCAAGCTCGCGCCGAAGGTTGGCAGCATGCAGCTCGGCATCACGTACCTGGTGCGCCGCCTCGCGTGTGGCGCTCTCAAGATGCTCGCTTGCTGCGTCGACTCCGTGCTGCACCTGCGCCTTCAGAGCCGCACGCTCCTCGACGGCTCTCTGCGCGTCGGCAGCCGTGCGTGCGAGACACACGTCCTGCTCCGCTATGGCGTGCGTCATACAGCCGACGGCCACGCGCAGCTCTTTCACCTGCCGCATGCACGCGTCGCGGTCCAGTCGGGTGGCCTCCAAGCTCTCGTGTGCGCGTGCCACAGCCTGCGCCATCTGGAGCTCGTGCTCGGCGCGCTGCGTCGCCCGTGCCTCGTCTACGGACCGTGCCACCTCTCGCGCATGCTCGGCGCTTAGCGTTGCCCGGAGCATTCGTGTAGCCGTCGCTGCCGCCGTTGCCGCCGTTTCCGCCACGCTTGTGGACTCCTCTCGGCTCGAGCCTGCTGCGGCTCGCGCCTTCTGCTCCTGCTCCTGCTGCTGCAGACGCGACGCCTCTTGATCGGCTCGCCAGGCTTCTCTCAGGCCATTCACCTCCTGCTCGAGCTGCTCGCAGCGACGCTGCGCCTTGGCCCTCTCGCTGCGCATCTCTTCAACGTCGCCACGCCACCGAGCAGCCTCAGCGTCCACTGCCGCAGAAAGCGCCATCGCAGCCCCCTCCGTGGACGTCGCGTGTTCGCGGCGCAGCGCGCGCAGCTCTTCGCACTCGACCTCGAGCATGCGCCGGCGTGCCTGCTCGCCGTCCAGGTGCACCTCGAGCGAGAGGATCCTCTGCTCCAGGTGCTCCTCGCGTTCGACCGCTCCATGCACCCGCGCCTCTGCTTCAGCACGATGCTCCTCGGTCAGCTCGAGCCGCCTCGCCAGCTGATCCTGCAGCTGCCTAAGCTGCTCGTTGGCAAGTTCGCGGAGCTGTTCACGCTCGTCGATGAGCGCGGAAATCCTGCTATTGGCCTTCGCATCATCGGAAACGCCTGGATGTCGGTCAGTAGAGATCACCGCACGGCCTGTCTCGTCATATTGAACCTCCGCTGTCTCGAGCATATCACCTAGGTGGACCTGCGCCAGTGAATGCGCTTTGGCGGCGGCGCTCTTCACCTTCTCCGCCGCCGCCGACATAGCCGCAAGCCCGAAAGCATCTCCAAGTATCGACATTCCAAAGGAGACGTAAATGGAAAACAACTTTCATGCGTATCGATCCCTCACCAGTGACCAAGCCCATGACTTTTTTTCCAAAGGTTTTTTGACTCAACGGATTTTCGCGCGTTTGCGAAGAGCAATGTCCATGATGCGATTTCTGAAGCGCCCGCGTGACGAGGATCAACCGTCGACCTCAGCGACCGCGACCAACGACGGCGCGAGCAAAGTCGCGCGCCCCGAGCCGCCGCCGCAGTCCGAGGTTGTCACGGCTCTTCTCGGGCACCTTACAGAGCCCGGCTGGCTTGCTGCGCTGCGCCGAGAGTTTGGAAAGTCATACTTTGCAGAGCTGGCCAACAAGATTGCAGCGGAGCGCAAGACTAAGTCCATCTTCCCGCCAGAGCAGTACGCCCCTCTCGAGCACCGTGCGGTCAGCTTCCCATCACAACCCAGTTTCTTCCGATCGACTCGCGACCCTCGCAGACACGTCTTTTCTGCCTTCAACCTGACCCCACTCGATGCAGTACGTGTCGTGATTCTCGGTCAGGACCCATACCACGGCCGTGGCCAGGCACACGGTCTTGCGTTTTCGGTCAGCCGCGGCGTCGAGGTGCCACCAAGTCTCAAGAACATATACACGGAGCTTGAGCAGGACGTGAAGGACTTCCGGCGCCCTGCGCACGGCAACCTCGAGAGCTGGGCGCAGCGTGGCGTCATGATGGTGAACGCGACCCTTACTGTGCGTCAGGGCGAAGCCAACTCACACCAAGCGTATGGCTGGCAGACATTCACCGACGCCGTAATTCGCGTGCTGAATTCGAAAGAGACTCCAACTGTCTTCATCCTCTGGGGCGGTTTTGCTCAGAAAAAATGCACCATGATCAACCGCAGCCGGCACTGCGTCATCGAAACGGCGCATCCGTCGCCTCTCAGCGTAACCAAGTTCCGAGGCTGCCGGTGCTTCTCAGCAGCTAACGAATTCCTCGTCAAAATGGGACAGCAACCGATTGACTGGACTCTCGAGTGATGCTGAAGAGCCGTTGAGGGTTCGTTGGCAAGGGGCTTGGCAACCCGCTTGGGCGCTTGCCGGGTTAAGTATGTTCATCTGTTCGTTGTTGCAAGACGCGGACGGGCAACCAGTCACGAGCCACCTCCTGTTCTGACAAGAGGGTTCTGAGACACATCAACTGCTTCCAGTTTGCGGAATATTCATACATAATCATAGGGTTATTGCCGCCGCGCGTAATACAATACCACAAGTGTTTCAGAATTCACTTCTTTTTGCTTTTCACTTTCCGCACAAGGAAACGCTGAGCTAAGCTGATCACAAGCACAGGGTCTCCGCCAGCCCTTTGGCTGTCTCACGTGAGGCTGCACGCAATTGCTGAGACAGAACATGCCCGTGCTCCTTATCCGTGGGCACCTCGATAACGAACGGCCCAGCCCTGCGCCTGCTTTGCTCAAGGGCCTCGACGAACGCTGCGCGTGTCGGCGTTTCGCAGTATGGGAGCCCAAATGCCTTGCAGCAGTGTTCGAAGCTGTTCGTGTGAGGAGTGTCGAAGTAGGGACTGTACACATCCTTGTGTGAGGCGATCGGCAAGAAGCGAAAGATGCCGCCACCTCGGTTGTTGAGGATGACGATTGTGAGAGGCGTCTTGACTGTTTGAGCAGTAGCGAGCGCATTCAGGTCGTGCAGTGTCGCGAGGTCTCCAACTAGTAGCGTGCAGCGGCTCACACCACCAAGTGAGGTTCCCAGTGCCGTGTGCAGGATGCCATCAATGCCACTCGCCCCACGATTCGCAAGCACTGTCGGCGCCACAGCGCAATAGCCATCGAGGTGCCGGATCGGCAAAGAGTTAGAGGCAAACAGAACCTCGTCTTCGAGACCACAACGGACGAGAACCGAGCAAAGGTGTCGAGCGACCCACACCTCACTGATATCATGTTCGACCATGGAGTCACGCAAACAGGATTGCAGAGCAAGCTCGGCATTACGAGAGGCATCGACCAAGGCAAGAAGAGGGTTGCAAGGAAGTTCTCCTTCCTGGAACCCTGCTGCCAAGGCATTCAAAATTGACGACACGTTGCCTTGCAATCGATGCGTCACGCTGTGGCTTGGGTCCGCGCGATCGCCATGCTCGTCCACGACAATGTGCACATCACTTGCCGCTGCCACCATGGCCTGCAGCCGCTTGGAGACGAGACGGCCCCCAATCTGCAGGACGACATCTGCTGACACCGCTTTCGCCAGCGAGGGCTCTGCGGACAGGAGAAGGTCGCCGAGCGGGACGAGTGGCACCGTGAAGCTGTCTTCAGGACGTCGCAACCCGGAACAGATGTCCATCAATACAGGCCAACCGAGATGGCCAGCCAGCCTCTTGACCGCCTGCTTCTGCGCGTGTGTCTTCAGTGCACCTGCGACTATCAAGCCGCGCCGTGCACCGCGCAGAGCGTCGACGACGGGGAGAAGCTGTGCGTCTGGTGCCAGTTGCGGCAGGCTGCTGTAGGGAGACATGTAGTTCGTGAATGGCTGGCGCGAGCCGACCCATCTCAACATCCTGCTTGTGCCCAGCAGCTCGCGGGGCCAACTCTCTGGCGACGGGTCGAGCGGCTCACGTAGCATGACGTTCAGATGCACCGGTCCACCGGGTGGTCCAAAAGCTCGTGCCAAAGCGAAGCTGGCGTCAGAGAGCAACGCCTCGAGAGGCACCTGTGGCGTGGGGCACCCGAGGTCCTTGAACCATTTCAACCTACCAAGCATTCCAACCTGGGCGACTGCCTGGTTGGCTGCAGTGTCGCGAGCTTCCGGTGGCCTATCCGCAGTCAGCAGCAAGAGTGGCACATGATCTTCCCAAGCCTCTACCACCGATGGAAGAAGATTGGCGACCGCAGTTCCTGAACTGACGACGACAGCCGCACATCGACCGCTAGCACGCGCGAAACCTAAAGCCATGAACCCGGCACCACGTTCGTCATTCACGAGCGTGTGGGCGCACCCTGAGCGTGCGACGGCAATGGTAAGAGGCGCACAGCGCGAGCCTGGGCACATGAAAACATGGCCAAGACCCGATCGCAGCAGCTCCTCTATGAGTAGCACTCCATGAAGGATGTTCAGGTTCGGGAGCTGCAAGTAAGGTGTCGCGGGCGACGCGACCAACTGATCTGAGACAGGGAAGAGCGACAAGAAATTCTTCATCTTCATGTGCACCTCCTCCCATTCACTTACTGCGGTCGAGCCGCGCACGATTCCTGCGCCAGCGTAAATTGACGCTTCCCTGCCCCGAATGAGGGCGGAGCGGATCGCTACACAGAATTCGCATCCATCAGCTCCAAGGTACCCAAGCGGTCCCGAGTAGAAGCCACGATCGAATCTCTCGAGCTTTTGAATGGCATGTCGAGCCGCAGCACTTGGCGTGCCACATACAGCTGGAGTCGGATGCAGCAACGCAAGAGCCAAAGAAATTGGCAAGTGACGCTCTGTCTCTTCTGCTGAGCTCTTGAGCTGCGCCGAAAAAGGAACGCAAATGTGCTGCACATGGCGAAGCTGCAAAACGAATGGAGCGGAGTGCTGCAGCTGCGAACAAGCTGGCTCGAGTGCCTTAAGGAGAAAGTCGCGAACCGCAAAAACCTCGCGTAAATCTTTGTCGCAATGCAGAAGCTCGTGCGCAAGCCGTTGGTCAGCTTCGGCTGTCTCGCCACGCGGCCGGGTACCTGCTATGGCCTCTGTCGAGAGCTCTTCGCCCTCGATTTTGAAGAGCTTCTCGGGAGTGCAGCCCATAAAGGAGTCGTCGGCGCTCAGTTGGAGAAGAAAAAGGTAAGCGTGTCTAGGAGACCCAACGACGTCGTCGGTTGCTGGCTGACTGGTACCGTTGCCGTTGACTCCTGCTGCGTTGTCACGAGCAATCGCCGCGTCATCCGCCTCCAATAGCCTGAGCAGGAGATGCATCGGTTCGACGGCAGCGTTGAAGAGTACACGCACACGCTGGGCGAGGACGACTTTTGTCCATTCGCCGGCTTCGATGCCTTCTAGGACGGTGCGAACGCCTGCTTCCCAATCACTTGGGCCCAGGGATCCTTGATGGCCAACGAGCGTCGGCAGGCTCTGCTGTGTGGGCGGCAATGGCTCAGCGGATGGGCACAATTGCTGCAGCACATGAAGAGCATGACGAGCAGCATCCGCCCAGCTGCGCGGCGGCTCAGGGCTCTCGGACTTGGGTTCCCCGAAGCTTTCGTCGCTGTCACGGGAGCGCGCGGCTCCAGACGTTGGCGCCCAGCGCAGGTGACAAGCTGCCCAGCAGCGGCCGTTGGCGTCAGTCTGCAGCTCCCACAACGGCAGGACGAAGACGCTCTCGCCAAAGGATGCCCATTCGGCCTGCTGGCCGGCACCTGGATCGAACCGCATGCCTCCGTAGAAGCGCATGCGTCCGGGGGCACCACGCAACACGCGAAACGCGCCCGCAAGCAGCGCGTGAGGTGCGCTGCTGTCAGCGTGAGCCTCGGGAGCGCTGCTCTTGATTTGCAATCGATCCGCCGCTCCGATGCCCGCGACGCGCAGCGTCTTGTGTTGGTCGCTCATGTACACACGCGGATAGTAGCGCTGATGCACGAGCCAGTGGGCCACTTCGACCACTCCATCCACTTCGATCTCGATCCTTGTGAGCAGCGTCTCACTGCTGCCTTCATCATTGTCCACCAACGGCTCGGCGAGCGACGCGACCGCTGACGCGAGACGCTCGAAGGCGACGCGAACACTCGTCGGACCGGTGCCGCGAGGCAGCGTGATGAGGCGGCTCACATCGCCACCAGTCTTTTCCATCACGTGGGGCGCGTGATCGCCAATCGTCACGTGAGAATGTACGAGATCGAACGGCTACAGAACGTTTTCCTTCGTGGGGCGCACGGTGGGGCGGACTCATTTATTTTGCTTCTTCACTGTCAGTGCTTTCTTCGCGCCTTCATCTTGGCGCCTCATCTCGCCGAGAAATCGCGCCTCGTCATGGCAACCACTAAAAGGTCGCAAGCGTGATCACGCCGACGTCATTGCCACCGCGCCGCCCCGCTCATATGGCCCCGAACCCGCGCTCACAGGATAATCGCAGAACGCGCTGCTTCGCAATTCGAGGACCACAACCGCGATATCTTTGGCGTGCAACCCGGAGAACTTCCGCACCAGTTCTCTAACCTGTACTTTGCCAGACTGAACGCGCTCCGGCCGCGTGTCGAAGCGGCGGCAAAGGCTAGGTGGGGTGCCACTGCGCTCGAGAACGTCGTCAAGGTCCTTGATGCCGTCCCTGACGCCACGACAGTGGCGATCGGCACACTCTACAGGGAAATGAAAGGTAAGCCTGACATCATGGAGGACTCTACGCGCGACGTGCTCGAGAAGCGACCGGCCGAGTCAGAGCGCATGTTCACCAAGTACTGCGGCGAGGACGACGTGTTACTGCTCGAGGACGACTCGGGCCGGCTGGCACTCAAGCTTCCCGAGGCACTGGCCGATACGATCTTTGTGACCGGCATGGTTGCGTGCGTGCGCGGCAAGCTGAGCGAGAAGGGCGAGCTCGTGGTGGACGACGTCTGCCTGCCGGGTCTCGGGCCTCAGCGCCCACTCGGCCCGCCCGCCGCCTCGGGAGAGCGCTTCGTTGCCCTAGTGTCGGGATTGCACATTGGGCACCGCACCCAAGACATGCTGCCCGTGCAGCTGCTCGCAGAGCACCTGACCGGGCAGCTTGGCTGCGATGAGGATCACCGGCTGCAGTCGAACATTGTGAGGCTGATCATCGCCGGCAATGCCTCGACCAACCCGGCCTTAGCGCTCGCCGACGCGTCGGGGGGCGAGTGGCAGCCGTCCGACGCGCTCAAGCGCATGGCGCCGACCGACCAGAAGGCGCTCGCGCAATCCGTGCGTACCCTCGACCAGTTCCTCACCGCGGTGAGTTCGGCGATCCCGGTCGATTTGATGCCTGGAAGCGACGACCCGTGCAACTTTCTGTTGCCACAGCAGCCCTTCCACACGAGCTTGCTGCCGCACTCGTCGCAGCTCGCCACGCTCAACCTGTGCACCAACCCGTACTGCTGCGACGTGGATGGCGTGCGCATCGTCGGATCGGCTGGGCAGCCCCTGGACGACATGCAGCGCTACGTGCCCTCGGATGACCGCCTCGCTACGCTTGTGCGTTCGCTCGAGTTCCAGCATCTCGCGCCAACGGCGCCCGACACGCTTGGCTGCTACCCGTTCGAGCGCCGCGACCCGTTTGTCATCAACGAGTGTCCGCATCTGTACTTTGCGGGCAACCAGCCGCGCTTCGAGAGCAAAGCGGTGATAGGTCCCGAGGGGCAGCGCGTGCGCGTCGTCCTCGTGCCCGACTTTGCCAAAGAGCACACGTGCGTGCTCGTAAGCCTCGACACGCTCGAGTGCACGCCCATCTCGTTCGCCGGCCTTGCTGGCGACTCCATGGTCATGTGAGTGGCCTACATAGGCGACAGCCGCGATGCTCCGGCCGGGCGGCCTGGATGAAAGTCGCTGCTCGTGCCGGGCAGTCTCGAGCAGCTGCGTTTGGAAAAGACTGAGTGCCAGTGCGCGCGAGAGGGCGAAACCGACGCCGTGTGTTGAGACCCGGAGGACGCTGGCCACGGACCCGCGCTTTGCTGCGCGCTCTTTATCCGCGTCAAACCTGTGTTAACCCCGGTCCACGCTCTGCGTATATATTATCCGTATCTGTTCTCTCTCTCACAATGTAGAGACGGGACGCTCACCTTCAATAGGACTCACGCATCTGAACGCGGCGCGGCCGCGAGAAAAAGTCGAAAGGTATATACTGTCGAATAGAAGCGGTGAAGGGTCCCGCACGCACGTGCCGGAGTCGAAAAGTTTGTCGGTTCGGTAACCGTCGGTTCTCGTTTCACGCAGGCGTGCAACACCTCAGAATGTTTCACGTGCCGTACCCACCCGGTGCGCCACCCGGACGGCGATCTCGGATCTGCCACCTGAGTCACGGACCCCCTGAGGAAATGGTGTTTTCATCGCTTATCGTTATCCCCTCGAACAACGTTCCCTACAACGTTGATACGTTGTGGCTCTGCCGCGGGGGGAGCGACGGCGGGGGAGGACCTCTCGACACTCGGGTCTCGTCGTCGTACGGCCCTTTAAAAGTATAGACAGTTGCACAAAGAAAAGCACAGTCGGAAATGACAGGAAACGCTGTGTGACGCAAACACTTCGAAGTTCTCAGACTCCTGCTGGCACCATTCGGTGATCGTGCCCGCGCAAGCAGCATGAACCGCGTGAAGGAAATAGAGCGGATTAATGCTAAGGATGTAGCGCTGCAGCTCGCCTCCGACACGGTTGGCAATTCCGGCAAATGGGACATCAATAAATCATGGCACGCGCAGTACAAGGATAGTGCATATGTTTACGTCGGCGGGCTGCCACCCGACCTGAGCGAGGGTGACGTCGTCGTGGTCTTCTCACAGTTTGGCGAGATCGTGGATGTGAACATGCCGCGCGACAAGGACACCGGCAAAACCCGCGGTTTCGCATTCATCGGCTACGAAGATCAGCGCAGCACGGCCCTCGCCGTGGACAACTTCAATGGAGCCAAGTTGCTTGGGCGAACGCTGCGCTGTGACCACTGCGCATCGTACCACGAGGAGCAAAAGAAGGATCCGGCGAAGCTGCCTGATCATGTGGCGCGCAAGCTGAGCGATGCGCAGATTGAAGAGAAGAAGCGCGGAATGGAGAGGCGGAATGCTGAGCTCGACGAGGCGTTGGCTGCCAAGGCCGAGCTCTTCGCCCAGGGCCGCGGCTTGGAGACGGAGGAGGAGCACGAGGAGCGCGTCCTTCGTGAGCAGTTTGGGCGCCGCAAGGAGGTCGAAGCGGCCGATAAGAGTGCCGGTCGCATTGCGGCGGTGCTCGCAAAGCGCAAGGGCGATGCGCAGCGAGAGATCGCAGAGGAGACGCGGCAGCAGCAGCAGCGAGAGGATCGCAAACGCCAACGAGACGAGGAGGCACGACAACGCTCGAGGCCAGAGCCGCCGCCGCAACCCCCGCCTGCTACGGCCGCCGACGGCGCATCGCTGCCGGCGGTCAGCTCCAGCCGTTGGGAGCGCTTCCTCACCGGCGGGGCCAAGAAGAAGAACAAGGCGGAACCGCCACGAGCCGAGCAAGGTAACACACGGAGCATGGTCGCACGGGGCGCCGCCGACGACGAGGCGTTCTCCAAGCACGGCGGCGAGGGAATCTCGGTGCAGGAAACAAACGCGTTGCGCTCCTCGCTTGGGTTGAAGCCGCTCCGGGGTGAGTGAGATTCCGCATCATCGGAACGGAATGTGGACAACGGTGTTGATTGCGTGCGCTATCCATACTTGTAACTTGAACTTCCTCAAACTTCCTCTGCGTGACGCTTACTTTTCCCGCGCCTTTTGCTCTCGACCCGATACGGCAGCAGTGGACAACATCATGTCAATGAGCTCCATGAACACGCTGCAGCTCCGTGGGCACACATACGAACTCTCGGTAGCCGTGACCGCTGATCAGCTTAGGCTCCAGCTCAGCGATGGCCGCGAGGAGAACGGCGAGGGGTGGACTGCTTCGTTCCCGGCCAAATGTAAAACTCAGAAGCTGCGACCCCTTCAGACGCCTAAATCGTGCAGCCCCGTCCTGACCGTGCTTGCCTCTATCCGCCCCGCACAGATATTGAAGAGATCACGCACAAGACGGGCCACTTTCGGCGCTTCCCTGCATTCATCCAAATGCTGCGCGACGCGCTGGTCGGACAAGAAGGTGGCAGTTGCGTGATTGACATCCTCACATATGCTGACCTGCAAGCACTCAAGAGCGGCCGGCAGCCGGCGTCCACTTGTGCCCGAGCTGGCCTGCCCCCTAGCGGGAATAACAAGCGCTATGTAATCCTGACGCAAACAGGCAACGAGCGGTGCGTGCTCTCTCCGACGCAGTGCAACACAACGAATGTTTTGCATGCACATCTACGTGTGTCTCACCTGGGCATGCGCTTGCACCATACGCAGGGTGCATTATCCACTGCCGATGGCACCGAGGGAGGCTGCTCCCGCAGCTGTTGTCCAGCCTCGAGGTGCCGTCTACGTAGCACAACCTGCGGTCATTACACAACCAGCGGCCATCACGCCCTCGCACCCCGACGACGCGCGATCAATCTCGGCGCGACCGCTGCTGCGCCAATACGACGACCTATTGCGCGAAAAGGCGAGTGACGCCGAACCCACGAGCGTATGCCCGCGTCCGCCGCAGGCGCTTTCGCCGGCTCGGTCACAGGTACTGTGGTGTCCCTCGCCCCGGACTGATCACACCTCCTTGTCGATCTTGCATGCTGTGCAGGATGAGGTGCAGGCCGCCTACGAGCGCTTGCAGCGCGACTCTTCGCGCGAGATTGCCAAGGTGCGACGGCGCAGTGAGGAGCTCGCGCAGCAGCTCGAAACGCAGGCGGAGCAGATGACCACACTGCAGTCGGAGCTCATGGCCCAAGGCGGCGAGGCGCGCGTGGTCGAGCGCCTTCGCGCCAAGTTGCAGCGCGTTGAACAGCAAAGTTCGGAAGAGGTGACGACGCTGCAGCGTGCGCTTGGGAAGTACAAGAAGGAGGTCATCCTGCTCAACTCCGAGCTCAGCCGCTCGAAGCGCGAGGAGGAGCGGCTGCGTCGCCACGTGCGTCAGCTGGAGGCCGAGCTAAAGGTTGTGCAGCGCCGCACGGCTGCCAGCAGCACCCGCGATGGCAGCCGGCAGGTCCCTCGGCCGAGCGGCACGGCGTCCGCGCCCGGCAGCCGTGCCGGCTCGCGTCCGCCATCGGCAAGCGCGTCGCGCGTACCTTTTGCGGCGCGCTCGACTGCCAATTCGCGCGCCTCATCCGTGGCGAGCTCTGCCACGTCGTCGCGGGCGGGCTCTGTGGAACGTGGCGCAGCCGGAAGCCGGTCGACGTCGCGCCCTGCGTCGCGGTCCGCATCAGTTGAAGGCAACAGCCGCTCCGCGTCGAACAGCGGATCGCGTGCTGGGTCAGCCGATCGCAGCCAATCGGCCTCACGAGCCTCCTCGCAAGACAGCAGTCGCCCCCCCTCGCGGGACTCTCGTAGCCGTGCTGGAGCGCCGCCCTCGATCGAGCGTGCTGCGCGCGAGGCGCTTCTCCAGACAACTACGCGCCGCACGGCCCTTCCACCTGGGACGGCAGCAGCTAGCCGTGGTCCTTCGGGAGGGCGTGCCGGCGCGCCACGGCCCGAGCGCGACACCGAGGAAGCACCGAACGCGACGCGCCGCCGTGGCCTTGCCCGCCGCGGGCGAGATGGAATTACCTCCGACGACAGAGGTTCGAGCTCTGAGGAGTGGGTCTCCTCCTCTGCGCGGCCGCGCACGGGGCGTCAGAACGACGCAGCAAAATATGATGATGCGCACAAGGAGAACCGCGGCCATAGCGACGACGCTGAGCGCCCGCGTGCTGTCAAGGCTGTGCCGTTCGAGGGCGAAAAGCGACCCATGCCGTCACTGCCGCAGCAGTACGATGCAACCGACGACATCCAGGACATTGACCGACGTCTCAACGCCTTGCAGCAGTTCCTCGAGGCTGCGAAAGCGCCGCGCTGAGCGCGGTAGAGGCGCAGCACTGATCCGCATCTTCCGGCTGGCACATTGTGAGCCCGGGAACCTCATGGGGATCTGCAACGTGAAGGGGCGTGGGCATGTGCATGGTTTGGCTGCGTTTCAGGCACTGCGCGTTTCCACGGGCTGGGTCGTGGTGCTCCGCTGTGCGGAGCACATGCGGTTGGGCCTGAATGAGCGACGAGGCAACTCCAGAGCTCTTCGGGCGCTCTGCGTGTTCCGACTTTCCTGTGTTTCGGAAGCGCGAAGTCGGGTGGGCTGGGGACTGGGTTGACTGGGCATCCGAATATCAAAGCGGGGTGGATGCGGGGTGTCGTGTCGGTTCGCCTTCCGCCGGGGCCCCCAGCCCCCATGAGTGTGTGTGTGAACAACTGTATGCGGCATAATAATAATATACTAACTTTTCCAGCACCGGAGCACGGTGCACGGGGAAGCAACGCACCCCACCCCTCCAACGCAATTAAAGACAAACTTTTCTACATTTAACAGCCCTCTTTCACACTCGTCTCTTTCTCTGCATATTTTTCGGTCGATGCTAGAGAGCATCGAGGATTGGGACGCTGCGTCTGATCGGAATGTTGGCATTGCCAAGCGCCCACGAGAGCGAGAATCCGCACCCGACGAGTTGCCAATTATAAGTGAGCCTTTGGCGCACGGCGATCGGTATTGGTGGCACGCCACAGAAAACGGTGCACGGCACCGAGAGTGGCTAGCTGTCAAACCTTTGCCGTCCTCTGCCGTGGCTGAGTCGTCGAAAAGCCTGCCCGAGCCATCGGGTCCGCTCGGTGATGAGTCGACTCATCATTGGGTGAGCGTTCATGATTCAGCTGGGCTTTGGGCATTGGCACAGCAAATTGGTGCGGCAGAATCGATGCCGGTCCACCCCGACGTGCAGCCGGCGCCCCCGGGCTCCCTTGACCTTCCAGCTCCAGTACTCACTTTCGCGGCACAAGACGAAAGGGCTGCTGCTCGCGAGGCAGCGGACCTCGATCGAGCACACATGCTCAATGAGTCTTTACTTCGTGCGTGCTGGCCGCCACGATGCCGCATCCCTTCTGGACGTGCATTGACGTCTTCTGCAGACACGATTTCAGGTTGGGCTAAGCTGAAGGCGACTCTCTCACGCCGCCTGGTTGTGGTTTGCGGGGCATCGTTTGCTTCGATGAGCGAGCATCCGACTGTAGTTGAGCACATGTCCCTGCTCGTGCTGGTCACAGCTTTGTCAGATGAGGCGTGCGCGGCGCGTTGCGGGTGTGACAGCCTTGCTGATTTATGGGACGCCATGGTGGAGGGATGTCCGCTCATATTCCTGGAGGCCCCCTGCTCGACGCGGCGCGCGCGCAAGCAGCTGCTCTACAAGCTTTCAAAGCAATGCGTGGCGGTTGAGTACGCGTGGGAGGCACTCATCGGGCCGATGGCCGATGCGCTCGAAAACGCGTCGATGCCCGCGCTTGAGGAAGGATGGGCTGCAGTCCTTCAGTAGTCCGCGACGCGACGTCGGATCCGCGTTGGCGGGATGACGGGGTCGCGTGACGCGTCGGATCTCGTCTCGGACGTCTCGTCGTGGCTCGTGCGGTGCCAGAGCCGAGTCACGTATCTCCCGTCCGTCGCGAGATGTGCATGTGGGCCCGTCGCCCGAGTCCACGAGTAGCACGACTTTCAAACGAGTGTGCTAGCACGCAAGCGGTCGTTAAACGGTCGCGTAGACGGTATATACAATATCGGCCCGGTCCTTGTCGCCCGTTGACCTCTTTGTACCGTACGGGGCCGTGGCGTGACTGTCTTCAGAGTCAGTGGCATACGGATTCTAAATCGAGTTCCGCGCGCGTCGAAGTGAGTTTCTCTCCCCGACCACGCACGGCACACCTCCGGTCTGCCTCCAGGAACCAGGTGCGATGTGCTCTCCAGGCCTCACACACGAGGCACGACCTTATGTATTATGTATGCGCCCCGTATGCGCCCGGGCCGCGTCCCGGACCGGTCCACCGGACTCTAGAAGAGAGCGGTACTCGTAGGCGATTCAGTCCAGCAAGCTGCGAGGTTGGTCATACCCGGTGAAGCTCGAGCGAGCGGCTTGAAAGCGGCCCACTATGCTATCCATGCGGACCATCGCGTTATCGAGCACACCGTCCATCTTATCGGCCACCTTATCGAGCACACCGTCCACCTTCTTGTCGACGACGCCAAGCACTTTAGTTACTTCTTTCTTAACGGTATCCTTGGACATTGGAATAATTGGAATGGGGATCGGGATGGATCCACGAGAGCCTCCAGGGCGTGCGCGAGCGCCACCGAAAATCAGTGGCTCGTCGCCGGGACCTGGCTCTGGCGTGCGCGTAGAAGGCGTGCCTCGCCCTTCTGCTGAAGCACGTAGCCGAGGCGTCGAATGATCCCCATTGAGCACTGCACGTAGCTGCTCCTCGAGTTGCTGTGCATTTTCTCTATCGGCCTTTGAGCGCGTGCGAAGTGCTTGCATCTGCTCCTTCCAAAGCTCCCCCTGCATCGCTGCGACGTTTCGTTCGTCTGCTAATTGCTGAGCGAGCTGCTCAGCCTTTGCCCTATAGGAGTTTGCGAGATGCTCAAGGTGCTCAGAACCACCCGAGTGTTGCAGCATTTGCGTCTGTCGAAGCTGCTCTGCCAGGGCGGCCTCACGCTGCTGAGCCTGAAGCAAATGCTGTCGTAGCTGGGCCGCTTCATCAGCCGCCACCCGCATGCTCGCCATGCTCGCCATGTTCGGCGCTGCGGGGCTATGGAAACCCGCCGGGCTCGCGAACATAGCCGAGCCTTGCATCGCAGCAGGCTGGGCTTGCAATCCCTGGCGCTGAACGACCTGTCGCTGCTCGTTCAATTCATGTCGCAAACGGGCGCACTCGTTCTCGAGCTCAGCTGTCCTGCGAACCGCCTCCAACTCTCGCCCAGACTGAGTGAGCGCCTGCGACTGGTGCGCAGTGCTGTGCGTGGAGGCAGCCTGCAGTTGGCGCGTCGCCTGGGAGGCGCGCTCCTCTGCCCGACGGAGCTGCTGCTGCGCCTCGGCTTCGCGCCGTGCAGCAGTGTCTCGCGCGCTCTTAGCCTGCTCTAGCTGCATTTGTAGTGCGGCTGCCTCGCTCCGAGCTGCAGCCGCTGCGTCGCGCGCCTCGTGCAGCCGTTGTTCAAGATCGGTGCCAGGCATCGCGCGGCGCAGCTCGTGCAGCTCCTCAACGCTCGCCTGTTTAGCACGCTGCTCACGTGCAAGCTGCTCGGCGAGCTCATGCTCGCGACTTGCACCTTTGTCGAGCTGCTCGCGCAGCGAGTGACGCTCTGCCTGCACTCTGTGAAGTTCCTCTTCCGAGGCATCCAAGGAGCCCTGGAGCGCTCGCATCTGACTGAGTAACCCCTCTTGCGCCGTCACCAATTCCTGTTTCGCCATCCGTATCGCGTCCGACCCGCTCACTGCTGCGTCAAGCTCGCGTCTCAGCAACCCAATCTCTGTCTCCAAGCCTTTGACCCGCTGCTCCGCTGATCTGCGAGCGTCCTCCGCTGCCATCGCAGCTGCCTCGGCCTGCGCCTTTAGCTCGGCCTTCCGCTGCTCGGCGTACGCCGCGGCCGCGGCCGCACGGCGGCCAGCTGCGCGCAGCGCTCCCATTCGTACTGCCGCACTCACCCTCGACCTTACGAGAAGTCCACGTGCGACTGGGCCGAGGTTGTTTTGCTCTTCACTGCCCTGGCTGATGGAGCCGCGCCGCAGCCCATCGAGGTGCTCGAGGTGCTGCTCAAGTGACTCGCGCATCGCTGTAATCTGCTCGTGTGCCTCCTGCTTCTGCTGAGCGAGCTCGGCGCGCAGCTTGCGGTGATGTTCCTGCTGGGCCGGCAGCCGCTGATCCACCAGGCTGCGCAGCTCATCGCGTTGATGCGCCAGGCCCTCGAGCGCGGCCATCTTAAGACGAACCTCCGACTGCAGATGCCGATAGCTGAGCTGCAGGATGTGGTGCTGTTCCGCCAGATCCTTGCCTTTACTCATCGGAGGCAGCTGCAGCGTCGACGCCTGAGAGCACTTATCGACGAGCTTGGTCAAGCGCTGGTCGAGCGCAGCCTCGCGCTGCTCGGCTTGCTCTAGCAGATCCTGTGCGCGCTTCGCCTCGGCGGACGCATCGCTTGCCTGCCGTTCGGCGTCCGAAGCGCGGAACAGAGCTTGCTGTAAAGCCTTCTGCGTCACGTCGAGCTGCTCGTTCGTCACCTTGAGCAAGATCTTCGTACCGGGCGTCTCATTCTCGCCCTTGGCTGCATCGACTATCTGCTCAAGATGAGCCGCCAGGTCGGCAGCGCGTGATTCTTCCGCGGCGCGGTGCTCGCGCGCGAGCTTCAGCTCGGCCTGGAGCTTCTCGAGCCTATTGAAGAGCTTTTTCTCCCTTGGCGCGGCCTCGGATTGCTGCGCTTCGAAGCCCTTGAGCTTTACCTTCGCGGCAGCAAGCTCGGCCTCGCGCACCTCCGCCTGGCGAGTGAGTGTCTCGACGTGCAGCCGCAGCACACGCACGCGCTTCTCGACGATGTCCTCCGAGTCCTCCTCCCCTCCCGTAAAGTAAGACAACATGCCGCGACCGACGGAAAGCGCGTGATCACAGGTTGTGGTGAGAGCAATAAACTCAAAAGCAGGTTACGCGTCAAGGTCGTCCAACTTTGCAGTGTCCTGGCCTAACGAGAAAGCCGAGCCTGTCCAGCGAGATTGCAAAGACAATCTCCTTCAGTATGAGTGGCGGCCTTGAAGGAAACGCGTCAGTGCTGAGTCCGGAAGAGGCGATCTTCGCCGCCTCGATGGTCAAGGCTGGGCAGGGCCATCTTTTCGAGAACTGGCCCGCGCCCGGGGAGAAGGATGCTGAGAAGAAGGCCTTGATCCAGCAAATCATGCAGGCCGATGCAAAATATGGAGGCGGCATCGTGCAGTACATAAAGAATGCTCGCAAGCTTCTCGCTGATTCAAAGGCTGGAGTCGACGCATTTGCCGGATTCAGCCCGAATATTCCAATGGGAGAGACGTTGACTGCACACACTGACGCATGGGCGGCCATGGAACAGGTGGGCCTGGACTCAGTGGCTGAGTGCAGTTTCATGCTCGTCGCGGGCGGCCTGGGCGAACGGCTTGGCTACAGCAACATCAAGGTGGGCCTGCCAACGGAGAGTTTCACCGGCCGCTGCTACCTCCAATACTACATCGAGCAAATCTTGGCGTACCAGGCGTACGCACGCGAGACACGAAGGGATGACTCCATCACTCTGCCGCTCGCCATGATGACCTCAGCGGACACCGATGCGCGTACCAAGGCTCTGCTTGCGGCACACAGCAACTTCGGAATGGCCGAGGGGCAGATAACTCTACTGATGCAAGGCAAGGTCCCTTCCATCGAAGACAACGACGGCCGCATCGCTTTAGACGAGACTGGGTTTCAAATCCAGACCAAGCCCCACGGCCACGGCGACGTGCACAGCCTCTTGCACATGAGTGGGACTGTCAAGAAATGGCGGAAGATGGGCAAGAAGTGGCTCTTCATCTTCCAAGACACCAACGCCTTCGCGCTCCAGTCTTGCTTGCTTGGCCTCGGGGCCTCCGTTAAGAATGGGTTTGACATGAACTCAGTCTGCGTGCCGCGGATCGCTGGCGAGGCGATCGGCGGCATCTGCTGTCTCAAGAGCCAGAACCCGGACGTCAAGGACCTGACGATCAACGTCGAGTACAACCAGATCGACTCGATGCTCCGTGCAACGGAGCAATTCAAGGACGGCGACGTGAACGACCCCGTCACTGGCTTCTCTGTATGGCCCGGGAGCATTAATGAGCTCGTCTTCAAACTTGAGTCCTACGACGGCGCTCTTGAGGAGTCCAAGGGTGCGGTACCTGAGTTCGTCAACCCCAAATACAAAGATAGCACCAAAACGGCGTTCAAGTCGCCCACACGATTGGAGTGCATGATGCAAGACTTCCCACGTCTGTATTCTAATGGTGCGTTGGTCGGATTCACCTCGCTCAACCGTACGTACGTTCGCCAGTACTCGCCCGTCAAGAACAACGTCAAGGACGCAAAGGCAAAGCAGGAAAGCGGGCTCGAGCCAGCGTGCGCGTCCGCAGGTGAGATGGACTTTTACAAATGGAACTGCGACATTCTCTCGTGTGGTGGCGCAGGCATGGCCATAGGAAAGCCCGTCCACGCCGAATTCCTGGGCATCAAGGTCTCTATTCCTCCGGCAGTTATCCTCTCGCCTTCGTTTGCGGTCGGCTGCAAGTCCAAGGTCAGCGGAGGCTCTTTGGCCCCCGGCTCGGTCCTCGTACTCGAGGGCGCAGGCATCACTCTCAAGAACGTACACGTGGATGGCTGCTTGATTGTTAAGGCGAAGCCTGGAGAGGAGATCACGCTAGAGAACCTGACGGTCAAGAATGCTGGCTGCAAATTCGTGGCGTTGACCCCAGAGGAGCTCGCGGCTGCACCCGAGCCCGTTAGCATCCGCGGCTTCCGAGTGGATCCAATCGAGATGAAGACATACACGGCGGCGGGAAAGTACACCGGTGAAGTCACCTGCGATCCTTCCCCGGTCCAGTGAGTCCGCAAACTTACGTGGGAAAGCCCGCCACGCTGCCGCAGGCAGTGGCGGTGTCGCTCCGCCGCACACAGCGCAAGGTGCGAAGCGGGAAAGAAAAAAGGCGTCGGCGGCGCAACGGCGGACGAGCGCGCGAGTGCGCACTGTTCAGTGCTCGTCGATGGTGTCGGGAAGTGGGCAGTGCGGCACGGTGGCAGTGGCATCTGGTTGATGGGTTCTATACCGCGGGGAGAGTATACCGCAGGGAGATGATACCGCCGTCCACGGGGCGTCTGGTTTTCGTTTTGTTTCGTGTAGTATGCCGCGGATCACGGCCGGTTGCCGCGGGGGGTGCGCGACCGTGCTGGGCCGGCGCGCGGCGGCGCGCGGTGGTCCCGAGCCGAGCGACGCGAGCGTCCCGACTCCCGGCGTCCCGGTTGGGCGACGGCCAGGCCGGGGCGCGCGTGAAACGTGTCTAGTAACAACCCCAAAGTTGCGTGTGCACCGCTTATTACACGCGCATGGAGAGACGGGCTGTTACGGCACCGCCCGGACCCGCCCGGCGACTACTCGACGTTTATGAAACCCCGGACCGGAGCAGCGCCCTGCCATCTGACTTCTGACACTCGCGCACAGACTCCGCGGCAATCCCTCATGCCCAGATTGACACACGATCGGATGCGTGGGTGCCCGATTCGCGAGTGTCTGGCCTCGAGTCCATCAGAAGGCATATTCGCCGCCGAAAACTCGCTGAGCTGGCCCTGTCATGTAGATGTGGTTGTCTGCCTCCGACCACTCGATGCGCAGATCTCCGCCGGGCAGAGTGACCGTGCACGTGCGTTCTGCCTTCCCGACGAGCACGGCAGCAACAGTGAGAGCGCACGCACCTGTGCCACATGCGAGGGTCGGGCCGGCACCGCGCTCCCAGACTTTCATCCGTAGGTGGGTAGGCGAAAGGACCTGCACGAACTCGGTGTTCGTCTTCTTCGGGAAGACTGGATGTTTTTCGAACAGGGGGCCGACCGCGGCGAGATCGAGAGTGTCGATGTCGTCCACGAAGACGATGGCGTGCGGGTTGCCCATGCCGACGCACGTAACCTTCCATTCTTTGCCTGCGACCGTAAGCGGCGCCTCAATGGCGCGACCAAGTGCATCGGTGGGCAGTGAGGTAGGAACATCTTTTGCGAGCAGGAAGGGCTCGCCCATGTCAACGCGCACCGTGCCGTCCGCTTGAAGCTCGGGCACGATCAACCCAGCACCTGTGGCGATCGCGCCGCGTGCGGCACGCGATGCGTCGATGTCGGAGACGAACTTTGCCATGCAGCGGATGCCGTTTCCGCACATCTCCGGCTCGGAGCCATCCGAGTTGTAGATACGCATGCGAGTCTGCGCCTCTGGTACGTCGGAGGGCAACACGAAGATGACGCCATCGGCGCCGACCCCGAAGTTGCGGTCGCACATTCGCGCCGCCTGCTCGGGCGTAAGCACGGGCTCGCCCTGTTCGCGGCAGTCGATCATCACAAAGTCGTTGCCCAGACCATGGTACTTGGCAAACGACACCTTTGACGCCATGGTCGGCGGCGCGCTGCTGCGGCTCGCAAATGTGCCTACGCCTCGCAGCGCGGTGCCGCTCGTCGCGGTACTGGTAACAGCGCTTGTTGAAGGAAGCATCGCGAGCGCGGCGGCGTAAAACAGCATGTTTAGGAGCCACGCACAGGTTGCTGCGTGTGAACCCGTTTTTTTCTCTCCTCTCAACGTCTCGTCGAACGTCTAATCGTCGGACGGTACTCTGAGCCATCACAGCTTCGCGCGGGTCACGAGGGCGACGCGGTTGGTGAGACTGCCGAGCCCGTCGATATGGACGACGACCTCGTCGCCGCCCTTGAGGAACATCGGCGGCTTGCGGAAAATGCCCACACCGCCGGGCGTGCCGCTGAAGATCATGTCGCCTGGTTTGAGCGTGACGAAGCGTGAGACGAAGGCGACGATGTCGGCTGGTTTGAAGATAAGCTCGCGGGTGTTGGATTTCTGCACTATCTCGCCGTTGAGCGTGGTGTGCACGCCGAGATTGCCGGCGTCTAAAAAAGGGGCGCCCTCATCACGCGTTACGATGGATGGGCCGATGGGGGCGAAGCCGTCGATGGTCTTACCCAGGAGCCACTGGCCGCCGTTCTTCTTCATCTGCCAGTCGCGCGCAGACACGTCGTGCGCAACAGACCAGCCGGCAATGTGGTCGAGGCCGCGCTCCTTGGGGATGTGTCGGCCCGTCCGGCCGATGATAATAGCGAGCTCAGCCTCAAAATCGAGCTCCTGCGTGAGCTCCTCGTCGAGAGGAAGTGGTTCGCCGTTGGAGACGATCGAGGAAGCGAATTTGCTGAAGATGACCGGCTCCTTTGGGATCGGAAAGTTTTGCTCCGTGCAGTGATCGTGATAGTTCATGCCGACACAGATGATCTGCACAGCATGCGTCAGGTCCACAGCGTGCGTCAGTCACAAGAGCAGGCGTTTGTGTTTCGGAAATCCGTGCGTCACACCTTCTCTGGATCGTAGATCGGAGCCCGCAGTGAGACCGCATCCAGAGGCACGCGCCAGCGCCCTGTCGCGACAGCCGCAGCGGCACGATCGAGGCTGCCACCAGTATCGGCCTCCTCCAAGAGCTGACGCATGCCACGGTGCAGAAGCTCGCCACCGTCGACCGCAAAGGCGGCTGTCAGGTTGACTACATGCGTGTGCGTGCCGACAGCGCCACCAAGGGGCACGAGGACGCCCACTTGCTGCGCATTGGGCGAGTTGGGACCAATGAACGAGACGAGGCGCATGAAGAGTTGAAGTCCTTTTCGTTCACAGCTCACACGAGTCACGCCACGAACTACACGTCTAGGGGGCACAGCAGCCCGCCACGCCGCGGTGGAATCCTTGGGTGGAATCTGACACGGAATGGAAGGCCCGGAGTTCTTCCCGAACTCATTTACGCATTTCTCGCTTCAAGCGCTGAAGCTCGTCCTCGACGGAGGGGAGCGATCGTTGGGCCGCTCGAGGGCTGCTTGGCGGCGGGCCGCGACGCAGTTCTTCGAGACGGGCGTTGATTCGGCTCTCGCGCGATTCAGCTTGGGTCAGCATGCGCCTTGCATTCGCGAGCCGTTCGCGGCGGCGGCTGAGGTCGCGCTCGAGGTCGCGCTCAATGGAGCGCTCCATGCTGCCGCGCGCGGCGCCACTTCGCACGAAGCTTTCCCTGTCGTCGATGGCGGCTTGCACCTCGGACGTTAGCCGCGCTATCCGCGTCTTTAAGGAGCTCTGCACGAAGCGCGCGCTCTCGAGCTCCTCCTTGAGCATGGCGACGTTCGTCGAGCGCAGCAGCGACTGCAACTCCGCGCCTTCAGCGAGCTGTAGCTCGTCAAGCAGCGAGAGCCAGTCGCCACCGCCGACAACCTGGCCGACGGCGGACGCGATGTCGCCGAGCAGAGCGCCGAAGCTGTCACCGAGTTCACCCGGTGTTGGGTTGGCCTCGCGCCAGCGGCGTTGCCGCTCCGCGGCGGCGGCAGCGGCGGCCGGGTTGGACGGCGAGCTGGAACCATAACTCGACGATCTCGGCGCGCTGCCTGCGCCGCTGTAGCCGCTGCTGCTGCCGCCCCGCCCCGTGCGATCATACTTGGCACGTGTCTCTACGTTGGAGAGCACAGAGTAGGCATCAGCGATCCTAGCAAACTTGGCCTGCGCGTCCGGTACGTCGGTCGCCACGTCGGGGTGATTCCGCAGCGCAAGCCTTCGGTACGCCTGTTTGATCTGGCTTGCGCTTGCATCGCGATTGACACCAAGGATGGCGTAAGGGTCGTCACCTGGCGCGAGCGCACTCAGTCCGGCGCAACGACGACAATGGCCGAGCGACAATGCGCTTGACCCCATGCCGATGACGCGTGCCAGTGGCACGGGCGATGGCAGGTGAGCCGCAGAGAGGGTTGAGCACAGCAAGAAAAGGCCGCAGACCATCCTTCCGAGATTCGCGATTCGACAAAATAGGTTTTCTCGAGGTCCATTAAAGGGGACCTAGGAATTATTCCTTCCAACGCTGTGCTCAGCGAAACGCTCTGCTCTTTGCGACGGCGATCCTGCAATTTCGCAAGGTCTCTGTCCGAGAGCACTTGCGCATCTTATCCGCGACGGGCGGCCGCTTTCGAGCTCCTCGACCGATGCACGCCCTCCCACTTCCGCCTCGATTTGTCCCATTCCTCTCCACCGCGCCCGACGCTGCGGCGAGCAGTTCCCGGGGACAGGCAATGCGCGCGCAGTTGCTGCCGGTGATCCTCTCCTCGGACAGGGCGCACGCAAATCTGCTCAAGCGGCTTGGAGCAGAGGCGGCCCAGCCCCTGGAGCGGACTCGCCGTCGGTCGCACCGCCGACCGACGATCACGCCAGCGACGGGCGCGCATCCATTTTTTTCTAAGCAGCTCGTCGTGCGCGGCATCCCAGTCAAGGCGCACGCTCGCTGTACTGACGCTGCACTCTTCATAGCAGCCGAGAGAATTGGCCGTATGCTCCGCAACCTGCCGCCGGACGTGCCAGCGCGCCTGCGGCGGCGCGGCGCTGCCATTCACATCGTTGGCAGTCGCCAGCAAGTGTCGAACTTGCCCGAGCACGCCCACCTGCGGGGTCGCCGGGGCGACTACGCGGACGAGGCGCGCAACGACCCACGCCGCACTGAGCGGCACGGCGTGTGGGCGGAGCGCAGTGACAACGCACGCGGATACAGATACCCGCTCCTTTCGGCGGATCAACTCACCGTCGACGAGCGTACACGTGGGTTGGGCGGTCTCATTTGCTCGTGCGGCGAGGAAAACCTGGTTGAGCACGACACGGATCCTCGTTACGCCGGTCGAGACGTGCTCACACACGAATTTGCACACACGCTGATGGACTATGGGCTTCCGCGCACCACGCGGGCGGCAATCGTCGAGGCCTTCGAGCGCTCCACGATTACGCGCGGCCTCTGGCGCCGCCCATGTGGCTCGAAGGCGTACGCCGCGACGTGCGCCGAGGAGTACTTTGCCGAATTGTCGATGTGGTTCTGGGGGTCACATGGAGAGTTCGTGTGCTCAACACAGAAACTGCCCCGGCCGGGGCCACACGGCCTCGCCGAGTATGATGCGCATGGCTTCGGCCTCGTGGGTAGCGTTTACGGCGGCTCACACCCATCCTTTTCTGTGAACGCCACAGAGACGGAGCCAGTCGTGCTGCGGCCCATCTTCATTAATCCCGTCTGCGAGGCGAGCCAGTTGCTTCCTACAATCGCCGAATGTGATCGTCATGATGATGGCGAAGTTGGCGTTCAAGAGATGGCTTGCACTCTTGAGATTGATAATCAGGCAGGATCGCACACAATCCAGCTGAGCTGGGTCACTCTCGATGGCACTCCAAAATCATATGGAGAAGTGGCAGCGGGCACGCGTTCCACGCGTTTCACTTACAGTGGGCACAAATGGATGGTCGAGGGTGACTCGATGCGAGCGTGCTACGTGGCAAGTCGGGACGCCCTTCAGGTGATCAAGTTTGCGGAGGACCTTAGGAGAGCGACCCCCAGCCCCTCCAGCCTCATTCCACAGCCTCACCCTGAGGTTCCACAGCCCCAACCCCAACCCGCCCAAGACCTCAGTAGCGGTAGTGTGGGCGCGGCGCGCGGCGCCTGACAGGACCGCAACAAGCAGAGTTTCAAGTCGGAGAGCAGTGGCACCCGGTCAAAAACTGAGCGCCGAGAGGCGGCCTCGCTCTGTTGCGGGTTGGGTTTGCCCGCGCCCCCCGCCCGGGCACGTCGCTCCCCACGCCACACCGCACGTAGGACGGTGAAGGACGAGCCTGAACGAGGCCCGTCGCGGGCCCGTGACGAGCCCGACCCCGTCGCGGGGGGTGTCGACTGCGCCGGGTCGGGTGCGCGTGGAGCGGGCTCTGACGCGAGCGGACGATTGCCGATTCGTCTCACGCGATCGTGAGACATAAAACGATGCTATAGGAAATAGGATGAAGATGCGCATACATAGATCCTCAGAGACGATCCCGAACAATGACAGTTCGATCCCCGGTCACCCCCAAATTTCGGCGTTCGGGTCACCGCGCTCGTCCGCATCTCCATTGTAACGTGCTGGCTCAGCGACATCAGCGCAATCGTCCTCTTCATCCACCTGTACCTGGCCCTCATCCTCGTGAGGCTGAGCCTTGGCATCGCCATCATTTTGTGGTGCTGAGGGGCTGGGGGTCGGCTCGGGCTTGGGCTTGGGCTTGGGCTTCGACTTGGGCTTCGGCGCGATCACGCTGGGCGGCGGTTGCGCGGCTCGCCTCTGTAAGTAGGCCGCCTCTTCATCAGCCATAGCCTCATACCTAGCACGATCAGCATGGCTTAGGAGCATCCATCGTTCACCTACCGCCTTCACAACTTCACGGATTGGCTCCTTCTGCTTCTTCAGAATCCCGCGCTGCGAGAACCCAAAGAGCATGAAGGCCGAAAGCGGCTTGGCGAGCGTCTCGTTGGCCTTCTTCTGCAGTTCAGCCATGCCTTCAGCAGTTTTCTCGCGCTTTGCCAGATCCATCTTCTTCTTGTCAACCGCCTTCTGCTTGCCCTTTGCACGGTCGATCGCGCCCTTGGGGCGCTTCGTACTGCCCTGCTTCTTGGACGCTTGCAGCACAGGCTCAGACGATGGCGACGTGGCGAGCGTCGTCGAAGCTGGATCCGCATCAGTCGAAGTTGGCTCCGCATCATCCGATGCGGATGGCGACGGGGCGAGCGTCGTCGAAGCGTGCACGGCATCGGCCATTCCTGTGAAGACACCGAAGTTTTCTTTTCGATTTTCCGCTCGTGCAAGATTTCCCGGCCCGCGACGGCCAACCGCGCCCTATATGTAATCAAGACCGAAGACGTCCGGCGCACTCGCGGGAGATATAACGGGAAACGTCGCCCGTGACAAATTGTGATCACCGCTCGGAATCTGCTTACAATAGTATCCTCCGACAATCAGGTCGACAGCACACGCCACGCGGCGCAAATGCCAACGGCGAAAGCGACACGTTACACACACTGCTGTCGGCGTCAACGTCTCTGCTCTTGTCCGCGGTCATACTCACTCACAGTACAAGGTATTACAGGCACTGTACATACTGGTGGCTAAATATGGTCTATGCGGCAGCACATTCTCGTCCGACGCGAAGAAGATGCGGATGAGCAGCTCATCCACACGGCCGTACTGCCCAGCGCAGCAGCTGGTAGCGGCTTCGTAGTTTGAGGCCTTTACGATCGCCCAGGATATGACCACACTGCTTCGCCGATGGCCGGTTTGGAATCGCTGGGAACCAGCGGATATGAGAATGCCTTGATGTCCGGCCGGTCGGCATCATTCGTCGCCTGCGGAAATGGATCTGGACCAATTACAGAGGGCGGAGCACGGGGTCGGCTCTCTCGGTGTAGCTGCGACTGCGTCGAGTAGATCTGGCTACCGACGACCAGGCGCTTGCCGTCCACGAGCACGCTGAACGCCGAGTCGAATGTGCCGGTGTCGGCCATAAAGACACTGTAGGGGACTCAGAAATCGTCAAAAAAAAAAGTTAACGAGGAGGAACCTTGGAATCACCGCGCCCGCATCACTCCCCGCCACGACGAGGGCCACGTCACGAAAGCGTGTCCGAGAGCTTTCCGGTTCCGTCACATCGCGCGCTTCCCATGGCCGCGTGCGACTTCAGCGTGGCTCGTCCGCCGCTGGGAGTGCCACACCAGAGCCGCGCAGCTGCGCAGCCAGCACGCCGGTATCCCTTCGCCTTAGACGAATTTCAGCGCGTGGCTACGTCGTGTATCGATCACGGAGAGTCGGTGCTGGTGTGTGCCCACACGTCCGCTGGCAAAACTGTGTGTGCTGAGCATGCGATTGCTGCTGCGATACGTGATGGTCAGCGCGTGATCTACTCTTCACCAATCAAGGCGCTCTCCAACCAAAAGTATCGCGATCTCAAAGAAGCGTTCGGCGATGTGGGACTTGTAACGGGTGACACCACAATCGATGAGGAGTCGTCGTGCCTTGTTATGACCACCGAAGTATTGCGCGTGATGCTTTACCGAGGGGCGACGACAATGCGAGAGGTTAAATGGGTGATATTTGACGAGATGCACCTACTGGGAAGCCCAGATCGTGGCTGGGTGCTCGAGGAGTCCCTCATCTTGCTGCCACACTCCATTCGAGTGGTCCTGCTATCGGCGACAGTGCCAAACGCATTTGAAGTAGCAGAGTGGCTAGCAGCTCTGCACGGTCAGCCTATCAACGTGGTGCACACCATGCATCGCCCAGTACCGCTGCTTCACTACGTCTGCCCACTTGGCGGCGGGGGGCTGCACCTCGTGCAGGACGAGCAGGGCTGCTTTGACGAGGCTCAGTGGCAGAGCGCCGTGGGCGGACTCCCAAGGATCCGGAGCCGAGGGGCGGCATCGACCCCAATAGAGATGCCTGACCCGCATGCTGTCAGCGAGAAGAATCGCAGGCGCGCCGCTGAAGTCATTCGTGTCATAGGCCGCCTCGGCCCTCTGGGTATGCTGCCTGCAATCGTCTTCTGCTTCAGCCGAAAGGAGTGTGAACTCATTGCCGCGCAGATGGCACGCAATGCCGCCGCGACAGTCACCGCCGAGGCCACAGCGGGCGACGGAGGCGTGGTGCCTGGCAGCGGGCTGCGGCTCCTCAGCCCGCAGGAGATCGCCACAGTCGAGGAAGTCTTCGAGCGCGCAGTGAGCATGCTTGCTGACGAGGATCGTTCGCTAGCTCAGGTGACCTCGCTCCTGCCGCTGCTTCGGTCGGGCGTGGGCTTGCATCACTCCGGGCTGCTGCCACTTCTGCGCGAGGTCGTGGAGCTACTCTTCACGGAGGGGATGCTGCGTGTACTCATTGCCACGGAAACACTTGCTATGGGGCTCAACTTGCCCGCGCGCACCGTGGTGTTCGCGTCGACGCAGAAGTTCGATGGCACAACGTCGAGGCTCATCCAGCCGACAGAGTACACGCAGATGAGCGGGCGTGCGGGCCGGCGCGGGCAGGACTCGCAGGGCTATTCTGTGCTGCTTATGAGCCACCACCTTTCGGCAGACGAGGGCGAGGAGATGCTCTCCCGGCGCTTCAAAGAGCTCAATTCGCGCTTCTCGCTGCGCTTCTCGACGATGCTCAAGCTCATGCGCACCGAGGGCGTCAGCGCGCTTACAATCTTAGAACGCACATTTCGCACCTTCCAGCTCGCCCGTGAGCGGCGTCGGCGCGCCGCGCGGCGGCACACGGTCGCAGAGCAGCTGCGCATCTTACGTGCGGAAGCTGCAGCAGAGATCGAGTTGCATCACTCGGCGGACAGGTACTTGCTCCAACGAGCAGCGTTGCATCGCCTCGGAGAGCAGTTTGAGCGGCGCTTACGGAGTCACGCGAGGCCGTGGCTGCAGCCTGGTCGCCTGCTCTACCTTCACGAAAACCGCGACTGGGCGGTGCTGGTATCGGCACCAGGGACGGCAGGTGCGGCCGCGTCTGCGAGCAACCAGCCTGGCTCGAGCGAAGGTTCAAATGCGCCACCGCTTCCTGGCAGCTCGCAGCTGCATGTGCTGACCCGAACGACGACGCGAAAGCGGCCGAGGACGATGCCCATAGGCAAGCATGCGTTCTGTGATGGAGGCATCGCTGCTGAGGAAGTCACTGAGGCAGCAATCTGTGATGATGCCAAGCGGGAAATGGTGGTGGTGAGTGTCCCGCTCTCTGCAGTGCGACACTTCGCCGCTGTGCGCTTGTGGATGCCACGCGACCTGCAGGAGCCGGACGCACGTGCAAGTGTCGCCCTGGCCCTCGATGCGTCTCTCCAAGGATTTGATGGTTCCATGCCGCTCCTCGACCCGATCGAGCATATGGACGTTGCCGACCCCGTGCTGCTTCGGCTAGTCGACGACATCGAAGAGGCGGAGCACGCACTTCGCGCGCATCCTCTACATCGGAGCAGCCGCTTGCAAAGCGCGTACGATCGGTGCCGGAAAACACGGATGGTGCTGCTGGAGCTTGAGCAGCTCGACAAGGCGGCGGACGCGGATCCGCAACCGCGCATGCGATCGGCAGCACTGTGCGTCCTGGGCGAGTCGGAGGTCGCCCAGGATATTTGTGCGCAGACTGCTGACCCTCGCATCGCATGCATGCGTCGGATGCTCGAGCGCCTTGAGTACGTCAACAGCGATGATGTGCTGCTCCTCAAGGGACGTGCGGCGTGCTGCATTGAGGCGTCGGACGAGCTGCTCCTCGTGGAGGTCATCGTCGACGGCGTTCTCAATGAGCTCAGCACTGCAGAGACGGTTGCCGTCCTCGCATGTCTGCTGCCCGGCCAGAGGGTGGCGAAGTCGTCGCTTGGGACGTCGTACTCACTGCCCCTGCCGACGGCCGCTCTCGATCGAGCCATCGCGGCGATTAAGCAGACGAATGAGCGCCTCAAGCGCCTCGCGGCAGAATTTGCTCTCGAGCCGACAGTGGGCATGGATGAGCGCGACGACCTGAGCACTGAGCTGGTGGCTGCAGTGCTCGCATGGGCATCTGGGGCTTCATTTGAACAATGTTGGCTTTTGAGTCCAAGTACATACGAAGGAACGCTGGTGCGGCATCTGAAAGCGCTGGACGAGATGCTGCTCCAGCTAGCCGACGCGGCCAGCGCGCTGGGCAACCAGCCGCTTCGTGAGCGCTTCCTCGACGGTCGAGCTGCCGTGCACCGTGGCATCGCCTTCGCCAACTCGCTCTACCTGTCGTCATGAGTGTAGTATACATCCTTATTATAAAATGGAAATGTCGGGTGACGAAACCGTTTGTTTTCGTGGAGCGAAACAAACTGAGGGGTGGATACCCAGTCAGGGGGGGTGGTGAGAAAAACAAGTAGACACACCAAAAACACAGTACACAGTCTCCAGAGTTGGGAGAATGCAATGGTATATGCCCCACTACCCTACTGCCCTACTACATGTCATACGAGCACTCATGGGCACCAACTTTTTTTATGGCAACCTTGGCTGCATGGGCGGAACCGACAGCATGACTGGCAGCGGCGGCTTGGGCG